>Ga0187878_1000291_pt1 | contig 60978 bp, 69 predicted proteins | sample June2016WEW_17_1_FD_132979 | JGI IMG/M metagenome (GOLD analysis project Ga0187878, IMG submission 132979) | Peatland microbial communities from SPRUCE experiment site at the Marcell Experimental Forest, Minnesota, USA - June2016WEW_17_150 | ecosystem: Environmental > Terrestrial > Soil >... | reverse complement strand
GATCTCCTTGTATGGACCAGATTCCTTGTACCTCTCCAGGTCCTTATAGTCGTTGAAGTAGAAGTAGGCGCCCCAGAGCCCGGTGTTGTCCCTCGACCTGATGAACTCGACCCTACGCATGCCGTCGACTCCCCGTAGCCACTGGCTGTTGGCTTTCATCCACTTCATCATGTCTTTGCCCGTCTGGCTAGTGTATGTGACTCTCCTCACAATCATGTTAGCTCCTCCTTATGATTCTGCAGTCACTGAATGGTGAAGGTAGAACCGTTTTTTATTTCTCCCTCTTGGATATTTAATGGTTGCGTACAGTTCAGTATCAGAGGGAAGTGAGGATAAGGCTATTGAGGAAATCAGATTAGTGGAAACCTACCGCCATAGAACCTCATATTTTCTACGCTGGGGAATCCCATGGAACTCGTTCTTGGAGTAACCAATCATCATTGCTCCAAGAGGTATACTTCCTTCAAGAATCCCCAGAGCTGCAAACATCGGCTCAGAACTCCTAGCAGCGATGGTGAACAGACCACCCCAACACGACCCCAGCCCAGCCGAGTACGCAGCCAAGTCGAGGAACGTCAACGCGATCTGCGCCTCCCAATCCCACCTCGCATCATCAGCGTAGGCTACCACAACGTGTGGAGCACCCCACGTGATGGAGTCAACGCCTGCGTCCCAGTTCCCCACCCACTTCGCCGCGTTTATCGCCCTAGCCCTCTCAGGGTTATCCGTGATCATCGACCTCAGATACTCTGCAGCCATACTGGCAAATCTCTTCACCTCAGATCGATCCTTGATAACCAGCCACTTCACAGCCTGAGAGTTCAAACCTGTCGGCGCGTGGTTCGCCACGTCAATGATTTTCTCAAGTTGTCTAACTGGAACAGGCTTGTCCTCGTAGCTTCTCACCGATCTGCGAGACCTGAGCAGATGTTCTACTTGCTCGTAGTTTGGGAGAAGCTCTCTTCTCAGCGGTGTGAGGCTACTCGGATTCATTGATCTATGCGTTAGTGCTCCGGTGGGGCAGACTGCTACGCAGTGTCCGCAGTCCATGCAGTACTCTTCGGCGTCCGCTTTGGCAATCGGTATCCCAGCAGAGGTCTCTATTAGTCGGTGCGGGCACTCCTCGGAGCAGACTCCGCACTCTATACATTTATCACCGTTTACTTCGAGAAAGACCATCATACATCACCTATCTACGCAGTAACAAGGATGTGTGCAAGCCTCTCACCGTCAATGCTTCCACCCGAGAGAACGCACACACTCTTGCCACGATTCTCCTTCGGAGTAGCCAGAGCCGCTGCCAAACCAATCGCACCAGCACCCTCAGCAACTAACTTATTCTCAAGTGCAAGAAAACGGATAGCCTTCTCAATCTCCTCATCAGAAACGAGCACCACATCATCCAGCGTCTCCCTCACCAGCCTCAACGTGTCTTCGGAAACCGAGTCGTTGATTGCATCAGCGATAGTATCTCTATGCTAAATCGTAACTACCCTGCCCTGTCTAAGACTCTCGTAGAAGTGCGGCGAGTACTCAGCGTTAACCCCGATGACGCGGACGGAGGGTTTCAACGCCTTAGCCGCGAGAGCAACACCAGAAGATAGGAAGCCCATCCCCAAGGGAACATAGATGGTATCCGTCTCAGGGGCATCCTCCATCACCTCAACCCCGATGGTTCCATGCCCATCCAGTAATCCGAAGTCGGCTAGTGGGTGAAGGAAGCAGTAGTCGCTGGGAGGATTATTGACGTATCGGATTAGCCCATCCAGTGGCATCAACTGGACCTCTATCCCGTATTTTCTGCTTGCCTCTATCTTTGACTTGGGTGCGTAGTCAGGCATTATTGCCCTAGCTGGGACTCCGAACATGTTTGCCACGTATCCCAGCGCCTGCGACATGTTTCCCGCGCTGAGTGTTGAAAGCCCCTTTCTCCTCTCTTTTGCTGGTATCTGTGCTGCCCAGTTGTAGACTCCTCTGATCTTGTAGCTGCCTACGGATTGTAGCATCTCGGGTTTGAGGAGTATCTGTGTGTCCTCTTCCTTGTACCATCTTAATGGTAGTAGGGGTGTGTGTAGTGAGATACCCTCTATTCTAGATGCGGCTTCACGGAAGTCTTTGAGTGTTGGTCTGTGTTTTGGGTTTCTAGATTCCTTCATCCAATCGTTCAAAGAATTATCACGATTGAATTAGTTAGCTTGAAGTGTAGATAAGATTATTGAGCCAATATTCACTCAACCGCCTCCTATTCTGGTGTGCCGAGGCTTTATGAGGCGTGAAGAATCGTGAAGCCTCGGGGTTCCAACGTTGAGTGTAATGGTCACATTGAGTCAGTGCCAAGTTGAGAAGCTGCTGAATATAATGCTCGCGCGCATTGGGAGGCGTCCCTAGAGGATTACACCTTTTTTGGTTGACTCAGTTTCGCTTTAATAATTTCAGCCGCCTCTGTTAGGAACTGCTTCGCCTCGCCGAGGCCATTTATCCCAGCGGCAGTCGGATGACCTCCTCCCGCTCCTTTGTAATGCTCAGAAAGTGGCTTTGTAATATCCTGGCCAAGATGAACTCCGGAGATCTTGTAGAACTCCTCAGTTGATCGAAGGCTTGCTTTTAATTTTTCTTTATTATTCCCTGCAATGATAGCGACGTCCGCCCCTAGGTTTAGTATACCTCTAGCGGCAGAGGGTTGGAAAGAGCCCAGACTCGATGTCGCAATGATCCATGGATCTATACGGTATATTGTCAATCTTTGTGCGGCCTTGAGGCGAGCCAGTCTCTCAGAGACATCCATCACACCTTGAAGAATTTCCTGAGTTCCACTAAGTGTTGCGCCTAATTCTAGTAGCTCCGCAATAATCCTGAATGTTCCGGGATTACCTATTGCAAAATGTTTCGAGTCAAATGATATTCCCAACAACAGTGTTTCTGCTACATCTTTTGGCGGAATAAGTCCGAATGAGAGCCATATTTGGTAAATGATCTCGCAAGTGGCGACTGTTGAATCGTCTACTAGATAAATTTTAGCAATCCGTGAAATTTCATCGTCTCTGTTGTGGTGATCTATGAAGACCCTTGTGGCGTCAGTCTTCAGCATAGTTTGGAGCACTCCTAACTGGATCAGGCTCCCTGTGTCAACGACTATTATCGTGTTTGCATCCATGATTTTCGAATGTGTCGAAGTTTCAATTCCAAAGTGGCTTATCATTCGATTAGCTAACGAGCTTGCGCTATCAGGGTAGAGGATCTCTGTCACTGCTTGTTGATCGAGAGTGTGGATCAGTCGATCGATCGAATACGCTGCACCAATAGCATCGGGATCTGCGTTATGATGACATAAAATAGAGACTTTGCCTTTGAGATAGTTTTTGAGCTGGTTAAGTTCCACGGCCTCTAACATCCCTGGAAACACTTTACACACGATGTATTAAAGCGGATTAACCTCTACATAATCGACTTCTTGGATGAGGAAGATTCATTTTAAATCCACTTCAAGCAATAACTGAAAAATAACCATGCTCGCACTTAATAGGCTATATAAAATCTAGCTATATTTTAGAAATGACAGTACGCGAGTATCGATTATACTTACTCCATTAATACGGTTGGGGATGATGAATAAATTGTTTAAACTTGGATTTGGCTTCTTCAAACTCCGAGGAGTGAGAAAACTCAGAAGATCGAAAAGAGGCAAACAGAGTTCAGTAGATTAATTAAAGTTAATCCTGCTTCTGTGGGAGGCCAAGCTCCCTCTGCAGTGTCTCCTGTAAACCCTGGAGTTTCTCTTTAGCCTTTTCTTCCTGCTTCTCTAGAACTTTTTCTCTCATTTCGAGAAAATCCTTCCGCTCAGCGAGTTCCTTGACGACTGTTGCCTTATCTTTCTCTACTAGCACTGCGCCAACAGACTTGTATACTTTGACGCCTTCGGGTGTCTCGTTAAGGGTCGTCAGCGCCCTTTCGGTCTCAGATTTCTCAGCATCGAGCCTTTGCTTCTGAGCCTGAAGTTGCTGCATTGTGTTTTGTAATTGTTGGAGACGTGCGATTCTCTCCTGAACGTTCGGGGGGAACTGACTAATGTCAGACATCTGGATTCGTCTGTTTAGGTTGCGCCCTTCCCCTTATATCTATTGGGCGTGGCGGCTTACCTTACCATCAGGGAGACCTCAGAGTTCACATCGAGGTCGAGTTCGCCAAGTTTTCTAGATGTTATTGCAAGGGTGGGTTCTCCGCCGGGGAGAAATATGAAGAATGCATCGACGTGCGTGGACTCGATCATCAACTCGAAGTCAGTGCAATCAGCGACGCAGGTCCTAGGTCGTATGTCAGTCACGTTTCCTATTTTTTTTCCGAGCAATTTGACAGGTGTATTCTTTTTTGGGTTCTTCAGATGTGCACCGAACCAACCATAAATTGGCATCCCGCCATCAAGTATTCCTGGTATACCACCTATATCGGCAACAACCCCTGGGGTCGTTAGATTCAACTTGATCAGTGCGTATCCCAATCGAGAGGAGGTCACAACTCCTGTAATTTCTTCGGTCAAATCGAGATCATTTAAATAAAATAGGCTATCGATAGGATATCCTCCCCGAACTCGTAATGGGTCTCCTACAGGTCTAACCTCAACGTGAGCGTGAAGCGGCGTCTGATATCCAAAGTACCCAGAGCGAATGAGAGGACCTAGAGCCTCCCCTAAGGCGACAGATTCTCCTTCCTTAGCCTTTGTTTCGACATGAAGAATCTTGATGACACTTTTTGGGTCTATAATGCTCTTAATTATTGTTACAACATCGAATTTGGGCGCCTCAAAGCCGTGCCCGGATGGCGCTTTTACATATCTTACAAGAAGTACCTTGCCATCGATTGGAGATGGCATTGGTTCATTGATTATCGGGTTAGGATATATGTCAATACCACTCATCAGGTGATGTGCTGGATACGGGCTATTGTAAAAGGCATATCTCCCATCGATGGGGCAGTAAATTGTAACTCCGCTTGATGTAGCGACCGGTACCATTGAAGCCAAGTTGACTTGTATCTGTTAGTTCTTAGAGAAATTATTTTCGTGATGTAGGTACGCGCGCTTAATATCTAATGCATCTTCAGTGTGCACATAATCTAATAATTTGGATATGTACAAAAAAGTAATAGATGTCTTCGGGGAACCCCTTTTATTCCTTGTTATCCCTACTCGTTTGAACTCTATGGGCGTAATTCTTGCTATTGTCTCCCACCCCGATGATGAGACATTCGGTTGTGGCGGAACTCTTGCGCTGCATGCAGAGGCGTCGAGGGTTTTGTGTCTAACATGTAACCCAAGGGACCGCAGAGAGGAGCTCGAGAATGCATGTAAATCACTTGGGCTTATGGAGCCAATAGTCTTCATGGAGAGCAACTTAGTCCATTCAGGTGAATTAGTCAAGAAGGTTGCTGACGTTATTGTGATAGCGAAGCCAAACATAGTCATAACTCACCTTCCGTTCGACTACCACGCCGACCATAGAACGACCTACAATGTCGTAAAAGAGGCGATTGAGTGGGCAGCTCATACGACCACATATGAGAAACCCTGCCTCGTAGAACGTTTACTACTCATGGAGGTAAACACATTGATCCCCGACCCCAAAATCTTAGTCGACGTCTCCGAAACGATGGTAAGGAAGAAAGCCGCGGTGGAGGCTTACAATTCCCAGTTGGCAAAGTTCCCATGGGGATATTATCAAAGATTTAACGATCAAAAGGCTAAATTTAGAGGAACCCAGGCGAACTGCGTCTACGCAGAAGCCTTCGAGGAAGAGTCGCTGAAAAAAAATGGGCCATTCTACGAAGTGAAGACAACTAAGAATCTACTAAGGTGAATAGAATGAGTGTTATTCCCCCAGTACAAATATTGTATCAAAAGTACACGGAAAAAGAACCTAGTGGCGAATATGCTACACGTCTCTGGGGTAAGATTCCCTATAATATGGCAGAGTGCCATGGGTATTTTGGACATATAAGAGCGAATTATGGTGTAATGCCAGATGAGCTTGAGGGACTGAAGAAGGCTATCAAAAACCAGATGAGGGAGTTGGGTATTCTCACCTCTAAAGTCTCGAAGCATATCGACTCACTAGATAGAGGTTCGGTCGAAACAGGACAACAACCTAACTGCCTTGGAGGACCCAGCTTCATCTTTAATAAGATAACCTATGTTTCGATCCTTGCTGGTCTGGAAGGAAAATATGTTCCACTTTACTACGTCGGGGACTATGACAGTGTCCAAGCGGAGCTACTTAACATCCGAATACCGAGCCCCTCAGCGAAAGGAATGTTAATCACCTACCCATCTCCGCCGGGGTACGATGGGGCACCGATACGCCGATTACCTAACCCGGATGAAGAGTGGCTCAGAAAAACACTCGAAAAGATAGAAAGCAACTACCGTGGCCTTCTCAAGGGTGTGGAGCCAGCGAAGCAAGAAAAGGTAATTCAAAACCTTTCCCACATCTTCACAATCCTCAAGGGAGCCTACTATTCGACGAATAACGTAGCTGACTTTTCAACGAAGATTTTAGGTACAATTGTAAACCTCGAAGCAAACTTAGGGGTTCCGATGTTATCAGCTACAGATCCGACTATCAGGGGTTCCTTTAAGCACGGATACGAGATACTTCTATCTGAACCAAACCGTAGTAACTTCGTTCATGCATCTAATGATGCCGTCGACCTCATCGAGAGACTTGGTTATAGAGCACAGATAGGGAAAAGGTCCGACGACTATGTGCCTTTTTTCCTTGAGTGCCAGACACCGAGCTGCCATGGGAGCAGGATTGAGTTAAAGTACAGGGCTGGATCAGGCTCCACCGCTAGCGTGGGGGGTAAGTGCCAGAGATGCGAACAGGAATACAGTTACTCATTCTCAGCGGATAAGCCGGACATTGAGGAGATTGCAAAAATAATAACTCCAAGAGTCGACTCACGTCAGGTGGTCGTTGACTCCGTTATCCCCGTTGTTTCACATGTTGGTGGACCGGGGGAGACAGGTTACTACGCAGAGGTTATCCCCGGGGTTTCGAGGCTCGAAATACCGTTTCCGATGTACACTCGCTATGCCAGAGTCTTCTATAACACCCCTTGGAATGAGGTTGCGGGTAAAAGTGTTGAGGCGAATGGTTTCAATACCCTATCTCGAAGGGAGTTATTCGAGGCCATAGCGAAGTGGGTGGAAGCAAAAAAGGCTAACAATGTTGAGAGTATCGCGCAGGCACATGCCCTCATCAGGAAAGTTATTGATGAGACTTACACGGAGTTGATTAATGTGAAGACGGAGGTCGAGTCTGAGATTGACGTCATTAAAGGAAAGCTTGGGGAACCCTCGACCAGATCGACTCTAATGCAGGAGATGAAGACGAAGCAGATTATGGTTCAACAGCTGGATAATTACCTATCTTACTCTTTCGGACACTTCGCTCCCGAGAAGTATGGGCAGGAGGTCAGCTGGTTATGGATCGATTTGGCATCCGTCTCGGGCATCGGGGAGAACGTTGAGATATACAGGAGACTATATGGGGGTTGGACGCCTAACTCCACGATCTTCTTCGTCAACCTCTAATCTTAGCGCATGCATTATATTCAGGTGAAAGTGAGAATATGACTCTGGGTTTCTTCTCCGATGTTCAGGGTAGTTGAAGTAGCTCTCCCGGCAAGGGTGTCCGCTCAATCCACGACCGGATCATGTCAGCGAAGAGATCAGGCTTCTCCATGCCCCAGTTGTGGCCTGTACCTGGGGCGACAAAGCAGGGTACTCTAGGATATTTTCCACGTATCATACGAGCAGACTTTTTGATCAACTCTGGCTCATTCTCACCGCAAGCTACGAGTAGCCTAGAAGCATCGGCAACAGAAGGCAACGAGTAGGTCATACTTTCAACGACTACCTGAGTATAGAAGTCGGGTGTCATGAGCCTGGTATCATTCCTGAAATCAGCCTCGTATTCAGGCGGGACTTTGATTTGCCTCATGTTGGCGCGGATCATGTAATCTGTATTCTGGAGTGGACTGTAGAGGATCATCAAGAGCTTCAGAAAGGGGGATAGGAGCCGTATACCGTTGTTTGGCGATACGTTGGTTCCGCTTACGATTGTTCGGTCTACAAGTTCCGGGTGTGTGCTCAGGAGCTGTAAGGCCGTCTGGCCCCCCATGGAGAGGCCGACGACGTGAACTCGGCCTGAGGTGACCCTACTTCTGATGAGTTCGGCTACCTCCTCGGCTGTGCCTATTTTTATGGGGCCGTCAGCGTGGCTCCCTCCATGTCCTGGTAGGTCGGGTACTATGCAGTGGTAGTCTAGGAGTCTCGTGACTTGTGGGAGCCATGTCCAACCACTCATACCGCCGCCGGGGAGGAAGAGGATCATGGGGGCGTCGGAGGGGCCCGACTCTGTGTAGTATAGCAAAGTGGTATTCCTTGGTCGAGTATCAAGTTGGGGTTATTAAAAGTGTTACCAGCTGCCCTAATCGCGTTCGCGCACAGTCAAGTGGAAGTGAGGATAAGGCCATGTGGGAAAATAAGTTACTTTACCACGATCACTGGGCACGACGACTCAGCGACGACCCTACTCGACACAGAGCCAAGTATCCAAGCCTTCGCCCCACCCCTCCCCCTACTACCCATAGCGATGCAGTCAAAGCCCTCATCCTTAGCCGTCTTCAAGATAACGTACGGCGGATCATTACTCCTCTCACTCCTCACATCATACTTGACATTCAAGGCCTTGAGGCTCTTCTCAGCATCTGCCAGCAGCTGCATCGTCGGCTGATCACGAATCTCGGTTCCCTCAAGCTTCTTCACCTGATCATCCCAGGAGACGTGGAGCAGAGTGACTGATCCGTTGAACTTCTTGGCGAGATCCGCTGCCTCGCTCAACGCCCTATTCGAGTACTCGGAGCCGTCGTATGCTACCAGGAACTTAGCGCCATCCTTCAAGTTTGTTCACCTGAAACAGAAACTAATCATCAGTATGTATAACACTTACTGTAATTAATTGAGTCACCGTACGAGGGGATCATGCTTAGAACTATTCATGAATCGTTGAATATCAGGTAGAGCTGAGGATAAGACAATTGAGATAAGGTCATCTTCTCGTACCCCGGGTGCTGCTGCCTCCAAATCTCGGGAACCACACCGTAGAGATACTCAACGTACTCCGCAGCTGTGGGGGTATTCCACAATTTCCGATACGAAATCGCGCGCGTAAACGTAGCTCGCACACATTTCGCTTATCAGATATAGATAATGGGTTCCCTGCGGACAGTGAATAATTTATCAATCCTCTCAAGCCTCTCACGAGAACCCGGGGTATCATCAACCTGAGCCCCTAGAACACCCCCCGAACAAGCACGAATACAAGCAGTACACCGTATACACAACCCATCATCAACCTCCCGAGAATCCACCTTCACAGCACCAGTCGGACAAACATCAGCACATCTCCCACAATCCGTGCATTCCACCTCCTTCGAGAACTCAACCCGCATGAGCCCCCTCACATTACCTAAAACCTTCTTATGATAGCCATCGGGTAAGCTCTCAACCTTCTCATTGCTGAAGTGGTTATTCAGAAGCCCCGAGATCTGGATCTCCGATGGATCCGAGGATATCTTCCTCCTGATCTGTTCACCGAACCTCGCCGCGATCTCCAGTTCATGTTGATCCGGCCTTCCAAAGCCCCACCGGACTCTCTCCCTCGCGAAAGAGTGTTCGGCTATGAAAGATGCGGCCGCCGGTATCTTGAATCCCCTCTTCCTCAGAAGTTTAGTCATCTCCTCCACACAGGTTTCAGGGGAGCGGTTACCGTAGACAGCAACAGATACCGCGTATTTACCCTCTCCCTCAATTCGTCTAAGTGGCTCCATCATGGGCCATGGTATTGATCCCTCATATACCGGTGACCCTACTAGGAGGAGGTCTCCCTGGACTTTTCCATTAAAGGAATCTCTTTGATGAGGGAGTGTCACGTCGATTTTAGTGGCTTGGGGTAGGCCTATGTTCGTTTCAATGATTGATAGGATGTTTCGTGTTGTGTCGGTTGGGGAGAAGCATAGGCTTTGCACCGTTTTCACATTAGCCATGATATCATCAAGTATGTGTGTTGGCATGAAATGAGAATAAGACTTTCGTCCACTTTCATGCGAGCGTAGCGCGCGCGACCTCTAAGTTATTTAGGGTTTTCGCATAACCTTTTCGAATATCTCGATGTACTGATTGACGACCTTCTCCGCAGTGTATCTCTCTAGCACGATCTTACGGGCCCTCTCGCCAAGATCGCGCCTAAGCTTTGGATCTCTTATGAGGCGAAGGATTGCTTTGGCGATCTCCTCAGGGTGTCTCGGTGGCACGAGAAGCCCGTTCTCACCATCCTCAACGATCTCTAGAACGCCACCGACCTTTGTTGCAATCATGGGAAGCCCCGTGCTCATCCCTTCGAGAAGAGTCAGTGGAGCACTCTCAGTCTCGGAGCAGAGGACACCGATGTCGCTACAGCGCATTAAGTTTGGTATGTCGCTCCTAAACCCAGTAAGAATAACATTTCTATGGAGCCCAAGAGTATCTATTAATTTCTCGACATTATGCCTGTCGGGACCATCACCTACAAGCGTAAGTTTAGCGTTGGGTTCATCCTTCGTCACTATCGCCATCGCGTAAACAAGATCAGTCACACGCTTCACAGGTCGAAAATTGCTCACATGAATAATGCCACCGCACTCGCTATCATTAACCTCGACCGACTCGCAAGGAGCCGGGGTAAAGGTTTCAGTGTCGACGAAATTCGGTATTACATCAACCCCCCGCTCGATACCTAACCTCTCATACGCCTCCCTCTGCATGAACTTTGAAACTGCTGTGACAGCATCAGCTTTCTCTACGCTGTAATTGTTAACGATCTTGTAGCTCGGGTCGCTCCCGAGTATCGTTACGTCGCTTCCGTGAAGAGTGACCACATAGGGTACCCCGGTTATTTCTCGAGCAAGAAAGGCTGCCGTTGCATGAGGGATAGCGTAGTGGACGTTGAGAACATCTAAATTTTCATTTTCTGACACCCTTGCCATTTCAGATCCTAGGGCTACCGTATACGGGGGGTACTTGAAAAGAGGGTATTCAAGAACGTTGACTAGATGAACATGGACGTTCTCCTGATCTATCCCTTGGACAGCAAATGGGCGCTCATATGTTATGAAATGGACATCGTGGCCCCGCTTGGCGAACTCAACACCAAGGCGTGTTGCGAGTATACCACTACCGCCGACTCCAGGATAACAACTTATTCCAATCTTCATGTAAGTAAACCCCCAACAGATAGGGTGTTTAGAAAGGTAGAATAAAAGTGTAAACGATTACTTTGTACCCTTTATCCTCTTTTCCACGCCGAGGATGGCAGCTATCTGTCCCTCATGGTGAACGATCTCACTTACCATGAGCATCACATAGAACTCGCGCGGCTTCTTTCCCGCCCAAGCCTCCACAGGCTCATCGAGCTTGTCGTTCGTCAGCTTGTTGAGACCGGCGTTTAGCTTCCTATGACCCTTCTCGATGTCGGCCATGATTTTCTCCATTTTGTACTTAGGGTTACCAACGTAATCCTTAGGCCAATCTTTCGGCTGCTCTACACCCAAGAACTTTGGGAGAGAAACATTCAGCTCCTCACTCAAGTGGGTGAGTATCCACCTAATCGTATTGGCCTGAGTGCAACTCTTCCAATCTAGCTGCTCGGGCGTGAGGTTTTTTGTGGCGCCACCGAGTCTATCGAACCCGATTTGTGCAAAGTCCTTTATCATCTTCGTCTTTACTGTCATCTAACCACCAGAATTCCACTCTAAAATCAGTTTTAATGAATATATAATACTACCTAAAAAAATCTTTCTTTAGATAATATTTATATCTGCTCCAAATCTCATTAATATATGACCACTCAGGCACATTATGATAATTCGGTCAAGACAAATGATGTGGTTATAGGCTACAATAAATATCTCTCACACTATAAGAGAAACTCTTTACTCACCTACCGAACTGCACTTACATCCTACCTCATTTTCATATACCCTGAACTTGAACGGTTGAGGAATGGCAAGAAGTATCTAGATTACACCGAGGAGGTTGAAGAAGTGCTACAAGAGGCCAGCGTTAGATACCTGACAGAGAGCAGGGACTACCTCTCAGATCTCACCTCTTTCCGAAACTACCTAGAGTCACAGAAGAAAGCATCTCAGTCGAAGGCAGGTCGAAGAAGAGCTCCAGTACGCAGAGAAGTTCTTGAGCATCCATAAGGGCAGCAGGACAGTCATTGATCTTAGAGAGAAAGTCGAGAAGCAGAACAATGACATGGATATAGTTATTCGAAGCATGACTGTCAGGACAGATAAACTGGAAAATGAGCTTGAAGAGGTCAGAGGCCAGATCAAGACCGACCACGACCAGTTTATCCAAGTACTACAATCTGAACAAGCTAAGTGGATTGAGTCCATCCGCGAGATGATTGTAGAGTCACGCCCATTGGTTCCGGTTGAGGACTTAAGCGAGCCCGTCCATGTCCCAGTGAACTTCGACCTATCACAATACCAAGCTCGTCAGAAAAAGCTCGCTGAACTACTCAGAGATCAGGCGGTGAATGCATGAGCCGAATGTGGTGGCTGGGATACTTCGCCCTCTTCATCCTGCTTATACCACTACATGAGCTAGGACATTTGGCGGTTGTGCGCGCGCATAACGGTTTAAAATGTGATCCTTAAAAAATTAAGCTTTTATCGGGGCATCTTCGATCTTTTTGGGCGCGCGTCGGAGCCTATCCCCCTTCAATTCCTTCTTATGGGCTTTTCTATCATGATCCTTCTTCTTCGTCATTCTATTCGTGGGCATACTTTCAATTCACTCTTTCATGATATCTACGCGTGCGTGGCTATTATAGGTTCAGGACCTAAGAGGAGCAGCGGGTGAAAATGGTCCTTTAGTTTTTCAGAGTATCTGAAACCTGACAGGGGAAGATTCGAAGATTTTCATAATTATGAACATTGGACAGTGTTTCCACTTTACCTCATGAGGATGGGAGCCCGTGCACGTGCATACCGTATATATTAGGGATTTTGGGGTTCTTTAACCCCGCTTCCCAAGTAGATTAGTGGAGTAGACAAGTCAATGAAGATGAAAGAGGAGAAGAAGGGTTACAGGCTATTTACCGAATCCGAGAAGCGGGACAATAAACTACGAGATGCATTGAAGGACGTTCGCGGGACTAAGAAGCATTACCCAACACGGGATATGTGAATATGCGCTACTTCATGCGTGGGCATTTAGTCCATTGGTCTAGGTTGCTCATGTATTTAGCACGCCTCAGATATCTACAAGGGGTGATTTTATTCAACTCGCAATTATAGCACGCGTAGATGTCGTGGGGCCTCACGGCCTCACCCTCGCTCCACCCTACCTCTTTATGCGCCAATATCACCGCCTCATCAGATGAGGCTCAGGGTGAGAGTAAACCCAACCTCAAAGCATCACGGTTTAGTTCAGCCTCTTAAAACCTAGGCACATCAGGACAGGAGGCAGCCGAGTGAATGTTCAATCTGCATTTTTGCTACTTTTAATCAATCTAATTCCACCAGCCATCACAATCACTCCGAGTATTAGCCCTGTAACATAATTCATGGTAAAACCACTAAATAGGCCATTAAATAAAAAAAGGAGTCCAAATAGGCATAATAATATGCCTAAGAAAGTTCTGCCTAGACCCATAGTTTACTTTAATATTAAAGATGTATTTTGGGTTTGGGGCCATAGCCTTATCCTCGGTTCCACCTGAGTGCTACTCGTGAACTCGATTGATTGATCTTATCGTTTTACAGCCAGTATCACGGGCGCGCGCGTCCCTCTGGGGAGTAAGTCTTCGCCGACTACGGGTCAGAATCCCAGTAAACTCCCCAGAATATTCACAATGCGCGCGCATACGATCGCGCCAGTGAGGCTCAGGCTGGTCTGGTCGGTGCGCTATCCCATTCTAGTTGATTACCCAGCGCACGAAGTTGTTTTCTAACTTTTGACTATTGTGTTTAGAAACCAGATTGAGCTTGCGACTATGATTAACAGGATGAAGACCCATTGGACGTCTATTTGAGATGAAATTCCTGGGGACTCTGATTGTGCCTGGGCCGCCCCAGCCGCCTCCGCAGCAGTTCGCGCAATCTCAACAGACGTATCAGGATTAGCGGGACCCCCACCGGTAGATGTAGATGAGAGTGGATACACGGATATCTCGCGGGTCAGCTGCTTTACGCCGCCCTGCCAGACCGTGATTAAGTAGTTACCCGCTTCCCCCAAAACGAAATTGAAGGTAAACCAGTTTGAGTCTGCACTGTATAAGGCATAGCTCTCGTAGAAGGGCTCAACACCTCCTATCTGAGGCGTGATTACAGCTGTAGCACTGTATTCCCCAGTCTGGTTAGACCTTATCGGCCCCACACGCATCGTGATGGGTTCCCCAACGAAGAATATGTCGGAGGAAAATTCTATGTACCTTAGGGATAGTTGCGTAGGCGAACCGGTTTGGGCAGCCACTGTCGAATTAGTAGCTGGAGCTAGCTGAGCATGAGTAGAGGGAAGGAAAGCGGTCAAAGTACAGGCTGTTATGATGAATAAGAAGGTGGCGATGATGATTAATCGCTTCAAATTATTTTCATCAATATTTAATCTCATAATATGGCACTTAACTCTGTGTATACAATTTCTATTTATTGTAAACAGAGTAAGTTATTGTGTATACAATATTAATGGAAATATACGCGCATTTATTTTTTCACATGTATTCTCTTACAGAAACAACTGGCAAGGGTGGACACAGGGGTCTTCGCACGCAGAATCATTATTTAGTAAAGTCTTTATACTTTACACGTTATATTCACGTAGAACTTTATGATATCCTCTGCCTATCTGACAAGCCGACAGCTCGACATATGGGATATGAACCGGAGAGACGAGCCACGATCCAAGATAGGTGAACGGTTTGGTTTCACTAGGCAGGCGGTCTACGATGCTCTGAAGATCTCGATGGTGAAGGTTGATGCTGCACTCAGGCAGACTGCTGATGCAAGCTCGATAGAGATCATCAGGGTAGACACGAAGAATGGCATACTTCTCGGTCAGATGCCGATAGACTCGAGCAAAGTGATAATAACGTTCTCACGAAAGCATGGTATCCAGACATGGCACTTTGAGGAGCCCAACTGCGGTGATTGTAGATATGCCAAACGTTGCACTGAGCGCTTAATCGACGAGGCGAAGGAGAGGGACGTCGAGATCAGCTTGGAACAGAGAGCGTTTTCGCCGTCGAAACTTGCGCACATCATTTTCTCAAGACTAATACCGGAGTTGGGTTAATGATCTTCTTCGAGATCCTCAACACATACTTCGGATGGTGCCCGAGGTACAATTCTAACACACCGCAGACAACACCGAATCCCCTAACATCCCTCTCAACAATCGGCAAAGTGGCCATACTGACCCTCCTAGGAGCATGGGGAGCCATCAACCTATATGCCAGCCAAATACAGATCCCCTCCAATCTGAGCCAGGTCAGGCTACTCCTCTCCCTCGGTTTAACCGACCCTCAGCTCATTGGGTATCTTCTCACACTCGTAGCCCAAGCTGCATCAGCAGCGATACTAATCGTATTGCTCGCCGACTTCATCGTCTCAAGAAGAATCCTGAGGAGACACAGGATAGAACTCTCCGCACTACTCATCACAGAGGCCATGTACTGGCTCCTCTTACCCGTTGGGTTAACGAACATCCTCACCGATTGGGGAATGTACGTACTAGATTGGTGGTATAGTCTGGGACTGCTCGGCATCGTCCAGGCGATCTTCTTACTCTATATGGCCTATAAACTACTGTCTAACAGGAACGTGCTCAGCAGGAATATGTTCATACTTCTATCAGTAGTGTTCGTCGCCTCTATGGTACTTCCATGGATGATCTTTCTGCGACCAATTTCAATCATGAGATCGACACAGCAAATTTTCATTTTTCCAGATTGGGAGAACCTGGTGAACATTGGTCTTGTAACGGGCCAATTTCTTGATACGTTCGTCTATCTGGTCGCTGGCATTTTCTGTTTCAGGGTATATCGTAATCTGCGAAGAACCCATAGCATCGAATTGTCTTTGCCTAAATACGTTCGCGGCATAATCGTTCTCTGGGCACTGTCCTCTCTTGGTCTAGGACGTTTCATTCTAAATGGGAATTTAAGTGCCCTGTTTTCATGGAACATTTTCGCAATATTGAACTACGCTCTATACCTTGGGATAATAGTTGCCGCGTTATTACCCATGAGATTCAAAATCGGGGAGAACGTCCACGATACTCCGGAGATTAAAGTTTCAAAGTCACGGTCAACAATTACCTCGGATGGTGTTCAGGACTTTTCTCTATGTTACCCCGCTTCTCACAAAGCTTCCAATTTAAGCGCGAGCACGAAGTGAAGTAATTTGCTTACTGTAAAGCAGATAATAATAAGATCCATTCGACTCACAATTATCTTGAACGTTATCACCGTTATCTTTAGCGTAATTTTATCGACTTTTTTCCCTAGAGGTCTCTCAATCAGCGAGATAAACGGATATTTTGGCGACATCACAGGCGTTGAGGCTTTTATCGCTTTGCTCTTCGGAAGTGCTAACCAGTTTACGTGGACCGAGAAGTGGGCTTCGGCTATTACCTCTTACTTTAGGCGACCTTCGGGTGGTGTGAAGGATGAAGAGGAATCGCCGACTGCTGAGAGGAGTTTTCTCGCATTTGTCTTGTGTGGCGTATTTCTATTTATTGAAGTCGTTGCGCTTGCTTTGTTCACTTACCCGATTTCACTCACTTAGGTTATATGTCTACTATATTCATTCAACTGCTTCCTCCCCCGATATGCGTAGGTATTAAGAGCCTGGATGAACCCCCCGCGCGCGCATTTTTATCTGTAAGATTCATTAACTAATCCCTTTTTCCCTAACGTATTCTTCTGGCCTATACCCGCGTGATCAGTATATCAGTATCCATTCGGGCAGAAATATCGGTCTGTTTGGTAAAAGAGCTTAAACTTACTGATATTATCGGTATTGAAGAGTAATTTGGTCGTATCCGTTTGGAGCAGGTGAATTCTTAAGATCAAATTGTTTTATCACTAAAGGTTTTTAGATATTATAACAATCTTCTAAAGAAAACATTAGATATTACTACGTATTTATGCACGTTTCAGACACCATTTAGCAATTGTCGAGGAAGTTGGGATCCTTCTCCTTGAAGCGCTTCACAGTTCCTCGAATGTAGGCAATCTGCCCCTTGTGATGAATTATCTCACCTATGTATGCGAAGAGTCCGACCTTTCTCTTCTTAGTCCCGCCCCAAAGCGGGATCTCCTCCTCGAGCTGGGTGTCCGTGAGTTTTCCGATACCATCGAGGACAATCTTCTTACCAGTCGCGAGATCCTCCATATACTTCGTTAGGCTGTAGGACCTGTCCTTATAGTCATCGGGCCACCCCATAGGCTTGTAATTTGGGTCTCCCTTGAGTATACGCGGGATGGCTGTGTTACTTATTCTGCAGAGGTGATTAACTATCCACTCGATGTTATTGGACTCCTCTGTTGGTTTGTAGCTTGCCTCCTTCTCGTCGAGTCCCTTTAGGGTCTCCTCCAACGAGTTGAAGTGGTACTCCGCGAGTTCTTTTAGTATCTGTGCTTTTGCTGACAAATTGTTCACCAAAGAATCTGAGTCAAGGTCATTAAATTGTTTATCGCTTATTATTGACTCGCCTCTTGATGGCGAAGGCGTTATAGGGTATTGATCTTGCAATATTCGGGGAAGAGATGTATCAAGAAACTCTCGTCATTCTGAAACCCGATGCCCTTGAGAGAAACCTCGTTGGGGCTATTATCGATAGATTCGAGAAAGCTGGCCTAAAGATTATCGACATCAAGTACTATCGTAAAGTGAATGAGGAGCTTTTGAGAAAACATTACCCCGCTTCTATGGCGGAGAGCCTTGGGAATAAAGCGCAACTCGCCACACCAGAGATCAGAGACCCGGTTGCCCATGGCTTAAAAGTCTTAGAGAGACTTAGAAAGTACTTCATCAGGAATCCCGTCATAGCCATAAGGTTCAGCGGTGATGACGCCATAAAGATGGTACGGAAGGTAACTGGATACACAGACCCTACGACAGCGGAGAAGGGAACCATAAGAGGCGACTTCGGCGTCGACTCAATCGCTAGAAGCAATGCCGAGAACAGGGCGTGCGAGAACCTTGTACACGCGTCAGGTAACCCGGAAGAAGCGAAGACTGAGCTCGCCCTCTGGTTTAATGAATAAAATATTTCTTAGATCACAAAAGCCCATCGCGTGCTTTAACAGAGAGGAAATAGAACCAGTATAGATTTTAGGGTTAACGATCCCTCTTACCCGCTATAAAGTCCTCAACCCACTGATGCGCCTGGTCATCTGGGACCTGTTGTGGTGGGTGTTTAAAGCTGTAGCTACTTATCCCGAGTAGTGGCCCGCCTATGCCACGGTCTAGTGCAATCTTAACTGCCCTGACGACGTCGATTACGACGCCCCCACTGTTTGGGCTATCATTGACGAGGAGTTTCGCATCTAAAAGCAACGGGAGGTTCCCGAAGGCCTTGCCATTAATCCTGATGTAGCAGACCTTGTGATCCTGCAGGAAGGGGACATAGTCGGATGGTCCTATTCTCGTAGGGACATCGTAGGGAATGAGGCTCTGGACAGCCTGCGTCTTACTGATGCGCTTCGTCTTGAGTCTGTTCTCGACGGTCATGTTTAAGAAATCGGTGTTTCCACCGATGTTTAGCTGGTAAGTGGAGTCAATCTTTACGCCACGGTCATAAAATAGCTTCGCGAGAACGCGGTGGACAATTGTTGCACCGACTTGGCTCTTTATATCATCACCTGCGACTGGGAGGCTCTTCTTTTCGAATTTTTCCGCCCAAACTGGAACACTGCAGATGAACTCTGGAATACAGTTTACGAAAGCACAGTTCGCGTCTAAGGCAGCCTGAGCGTAGATCTGTGTGCCCTTTGCGCTTCCAACGGGGAGGTAGTTGACGAGCATGTCAGCGTCCGTCTCTTTCAGTATCTGGGTGACATCGACAGCCTCGATACTGTTGTCGGCGTGAAAGGCCTCGTACATATGTGGTGCTACACCATCGCTTATGGGACCAGCGTAGACCTTAGCACCAGTCTTTGGAACATCACTGAACTTTGCACAGCAGTTAGGATGAGCCCAAATGGCATCCGCGAGGTCCTTTCCTATCTTCTCCTTGTTAACTTCGAATGCAGCAACAAACTTTACGTCCCGTATGTGATAGTCTCCGAAGTAGGCGTGCATGACGCCTGGTATGTCCTCGTCCTTCTCGACGTTCTTATAGAACTCAACACCCTGAACTAGGGCGGAGGCGCAATTGCCAACACCGACAATGGCTACTTTGATGACCGTTTTCGTTCCTCCATTAGAGCCCGCGTTATCAATAGGCTGAGGTAATAACCGTTTAAGGGTTTCCCAGTGAACTCGGCCGGGTTAGGATAATGTCTTCTTCACTATGCGGAGGACGGCCTCAATCTCCTCCTCGGTATTAAAGAAGTGGCAGGAGACGCGTATTCCTCCGATGCCAGCGGCGTATCTAAGGGCGACGATTATGCCCTCCTTCGTGAGGGCTCCATAGAGCCTTTGGTTCTCTTCGTGTCTCCCAGTGTTGAATGTGACGAGTCCAGTGTGCCTCTGTGGCTTCTCGGGGGTGTTTACTCTCACTTTGAACTCCTTGAGCCCTTCCATCAGCTTTTCTGCGAGCTCTCTATTTCTTTCCTCGATGTTCTTGAGGCCAAGGTCGTTGAAGTATTTGAGAGCTGCGTAGAAACCCCAGATCGCCTCGGAGGAGAGTAGGCCTTGGTTGAACTTCTCTGCTCCCTGGTAGAGGGGATGATCCCAAGAGACTATGTTGTCATGGCTCGGCTTCTCCCAAGGCTGCCCGTCCTTGAAAGCAGCCTCTACTTGGTTATAGCACCTATATTTGGGCTCGTATTTGTTAGCGATTTTCCTATTGACGTAGAGGACTCCCGCCATTGCTGGGCAGCACATCCACTTCTGGGAGCCGAAGGTATAGAAGTCAACACCATCCTTTGCGGGTTCCACGAGGACATTTCCTTGACTCTGGTAGCCGTCATCGACTACGAGGGCACCGTGGTCATGGGCTATCTGAGTCACTACTTTCACGTCATGGAGTAACCCGGAGGTCCACTCGACGTGACTTAAGGAGAGGATGCGAGTCTTGTCGTCAATTGCTGCCTCGAAGTCATCAGTTGTAATATTACCATTACTATGTTTGACGCTCCTTATCTCAACACCACTCTCCCTCCAAGGAAGGAAGGGGTAGGAGCCAGTCGGATAGCCTAAGTCTGTGATTACTATGTTTTCCCCACTCTTGAGTGAGATCATACTCGAGATCGTGTTGATTGCCTGGCTCACTCTGTTGACCCAGGTTACATCACCTTTGTCGACGCCAAGGGCTTTTGCAACCTCCCCGTTTGTATCAGGTGCTTTCATGGAATTGTTCTCATAGGTGTAAAATCTCCACCAGTCCATGGTCTTCTCCTGAACCCTTGCAAGAGCGGGGCCATGGGCAGCGCTGTTCATGTAACTTAGATATGAGAGTATGGGGAACTCGGCCCTGATCTCTTCTAAGTGTTTGGAAATGTCCATAGATGAGACGTTAGTTGATTGGGTATAAGAGGAGTTATGAGGTACGCCTATATGTGCCTGGGCGTGGAGAGAAGATTGTTCCGTCTCTCATTAGGGTGCTTATAAGCTTCGCTGCGTCGCTCCTGTTTATACCCTCCTCAGCGAGCGCCTCATAGAGGTCGTCATCCTTCACAGGACCTGTCCTTTCTAACTCAACGATCTTACCAAGAACCTTCTGCAGTTGAGTCTGTAGACTCCTTGGCTTGCCTGTGTAAAGTATGTCAATGTCTATCTGGCCGGTGGAGACGTCAATACCTACCTGCTCTAGACTGGCTTGCATGAGTGTAATAACGGCCTCAGCGTCCTCCTTCGTGACCTCGTTTCGTAGGTGGGCTTTGGCCCTTGCCTCAGCGAGCCTTACGAGGCTCTCTAGTTGGCGAGCCGTAATGCTAACAGCTGAGGCTTCGCCGCCCTCAACGCTGGCGGTCCTCATCTTGACGTAGAAGTCCCTGAATCGGTTGATGACTTCCTCGTTAAGGAGAGGGCGAACACGAGTCTTGGCGTAGCTGATGTACTTCCTGAAGAGTTCTGGGTCAATTGGGGAGGTGATTGTCGAGCCTCCTGATCTATGGAGACCGAGTATGTGCTCCGCCATCGTCGCGTCTCTTTCCGCGTCTGGGACATCTTTGAGAACGAATATGACGTCGAACCTACTGAGTATTGTTACCGGGAGGTTGATGTTCTGCCCGATAGTTTGGTATGGATTGTATCTGCCAAGCGTTGGGTTCCCAGCGGCAAGGATGCTCGTGCGGGCATTTAGGGTAGCAACTATGCCACCTTTTGCGATTGCGACTATCTGCTGCTCCATCGCTGGGTGTATCGCACCCCTATCCTCCTCCCTCATCTTATCGATCTCGTCGATACAGCAGATTCCTTGGTCGGCGAGGACAAGAGCTCCGGCCTCTAGAACGAAATTGCCAGTACCCCCCTCCTTGACTACGGCGGCGGTGAGGCCCGCAGCTGTACTCCCTCTCCCTGTTGTCAAAAGCCCCCTTGGCGCTATCTTCGCTGCGAATTGAAGAAGCTGGCTCTTACCCGTACCTGGGTCGCCGACGAGGAGGACATTTATATCCCCCCTGATTCTGACGTCGGGAAGATCCTTGTTGATGCCACCGAATAGGAGGTAAAGAATAGACTCTTTGACGTTCTCGTGGCCATAGATACTAGGTGCTATGGACTGGAGGAGGCGACGGTGAACCCAAGGGTCCGAGGCTATCTCCTTTATTTTCAATTCATCTTCAGGGGAGATGTCGGTCATCTCCGAATCGCGGCCGCTTACCTCTACGTGACTCGCTTCCATCACCATGTCGAAGATTCGGAGTTGCCCTCCACGACCGAAGCGCTGGAGAAGATCAATGCTGCCCACAATTGTGATTCTGTCTCCTGGGCGGGCCTGGTCGACGATGTCATCCTTGAGGTCGACATGTAGGCTCCGGGGTAACTGTCCTGGAGGGAGGTCCTCCGGCCTTTCCTGGATTGTGACCCTTTGTGAGTCCATAAAGACCGAGAGCTTTGGCACTAAATCGAATCGGGTCTTGCTGTCGCAGTGCTCACACTTTATAGGAGTCTTGAGTGTCTCTCCGTCCTGCTCGACGTAGTTAAGCTCGTTACAGTTGCTACATCGGAAGACGGCTTTCATCACCAGTGGCGTCGTTGCGGATGCACGAACGATTATACCCTGTAGCATGACGAGGCGCCCAATATGCTCAGAACCTATCTTCCTGAGCTGTGTAACGGAGGGGAGCGCCCTAAAGCGGACGTGTATCTTCTTCTGAGCCTCAGCGTAGATTAGATCACGTTGTCTGAGTTTATCGTATACGACTCTGCTGAAGAGCTCGAGTATTCTATCAGGGTCCTTCATTACTTCAGCGGCGAGCTCCATGTCGTAGTTGTAGAGATCGTTGAAGTCGACTAGGAGCGATCTTATTCCCTTTATGGGCATTTCCTGTATTGCTTGCTCGTACTTGATTACACCATCAGCATTACGGAAATCCTCGACGAATCGAGTGAATACCTCCTCATGGCTGACCTGCGTTGCCATTACCTAGTGCTCAACCTCCTGATTTCATGGCGCCACATTGTAACTATGTGCTCAAGCTCCTGATAGAGCGCTTGTTCCTCGGGTTGGAGAATACCGGGCTGAGGGGCTGTTTCAGTCGTAGCGATACGTGTAACCTTTCCCACTCTGCTATCGACGATCTCCCTGAAGCGGGCGTGAAGCCTATTGATCTGTTCCGCCTTCGTGACGTCACCGCTTACTGCTCTTGCAGCGAGTGTGAGGCTGACATAGGCTTTAGCATAGAAATCCTTCGGTAGTGCACCTGGGGCTCCACCGGGGTTGAAGCGCTCCTTGAAGTGAGTGGAGGTCCACTCTTCCATTGTGAGCCCCTCCTCACCATATTTGGCGAGTCCTGCCTCGACAAGAATACCAGCAACCCAGAATGGTACGGAGAACTCCTCTCTCTCATCCACCTCCTCAATTGTGAGCCCAGGGGTCTCAATCTTCGAGTTCTTCCTGAGTGCCACTAACTTGACGGGTGTGTTCTCATATTCGAGGAGATTCACATCCAAAGACAAGCTCATGGCACCCGCAGAAGATAAGCCCGGTGGCTGCGAGTATAACCATATCCATCATCCTGATTTACACCGGGGAAGCAAAATGACCTACATGTCTTTAAGAGGGGCCTAACTGAGGATAAGAATCGTGCAACCTGATGTGAGAAGCCTTGAGCAGCTTGCAGCACTTGTGAGGGCAGAGGCTGAGAAACTTGAGACCTGTAGGAAGGTGGAGGAGAGGATCAAAGGGTTCCGGGTGGCGCAGGGGGAGGGAAATGAGAGGTGGTTCGAGGAGCTTGTCTTCTGTCTTCTCACTGCAAATTATAGCGCGAGAGGAGCAATTGCATGCATTGCTGCCCTGAACGAGGACAACATTATAAACGAAGGTAGCTTAGAACAATTAAGAAAATGTCTCGAACACAGACACAGGTTCCCTAGCAAGAGGGCCGAGTTCATCTTTAAGGCACGCGCTCACAGGGACGACCTGAAAAAGATAATCACGTCCCAGTTAAGCAGTCAAGCTGCTAGGGACTGGCTCGTTGAGAATGTCACGGGTCTAGGAATGAAGGAGGCGAGTCATTTCCTTAGAAACGTTGGATACCTCGATCTCGCAATAGTAGATAAGCACATTCTCTCCCATATGGTGGAGCAGGGGATTATAGATGAGCGCCCAAAGACGGTAACAAGAAAGAGATACTTGGAGTACGAGGGTGTCCTAAAGCAAATCGCGGATATGCTTGGAATGCCTTTGGGTCAGATGGATCTCTACCTCTGGGCGAAGAAGAGTGGTGAGGTAATCAAATAGAATGAGAGTCAAATTTGATGGCGAGTCTAAAGAACTTTGGACTCTCTGGAGAGAGGAAGCCAATGTGAAGATGATCGATCAACGTCTTCTCCCCCATAGGTTCGAGATACTAACACTGCGAAACCACGAGGAAACGGCGAAGGCTATAAAGGACATGGCAGTCAGGGGTGCAGGAGCCATAGGAGTAGCTGGTGGATATGGCGTCGCACAGGCTGTACTGGAGGCACAGGAAAAGAACCAAAGAGAATTCAAGGCTTATGTCTCCGAAGCCGCTGAAATGCTCAGGAATACACGCCCTACTGCGGTTAACCTCTTCCACGCCATAGACAGGTGCCTAAAAGCTGTTTCGAAGGGAAGTATCGCCGAGCGAGTTGCAGCTGCCTGTACTGAAGCAGATAGGATTGCCCTTGAGGACCTCGATGCTTCAAAGAAGATGGGTGAGTACGGTAATCTCCTCATCAAAGATGGGTTTCAGATACTCACACATTGTAATGCGGGTGCCCTCGCCTTCATCGACAACGGTTCCGCCCTTGCCCCTATACGAGTTGCTCACAGATCAGGGAAACACATCTTCGTCTATGTCGATGAAACCCGTCCACGCAGCCAAGGAGCGAAACTCACATCATGGGAGCTACAGCAGGAGGGAATACCCTACGCCCTCATTGTGGACAACGCAGCCGGCCACTTCATGCATAATGGTGAAGTCGACCTTGTCATCGTAGGCGCTGACAGGATCGCTGCGAATGGAGACACTGCAAACAAGATAGGCACCTATGAGAAGGCTGTCCTAGCTCGGGAGAATGAGATACCTTTCTACATTGCAGCACCTAGAATGACCTTCGACCTAAAATGCACAACGGGGAATGGAATCGAGATCGAGGAGAGGAGTCCTGATGAGATCAACTGGGTCTGGGGCGCTGACGAAAATGGAAATTACACAAGAGTAAGGATATCCGCTAGAGGTACATTCGCTAAGAACCCAAGCTTTGATGTCACCCCCGCCAAGTATATTACGGGGTTCATCACCGATGTCGGCGTCCTCAGGCCGCCGTACAGGAGAAGTATCCGGGAAGCACTTCGCCCCGGGAAGGGTAAGATTATCTGACCATACAGCTTATATTTTCGGGACAGATTCCTTTTGGCGGAGCCCGCCTTAGCTCAATGGTAGAGCATTCGGCTGTAGCTTCCGCCCTGTGGGGCGAAGGCAATCAGGCCTTGAGCAGACACCGAGTGGTTCCAGGTTCAAATCCCGGAGGCGGGACCACTCTTTACAAACTGCTACTTTTATCATTTAGAAGTAATATTCACTTCAAGTTCTCTGGCTTATCGAGGCTTGATTAGACGAGTTTCTCATTTGCTAACTTTTCTACAGCGACTACAACTGCTTGCGTACCCTTGTCTCTCAGCCCCTCAGCGTCGAGGTTCTTGAACATCTGCTGGACAATTGCTGTCCCTGCAAGTGGCATCTTGAGGTTGTCACTCGTCTCCATGATTATACGGAGGTCCTTGAGATAATCCTTCACTTTGAAGCCGGGCTCGTGGTCCCCCACGAGGAGCTTCGCTCCGTTGTTTGTGAGCTGCCAGCTCCCAGCAGCACCCCCCGCAACGGCAGTGTAGACCTTCTTTACGTCGACCCCTGCTTTCCGAGCAAAGACGAGTGCCTCCGCAACCCCAAGTATGTTCATGCCAACGAGAATCTGATTCACAGCTTTGCAGATCTGGCCGTCCCCTTGTCCGCCGATGTGAGTTATAGTTTTTCCCATCGCTTGAAAAACAGGTACTGCTTCATCAAAAGCGTCTTTATCACCACCGACCATGATGCTTAGAGTACCGTTTCGAGCACCTACATCTCCGCCACTGACCGGGGCGTCTAGCATTCTGATCCCCTTTTCTTTGAACCGAGCCGCCATCTCCCGCGTCCTTATGGGACTTATTGTGCTCATGTCTATGACGATCGTCCCAGACTTCGCTCCGTAGATGACGCCGTTGGGTCCAAGCAGGACCTCCTCAACATCTTTAGAGTCGGTTACTATATCTATGATAATATCGCTCTGCTCAGCGACCTCCCTCGGTGACTTTGCTACCTTGGCCCCAGCCTTGGCGAGCGGCTCCGTTCTTACAGTAGTTCGATTCCAAACCGTCAATGGAAATCCCGCTTTGAGGATGTTCAAGGACATGCCGCTACCCATGAGACCCAGACCGATGAAACCAATCCGCTTCAACAGATTCACGATAGCATTACGCACAGGTTCGAAGATAAGACCTTTTTAAAAATGATATGTATAACTGATGAGTGGTGACATATTTTACGAGTCTCGCTTCGCGCGTGCGCGTGCTTTTAGAAAAGAAGTGATTCTGGGGTTAGCCCTTCAACAAGAGCATAACGTATGCACCTGCGAACCCTATGATTGCAAGGCTTAAACCTATCATTAAATATAGATTCGCCTTCGATTTATCGTATAATACATGGGCACTCCTATAAGCTAGAAATAGGCCGGCAATGCAGAAGCCGAATAGAAACATACTGACGATGCTTTCGTTGATAGTTTGCTCCCCTGCATAAGGATTGATCGATGTATAGGAACCACTCGAAGTTTGGAGCACGGCTGCTGGTGTGTTTATGATGTCGTAGACCCCTCCACCGAGCAGGAATATAATGAAGATAACCATGACTAAACCGGCGTAACCTGAGATCGTTTCGAGCTGTTTATTCCTGCGGATCTTTGAAAAGTCCCTTGCCTTACCTGTAGTGTGAGCCATGTCAGACTCCTTCTCGGAATGATGCACCGGATACCAATATATCCTTTTATCTCCTCTTAAGATAATTGAAAAAGGGCTCCTGAATGATGAGGTTTATATGCCCTCGGCTTGGAGCTTGTTAAGACGGTGGGCGCAAATGCCTCAGAAGATTGTCTGTAAATCGTGTAAGGAGATCCTCTACGAGGGAGACCTCTTGAAATCTCCTCAAGATATCATCAAAAAGTACGAGGGAAAGTGCCCGAAGTGCAAAAAGGACCTAAAATTCTCGACGGAGGGTGTTGAGGTCCGACCTTGTGAGAAATAGTACCTCACATTCCAGATAGGGTTTTAACCATCCCCCCATTGCATATCTAACTGGTAATCCGGTTTGGAGCTCAGGAAGACACATATCTACCAATACCACGTTGAGCACGGCAATGTCGTTGACTTCGGTGGATTCGCGATGCCTGTCTGGTATGAGGGCATCATCCCCGAGCACAAGGCTGTACGAGAAGCGTGCGGAATATTTGACACAAGTCACATGGGCAGGGTCTACACTGAAGGCCCCGAAGTCGTAAAGTTCCTTGACTATGTCGACTCGAACGATGTATCCGCTCTTACAGACGGAAAGGGTGTTTATGGCGTCATGTGCAAACCTGATGCCGGTATAGTCGACGACCTGATTGTCTATAGGAGAAGTGCTGAAAAGTTTCTTGTTGTCTACAATGCAGGGAACCGCGCTAAAGATTTCGCATGGCTCCTCAAAAACACGAAGGGATTCAAGGTCAAGCTCACTGATATGAGCGACAACATGGGAATGATCGCAGTGCAGGGACCCAAGGCGGCTGAAATACTCAGTAAGATAAGTGAGACAGACCCTAACGCCATCGAGCGATTCAATATTGCTCCGCTTAAAATCAGTGGCATAGACTGCTTAGCAGCACGAACCGGATACACGGGCGAGGATGGTTTCGAGGTCTTCATCCCCGATGATCCAGTAAGCGAGCCCTCAAAGTCGTTAAAGATCTGGAACGACTTAGTATCAGCTGGGGCCAAGCCCTGTGGCCTCGGTGCCCGGGACAGCCTTCGCCTAGAGGCTGGTCTGTGGCTCTATGGCAACGACATCGATGAGAGTACTAACCCAGTTGAGGCTGGCCTCAAGTGGGTTGTCAAGATGAAGAAGCCATATTTCAACGGCAAGAAGTCTCTCGAGGGAATCATCGAGAAGGGTGTGCCACGCACGTTAGTGGGCATAATGCTCATGGAGCGCGGCATTCCACGCCATGGTTACGAAGTATACGACGGCGAGAAGAAGATCGGTGTAATAACAAGTGGAGGCGTTGCTCCAACACTTGACGCGAGCATCGCCCTGGCCTACCTCCCACTCGAATACAAGGAGATTGGAAAGGAGGTTCAGGTCAAGATCAGGTCTAATATGGTGAAGGGAAAGATAGTTAAGCATCACCCATTTTATGATGAGTCTAAGTACGGTTGGAAGAGGGTAAAGGTATGACAGATGAAGTCAAGGTTGAAAACGGATTATTCTATACTAGCGAGCACGAGTGGGCGAAGCCTAGCGGCGAATTTGTCATTATTGGCGTCAGCGACTACGCCCAGGCACAGTTACATGAAATAGTATACGTGGAACTCCCAAAGAAAGACGCCTCCATCGCTCAAGGCGAGGCAATTGGCGCGGTTGAGTCGGTCAAGGCCGTGTCCGACTTCTATAGCCCAATAACCGGAACCGTCGTTGAGGTAAACGACGCCCTCTTGGACAGCCCCGAAAAGATCAACAGCGACCCCTATGGTGAGGGCTGGATCGCGAAAGTGAAGCCCAGCAATTGGGAGGCTAACGTCACGAAACTGATGGATGCCGAAAAGTATAAACAGCACATAGCGACGCTCAAGCACTAGCCACCAAATTTATGGGCAGGGGTTCCCGAGTGGCCAAAGGGGTCAGGTTCAGGACCTGATGGTTAGTCCTCCGTGGGTTCGAACCCCACCCCCTGCACCAATTTACTCATTGCTTCTCAGCTAAGAGGGAGATGCCGTGCGCGCAATTCTGATTTTAAAAATGCATATTTTATCTATGAAATTACTTATTTGAAAGAGTAAACGAAAAATAGAAATTTTACCGCTGCTGGCCCCAAGCCTTGGTCCACTTAAATTTCCTAGGGTCCCTACGCAGCTTTAGACTACTCTTTCTGCACTTGCTGCCACAGAACCTTAGGACACGACCGTCCCTACGGACGAATCCTATCCCGGTGCCAGGGGCTATATCGCTCCCACAGAACGCGCATTTGTAGACAGTCGGCATACATTAAACCTACCTAATCTTTCTAGCCTCGCGCTCAGTCTCACGTAGCAGCAGTAGGTCGTCTATTCTCACAGGGCCTTTAACATTCCTAGTGATAATGCGACCCTTGTCCTTACCATCCTCTATCCTGACGCGGACCTGCATAACCTCACCAGTCAGACCGGTCCTACCCAATATCTGGATGACCGTTGCTTGCGTCAGGCTCTCCTGTTCCTCGGACACTGAGGTTCACCCTACTTTACTATACCTTTGAGCTTCTCGACGATCTCGGCGACGAGCTTTTCAGAGTCTCCAGTCTCCTCGATTGCGGCAGCGGCACTTCCTACAGTCAAGCCGAGGGCTTCGCCTATACGCTGCTTCTCGGGAACGTATACATAGGGTGCCTTACGCTCATCGCAGAGAAGAGGTAGGTGTGCAACCACTTCTGGGGGGTTTACATCCTCGGCAATAAGAACGAGCTTCGCCTTACCTCTCTCGATCGTTTTGGTCGTCTCGTTTGTGCCCTTCCTGATCTTGCCCGTCTCACGGGCGACCTTGAGGGCTTCATAGGCGGCCTCAGCTACTTCCTTGGGGACTTCGAATTTAACATAGAACGGCTTCGAAGGATCGGACATTGTCATTTCCTCCAGTTGTGCATAGTGTACGCCGACTCATTGTTTTTAAACGTTATGTAAAATGCGAGGCTAATCGTGGGCGTAATAGAAACGAAGTGGCCTCTTCGAATCGACTCGGACGAAGCCGAATCTTTCGAACTGAAGCATATCGTCGACCCTAAGATCGGATACGAGTTTCTCAGCCTTACCCCTCGCGATGAATGCATCGGGCATAACAACCTCAGCATCCACAGAGTTTTGTTTGGTGAGCCACTGTATGAATGTGGCCCCATTCTCACGGGCGACTTGGTGTTCCTTCGAATGGAAATTGGCCTCGGCGTCTTTTCCAGTCTTTGTTACTTCAATATTTACAAGCCCCATCAGACGGATCAGCTTGCCCTCTGCTTCGCATAGGTCCTTGGAAGTGACCAAGAAAGTACACTCCCCATCCTCGGGGTCAACAGTATATTCTCTGTACCCCTTTTCTGGATGATCGGGGTGTAACGGCAGCTTAGCTCTTAACTTCTCCTGGACCCCAATCACCCTAAGTTCTATCGGGTCATTGACAAAGAAATACCGGTTCGCATGTGGATCGATTATCTTTTTGTTCGCCGCTGCAAAATTTCCCCAGCTGATGGTTACATTGATAGGCTTTGGCCCCACCTGTAACATGATCTCTCTAATAGTCTCAGGTTGGAGACCTCTCCGTTTTAGCGCCCTTAGTGTTCCGAGTCTCGGATCGTCCCAGCCTGAGTAGATTCCACTGTCAACACCAGCTCGTATCTTTGACTTGCTAAGAATTCCCGCTTCTAATCCGAGACGTCCCACGTTGATAATCTCTGGAAATTGCCAACCGAAGTGGTCGTAGAGGTACTTCTGGCGTGTGCTGTTTACTTCGTGCTCCTTACCCCTAATCACATGGCTTACACCCATCAAGTGATCGTCGACCGCACAACTGAAATTGTAAAGGGGCCAAACACGATACTTCCTCTTTTGCAGGGGATGGGATCGAGTAGATATCCTAAGTGCCGGCCAATCGCGTATTGCTGGGTTGGGGTGAGTTATTTCTGTTTTCACCCTGACCACGGCCTCCCCTCGTTTATAGTCGCCGTCTAGCATCATTTTCCAGCGATTAAGGTGCTCCTCTGGCTGTAGATCCCTGCAGGGGCAAGGCTCTTTTGACATGTAGAGTCTCTTATACTCCTCAGATTCGCATGTGCAGACGTAGCCAGATCCCATAGTCAAGAGCTTTTCTGCGTACTCGTAATAAATGGAGAGCCTCTCTGACTGAATATACTTCTCATCAACCTTGACACCCAACCAATTGAGGTCCTCCAGTATCCACTCATACATCTTAAGGATCGGTGGTTTGACGTCGGCGCTAGTATCTTCGAAGCGAAGGATGAAATGCCCCTTATACATCTTGGAGTACTCATCACTGAAGATAATTGACTCAGCGCTTCCGAGATGAAGAGGCCCGTCGGGATTAGGGGCAAATCGCACCTTCACTAGTGGCCACGCATCGATATTCTTCAACGGGGGTAAGGTCTTTTTCTCCTCGATCTTCTTCGCCTCAAAAAGCTCTGGCCACTGTTTCACGGTCTCCATGATCTTATCTAATGGCCAAGAGTTCACATCCGCTACGACTCCTACTATCAGACATTGAACATCCTTAGCGTTAGCCTTCGCCTCAGGAAATTCTGCGAATATCCTCCCCATTACCGAGCCAGGGTTTGCCTTTCCACCGTATTGGGATGCATTGAAGACAGTGTACTTGACCGCAGATTCCCTGATTCTTTCCACATCAAACTCCACAGGAGACCACTACGCCCTTAAAGCAGGTGCAAAACTATATCCTTTTCCCAGATAAACTATTTAGATTTATCCTTATTAGGAAAAAACGAGTATCGAGCGCACCTTTTTTTTTAATACTGTCTATTCGTGAAGTAATAAATAAGCGCTAGTAGGTCACTTTTTGCCTCAGAGTCGGGAAGTACGTTTATGTGTCTCTTAGCGGTCGTGATGTATCTGTCAGCTTTCTTCAGAGTATAATCGATTGAACCAATTTCCTTAAGGAGATTATTTGTCTCATCTATTTCCTGTTTCGTCGCTGATGGATTCCCAAGGACAGCAAGTATCTTCTCCTTCTGACGTGGTTTCGCTTTCCGTAAGGCATGAATTATAATGAGCGTCTTCTTCCCCTCCCTAAGGTCGCTTCCAACGGGTTTCCCGAGTGTCTTCTCGTCAGCTGTAGCACCAAGGTAGTCATCCATGAGTTGAAATGCGATGCCTGCATCCCATGCAAACTGGCCCATCGCCTTGATCTGACGTTTCTTTCCACCTCCTGCAATTGCTCCTACCTCCGCACAAGCTCTAAAGAGGGCACTAGTCTTGCCGCCAACCATGGTTATGTAATCGTCTTCAGTAACCTCTGAGGTATTGGGGAACGAAATATCGAGAACCTGGCCTTCACATAACTCTGTGGTTGCAGTCGAAGCGATCTCTATACAATTTTTTATACGCTTAGCATTCATTCCTTTAGGTGCGTAAAGTGTCATCGCCTCGAAGACCTTGGCGAAGAGCAGATCTCCAGCGGCTATAGCCATGGGGATGCCCCACTTTGTGTGTACAGTCGGTGCTCCGCGCCTCATCGCGTCATTATCCATTACATCGTCATGAATTAGAGTGAAGTTGTGGAGTATTTCGAACGCAGCAGCGAAAGGGATCGCATCACTAGCGTTACCTCCGACGATCTCACATGATTTGATAGTAAGGAAAGGGCGGAGTCTCTTCCCACCCGCCATGACGAGGTGTCTCGATGCGTCGTAAAGTACTTCAGGTCTCCTAGGTTTGAGAATCTCGTCTATTAAAGAATCTACAGGTTTAACGCTCTCAATTAGCTTCCTCTTTATCTTGTCGTCACTGTACATGCCGACCACTGGTAGCACTTATTTATCGGAGATAAAAATTGTCCTACCTCCCCCTTATAGCCAGATGATCGGTGTTGAACCCCCTCGCCCTTAGCCACTCGGCGGTCCACCCCGAGACGACTACTGGGACACTCTTCATCTCAGCTACATTTTGGGCGCCGATGAGGAACATGCAGGTTTTGACCTCGGTTATAATAGTTTCAACATGTTTTTCTAGTGCGTCTTCTCCCTCGATCGCCTTCTGGAGGAATGGTTTAGCGATCCCAACTGCGTCAGCCCCGAGCGACAGTGCTTTAGCTATGTCTAAGCCGGTTCTGAGTCCTCCCGAGGCGATTATCTTGCCCTTAGAGGCGGCTCTGACCTCGACTAGACTGCAAGCGGTTGGTATGCCCCAATTCCATAGTGATTTCCCCAAATACTCCTGGAGAGTATCGTCGACTTCCTTAGCAATATGATGCTCCACTGCGGCCCAGCTTGTCCCTCCGAGGCCACTTATCTCGAAACCTGAGACCCCTGCATTCTCGAGCCTCCTGGCGTCCTCGTAGGAGATTCCTGCCCCAGTTTCTTTCATGATGACTGGGACTCTGAGAGACGATGTGAGGGACGCGATCTTCTTCAGAATCCCTCGATAGTTTGTCTCTCCACCGACTTGGACCGCCTCTTGCAGAGGGTTCATATGGATAGCTAGTGCGTCAGCTTCTATCATATCAACGACTTTTTTTGCCTCATCGAAGCCCCAACCTAGACTTAGTTGAGGACAGCCTAGATTACCTATTACGAGGGAATTGGGGGCATTGTCCCTAACGACACGAAACGTCCTTTCGACCTCTGGCTGCTGAATGGCTATTCTTTGGCTTCCTACACCTATTCCAATCCCGGTCTTCTGTGCAACTTTGGCTAGTGTACAGTTTATTCTCTCGGCATACTCAGTGCCACCGGTGATCGCGGATATAATGATCGGCGCGGAGAGCTTCCTCCCAAAGAGCTCGATACTAGTGTCAACGTCTTTGAGGTCGATTTCCGGGAGGGCCCTATGGACTAGATTTACATCGTTCAGGCCGGTTGGTATATCCGACTCCACGTTTTCTTCGAGGCTGATTCTGATGTGTCTCTGTTTCCTCTTTCCTATGCTCATTTCTTTATCTCCTGAGCCAAGTGCACTTTACTTTCTCTCCGCGAAGTGCATCGTGAACCATGCCGGGCTTAAGAGCGTTTACAAGCTGGACATCTACTCCCGCCTCTACAGCTGCTCCAGCTTCCCTTATCTTTCCAAGCATACCACCAGTTACGTCCGTTGAAAGTGCCTCACCGACTTTTATCATACTCCTCATCTGCCCGAAGGACAGCTCATCTATCAACTGGGCTTCCTTTACTAGCTTAGGATTGGTGGTGTAGACACCGTCTACATCGACACCAAAAATAATCTTACTCGCGCCTAGGTCGATGGCAAGCCTTGCCGCGAGTTGATCCCCGGAGAGGATCGTGAATCTAAGCACTGAGTCCAAAACAGCGTCACCATAAAGAATTGGAACAAAACCAGAATCAACAGCTTGGGATACGACGCTGAAGTCGACTGTAGTCATCCTTTGATCTTCAGTTATGATAAATGATGATGGCGAAATCGAGATTGTGGGAACGCCGACTTCGAGGAATGCCGTCACTATAAGCATGTTTAACTCAACCATCGCCTGGTGCGTCAATGAAAAGCCAGCTAGTTGCCTAGGCGATTTATACCCCGTGGATATCTCGTACTCCTTGGCGAGAGGATGACCATACGAGCCTCCACCATGGACTATTATAAGTTTCCTCGGTCCAGCGGTGGCGACCTCAGTGGCAAGTCGATTTATTGCCTCGGCATTAGGGGTTCGCAGACTATCCTTATGTGTGACGACTGAGCCGCCGAGTTTAAGAATCTCCATCCTTGATCTTCCTCGTCTTAACGCCCTCGTCAGTAATATTCACCCTCATCGAATGGCCTCTCGATGCCCTGATGCTTTTCTCGATTTGGCTAAGGTTCTCTTCATTTGCGAGGGCTATAACGCAGCCCCCTCCTCCAGCGCCTGTTAATTTTGCGCCGAGCGCTCCCTCGCGTCTTGAGGCATAAACTAAGTCATCTAGTTCGATTGTTGAGACACCAATGGCTGAAAGCAGCCCATGGTTAATGTTCATGAGGTCCCCCAGTTTCTCCTTATCGCCTCGGAGGAGTGCATCTAGACCAGTTTGGGATAACCCCGCCATCGTGTATATTATTGGATCAACAACTTCTGGGTTTCTTTCCTTGAGTACCCTGACGCCTTCGACCATGTTACGTGTTGAGCGCTTTTTACGAGTGTTCCCAATGATAAAAGGAAGGGGTTGCTCCATCTGGAGCCTCTTAAGTCCTGTGCCACGCTCGTACCTCATTATGCCACCGTAGGTAGCTATGCTGTTATCGGCACCGCTCGGGTTACCATGAATAACCTTCTCACCCTCAAAGCTCAGCTCAGCTATCTTCTCCTTCGTGAGATTACCATCGAATAACTCACCAACAGCAGCGGTCGTGGCTACACAAACAGCGGCGGAGGAGCCAAGGCCTACGGCGATGGGTATCATGCTTCTGACCTTCAGGTTGACCCCCTTCTCTATACCCAAGTATGCCATGACCCTTCGGGCAGCTACATTGAGAGCTGCCATGTTTCTCCCCCTCCACACCTTTCCAGTGAGTGCTGTGTATTCGTCGTTTTCGAAATATCCGGAGAATCCGAGATCCTCGGAGTCTACATAGATTCTTTTATCGTCTCGTCTGGATGCGATTACTGTAGCACGCCTGTCGATGGCAAGGAGGATAGCTGGCCCTTTGTAGACCACACTATGTTCTCCGAATAGGATTATCTTTCCCGGAGCAGTCGCCTCTGCGCTCATCTATTGCACCGCTCGAGTGATCTTTGCAGAGGAGTATCCGACCACCGCCTCAAAGTCACCCGTCATATCCCCACTCGTGTGATATGATAAGATTTCTGCCTTGTTAGCGCCAAGTTTCTTGGAAGCGACTATGGCAGCAGAAACTGGGCCGTACCCACACATAGTGATTCTATGATTCTGGATGGTTTTCTGAACGAGTTCCTCATCCATGGCTACGATTGCATCGAGAACAAGATGGTCCTTATACGAAGCGGACTGTTGGGGTTCCTGGTGAGTCATATCAGTTGAGGCGATTATGACGGTGTTTTTAGATGCAGTTGCTTTAGCTATTGCTTCGCCAAGATTTCTGCTGACATCGAGATCCTGAAGCCCCATGCATATAGGAACTAACTGGAACATTGATCCATAGAGATACTGGAGGAAGGGGAGCTGAACCTCGATAGAGTGCTCGTAGACATGAGCAGTCTCATCCATATCGACCATCCCAGACGCATTGAATATTGATCTTGAGATCTCCTCGTCGATTTTGACTCTCCCAAGTGGAGTCTCCCAGACGCCCTCACCCATCAGAGAGAGAGCACTGCCTATCCCAGTATGGTTTGGGCAAAGTATAATGGCTGTATCTGGTTTTTTCTCTTCAGATAATGCTAGGTAGCTGTGTGCAGCGACAGGGCCACTATAAATATAACCAGCATGTGGGCAAACTAAGGAGGTGATAGTCCGCGGCTTATCACCCTCAATTGGCAGTCTTCCAGGCCCTAAAGCGTGTTTAAAACATGCTTCAATATCTCTTCTGAGGCGCTGTGGATCGCGGGAGTAGAAGCTCCCCGCAACATAGGGGCGCCTCACCGACAACTTTTGTTCCTCCTAACTGGTCTCGAAATCGTCGATACTATTCTTCATATCGCCGCTAGCGGGCAACTCATTGCGCTCCCTGAGTATCTCGCGGGCGATTAGCCAGAAGGCTATAGCAAGGGCGCGACGGCCCTTATTGTTCATTGGGATTACTAGATCGACGTTACTCTTACTGTTGTCCGTGCTCGCAAGGGCGATGACTGGCACACCAATCTGACTCGCTTCAATGACTATCTGGTCATCGGCGAGGCTGTCAGTGACTATAACAGCTGTTGGCTCGAAAAATCCAGCATACACCGGGTTTGTGAATGTGCCGGAGGTGAATCTGCCTGTTATGGCTTTGCACCCAACTGTTTCACAGAACATCTCAACTGGGCTTCTGCCATAGCGCTTGCTCGAAGCGACGACTAGCTTACTGAGGTTCATTCGACTGAGGAACTTCGCGGCTACTTTAATGCGCTCATTCATCTGCTCCATGTCGAGTACATATAGACCATCCGGTCGGACTTTATAGATGAAAGGCTCCATGTCTTTTGTCTTGACGCGTGTCCCGATGTGGACGCCTGCTGATAGTAGGACCTCTTGCGGTAGCAGTAGGTTCTCGTTGATCGGCTGCTGTGCCTCATTCTCTGGTTCCAACTAGTTTCACCCCTTGACCTCTAGGCTTTTCTGTCCTTCATGGAACTTGATCACGTCGTCTATGATCTCGACATGGGAGAGTATCATTCGGCGGCAGCAATAACGGGTGACGCCAAGGTCGTCAAGAACCTTACCAGGTTCCTCACCTGCCTCAACGCGTTTTTTGAATGGTTCCCACTTGTCGCCTATTACTTTCCCGCATGAGAAGCATCTCACGGGTATTATCATTCTTTCAGTCTCCTTCCCACGTCTCTGCTGCGATTCCACCTTGTCAACTATCAGGAGGAATAAAAATACTTCTCTAATTAGTCATCCGACATCTTTTTTTGATTTCTAAATTCTAGCTTTCCTGCGGAGTGCCTTAATTGTACCACTGGTTCTCTGGACTCTGAAGGTGGTAGGTACCCCAGAGACGTTCATAATTGAGGCAAGAGAAGCTCTTAGAAACATCTCTGTATCGTGTGTGCATCTTATGATACCATTTCTAGTTTCCTTGTTATACTCTATTAGATTGGGATCTATGAGTGAAAGCCCCTTCACCCCATAGAGTGTTAAAATGGAGTCCTTCACAGTGTCCCAGATCGCCTCTTCGATAGGGGAGAATTCTCCAACCACGTTGAATAGTATATATCTACGCCTAATTCCTCTGACTGGCATTAATGTACCTCCTTGTTAATTCTGGTGTAGTTTCTCTTGATAATAGCTTCAGGTATTTTAGAAATCATATCTATGGCATATTCCTCATCTATGTCGAGGAGGCTAGCGAGAGCGATAAGTGCTCTCGGCTCCCTCATAGTGTGAAGAGTAGTTGCTCCACTCGACAGCACAACAGGTACGTCATACCTCACTGCAACCGATAGATCACGTTTTATCAGTGTTATCATCTTAGATAGGTGCGTGGGGCTCGTGGCCAAGAGCTCTGAGGCATCTACTTCGTATGCACGCCCAGTACCTTTGACTAGCTCAGCTTCATGGTGGTCGAGCCAGTTATACTTCCTTTGTGCAGGGTCGTCGCTAAATAGAAGTATGTCTACCCTGTCGTCCTTAGCCGCCTGCCTCGCCACTTCTTTGGAAAGGCACTTGACCGCGATGATATCATATATCCGGCGACAATTCTTGAGTGCGTCGATTAGTTCTTTTCCTCTTTTTGCTTCGATGTCAACACGGGTCGCCACAGTTATATTATTTTCTGAATATGAAATGGGTTGGGTTGAGACGACGTACTTATAACCGAGTTGGTAAGCGAGATTGACCATCTGTCCCGCTTGCTCTGGAGTCGAAGGCTTGAGGTGAAGATCAATAAAGTTCCTCATTCTTTATCGTTATCCTCCAGATTGATGATCTGCTCCCTTATAACGACAACGTGGTCAGCCTTGTGGGGAAGCTGAAATTTAATCTTAATGCGTATGGGGTCATTTTCATGAAGGGTAAGTTTGCCATTGTATGCTTTCTGTTTATCGAGCCTTATGTAGAGATTACCCTGAGGATCCAAATGATTTGAGAGCTCGTCTAAAAGGATCTGCTTGTCGAGACTTGAGAGCTTATTGATTACGTTAGCTAGTAGAACTATAGCGTCTTGCTTCTTTTTTGTCTTAGATATGAGAAGAATTATTGGATCTTCAAAGTGACCTGAGAGGCGCTGAGATTCGAATATATGCTCGTACGGGGCTATTATCTTTACAGCCTGTTTGACCTTCTCCTCATCCTCAGTGGCATAGGCGAAGACTCTTATCTCCGCAGCTTTCGCGAGCCTCTCCTCGTGCATCAGAGTTCCCTTTTCGGTGTATTCGTCCGACACTGACTTATTATGGGTTCTCCTGCGGTGGTAACGCTTAACTGTGTTGGGGCTTCCATCCCTGCTGGTGCGGCCGTAGCTTAGCGGATAGAGCGTGGGCCTTCGGAGCCCATGGTCGCGGGTTCGAATCCTGCCGGCCGCGCCACCTCAATTAACTTATCAGCGGTATCAATGTTCATACAATAGGTGTAACAGATTTGGAGAAGACGATTTTGTACTTTGAGTCGACTGGCAGAAACAACACTGAACTTGTGCTCACCGCGGCTAAAAAACGCGCGGAGGAGCTAAAAATCAAAGATGTGGTCATCGCATCCACACACGGTGGCACTGCCATCAGAGCGAAGGAGGTTTTTGCTAACCCTAATCTGAACTTTGTTGCTGTCGGGATAGCCCATGGTTATAAGGAAAATGGCTGGTGCTTCACCGATTCTGAAAAGAAGCGGCTGCAAAAGTCGGGAATTATACCTCTTGTTGCGAGCCACGCCCTCGGCGATGGTGTTGCGAGTAGCTTCACTGAGAAAAGTGGTGGGAAAAGCATCGAGGAGATCGTAAGAGATACCCTTTATCGGTTCGGGCAGGGGATGAAGGTCTGCGTAGAGATCGTTCTAATGGCAGCGGACGCCGGGCTGATCCCGGTGGATAGGGAAGTTATGGCTATCGCCGGCACATCTGAGGGCTCCGACACATGTATAATTGTGAAACCTGCATACCCTAGGAAGTTCTATGAGATGGAGATTAGAGAGATAGTTGCAAAACCTCGAAGCCTCAGCTGACTATTTTCTTTAGACTAAGGTTCTTTCCGTTAATCAAGTATTTAAAAAAACTTTTACTCGTTCACAGTGTTATCGACTTAATTCCATTTAATCGAAAATAGTCGGGAATAATAAAAATTTGGATAATGGTTGTGCGTGGAGAGTTATGGTTTATAGAAATAGGGGAAGGCTGAGTAGACCTTGATACCTAGGACGAGGTTCTCTATGGTTATGTACTCATTAGGTTGATGAGCGACACCATTGAGGCTCGTACCGTAGCCAAGACTGGGTATTCCTGCAATCTTGCTCGTGCTTATGCCGTCAGTCCCACCCGTGAGAATCTTCATGCCCGGTTTTTTCCCTATAGCCTTTCTTATCGTTTTAGAGAGCTGTTTGGCGAAGACGGTATCTGGACTCTCGTAGAACCCGGCTTGATCGCCTGACTTGCCCGAGGCCTTCGCGTGTGTTTCACTCCCAGCAGCTACCTCGACGCCGGAGACCCCCGCTGCTTTCACTATGCGATCGATCTCCTTTCTTACAGCTGAGACACTGGCTCCAGGTGTTAAGCGAATGTCGAACTCCGCTTCAGCATAGTCTGGGACGACGTTAATCTTGACGCCGCCATTGATTATGTTGCATGTCACTGTTGGATAATTGAAGAGTCGCCTCACAGCTTTCTGTAGCTCTGGTGTCTTCGCATCACCAATATAGAATTTCACACTATCCCTGATTGGCTTGTCTAGATCCTCGGGTAGCTCAAGCCTGAAGTTACCTATCTTGTAGACCTCGGGGATAACCTTGATGAGTTTGGTGATCGCGTTGTCTCCGAGGTAAGGTGTGCTGCCATGTGCGGTCTTACCCTTTGCGATTAACCGTGTCTGCGCGCCACCCTTACAGCCGAGGTCGATGCTCGGATTCTCAGCGCTACCTCCATTGCCATCGCCTATGACACATACCTCACCTTTAAAGCGACCCGACTCGGCGAGCCATTTTGCCCCAGCTCCACCACCGATCTCCTCATCGGCCGTGAACCAAAACTCGATAGGATTGGGGATCTTCATCTTACTGAGTATCCGAGCGCTGACCATAGCAGCTGCACAGCTCCCCTTCATATCGCTGCTACCCCTGCCGTGGACGTTGCCGCCCTTTATCACACCATCGTAGGCGGGGTACTTCCATGCCTCTGGTTTTCCCTCGGGGACAACATCCATGTGCCCCACCCAGAGAATCTTATGATTAGACTTACCCGCAAGTTTGCCCACAATGTTAGGCTTCTTAGGATCTTTGGCATGAACCTCATGTGCGATCCCGTATTTGTCGAGATACTCGGCTATGTAGGGTACTATCTCGTCGGTGCGCCCATCTGGGTGAGCGCTATTGAACTTAACGAGCCCTGATGTGAGTTCGGCCACTTCTTTTGATGCCTTATCGGCTTCTGCTAAAACCTTTGAGATGCTCATATTGTAAAAAGAGGTGGAGGGTGGTTTTATCACCTTCCCCATTCGAAAGCATTGGGTCTGTGTGAGCCTAAGCAACCTTGAGCCAATGCTCTTTAAAAAAAACTAGGTTTTTCCTGGTATTCTGTTAATGGTCTATTGTTTAAATAATAAGTCCATTAAAAATTAGCAGTTTTTAAAAATTTATTTTTAGGGTATGCTCCGCTCCTCAAGGCGTTTGAGTAAGGCGTCCATCTTTTCAGGAAGCAGTTTCCTGATTGGGAGTTGGTAAGGGCATCTGGTCTCGCATGCTCCACAGTCGAGGCAGGCCGTTACCTTTAGTGCGGTCTCCCTTGTTTGTTTTACTGTGCCTTCAGTCCAACCCATACGCCTTAGGCTGCTCATCTCGGTACGAAGTACGAAGCTGATTGGAATACCAACCGGACAGGGCTGGCAATAGTCGCAGGCAGCGCAGAATTCTTCACCTAGCGCGGCTCGGTCCATCTCTATTGAGTCGAGCTCATCCTTCGCGAGGTTTAGACTTCCACCGCAGACGGCGACGTTCTCATCAACCTCAGAGACACTTTGCATTCCGGGGATTGTGCAGTCCGCATTTTCGTTAGCAAGCACGAACTTGAGGGCGGTGTTCGCGTTTGTAAACGCTCCACCCCCGAACGGCTTCATTATAATTGTGCCAACATCCATCTTCTTACAGGTGGGGAGAAGCTCCTTCGAGGGCTCAAGAGCGATGTAATTGTAACCGACCATGACGGTCTCAAATGGGCTACCCTCTCCAACAATTCTAGTTAGGAAAGTGGGGCTGTGGCTTGTCACACCTATATGACGGGCAATTCCCTCCTCCTTGATCCTCAAGATCTCCTCGAAAGCCCCGCCTGAGGCGTTAATTGTTTTCCACACATCATCTGTAACATTGTGGAGCTGGTAAAGATCGAGGTAGTCTGTCCGGAGGTTTCTGAGACTTGTCTCAAGGTTCTCACGAAGTTCCTTCGCCGTCCTAGCATGGCTCTTCGTTGCTATGAAGATATTATCTCTCACACCATCGAGGGCCTTTCCGATTCGCTCCTCACTTGTAGTGTAGCCGCGGGCCGTGTCATAATAATTGATGCCTAACTCATAACACCGCTTGACGACTCTGATTGCTTCCTCCTCGGAGACCCTTTGTATGGGTATACCGCCGAAGCCAATCTTGGTGACCTGAAGACCGGTCTTTCCAAGTCTTCTCTTCTTTAGTACCATATGGGGAGGTGGGGGGTGTGGATTAATAAATAGTTCAGTGGTTAGGCTACACCCATGAGTAACCCAGTAACCTTGGATAAGGTGGGTGAAATGGTTCTCCTCATGGGTAATGAGGCGATTGTCCGTGGTGCGTTGGAGGCGGGTATTAGGATCGCGACATCGTACCCGGGGACACCGGCTTCTGAGATAGGGAACACCTTCGCTGAGGTTGCTAAGGAGATGGGTATCCACTTCGAGTGGTCGACGAACGAGAAGGTTGCCTTTGAGGTAGCTTACGGGGCTTCAATGTGCAACCAGCGTAGCATGGTGAGCATGAAACATGTTGGTCTTAACGTGGCGTTAGACATCCTGGAGATGGCAGCACTACGTGGAGTTAAGGGAGGTCTCGTTTTTGTTTCAGCTGACGACCCCAGCCAACATAGCAGCGGGCAGGAGCAGGACCAGAGGTGGCTAGCGAAGCAGAACTGTGTCCCCTCTCTCGAGCCTAGCGATCCACAGGATGCAAAAGACTTCACTTTATACGCATATGAGTTATCCGAGAAGTATCGGCTCCCCGTCATGCTTCGCACAGTGACCCGCGTCAGTCACATGAGGAGTAACGTCGTACTAGGAAAGCTCCAGAGATTAGACAGAGAGGCGAAGTTTGATTTTGAACAGTTCAGCTATGTCGTTGCAGGTTTTGACAAGCTCTTCTATGGCAGAGAGAAGGAAGCGAACGAGAAGATCGCTAAGATCATGGTAGATTTCGATTCCTCTCCGCTGAACAAACTGACGATGTCGGGGAAAGAGAAAGTAGGTATCATTGCGACAGGACAGACCTACAACTACGTTATGGACGCTCTCATTAAGATCGGAGCTAAGGATAAGGTCGCAGTTCTCAAACTCGGCACCTCGAACCCACTCCCCGAGGGACTCATCTCGAAACTCCTCAAGGGTGTGAACAAGCTCCTAGTTACCGAAGAGCCGGACCCATTCGTTGAGTTACACGTGAAGGCGCTTGCGAAGGACGTGAATCCGAAGGTCTTGCTCTATGGGCGCCTCAATGGTAAACTCCCAGGTGAAGGTGAGCTGATGCCCCTTATGGTTGATAATGCGATAGCCGAAATGCTTGGTGAGGAGCTGCCTCCTAGTCCACGTGCGGAATTAGAGAAGGAGGCGAATGATATGATCTTCGGGAGGATGCTCACGGTATGCGCTGGGTGCCCACACAGATCGAGCATCTACGCCCTCAAGCGCGCTGTCAAGGCTGTTAAGGGAGACATACATAAAGTAGTCATAAACGGGGACATCGGATGTTATGGCCTGGCATGGGCACCGCCAATGAACTACGAGGATACCTACTTCTGCATGGGCGCAAGTATAGGAGTCAGCCAGGGAATGAGTCAGGTCGGAGTTGACACCATTGCTTGGATAGGTGATGGCACTTTCTTCCACGCAGCCATACCCGCCCTTATGAATGCTGTGCAAACGAAGACGAACATCAAGGTGGTGGTCGCTGATAACAGTGTCACTGCAATGACAGGGTTCCAGCCTAACCCTCAATCAGGAAAGACGGCGACGGGTGAAACCACGAAGAGTATCTCTATCGAAGCCATCGCCAAGGCTGTGGGTGTAGAGCATATCGAGGTCACGGACGCATATGATACAACGGCAACCGAAGCAGCGTTCAAGAGAATGCTTCAGACTGAAGGAGTCGCCTTGGTCATCAGCAGGCGTATCTGCGCCACCGAGGCAATCAGACGGATGAGACCGAAGCGTCCCATCCCATACGAGGTTAACGAATCTGAGTGCGTCGGTTGCAAGATATGTCTGAACACATTTGGATGCCCCGGACTCAACTTTGATGAGGAGAAGAAGAAGGCGAGCATCGATAAGACGATCTGTATGGGATGCGGCGTCTGCGCCCAAGTTTGCAGTGTCGGCTGCATTCATGAGAGGGACGAGTGATGAAGACGACTCGCGTAGTAATCGCTGGCGTCGGTGGCCAAGGAACCCTGCTGGCGACGCGACTCATCGCGGAGACAGCCATAAAGAAGGGGCTCAGAGTCCGCATAGGCGAGACCTATGGTATGGCACAGAGGGGCGGTCCGGTAATGGGCCACATTCAGATTGGTGATGTATACTCCCCCCAGATCAGGCCGGGTGAAGCGGATGCACTCCTAGGATTTGAGCTCGCTGAAGCCACAAGGAGGGGAATCACCTATCTCAAGCAGGGGGGACTCGCCATAGTAAATAGTAAGAAGATACCCCCAGTCGAGGTGATAAGTGGGATTCGCAAATACCCTAAGCAGGAGGAGTTGCTAAGACTCCTCAGACAGGTTTCAAGCAAGGTGGCTGTCTTCGATGCAACGAGCATCGCCGAGAAGGCTGGTGATCCCATTGCCACGAATATTGTGATGCTGGGAGCACTCGCTGAATCGCACATCCTACCATTCGAGGACGAGGAGATAACCACAAGGATGAAAGAGTCTATCTCATCGAGGTTCCTAGAGCTGAATATGAGAGCGTTCAGGCTTGGAGCTGAGGCTTTCAGGGAGTCTCAGTGACTCCCATTTAATCTTCTTCCCAGAGTTTGAAGCTGAGCGGAGAAACCTCGTCAGCAGTTTGTTTTAGGTAGTGGTGCTCAGGTATTCGAGCCCAGATGTCTTCTCCAGCCATCTGGACATCCCTTAGAAGTTTCCTCTCATCTATCGTTGTGAGCTTACCGTTTTCAACAACTATTTTTCCATCAACTATAACCCATTTGACATCGCTGCGCTGGTTGCTGTTTATTAGATTCTTTATGGGATCGCGGTAGGGGACGCCGTTGAAGGTCTCCATGTCAACGATGGTGATGTCGGCTAGTGCGCCTGGTGTTAGGCGACCAAGATCGCTCCTGCCCAAGCCATTAGCTCCTCCGAGGGTAGCGCTATTGAATATATCCTTGCTAGCTCCACTATGGCAGTCCCAATCCGCAAGTTTCGACATATAACTTGCCATTCTCATCTCATTGAGAAGATCTTGAGGTACGGTGTCCGTTCCTATGCTGACATTGACACCTGCCTTGAGGTATGCGGTATGGCTGTGCATCTTGTTCCCACGCTTGACGAAGACGAGGGGGTCGTGACTCACAGTCGCTCCGCTTCTTGCCAGGATACCGAGGTCCCCACCATCGACTGGTGGATAACTAACCAGTGGGTGACCCGCAATTGCCCAACCGTGGCCAACTATTAAGTCGGGAGCTAGAAGCCCTGTGTCACTGAGGAATTCTATGGGCGTCCTGCGATACATTCTAAGCATATTGTTAAACTCCACTACCCACTGTCCTGCGTGAATTGTTACAGGTACTTTCAACTCGTTTACCTTAGCACGAATCGCTTTTTGGAGGTCAGCACTACACTTATCGACAGTATCACCATAGATTGCTGGAATAAGGCGTCCTTCGCATGCGCCTGCATAAGTTTTGGCGAATCTCTCCGCCTCATCGAGCTTCTTTAGCCCCGTTTCCAGACCGATCCACCTTGTCCGGAGGTCAGCGGCTTGACTCCTATCCCAAACACCATCTGCAACAATAGGGCTCTCAGTTGCTCTTATGCCGAGTTCATCGATGATTTTAACCGCCTTATCAGCGCCGAGGTTCGGCACCATGCTGATCTCGACGATCGTAGTGTTCCCACTCTTGAGGCACTCTGCTAAACTGAACCTTGCGAATATCTCATAGTCGGATCCTCTCATGGCATCACCAAGGGCGGAGAGGTTTTCACCGAGGCTACTCATGTAGAAGTGGCGGGCGCCAGTGTCATCGATAAAGCCTCTATCCTTTGGTGCTGTCGCTGCATGAATGTGGGTATTTATGAGTCCCGGTATCACGAGCCCAGTTGATGCGTCGATCCATCTATCGACCTTTCCATCATAGCCTCTTCCAATGTGCTTGATCCTCTTTCCCTCGACGACCACAACTCCGTTGTGTATTATCCTGTGCTCGACGCCATCGAATCCAATGACGAATTTACCCCTAATTCCCAGAGACATGAGGGATGAGTGTTGCTAGACGGTTAAAAGCGTGGAGATACAAAATTACGTGCGTAATACACCGATTTTTACGAGCCGTAATTAAGATCTAGAACGGAGACTATGATTACCTAGATAATCTTATCCTCGGCTGAAGCTTATGTTTAATCGGGTAGCGTGTTGGCGTTTAAACTGATTATCCTTAGGGATAGTAGTGTAGCTGAGGAGGTATATGATGAAACTGACAAAGGAAACGGAGTTAGGGGTATTATCAACTTTAGATAAGGTTGCTGAGGCTTTCGAGGAAAGGGATCTGGATAAGATGATGTCTCTCTTCTCCAATGATGAGGATATTATAGTTATAGGAACTGGTACTGATGAGAAGAAGGTCGGAAAAAGCGAGGTGAGATCCTTGTTTAAACGTGACTGGGCCCAATCGGAGGCAAGTTCAATCGTCTACAATTGGAAGTCGATCTCTGCTGAGAGGAAATTCGCATGGGCTACGGTAGAGGCTGCCTTCTATGCTAGATTAGGGTCTAGGGAGATTCACCTACCAACTAGGCTTACAATCATCATGAAAAAATTGGGTAAGGAATGGAAGATTTTGCATTGGCATGCATCACTTCCAGCATTTGGACAACAAATTGGAGAAGCCTGGCCACTGGATATTCCAGTCGTTTAAAAAAACAAGGCCGTCATCATTTACTCATCATTAATTATTTCTCAAGCGGTGAATTTTATGCATACTTTAAATCGCATTTTATCCCCCAGATACATAAAAATGAAGATTCACCGAATACCACTAAAACTACAATCCATTTACCAGTGGTCAAGTGGTGAACAACGCCTTACAAATTTGATATCAATGCAAAAAAGAAGATCTCAATCCTCCCACTACAAGCACTCGGGAACCAAATCCAGTGGAGTAAGATCATCCTATGAATGGATGCAGTGCTACGAATCATTCAAAAGAATAAGCAACTCCCGTGACATCCCCCTTTCTTACATGAATCTCAACGCGAATGCCAATGCGCGCATAAACTAATTAATAATCCTTCAAAAAGGTACATCCCATTCAACCCTGCTACACGTTACAGTCTTACCTCGAAAGGACAGGTGTTTTAAGCACTCCTCAGCACATCTATCCGATTGAAATGCCTACTATAAAGAAAAAGATGAATGCGGAGGAGGAATTGAAGGATATTTACACGAGGCTCCACCCTCAGGTCCTCTCCGAGTTCGAGGAAGAAATGACGAAATACTGGGGAAGCGAATGGAAGGCTAACACGAGTATAGGGAAACTCCGCACGGTCCTCGTCCATCGCCCAGGAAATGAGTTCCTAAGTGTAGGCAAGAAAACGCCTTGGCCACCACACGAAACAAGTCTAGCCGCATGGCGCATGACATTCAAACCCGACCTCAAAGAACTCACGGAGCACCACGAGAACATAGTCAAAGCCTATAAAGATAATGGGATCAGAGTAATTTTCAGGGAACCCGACCCTAACAACCCTCCATACCAGATTAAGGCTATCTACACAGATGATGTCTGCCATCCCGCTGTCTATGGCCAAGTTATTCTCCGTATGTATGACTGGATCAGAAAAGGGGAGGAGAAGCCTACTTACCAGACCCTAGCTAAGATAGGCTGTCCAGTCGTCGGCATGATCACGGGCAATGGTATGGTTGAGGGAGGTCCATGTGGATGGCTTGATGAGAAGCACCTACTCATTGAGGTACACTACCCACGTGGGAACACAGCTGACCCTGATATCCACCGTGCTAATGAATCCGGACACGAACAATATGCTCGCATAGTCAAACAACAGGATCCAGAGGTCGACATCCGACTCGGCCCGGGTTATGGTACCCGTAAGGGTACTATTCACTATAGCATGATCGATCGCCATACAAGTGTCGCTGACCCTAGCTTCTATGACCCCTATCTAGTCGAATGGATGCGGAGAGAAATGAAGTGGAACTTTATCACACCACCCGAAGACCTCGTTAGCATCGACTCACGAGGCTTCAAGAAGGGCCCCGATACAGGCGTCGTCCTTGGACCCATGAAGATCTTGGTCCCAATGGGGAACCCTAAGAACGTCAAGTGGCTAGAATCCATAGGCGTTGATGTCACTGAGGTCGAGTGTGGCAGCTTGGTAAGACCGAGGAACAGTGGCAGCATCCATTGCACTAGTGGAAGCCTTGAGCGCGATCCGGAACCATGCGACTAAACTTCTTGTCGAGCTCTTTGCTCATTAATTAATAAACCTAGAAAATGTTGTAAACTGTGACTGAATTTCGTACGCGGTAATTCTCACTTTTGTTTCTGGCACACTTGTTTGAATGATTTTTGCAAGTCTATTCTGTTGTGAATAAAATGCTTCACTTGACTTTATGGTAACGAGTCATCATTTCCATGGCTCTTCCGCAATTGAAACGCCCCTCCGGACATTTACCAAGCTGAACACAGTTTGGACCTGTCCCCCCAAATAATTCTGGTTCAGTCACTCTTGCCTGATTTAGCATTTCTTCAGCCACCTCCCTGACTTCCCACTGAGATCTATTACACAATCGCAAACCGAAGAAGTGCATAAGGCTCCTGCCATCCATCGTCAGAAGCAGACTCGTCTCAGTTGCGTTAGGCAAGACAAAACGTGCATCTTCCCGGGGTATGCCTTCATTGACCAACTTGGTGTAAGCATTACTCGCCGCCTCGATAAATGACAAGAAATCGTTACCCACACTATTTTTGAGCTTAGGTGGAGTCACGACATGTTCACTTAGTCTCTTTACCTGTATGTATCTCTGGCTTTGTTGGCTGAAACTCGCCATTCTATGGCGTACCAGTTGATGGCTGCAAGCTCTGCTTATTCCCTCGATGGCATATGTGAAGGAGAGATGGCCAAGAAATTCTGTTTCGGGGATCTCCGACGCGGGGAGTGTGGCAAGAAGTTCCTTGCTCGAGGTGTGTGCCAAGAGTTCTATTTTCAATATGTGTGCTTCCCAAATGCATAGACGGACGGAGCCACATTTTTTATTGACTCTAAGAGAAGCTTTGAGAAATCATTTTTTTCTGTTTGACACTCGAGAACGGTTCGAAGATTTGCGCTCATGAGCCACTCATTGGATACTAGTCTTGTAAGAGTGAAAAATTTGTTCGCGAGTAGTATTTTTAGAACCTCACTCTCCCCTGCCTCGAGCAGCCAGTCAAGCCTATTATGTTCCAATATGCTCCCATGTTGCACCTCGAGCCTCCCTACGATCTCCGCTACCTTCGCTTGCTTAATTGAGAGTCCTTGGAAGAGACTAATAGGTGACGCACCGCTGGTCGTAGTTAGCATCGCAGTCGCGATGAGAGTTTCTATGGCGGGGGTCGATGCAAGGAGCCTGAGTTTCAAAGAGTTACACCGGGGGCATACTACTCTTCTTCGGTTTCGCTTTCACTTCGACTGGAATGTCAATCGCTCTTACAACGTTCATGGAGTTGATGAGGTAAATAGGAGTTCCATCTGGCTCGAATTGGTTTAGCCTTTTAACCCCCCTTACTATTAGTTTGACCTTTAATTTGGTCCCGTCGCTGAGTTGATAGAGGTTCCAATGCTCCTCGATCTCTGTGAAGTCTAAATCAATGCTCTCGTCTAGAGCCTCGGGTGGTATAGCCATGATTGTACCCAACCAGATAATAGGCGTCTGTAATTTATCTTTAGCCCGAGGAGAGGCGCTTTATCTTCTTGGCGACCTCAAAGCAGAGGTCAACCAATTCTAGTTTCGCTTCTAACTCTTCTATTTTCATTATTCTGCTTGTAGTGGCTGGGGTAGAGGGTACAACTTTACAGCCTTCTACCTTGCGTGCAGTTAATGAGTATGTACCTATGATTCTTGCCCTATCTTCTATTTCGACCTTATCTAGCCCGATCAAGGGGCGTAGTACGGGTATATTGACCGCTGAGTCGAGGACATATAGGTTGTCAAGGGTCTGGCTCGCTACCTGCCCCATGCTTTCACCTGTCACAATGGCCTTAGCTCTTTTGAATTTGCAGAACTCCTCAGCTATTCGATACATCGATCGTTTACAGAGGACACAAGTGAATCTGGGTTCGGGTGACTTGAGTATCATCTCCATTACAGGGCCCATAGGAGCGGAGTAGAGAGTAAAGCCCTCAGATGGAGCGTACTTTGAGATTGCTGCAAATGCTTCCTCGGCTCGTTTGATGTAGCTCTCACCCACATATGGTGTCTGATCCATGAAAAGGGGGAGGGTCTCAACGCCTCGTTTCATTATCAACCATGTTGCGACTGGGCTGTCGATGCCACCGCTAAAGAGGGCTATGGCTCGTCCCTGAGAGGCATATGGTAGACCACCCACACCATCAATCTTGTTTGTGTATGCATAAGCCTCCTTATCCCTCACCTCTATACCAACTGTGACATCAGGAGTGGTCAGGTTCACTTTGACCCCTTTTGTTTTGTTAGCCTCATTTATAGCTGCCCCTGCTTTCACTGCGATGTCATGGCTACGGTATGACTGATCACCAACAACTTTTGGCCTGACTGCGAAGGTCGAGTTGAGCTTCAACGTTGTGCTTGCTACCCTTACAGCCAACTCGAGCACGTCACTGATGTCAGAACTTGAATCCTCAGCGGGAATTGCATGGACGACCCCAAATACGTTAGCCACAACTTTGGCTGCCTCAGCGGGTGCACCCTTGATTATTATTCTGCCGAACTGTCTCTTAGCTCTGGCCTCGCTATAGCCATTTCTTCTCAGGACATACTCAATTTGGGCCACTAGCCTACGTTCGAGAGCTGCGCGAACATATCTACTCTTTAGCGCTATCTCATTGTAGGCGACAAGGATCGGCATACAAGTTTGCTTTACACTGTTGAGTCTCTTAAGGTACTCGGGATACCCTTAAAATGAGAGCATCTTCACAATCTACACGGTGCAACGTTTTGTCGTTCTGGGAGGAGTGGGATAAACGAAGGAAGCGGGGAACACCCTTCTTCTTCCCCGACCTTGAGAGGATGATAGAAGAGATGGAGAAGGAAATGGCTGACTTCTTCAAAGAATTAGAAGCCGAGGTACCAGAGGATCTCGCGCAGGAGCATGTCCTCCCCGATGGATCCGTGAGGAAGGAGTATGGCCCATTCGTCTATGGATACTCAGTCAAAGTTGGACCCGATGGAAAGCCTATCGTCCGCGAGTTCGGGAATATGAAGCCAAACCCAACATTAGGGGAAGATAAGAAACCACTGTCCCTACAGGAGGCAAGGGAGCCACTGGTTGACGTCATACAAGAGCCAGATCAGGTCAAAATAATTACTGAGCTCCCAGGCGTCGAGAAAGAAGACATCCAACTTTTCGCCACAGAGAGGTTACTCACTATAGATGTTACAAATCCTGAGCATAGATACCATAAGGAGCTTGAGTTGCCCTTCGACGTGAATGAAGAATCTGCCACAAGCACTTACCGAAACGGTGTCCTTGAGACGATTATCAAGAGAAAGCTGGATAGAGGTTCTGGACGAAGTATCGCGGTTCAGTGATCAACTAAGCAACTCCATAACATGCGTGCACATATAAGTAATTATTGTTTTGTGGAGTATCAGTAAAACTTATAGATCAAACAGGGCACATTTCTAACCAATGGACTGGAAAGAGACCGATCAAAGGCTCATCCGGCGAGGAGAACTAATACTAGAAACACAATCACTGAAAAACCACGGAAAAGAACTCAAAAAGATGAACGAAGGCAGACCAGGACCCAGATACAAACTCGCCAACAGCTACGTAGAGCTCCTAGCAGCAGTAAGATACCTCTACCAAATGCCCCACCGCCAACTCGAAGGCTTCACCAGAACACTCCACACACTCGTCCCAGACCTACCACAGGCGACTACTCAGGACTCAGGAAACGCATCCTCCGACTCAACACAGACCCCTACGGGAGCCTCAGGGAATCCACCGAACCCGTCACAATCGCCGTCGACTCCAACGGAGTCAAGGTCCACAAGGCCGGGGGATGGGTGGAGCGGGTGCACGGGAAGAAGAGCCGCTACGTGAAGCTTCACTTCGCCGTCCGCATCGACACCCATGAGGTGGTGGCGATGGAGGTCAGCACAGACGACACCCGCGCGCGCATGCGTCGGGCGGTGGAGCTGGTTAAGCGTCTCGGCTACGATGGGTGGGCTAGGCTCTCTGGTTATGGGCGGCGGTGGGCCGTGGAGACGGCTTATTCGACGTTCAAGCGGGTTTTCGGTGAGGGGTGTATGGCGAAGACGCTGGGGAACATCGCGAGGGAGCTGGTTGGTAAGGTGGCGTTGGATAATGTGTTGATTAATGGGTGAGTGGGCTGTGGGTTTGTTGATCGGTGTTCTAACCGCTACTTGATAGTCCACGAAGCAGTAATTATTATAAATATTGTATATATTTATAAGTCACTGTTATAACAAAAATAGGTAGGTCGGTAGTATGAGGCTAGAATGTGGTCACTGTAGCTACACTTGGGATTACAAAGGTAACCATAACTTTTGGGCTACTTGCCCTCAGTGCCGATACAAAGTTAGGATTATCCAAAAACCAATGATAAAATCAGAGGAAAACTGGGAACCCAACGTTGAGGAAACCAATGATAAACGTGTGGTAGATGTAGTTTGGAAACTGCTACAAAAATACAGCAACGATAAAAAATCCATCACGCAAATCTTAGCAGAGATCCAGGAAACTTACGGTTGGCTTCCACAGGAGATGATATTGGAGGTCAGCAAGCAGCTAGAGGTACCCTATGGACAGGTCTATCAGATTGCCATATTTTTGAGGGGGGAAAATAGATCAGAGGCACTGAAATCTAGTGTAAATTAGAAATATATTGGAGGAACGCGTGAGAAGCACGAGACTGCGGATACCTTTTAGCTTATAATGAGCAGAGTTTTAAGTATGCGCGCGCGCGTGGTAGAAAGTGAAACACTTCTGAATTGAAAAATTGTTATGGGGTGAGATCCCGCGCCATAATTTTGAGCACGCACTTACATGACCAAAAATTGTTCCTAATGAAATTTTTATTCTATAGTTCTTTTGTAGGCTCTGTCTATAGTTATCTCAGCGATGTCTGATACGTATTGACTTATACGTTTGATGTTCTCTTTGATGAAACTAAAATCGCTCAACGAAGTGCTTTTGTATCCGTCCACTATGGGCATCTTAATTAAATCATTGCAGAGATTATTGACAATCACTTCACGGTCAATTATCTCATTTGTAGAATCAATATTAGATGATAAAAAAGATCGGACAGCGAGATCATATGAAGCGAGAGTCATCTCTGCTGCCTTAATTAGGTTCTCCGACACGTTTATAGTTAGTTTTTCCTCAACAGGGGTTAATCTCGCTATGATTTTCGCAATTGCGGATATATGGTCCGCTATCCTTTCGATGCTCTGAACAAGGTTCTGATAATCTAGACAGTCGAGTGGATCTAGTCTCAAGTGATTACCTAAAGAAAGATTCTGCGCACAGCTCCTGATTAGCCTCAGTAAAAAGAACATAAGTTGATCAACGTCATTCTCCAAGGGTAAGACGGATTCAGCAAGGACTTTATCTCCTACTATAAGAGCATTAATAGTGTCTCTAAACATAGAGTATGTAATGAGGTGAATTCTTTCTACACTGGATGAAATTGAGGCCCTATCTTCATCAATTAAAGTCTCGAGTGTTATGCTGTTCGCATCAGATTTGATTATCATCATATAAAGGATATTCGATATTTGTCGAATAGCTGCCTGCTGGTTGATGGTGAAGATTTTTTCGGATATGAGATTAATTAAGGTGTGTCCATCCATGTAAGCTCCGATTATTTTTCGCGTAATTGAAGCATCTTTTTCATTTGTACTGATCGTTAGGGAAATGCTTCTCACATCATTCGTCATGTTTTTTGTGGGGTAAACGAAGAGTGTTCCATTGGACAAGGGTTGTAAGGAGAGCCAATCTCCTTGAGAAATATTGTTGCTTCTCAGCCAGTCCTTTGGTAAGGATACTACGAGCGATGACTGACCAAGAGCTACAATTTTACGCTGCTCCATCATGGTTGTATATGTACATATATATTCATTATAATGGTATTTCTGAAAAGTATATATTTTAATTTCGTAATGACTTAAAATCAGGAGGTAGGTAGGTAGTTGTTACTTGAGTGTCAACACTGTGGATACATGTGGGACTATAGCGGAGAAAACAGGTTCTACGCAACTTGCCCCCAATGTAGATACAAAGTAAAGTTATCTGAAGAGGTTAGCGCGACCCCCAGATCCATTAATTCGACACCTCCGAGTGGAGGACAGAATAATCTTAAAGGGGTTGGAAAGATCGTAAGGAGAATCCTTAGCAAGTATGGGTTTGAGAAGAGATCCCTGATTCAAATCCTGCTCAATATTCAACATGATTACGGTTGGCTTCCACAGGAGATGATATTGGAGGTCAGCAAGCAGCTGGAGATACCCTATGGACAGGTCTATCAGGTAGCGACTTTCTACAAAGCATTCTCGACCTCGCCCAGGGGAAGACACCACATCAGAGTATGTAATGGTACAAGCTGCAATGTCCGAGGTTCACAGGCTGTAATTGAGGGACTGGAGAGGAGACTCGGGATAGGTGCCCTAGAGACAACTGTTGATGGAAGATTTAGCCTCGAGACCGTGAACTGCGTGGGATGCTGTGCGATGGGGCCTATGGTAGCCATAGATGGGGAATACTTCGGTAAAATGGATGTTAAGGGCCTGGATACTGTCCTGGAGAAGTTTAAGTGAGGAATAGTTTATGATGTCACGTGAAATAACGGGGCCGAATATGCTTGAAGAGCTTAGGAAGGAGATCCAAGAGGAATCTGTTTCTCAAAAGGTGACTATCTCGGTTTGCTCCAGTACGGGGTGCGTGGCTCTTGGGTCGCAGAGCCTCTTGAAGATGCTGAAAGAACAACTCTCAAATCAGGGTCTAGAGGAAATTGTCGAGATCAAGGAAACCGGGTGCCTCGGCTTCTGCGAGAAAGGACCCAGGCTCACCGTTTATCCAGGAGGCATCAGCTACTTCCAGGTTTCTCCTGAAGATATCGACGAGATTGTTACAAGGTCTTTGGAGCATGGTCAACCTCTCGAAAGGCTTCTCCTAAGAGACCCTGAGACTGGCAAAACCGCTGAGCGATTAGAAGACATACCATTCTACAAATACCAGCGTAGGTTGCTGCTGAGCGATAATGAGAGAGTTGATCCGAAAAAAATCGAGGACTACATTTCGATTGGTGGATACTCTGCCCTGAGCAGGGTTCTATTCCATATGAAGCCAGAGCAGGTGATCCAAGAGGTCAAGAAGTCTGGTCTACGGGGTCGTGGCGGTAGCGGCTTCCCGACGGGGCGTAAGTGGGAGGCAACCAGGGATGCCCCTGGAGACCCTAAATATGTAATAGTAAACTGCGACGAAGGGGATCCCGGGTCCTTCATGGATAGATCCCTCATGGAGGGAAACCCCCACAAGGTACTAGAGGGCATGATGATAGGAGCGTACGCTATAGGTGCCTCGAAGGGGTACATATATATTAGAGAGGAGTATCCCATCGCATTCGCCAATGTGAAAACAGCCATAGCCCAGGCTAAGGAGTATGGTCTGATTGGTAGTAACGTTATGGGGTCGGGTTTTAGCTTCGATGTAAAGGTCCACTCAGGTGCAGGAGCCTTCGTTTCTGGGGAGTCAAGCGCACTTGTTGAGGCGATTGAGGGTAGAGTCGGCGAACCGAGGCCCAAGTACATACACATATCCGAGAGGGGCATCGACGGGAAGCCAACTTGCCTGAATAACGTGAAGACATGGGCGAATGTCCCGATTATTATTTTAAACAGCGCCGAGTGGTACAAGAGTGTTGGTACGGAGAGTAGCAGTGGCACCAACATCTTCTCCCTCGTGGGTAATGTGAATAACACCGGCCTTGTAGAGGTTCCAATGGGAATCACCCTCAGAGACATGGTCTACAAGATAGGTGGAGGCGTGCGAGGTGGTAAGCGGTTTAAAGCCGTGCAAATTGGAGGACCCTCTGGCGGATTCATCCCGGAGCAGTTCCTAGATCTCAAGGTAGACTTCGACTCCCTATCAGAGGCAGGTTCAATGATGGGCTCAGGAGGGATGGTGGTCATGAATGAGGATGCCTGCATGGTGGACGCTGCAAAGTACTTCGTGGACTTCCTACTCGAGGAGTCCTGTGGAAAATGCATACCATGTCGCGAGGGGCTAAAGGTGCTTTCAGCCACACTCGGCAGAATATGTGAGGGAATGGGAAAACATTCCGACCTCGAGATAATTAGAGACGTGACTGAGGCAATGGAGACAACGAGTCTCTGCTCACTAGGTAAAACCGCGATCAACCCGGTATTAACTTCAATGAATTACTTCAAAGACGAATGGGAAGCACATATTGAGGAGAAAGTCTGCCCAGCTAAGCATTGTAGAGCCCTCATCGAGTACTCCATAGACGAGAAAAGTTGCAAGGCTTGTCTCCAATGTACAATGAACTGCTCCACAGCAGCTATTAGCGGGGAGAAGAGGAAACCACAAAGAATTGACCAGAGTAAATGCATAAAGTGTGGAACATGTTACGACCTCTGCCCAAGCAACGCTGTTGTGAAGATATCTAGAGGCGCGGCCAAGCAGATAGGATTGGTGGATTAAATTGAAGACGATAGAGTTTGAGATAGACGAGAAGAAAGTGAGAGCCAGGGAAGGCATGACAATACTTGAGGCTGCAAAGCAATCAGGTGTCAATATTCCTACACTCTGCTACCATGAGAATCTGGATCACCTCGGTTGCTGCAGAATCTGCTCGGTGTATATTGAGAAAGGGAAAAGGGGGAGTATAGTCACAGCCTGTAGCTACCCCGTTGAAGAAGGACTTAAGGTGACGACTCGTTCACAAAAGATCGATAGGTTAAGGAAGACAATAATCGAACTAGCAATCGTTGGTTCCGGCCCTAATATAAAGGCTGACCTCTATAGACTTTCTAAGGAATATAATGCAGATCTTAATCGTTTCAGCTCAATCGGGGAAGAGACCAAATATAACTGCATACTCTGTGGACTATGCACCATAAAATGCATCGAGGCTACAGGTGGAGCAATTGGCTTTGTAGGCCGGGGGGTTGACAAGAAGATAGTCTCGTTCCCCGAGACGTCGCAGACATGTATAACCTGTAACTACTGTAACAATGTGTGCCCGACTGGGAGAATATCGTTAAAGGGGGCCGACCCGCCCTTTCCAACAGTCAACGACTTTCTCTCAGGAAGAAGCTAGTAGCATTTTTCATGCAATTTACATGAGCACACGCGGCCCGAGTTATCTCCAAAACAATTGTAACTCTTCTATGCGCGCAAATGCACACATCGTGGAGAAGCTATTTATCCCTATGGCTTGTATTGTTGTTCAGCCAATGATGTGAAGGCATTAGAGCGATTCGTGAGCGATCAGAGTTACACTGAGGCTAAACCGTAAATAACATTCAAATAGTTATTTAGCGACGCGCGCAAGCAGATAATTCTGAGTAATTCCCAACGTAAGTGAAGATACATCTATAATTCCCATACGCGAAAACTCCGTAAAATAAGAGGGTCCAGTCAATAAACGTAAATATTAAATCAAACAACCGCGTATTTTGAGCAGTTTTAATTACTAAAATCTAAAATGGAAGGTAGATGAAGGAGTGATTCAGCGTAGGAGTGCCCTGACTCAGGTTCAGGCGATCGTGATCATAATCATAGTGGTCGTCGCAGGCGTCGGAGCATACCTCCTCGGACTAATACCTGGCACGGTCTCCATACCTAGTCATGGATCATCCACGATCCAGACTCACAGCACAACACCTCTGCCATCTTCACTATCGCTTGGAACGACGAAGACTCAGAGTTTCACGTGGGGGGGCTATAACAGAACCTACAGCATACACATATCACAGATCTACGATTCAAGCAAGCCGACGCCGCTGGTAATCATGCTTCATGGATTTACGGAGGACATGCTCCTCACGCAGAGCTATTTCCCAACGGATAAATCGGATGAGGAAGGCTTCATCGTCGTTTACCCCCAGGGAATAGGACTCGGCTGGAATGTGGCGTTCGGATTCGGGGAGGCCTACAAGAATAACATGGATGATGTGGGCTTCATACGTGAGCTCATCTACAGAACCGAACAGATTTACAGGATCGATCCAGACAGAATCTACGTTGCGGGATTCTCCGCTGGCGCGATGATGGCGTACCGTCTAGGCGCTGAGCTCTCCGATAAGATAGCTGCTATCGCCCCGGTCGCGGGTTCGATTGGGGGACACATGAATGAAACCATTGCTCCTATTCGAATAATCGACAACCCCTCACAGCCCGTATCCGTCATCGTTTTAATGGGAACGGGTGATCCGAATTACTACGGTGCAAACGCGAGCGTCTTCGGTTTTTCGTCTCTGTCAGTTCATGATTCTGTTACCTTCTGGGTGGATCATGATGGGTGTAGTAAGACCGCTCAAAACACCACCGGGAATCCAGTTAAAAGTGTCTACTCCAACGGCTTGAAGGGCACTGAGGTCGTCTTATACACGTTTATTGGTGGGGATCACGAGTGGCCAAGCAATGCTGCTGATGTTATCTGGGACTTCTTTAAGAGCCACCCCAAGCGGCACTAATGCTCGCGCGACGTACAGGAGAGCTGCGAAATTATCTTCCACCGCGCGCGCATTAGCAAAAGTGAGTTTATGCGTGCATGTTAAACAACCAATATGGCTAGTACAATGATTTCAGCTAGAAGGATTGCTCCGCATAGGATAGATATGAAAGGTCTTTCCTGCTTGCTTGGATTTACATCGTCAACTAGTTCCATACGTCTTTTAGTCGGTACTACCAATATGCTTCTACTACGAACAATTGTTGAATTATTTTCATCATTATTGTTCCATCTCAAACGTGGGTTATTGGAATATGCACCAATAAATCCATAGAGGAAGAGGAGCCCTGACTCTAAAAAAGTGATGTCGCCAATAATTCCTGTAATATTGTTTATCTCGATTCTCCCGAAATAAGCATTAGATAGAATTAAACTGAGGACAATATTTATTATGCCAATGCCTAAGGCTAAACGAATTGATTTTATTATTATACTCCGATTAATAGACAAGTGTTACTGAATTGTGCAACGCTCTATTTAGGAGGTTCGCTGTGTGTGCATAACTTAAATTTCATAAACACATAAGGCCAAGGTGCAAAACTAAACGCGCGCGCATGGCATAATCGATCTACAGACCGTTGATGTTTTAATATGCACATGGCTCAGTGAATTGGAGCTGACAACAGTCAGCGACTCTGTGAGGAGAAACGAATGAAGGTCATCGACGTCCATAATCACTTGAACCCGCGCCCATTCCTAGAGGCAGTTCGAACCGGTCATGATTGGTACGGGTTCACCGCCGAGCACGGCGAGCTTGAGAACCCCCGGAACCACTGGACGCTGAAAGAGCGGATCGCCGACATGAACCGGCTTGGAGTGGATATGCAGGCACTCACCCTCTATGGCGACTTCAACAAATACGACCGTGACCCAAAGCTCACTAAGGCAGCTGTCAGGGCCTGCAACGACGAGGTAGCGGCCATGGTCGATGAGTACCCAGATCGGTTCGTGGGCCTGGGCATTCTTCCCATGCAGGACGTAGCGGCATCGGTAGTTGAGCTCGAGCGGGCGGTAACCGATCTCGGGCTAAAAGGCGTCACCATCAAGGACCATATCAACGGATACACCCTAGACGATCCGCAGTTCCTCCCCTTCTGGGAGGCCGTCGAGCGGCTGGGAGCCGTCGTCGAGTTCCACCAGGGCAGCACGATCGTGGCGCAGCGGATCCCTCGTTACTTCCTCGAGAACACCGTGGGCAACCTGGTGGAGCGAGTCCTCACCTTTGGTGCTCTGGTGCAGGGTGGGATCATCGATCGCTTCCCCAAGCTGAAGGTCTGTCTGCTTCACGGGGGCGGCTATGTGGCTTTCGGGGTCGCCCGAATGGACAAGGGCTGGGAGGCAGCGAAGCTGGACTACATGGTCAAGTACTCGGCTGAGGAATCCCGCCAGTCGATCTCCAAGCCTCCGAGCCAGTACGTTGGGAATTTCTATTACGACTGTGCCACCTTCAGCGAACCGACTCTCCGATTCCTGATAGACACTGTGGGGATCGATAGGGTCGTATTCGGGACAGACTACCCCTGCCCTATGGAGATGGTGGACTCGGTTAACTGGATCAACAGTCTGGGGAGCCTGACCTGCTCGGAGAAGCAGGCGATTTTGTCGGTGAACCCGGCCCGGATGTTCGGTATCTGACCCTTCAACTAACTCACCGGGGTCATAGTCTTATCCACACACACCCAAACCCACAACTGGTAGGTTTCAGTATGCGCAACAATCTATGCATTAATACGCGCGCGCTGGCTTGTCCCTAAAATGGTTAAAAATGGTCATAATCCCCCTCACCGAATTTGGGGGCAATCCCGGGCATATCCCAAACCCCTCACCTTCTCGTAGAACCCATCCCCTTC
>Ga0187878_1000288_pt1 | contig 61444 bp, 62 predicted proteins | sample June2016WEW_17_1_FD_132979 | JGI IMG/M metagenome (GOLD analysis project Ga0187878, IMG submission 132979) | Peatland microbial communities from SPRUCE experiment site at the Marcell Experimental Forest, Minnesota, USA - June2016WEW_17_150 | ecosystem: Environmental > Terrestrial > Soil >... | reverse complement strand
TGCCATTGGGGGAGCAAAAAGGGTCATAATTTCTGCCCCACCCAAAGGCAGTAACATCGGCACTTATGTGTTATCGGCTAATGATTATGACGGTCAAGACCAGGTCCTTTCTAATGCCTCCTTTACCACCAACTGTGTGGCTCCGGTAATGGCAGTATTAATATCCAAATTTGGGATCGAGAAGGCCGCTATGACAACGGTTCATGCTTATACTGATGATCAAAATTTACAGGATAATTCTCATAAAGATTTACGGCGGGCGAGAAATGCGGGCCTGAATATTATTCCCACTTCAACCGGGGCAGCCATTTCCACTACCGAAACCATCCCCGAATTAAAAGGCCTTTTTGATGGCCGGTCTCTTCGGGTACCCGTAGCTACGGGATCAATTACTGATTTTGCAGTTATCACTAAAAAGGACGTGACTGTGGATGAGGTTAATGCTGCTTTTAATGAAGCTTGCCAAAACCCAATTTACAAAGGCATTTTGGCGGTCACCAATGAGCCTCTGGTATCTTCGGATATTATTGGCCGCTCTGAATCCTCGATTGTAGATCTGTCTTTAACTCAAGTAATCGGGGGAAACCTAGTTAAAGTTTTTGCCTGGTATGACAATGAATGGGGTTATGCTAATCGGTTAATTGAACAGGTAATTAGAGTGGGTAGGACCATAAGCGGAAACAAGGCTCCCAGTGATCCCATTACCCAATCATGGTCAAAGTAATTCCCAGTATTCTAACTAACAGTCCTCGGGAAGCAATTGACAAGCTGGCAAAATTGGAAATTGTTACGCATCAGGTGCAGATAGATATCATTGACGGACTGTTTGTGAATAACCAGACAATTGATCCTTCTGTCCTGAGTATTGCCAAGACAACTCTGGCTTTAGATTTTCACTTGATGACTAATGAACCGATTGACTGGGTGGACAGGTGTATTCAGGCGAGAGCAAAACGGATCATTGCCCAGATTGAAAACATGTCTGATCAAATGGCTTTTATTAATAAAGTTAAAAAGTTTGGCTTGGATGTGGGCCTGGCTTTAAATATTGATACCCCCGTTGAAAATATAAAGGCTGAGGCGTTGGCGAATCTGGATACGGTATTATTGATGAGTTATCCGGCCGGTTTTGGCGGCCAGCCCTTTAATAAGAAAGTTTTAGAAAAGGTGAAGCGGCTTTTGGAATTAAAGCAGACTAATAATTATCACTACACGATTGGTATTGATGGCGGGGTAAGCGAAGAAAATATTAAAAGTATAATATTGGCCGGGGTCGGCGAAGTGACTGTCGGAAGCCGATTGTTTATGGGTGATTTAGCTGATAATATTAGGAAATTAAGTATATGAAAAATATCAAACAGATTTCTTACTTTGGTTTTGCTGATGCTAATCAGAATGATCCGCTTTACCAAGAGGCTTTTGAATGTGCAAAGTACCTAACATCTAAAGGATTAATGGCCATAAACGGCGGTGGTCCGGGAACAATGCGGGCCGTATCGGAAGGGGCCAAGGCAGCCGGGGGAACCGTTATCGGGGTAACCTTTTATCCCAAGGACATTACTAATTTTGAAGGCCGGGATCCGGAAAATCCTCTGGATGAAGAATTTAAAACTGCCAATTATCTGGAAAGAACTCTAAAGCTGCTGGAATTGGGTGATGCCTATGTGGTGTTTCGCGGCGGGACGGGGACAATCTCTGAATTTGGGATGGCTTGGGGAATGGCCCGGCTTTATTTTGGCCACCACAAGCCTTTAATTCTCTACGGCGAATATTGGAATAATATTGTCAGGGCCTTTATTGAAAATATGCGGATCAGGGAAGAAGACCTGAAGGTTTATAAAGTGGTGAATACTCCTGAAGAGGCCTATCAAGCATTGGAAGGCTTTGAGGCTGCCTTAACTCAGAAAGATAATATCCACGCCGCCGAAAAAGCATTTCAGCTTTGAAAATGCTAAACTCTATTTAATGCCCGCTTCACTTGATTTATCTAAAGTTGCGACGGAGATACGCAAAGAAGTAATTAAAATGATTACGGCTGCGGGTTCAGGCCACACTGCCGGATCTTTGGGGAGCGCCGAGATTTTTGCTGCTTTTTATTTTTCAATTCTAAATCAGGATCCCAAAAATCCGGATTGGGTGGAAAGGGACAGATTTATTTTATCCTGCGGCCATTATTGTCCGGCCCAATATGCGGCCCTGGCTCATGCCGGATATTTCCCCATCAGTGAATTAAAAACTTTACGAAAACTGGGAAGTAAATTACAAGGTCATCCGGTGAGGGGAACCGTACCGGGAGTAGAAACTACTTCCGGGCCATTGGGGGAGGGTTTAGCTCAGGCGGCCGGAATTGCCTTGGGGGCGAGAATTGATGGCAAACATTTCCGGGTGTATTGCCTGACTTCCGATGGGGAGCACGACAGCGGCAATCATTGGGAAGCGGTGATGTTTGCCGCGAAATATAAACTGGCCAATTTAACCCAAATCGTTGACAGAAACTCGATACAAATTGACGGCGGGACTGAGGAAGTAATGCCCCTAAACTCCCTAACTGATAAGTACAAAGCCTTTAACTGGAATGTAATTGAGATCGATGGCAATGATATAACTCAAATCTTAGAAGCTGTTAAAGAAGCTAAAACCTATTATCAGGGGCCAACTGTAATTATTGCCAAAACTATTCCGGGGAAGGGTGTGGATTTTATGGAAAATGATTACCGATGGCATGGCAAGGCGCCGACGAAAGAAGAGTCTGAAACGGCCTTAAATGAATTGAAATGATTAATTATAAAGCTACCAGAGATGCAGTGGGGGAGGCACTCTTTGAAAAGGGGCTGACCAATGACCGGATTGTGGTGTTAACAGCGGATTTAAAAGAATCCACCCGGGTGAATTCTTTTGCCGAGAAATTTCCGGAGCGGTTTTTTGATTGTGGCGTGGCCGAGCAAGTTATGGTAACCGTGGCTTCGGGAATGGCTAATTACGGTAAAATTCCTTTTGTAACTTCATTTGCCGTTTTTGTTCCCGGACGGACTTGGGAACAAATAAGAACAGCGGTGTGCCTAAATAATGTTCCGGTAAAAATTATCGGCAGCCATGCCGGTTTATCAGCGGTTTTAGATGGTGGTAATCACCAATGTTTGGAAGATATTGCCCTTATGAGGAGCTTGCCTAATATGGTGGTAGTGGCACCCGCCGATTATTTAGAAACCAAAAAAGCAGTGATTGAGGCGGTAGGAAACCGGAGGCCAACTTATATTAGAGTTGAAAGAGAGCCAACCGCAGTCTTCAGCATTGCGAAATCACCTTTTAAGATTGGTCGGGCAGAAACGCTTTGGAAAACCAGGAACCCTAAAGTGGCAATTATTGCCTGTGGCACGTTGGTTTATGAGGCTTTAACCGCGGCTAAAGAATTGGAGAAGTCCGGTATTGATACACTGGTTATTAATAATCATACGATTAAGCCGATTGATGAACGGGCGGTTATTCATGCCGCTAAAATTACCGGGGCGGTGGTAACTGTGGAAGAACATCAGGTTATGGGGGGAATGGGCTCGGCGGTGGCTGAGGTTTTAGCTAAAAATTTCCCGGTCCCCATGGAATTTGTGGGAGTCCAGAATAGCTTTGGTGAATCAGGGAAATATGAAGAGTTATTAAAAAAGTATGGTTTAACTGCTAAGAATATTATTGAAGCCGTTAAAAAAGTCTTAGTTCGGTGTGGCTGAAGCAGTCGGTGTATTCAAGATTGGGGGTGTAGCAATTAACTTTCTTAACTCTTGATTCTGGAGATAGAAAAAAAGAGCGATGAGGGTGCCCAAGAGAGTGGTGAATGACAGGATAACTACTAAAGTGTAGTCTTTTTTAGGCTGAATCGGGGGAGGGGTTTGCACGGGATCCATAGGATATAGTATATTGGATTAGGAAATATGCCACAAGCAGACGTTAATAAAATCTTAAGGAACGGCCATGGATTAATACTTGCCTATGACCATGGTTTTGAACATGGCCCTACAGACTTTGACGAAAAGAGTGTTAACCCGGCCTGGGTAATGGATATTGCCGATTCGGGAAACTTCACTGCCGTTGCCTGTCAAAAAGGGATTGCTGAAAGATATTACGATAAAACGGTTAGGAAAGTCCCGCTTTTAGTTAAGCTTAATGGTAAGACGGCATTTCATAAAGATGAAGAACCGGTGTCTCTTCAGAATTGCTCAGTTGAGGAAGCCAAGCTCTTAGGCGCAGTCGGGGTGGGCTATACCATATATTTAGGGAGCGACCATGAACAGGAAATGATTAAGGAATTTTCGAATATTGAAAAAGAAGCTCACGCCAAAGGTATGGTCCTTGTCGCCTGGATGTACCCCAGAGGGAAGCACATCACCAACGATGTGGATAAAGATGTTTTGGCTTATGCAACCAGGATGAGTTTGGAATTAGGAGCAGATGCGGTTAAAGTTAAATACACCGGAGATCCGGAAAGCTATAAATGGGTGGTAAAATGCGCCGGTAAGGTTAAAGTTTTTGTGGTTGGTGGCCCCCGGACCGACACTATTTATCAGCTTTTGGAAACCGCCAAGGAAATTAAACAAACCGGCGCTGTTGGTTTTGCCATTGGCCGGAATATTTGGCAAGCTAAGGACCCCATGAGTACGGCTAAAAGCTTGGCCGACGTAATATATGGCTAATTTAGACTTACTGTCCATAGGTGATGCGTCTCTTGATGTTTTTATGACTCCTACCGAGTCGGAATCCCTGTGTGAGATGCACGAAAAAGATTGTTTAATCTGTTTTAATTATGGTGATAAGATCCCGGTCAAAAATCTGGAATTTTGTGTTGGGGGCAACGCTGCCAATAACGCCGTAGGGGTGACCCGCCTGGGACTTAAAAGTGCCCTATTATTAACGCTGGGGGACGATTCTGTAGCCGAGGATATTCTCTCCCGCCTTAATTCAGAGAATGTGGAATTGGGTTATGTGGCGAGAAATCGGGCAAGCGTTTCCAATTATTCTACGATTATTAATTATGGCGGAGAAAGAACGATTTTTACTTATCATGTTCCCCGCAGTTATCAATTTCCAACAGGTTTGCCCGTAACCCCCTGGGTGTATCTGACTTCAATGGGGGAAAGCTTTAGGCCTTATTATGACCAGGTAGTTGGTTGGCTTAAAAGTAACCCCGGGATAAAATTGGCTTTTAATCCCGGGAGCTGGCAGCTTAAATCCGGTAAAGAGGGAATTGGCGATGTATTAGCTTTAACTTATCTAATCTTCGTAAATCGTGAGGAAGCAGAAAAATTGACTGGTTTTGGCAGTTCGCAAGGAAAAGAAAAAGAACTATTGAGTGCCCTTTCCGGCTTGGGGCCCAGAATTTGCATTATTACTGACGGCAATGATGGTTCCTTGGCATATGACGGCACAGCTTATTATAAATGCGGCGTTTTGCCGGTTGATGCCTATGAACGAACCGGCGCCGGGGATGCTTTTGGCTCGGGGTGCCTGACAGCAATTATTAAAGGTAAACCCCTTTCCGAGGCTCTTCTTTGGGGGACCCTAAACTCAGCCTCGGTAATCGGTTATGTGGGTTCACAAAAAGGCCTTCTTCATGATTCCGAAATGCCAGTCTGGCTGGATAGGGCTAAAAGTAGTAAAGTAGAAGTAGGGAATTTATAAATAAAATGAAAATATTTGCTACCAATCCTGTCCCCGGAAATCATTTGGCAGAGCTAACCGCTGCCGGACATACAGTGGAAATTGGGGGAGAAATAACTAAAAAAGTTATTGGGATAGAAGGTCTCATCACTCTACTCAATGATCGGGTAGATAGTGATTTAATGGATTTGGCGGGTCCGACTCTAAAAATAATTGCTAATTACGCCGTGGGATTTGATAATATCGATATTAAAGCGGCCACCGATCGGGGAATAGTGGTAACCAATACCCCCTGCGACGAAGTTAATGAGGCAGTAGCTGAACACACCTGGGCTTTAATACTGGCCTTAACCAGAAGGATTGTGGAAGCTGATGAAGCGGTGAGACGGGGAGCTTTCAAAGGTTGGGAGCCGGATATTTTTTTGGGTACCAGTTTATTGGGTAAGACCCTGGGAATCGTGGGTTTGGGTCGGATTGGCTCAATGGTTGCCAGACGCGCCCGTGGCTATAATATGACGGTTCTTTACAATAAACATGAGCCTGACCAGAAAGCCGAGCAAGAGTTAGGGGTAGTGTTTAGTTCTCTCGAAGATTTGCTGGCTAAATCAGATGTGGTTACTCTCCATGTGCCTTTAACTGATCAAACCCGGGGAATGGTTAATACTGATTTCTTATCCAAAATGAAAGTGGGCAGTTATTTGGTCAATACCGCCCGGGGACCGGTAGTTGAGGAGCATGCTCTGGTTCAGGCCCTCCAGGCAGGGCATATCAGAGGGGCAGCCCTGGATGTTTATGAACACGAACCCAATATTAACCCGGAGCTTATTGGTATGGAACAAGTGGTGTTAACTCCTCATATTGCTTCAGCGACCAATGAGGCCAGAGATGCTATGAGTAAACTCCTGGTGGACAGTTTAGTAAGTTTTATTTCCGGTCAAAAACCTTCCAATATTGTTAATCCGGAAGTGTGGGAAAATAGACGAAAATAGCTACATGAGGTTATTTGGGAAAAAAGAGGAATATGAAGATCCGGAGGAGTTCGTGGATTCCGGGCCGCCGACTAAAAAACTCAGGGATTTAAATCCCCAAAATAGGCGGTGGAGAAAAGAACCGCCTAAACCTTGGACTAAAAGGGATAGGCTAATTGTTTTGTGGTTTTTAATTATTACGGTTATTTTGGCTGGGGTTTTGGATTTGACTTCTAAAGATTGGAAACTGCCTAATTTCCCCAGGCTGGAAGTGTCAAAATTGACTGATCTTAACCCCCTGAAGGAAGAGACAATCACTCTGGGGCAACCCGACCTGAAACAACAAAAAGCCGATAAAGTCATTGCCCAGTTTAAATCCATGACTAATGATCTAACCGGTGTCTACGGTTTTCGGGTGGTTGATTTGGAAAGTGGATTCACCTATGGGGTAAATGATGAAGAAGTCTATACCGCTGCCTCGTTAATGAAATTGCCGATTATTGCTCTGACTTACAAAAATGAACAGGGCAAATATCTGGATTTAATTGAGCGGATGGCCCAACATTCCGATAATAACGCCTATAACTATATGCGGCAGACCGTTTTTACGGAAGATGAAATTAATGCTTATGTTAAAGAGTTGGGATTAACACAAACTAATTATGATAATAATGAAATGAGCCCGGCAGACGTGGCTAAATATTTTACCGATTTATGGAACGGCAAAATAATGAGTGAGACTGATAAAGACCAGCTTCTGACTTTATTAACCAAAACCGATTTTGAAAAATGGCTGGCCGGGGGAATTACTGATGTCCGGGTAGCTCACAAGTATGGCCGGGAAGTTCATGTGGTAAATGATGGCGGGATTATTTATGCGGCGAACCCCTTTGTGCTGGTAATTATGAGTAAAGGTATTGTGGATCAGGAGGCAGATGATATTTTTCCCCAGCTGGCTAAAATGATATATGAAGGCCAAACACAATGAATAAGCTCAAAAATTTTTGGCGGGTCTTTACTAAAAGTATAGGGAGTATTAGCTATTACAAAGATGTTGCCCGGGCTAAATTTAGTTTTTCCCTAAAGTATCTTTATTTTTTGTTATTTTTAATTGCCCTGCTGTCGGGGATAGTTTCGGCGGTTAAACTGTCCTATCTGATTCCCAAAATTCCTGAATATAAAGAGAGTATAAAAAGTCAGGCTTTGAATTTCTACCCCAAAGAATTGATAGTTACGATTAAGAATCAAAAGATTACTACCAACGTTACCGAACCGTATTTTGTCGGCAGTTTTGCAGTAATAGATACCAAAATTGCCCCTGCGGATTTTTCTAAATTCCCGAATAAGGCTATAGTTGGTGATTCGTTTATCGCAGTGCCCGACAGCAGTGGTAATGAGGGATACAGATTAATATCCTTGACCGATTATCTGAAAAATGTTCCCAATAACACTCAATTTAATCAGAAAGATTATTTAGCCGTAGTTAATAAACTTTTGCCGTATCTGAACTATCTGCCGACTATTGCCTATTACCTAATTACTATTGCCTTGTTTGTGTTGCCGTTTTTGGTTGCCGGGTTTACGCTTTTGGGCCGAATGTTCACATTACTTTTTTCCAGTTTGGCGCTTTTGATCTTGGCTAAAATTATGAAAAGGGATTTAAACTACGGCAAGATTTATCAGTTATCATTACATGCTCTGACTATCCCCGTAGTTTTAACTTTCGTCTCGGTCTATTTTGTTTTTCCGGTTGCCTGGCTCAATACGGTAATTTTCTTAGCTTATATGATCCCCGTTATTGCCAGTTGGGAAATTAGAGAGTCTCACACTCCCGGAGTGTGATGCCTAGATTTGGGTGTGGGCGGCTTCAGGAAGAATTTTGGTTTTGTCATCCTCAGGTTTGGCTGCCTCACAAATTATATTGGGGGAGCTTTCGGCTAAGAACCACTCGGAATGGCCGTCGCAGGTAGGTTTTTTTACTAGGCCGTCAGGAATATCCCAGGCAATTGACGGCTGATTTTGCAGCAAGTTGGTCATAATTCTATTGAATATTGGCGCTGCTCCGGTCACACCCGAGACAATATGGTTCATGGGGCTGCCATCGTTATTACCTACCCAAACAGCTACCAGATATTTTTGATTAAAGCCAAAAGTTAAGTTGTCTTTAAAGTTATTACTGGTGCCGGTTTTAACTGCTACTTCGGGGTGTTTTGGAATGACGAGGGCGCTCTCAGCCCCAAAAGCCGGCGTTCGGGCGGTATTATCTTTTAGAATATCAATTAACATATAAGCCACCCGGTTGTCGATAACTTGGGTCCCCCCGGTAGCCTTATTATCTTCCAAGACTTCTCCCTTGTAGTTGGTGATTTTGCCAATATATTTAAGGTCGGGTTTGTCCCCGTAGTCAGCAACTGTAGCATAGACTTGAGCCAAATCGATGAGTTTTATTTCACCTCCTCCTAAAGTTAGCGATAGTCCGTACCGGCTGGGGTCAGTCCAGGTGGTTATACCCATTTGTTGCCCCAAGTCAATCATCTTCGTTACTCCATAGCTGGCGAGGACTTTAACTGCCGGGATATTCCGGGATTCGGCCAGGGCTGAGCGCAGAGTGATGTTCCCCCGATATTTACCATCATAGTCAACCGGTGTATAAGGAGCCGAGCCGGGAATACTGAAAGTGACTGGAGAATCATCAAGAATTGTGGCTGGTGTAAACCCATGCGAAAGAGCATAAGCGTAATTAATAATTTTAATTGAACTCCCGGGCTGTCTTAAGGCTGTGGTCACGTTAACATTACCATCGTTTTTTACATCAAAATAGTCTTTGGACCCGACCATGGCTAAAATATCTCCACTGGCCGGATCAATGACCAGGGCCGCCCCATTAGTTACATGGGCGTAGGTTAATTTGGAAAGTTCACCGGCTACCGCTTTTTCTGCCATAGACTGAATTTGGTAATCTAAGGTAGTAGTTACTTCCAAACCTCCTTTCTGCACCATATCTTCTCCAAACTGGTCTACCAGAGCTTGTTTAACAAACATTACGAAGTGGGGGGCTTTAATATTGGTAGAGTTGGGGATAAAGGCCAATTTCTCTTTTTGGGCCGCGTCAGCTTGTTCCTGGGTTATAAATTTATTGGTAACCATTAATTGTAAAACCTCATGTTGTCTCTCAATGGCCAATTCCGGATGGACCCCGAAGGGAGAAAAAGTGGTTGGGCTTTTGGGTAGCCCCGCCAAGAGTGCCGATTCGGCTAAATCCAAATCCTTGGCATCTTTGCCGAAGTATTCCTGGGAGGCTTCTTCTATACCGTAGGCTGTCCCGCCATAGGGAACTTCATTCATATACATCTCCAAGATTTGCTGTTTATTGTAGGTGAGCTCGGTGGCAACCGACAAAATAATTTCTTTAATTTTGCGGCTGACGGTTTTTTCGGGAGAAAGAAGAGCATTTTTGACCAATTGCTGGGTAATAGTGGACCCGCCATTGAGTTGTCCATCCTGGACATCCTCAAAGATGGACCGCGTGATTCCCCGGATAGAAATACCTATGTGACTGTAAAACTCAGAATCTTCAGCTGCTATTGTTGCCTGCTGCATAATTAGGGGAATTTGGCTCAGGGATACCAGGGTCCGGTTTTTGTCTTTGTAAATTTTATAGAGTAAAACTCCGTTTCTGTCATAGATTTTAGTGGATACTTCCTGTTGGCGTGTAGTGAGCTCCCTGGGTGAGGGCAGATCTCTGATAATATAAAACCAAAAGGAAAAAATACCTAAGGCCAGAACCAGAAAAAAAGAAATACTCTTAATATTTTTTTTGAGCCAGAGTGGAGGGGAGAATTTTATTTTTATTGGCGGAAATCTCACTCGTGGAGGCTTAATTTTTCCGACGGCGGAGGTTAAAAATTTAAATGCACTGATTAAAAAACGCCCTGGGGAATAGATAATAAAAATCAGAGCAATGAAGAGATAAGAAAGAAGCAGGTAGAAAGGTTTGCCGACAAACTCCAGTAACCCCGTAAAATACTTGAGAGGTTTTATTGCTATTTGGTGAGCAGTTTTATCATTAGTTATGGCGGCTCTGGCCATTAAGCAACATTATAAATGTTATTTTGTGAAGTTAAAGGTGGAAAGAGTTTGGGAGAGCTCGGCATTATTACCAATAATTTGAATCCAAATAACATCGGTTTTGTATGCCAGAAAATAGGATTCAAGTGTTTGATTTTTGAGATAATAAGCCGGCAGCCCATTAAATGTAGCTTTTTGTAATTGGTTGACATTAACTTGATTTAAATTTTGTTTTATCCAAGTTTTTACTTCTGTTTTATTGGTATTGGTGTAGCCGTTAATGATAATTTTGCAAACCCCGGAGAGGCTGATGCAAATACTATTTCCGCTATCAATAGCTGCCGGACCGGGGTTACCGATTTGATCGTAGCCATATTTAACGGGGACGTTAATCTGATAATCGAAGGCCTTGTTCTGGTAAGTATTCCAGTTTTCATCGACTGTTGGTTTAGCTAAATTGCTGTCGGGAAAGACAACCTGGGTTTTGGTTAATTGATAATAGAAATAACCGATGGTGGCCATTAAGAGAATAATAACGGGAACAAGAATAATAAAAAGAATTTTCTTCCCGGCCATATTATTTTTTAGTATAGCCTATTTTAGAGGATAGTTAATAGTCACCGGCGCTGTAGGTGGGGGACAGTCCAGACAATAGGGGGTGCCCAGAGGATCAACTACTACCGGGTGGTTTTGAACAGCCACCTGTTCAGGAGGGGTGTCGCTGGCGGCAATTTCATGCGAATTATTATCAATCATTAGGTCCATTCTCTGGCCGTCTTTTTGTGTCGGTAAGTTATCGCTCAAAAAGTATTCAAAGCGAAGTCCGCAGCCGCTGCCGTCATCGTTGGGGGGCAGCTGACCGGTTATAGCACAGATTGACTTCCCAACTACATTATCAGGTTGCAGTGGCCAGGCGTGGCCTTCTTCATCTTTGTCATAAAAACCTTTTTCGGCTTTGTCCAAAACATTTTTGATAATGCTGTTCCAGATCGGTGATGCCCCCGATACTCCTGATACGGCTCCGGTCATTTCTGAATTGTCATTATTTCCTACCCAGGTAACTACCACCGCATCGGCGGTATAGCCAATGGTCCAGTTATCCCGGCGATCATTTGTAGTTCCGGTTTTGACCGAGACTTCAGGATGATTCTTGACATTGAGGTATGAACTTTCGCCAAAGGCAGCGCTTCTGGCGTTATTGTCATAAAGGATATGACTGACTAAAAAAGCGACTCCTGAATCAAGGACTCTTTCTCCAGAGAGTTCAATGTCACTCAATTTGTGGTCTTCCAAAACATTGCCTTTCCAGTCTTCAACTTTGAGGATAGAAATTAAAGGTTGTTTTACGCCTTGGTTGGCAAGAACTCCGAAGGCTTCTGCCATATCGTAAGGGCGGACTTCACCTCCGCCCAAAGTTAACGACAAGCCGTATTTATTCGGATCAGTGAGGGTGGTTAAACCCATCTGGTTAGCAAAGGTGACAAAATTGGCTAAACCATTCAAGGCTAAAACCCTAACTGCCGGAATATTGTAAGAATTACCCAGGGCAAAACGGGCTTGAACAGCCCCATGGAAAGAGCTGTCATAATTTACCGGACAATACAAGGGCTGATTAACTACACTAAAGCAAGTGGGAACGTCGGCGAGGACCGTTGATGGCGTAATTTTTTTATCTCTGAGGGCTAAAGCATAGTTAAGCGGTTTAATTGAACTGCCCGGTTGCCTTTGGGCCAGAATAACATTAACTTTGCCGTCCTCATCGGTGGCAAAATAATCTTTGGATCCGACCATGGCTAAAATCTCACCGGTTTTGGGCCTGGTCACAATGGCGGCGCCGTTACCCACATGTTCATTTTTAAGTTTGGCCACTTCAGTAGCTACGGCGTCTTGGGCAAAATTCTGTAAATCCAAATCCAAAGTCGTGGTTACCCGTAGCCCCCCCTGCTCTACCATTTTCTCACCGTATTTTTCCACCAACTGTTCTTTAATCCATAGGGCAAAGTGAGTAGCCTGGGAGGGTTTAACTTGGGCAAAATTTAGGGGGGCCGCTTCGGCTGCATCAGCTTCTGCTTGAGTAATATGTTTGTCTTCCACCATTCGCTTTAAGACCTCAAGCTGCCGCTCTTTGGCGTATTCCGGATGGACCCCAAACGGGGAGTATAAAGTGGGTGAAGCCAAAAGCCCGGCCAGAAGTGAGGCCTCGGAAAGAGTCAGATCTTTGGCAGATTTATTAAAATATAATTCACTGGCTGATTCAATACCATAAGCCGTGGAGCCGTAAGGAACCTGATTTAGATACATTTCTAAAATTTGATCCTTAGAGTAAAGGGCCTCAACAAAGATAGTTAAGACAGATTCCCGGATTTTTCTTTTAATCGTGCGGTCAGGGGTTAGCAGGGAGTTTTTAACTAATTGCTGGGTTAAAGTTGATCCGCCTTGTAATTTTTGTTTGAAGATGGTGTTAAAAGCGGCCCTGGCCATACCGGTAAAAGAGAAGCCATAGTTGGTGTAGAAATCTTTATCTTCGATAGAAATTACGGACCATTTTACGTATGGCGGTAAATCAGTCAGTTTTACCGGAGAACGTCTTTGATCGGTATAAATTTCGTAGATCAATTTTCCGGTTCGATCGAATAATTTGGTGGAAACGGGTTTTTCCTGGGAGGTGAGGTTAGTTGGTAACGGTATGCCCCAGAATAGCCAGGTAAAAAGGGAGCTGAAAACCAAAAAGAAAATGATTCTTTTGACTGTTTTGTTTTGTAACATAACGCAAGATGATATTATATATTAATGTCTAAGCCGATGAGTAAAAAAGGAAAAGTAATTACTATTATACTAGTTATTGTTGGTTTAATCTCCTTTGCGTATTTTAACAAAGACCGGTTGTGGAATTTGTATCTGACTAAAACAATTTCTAAGGAGACTAATGGGGAAATTATCTACCAAGTGGGGGACAAGTTACCGGCTAGTTTTCCTGCCGGGTTTCCGGTTTATCCCGGAGCAAAAGTCACGAGTTCCTGGACAGCTAAAGGTGAGAATGGTGACGGTACCTCAGCAATTTGGGAAACTTCTGCAGACCCGGGAGCGGTAGCCGGATTTTACAAAACAGAGTTAGCTCAGGCCGGCTGGCAAATGTCCTCTTCCTACGAACAGCAGGAGTCGTATAATTATTCCTTCAGTAAGGGTAATAATGTAGGACTGGTGGGGATTACCAAATCGGCCGGTTCTACCACAATTTCGGTAGCGGTAGGAAATAAATAAATGATGACTTTTAAAGAACACCCCTGGTGGGAATATATAGGCAGAGATTTGCAGGATTTACTGTCGGAATCTGCTCTGCTTTTAACTAAAACGCAGGAATATAACGAGAATTTTGGTGATTATTCTTTTATTGTTTTTCCGGCAGCCAAGGCCTATGAAGGATTCCTAAAGAAATTATTTTTAGATTTCGGTTTTATCACTGATGAGGAATATTACGGCAAACATTTTAGAATTGGCAGAGCCCTAAACCCCAATTTGGAAAAAATTTACCGTGGCAGCGAGAGTGTTTATGACAGACTCGTGTCTCACTGTGGGGGGGAAGCATTGGCAAATGAACTTTGGGATACATGGAGACTTTCGCGCAATTTAATTTTTCATTGGTTCCCCAACGAAAAGAATACGATTAATCTGGAAGGCGCGGAAGAGAGAATAAATATGATTGTCCGGGCTATGGATGCAGCGGTTAAAGAGTGTAAAATATAAAGAGAAACATGCCAAGAAAAGCTGCTCTGATCAAACGTGCCACTATTTACGCTGCCTACCTGCTGGTTATTTGGGGATTTTACCGGGTTTTGTTTAATTTGCCCGATGAGGTTGAGGAAGTGATTATTAAACCAGTAGTCTGGTTGTTGCCTTTGGTCTATTTATTGGGTCAGGAAAAATTAGGTTTGGGCTCCTTGGGGGTTACATTCAAAAATCTTTTTTCTTCGGTTTATCTGTCATTGGGGTTAGGATCAATTTTTGTGATTGAAGCGATTGTGGCGAATTACGTCAAGTATGGCGGATTTAATTTTAGCGCCAATATTGGCGACCAGAGTCTTATGTCTGCTTTAGGAATTTCTCTGGCGACAGCTGTTTCCGAAGAAATTGCTTTTAGAGGTTACTTATTTAACCGCTTGTGGTACGCCCTAAAAGGAGAGTGGACAGCCAATTTAATTACTTCGGTAGTATGGACCCTGATGCATGTTCCTATGGCGATCATCATTATGAAGCTTTCTCCAGGCGGAACTGCCGTCTATTTAGCTTTGGTAGCTGTTTTTGGCCTTGGTTCGTCATATGTTTTTGCCCGAACCAAAAATGTCGCTTCTTCAATTCTACTTCATGTTCTTTGGTCCTGGCCGATTATCCTATTTAGATAGCTGTGCCGGCTTGACATAAGATGAGTACAGAAGTAGTATGATAATCACCGATGTTGAAGAAATGGGGATTGTTTTTGGCCACAGTTGTTGTTGCTTTCTTAGTCCTTTTCGCCTCGGTCCTTAAAGCCGCCTCGATAAATTACTCTTTTTACCCACAGGCAACTCCAAATAACGCCGGTTCTTCAGCTACCCCAAAGCCCGATACTTCTTATTATTTTGTTTATCCGGGGAGCATCTTACCTGATAGCTCTTTATGGTATTTAAAAGCCCTGAGAGATAAAGTTTGGTTAACTTTGACGGTTGATAGCGGCAAGAAAGCGGAGCTGGCACTTCTTTTGTCCGACAAAAGATTAATGATGAGTAAGATACTATTTGATCGGAAAAAATTTGAGTTAGGATATTCGACTTTAACCAAAGGGGAGAAGTATCTGCAAATGGCGAACGAAATTGATCAAAGTAACCGGAATAAAGGGATAGATACGGCTTCTTTTGAGTTGAAATTAGCGGCAGCGGCTCTTAAACATCGGGAGGTAATTGAACAGCAAATATTACCCTTGGCCCCCGAAGACGCTAAACCGGGAATTATTCAAACTCTAAATTATTCTAAAGATGCATATACGAATGCCCGGAATACCCTCCAGGCAAAGGGAATAGTAGCCCCGGTTAGCCCCTTTAGTAGCGACTGATCATTTTTGATATTCTTATTGCCAGTTGACTCTCCAGATGTAGTGTTAGATTATCATTAGCGTAACTATTGATAGCGTTTTTTGTTTTCATATATGAAATGTCCTTTTTGCGGTAAAAGTGATACTGAAGTTTTGGAATCCCGGGTGGTAGACTCCGGGGAGGGGATAAGGCGCCGCCGCCAGTGCATAAAATGCGGTAAAAGGTTTACCACTTTTGAAAAAGTCCGCGATTCAGTTTTGTGGGTGATTAAAAAAGACGGCCGGAGAGAACTTTTTGATAGCGAAAAGATTAAAAGAGGCATACTTAGAGCCTGTGAGAAAAGGCCAATTTCTTTGGGGTTAGTTAATGAGTTGGTTAGTGAGACAGAACGGGAGTGTTTAAGAGAAGAGAAGGAGGAAATTTCTACCGGGTTTATTGGAAATACGGTTCTGAAAAAATTAAAAAAGATTGACCGGGTAGCTTGGCTCCGGTTTGCCAGCGTTTATTTGCAGTTTGATAATGTTGAGGATTTTGAGAAGGCCATTGATAAAATTTCCAGTAAATAAAAATGGGAAATAAAAAATTACCTAATTTAGTCTTTCCGACTTACCAAAAAGTGAGACAGAAAATTGATAAAAAAGCCGGTTCTAAACCTCCCTTGCCTAAAGATTTGCCCAAGGGGAAATGGAGCGAACAATCTCTAAAAGTTCTTGAGGAGAGATATTTATTTCGAGATGACCAGAATAAAATAACGGAAACTCCTGAAGATCTGTGCTGGAGAGTTGCGTGGGAAGTTGCCAGTGCTGAGGCAGTCTGGGGAGCCAATCGGAAGTTAATAACAGAAAAGGCCCGCGATTTTTACCGGTTACTAATCAGTCACCAATTTTTACCCAACTCCCCAACGTTAATGAATGCGGGGACAAAAAATGGTTTGCAATATTCGGGATGTTTTGTGGTCCCGGTTGATGATTCCTTAGTAGGAATTTTTGATGCCATTAAATATCAAGCGCTGATTCACCAAACCGGAGGGGGGACAGGTTTTTCTTTCAGTCGTTTGCGGGCCAGAGGGTCAATTGTTAAATCGTCAAGAGGTGTAGCCTCCGGACCAGTCTCTTTTATGCGGGTTTTTGATTCAGCCACTAATGAAATTAAACAGGGAGGCAAAAGAAGGGGAGCCAATATGGGAATACTCAGAGTTGACCATCCCGATATCAGGGAGTTTATTCATTGTAAAGAGGAGGGGGGAATTACCAATTTTAATATTTCAGTCGGAGTGACTGATGCTTTTATGAAGGCATATAAAGAGGATGGGGAATATAAACTGGTAAATCCCAAAAATAATGAAGTGACGGGTAAATTAAAAGCCAGAGAAATCTTTGAGGAAATTGCCCAGAATGCATGGAGAACAGGAGATCCGGGGTTGATTTTCCTCGATCGGGTGAATTCGGGACCATCTAATCCGGTGCCGTCTTTGGGCCCAATCGAATCAACGAATCCTTGTGGCGAGCAGCCCCTATATCCCTTTGATTCTTGCAACTTAGGCAGTATTTTTCTTAACTATTTTGTTAAAGAAGAAAATGGGAAGAGGGAGTTTGATTGGGAAAAATTAAAAGAGGTCACGGGAGAAGCTGTTCGCTTTTTGGATAATGTTATTGAAGTTAACCCTTTTACTTTAGAAGAAATAAGGCAGACAACACTTTCAATTAGGAGAATCGGCCTCGGGGTTGGTGGTTGGGCTGATTTATTAATTGCCCTGAGGATCCCATATGACAGCCAGGAAGCTTTAGATTTGGCGGAAATGATTATGAAAACTGTCCAGGAAACGGCAGTAAAAACTTCCGAGAGTCTGGCTAAAGTCAGAGGCCCTTTTCCTCTTTGGAGTGAGTCAATTTATAAAAATAATAAACCCAGACGTAACTCCACCGTAACTACAATTGCCCCCACGGGTTCAATTTCAATTATTGCTAACGCTTCCTCCGGGATTGAGCCGCTTTTTGCTATTGCTTATCGCCATATTGTTAAAGATGAGCACTTGCATCGGGAAATGACTTTTATTAACCCGGAATTTATTAAAGTGGCGATGGATCAGGGTTTTTGGTCAAAGGAAGTGGAGGAGGAAGTTAATAAATTGGGAATTCTTAATCACAGTCCCCTGATTCCCGAGGAAGTCAGGAAAGTTTTCGTTACTGCTCATGAGATTGACCCGGTATGGCACATAAGAACTCAAATGGCCTTTCAGAAATATACCGAAAATGCGGTGTCTAAAACTATTAACTTAAAACATGACGCTAAAGCAGAGGAGGTGAAACAAGCGTATCTTTTAGCTTGGGATTTGGGTTGCAAGGGCATTACTATTTTTAGAGATGGCAGTAAAGAGACCCAAGTCTTAAATTTGGGGCTCAAAAATAAAGAAGAAAAAGGTGACGGTGTGATACCTGGAGAGTCTCTGTTAACCCGACCTTTTGTGGTTAGTGGTTCTACTTATCGTCTGGTGACTCCGGTAGGCAATGCTTTTATTACCATTAATGAAGATGAGAGTCATATGCCTTTGGAATTATTTATTAATGTCGGTAAAGCCGGCAGCGATGTCCAAGCTATGGCCGAAGCCTTGGGAAGAACAATTTCCACCTCTTTAAGGCTACGAAGTAGCTTAAATCCCCGGGAAAGAGCCAGAGAAATTGCGGAACAACTGTCGGGAATTGGAGGCAGACGGTCGGTAGGCTTTGGACCAAATAAAATTCGTTCACTGCCTGATGCTATTAGTGTGGCTTTGTCCCAGCATTATCATTTTAACGTTAACGGTAATGGCCATTCCGAAATTGAAGCCACTCCAGGTATGACTGGAGCTACTCTGGCGGCAAGCTTCCCTGCACCAAACGGTGTGGTGAAGTCTGACCCCTTAGCAGCTTCGGTTATACCTGCGGTGGCTGCAAAAGAAAAAATGGGTGATCTTTGTCCTTCTTGTGGATCAGGATCTCTGGTCTATGAAGAGGGCTGCTCCAAGTGTCATGCCTGTGGTTACTCAGAATGTTAAATCAATATGCAAAAAATTACTAAAGCTGGTGGCCATGAAGAAGAGTTTGATGAAAACAAAATTTTCCGAAGTATTTGGAATTCAGCCCGGGATGTAGGGGGGAAAGATCAACAACTGGCCGAAAAATTGCGGGATAAGGTGGTTAAACTTCTGAAGGTCAAATACCCCAACGGGGAAATGGTTACCACGGGACAAATCGGGGATGTGGTGGAAAAAGTTTTAATCGAAAATGGTCACGCCAAAACTGCTAAAGCCTATATTCTTTTTCGGGAAAACAAAAAACACCTAAGGCAGGATAAGGCGTCCTTAGGGATTATCGATGATATCGGGCTAAGTTATAACACTCTGTATATTTTAAAAAGCCGATATTTAAAAAGAAACGAAAAAGGGGAGACGGTCGAAACTCCCGGGGGAATGGTGGAAAGAGTAGCCAGATTCTTATCTGCTGTGGAAAAGACTTCCCAGTTACAGGAAAAGTGGTATCAGGAATTTTATAAGGTGATATCCACTTTTGAATTTACCCCGGGTACTAGAACCTTAACCAACTCGGGAAAAAGGGAAGCCCAACTGGCTAACTGTTTTGTTTTTGATATTGAGGATGATATTGACGGCATTTTTGAAACTCTCCATAAATCAACTCTGATAAAAAAACATGGTGGTGGTTGCGGTTATAATTTTTCAAAATTGAGGCCCGAGGGAGATCTGGTCGGGGGAGTGCCGGGATTGGCTGCGGGTCCTATCAGAATTATGGAGATGTTTGATTTAATGACCTCGCTTTTTAAGCAGGAAGGCAAGTATGAGAGCGGTAACATGGCCATACTGAATGTTAACCACCCGGATATTTTTAATTGCATTTCGGCCAAACAAAATGACGGATACTTAAGTAAAACTAATATTTCTATTGGCATTAATGATGATTTTATGAAGGCGGTCATGGCGGATAAAGATTGGGATTTGATTAATCCCAGAACGGGTGAAGTGGTTAACCACGTTTCTGCCAGATCAATTTTTGAACTGATGGCTTCGCAGGCTTGGGCCACCGGGGACCCGGGACTTATCAATTTGTCAGCCATTAATCGGGGAACTGCCCTGGCCAACCCTCTTCTGAGTAGAAAAGGTCCGATTATGGCCACTAACGTTTGCGGCGAGATTCCTTGTTACCCTTATGAATCCTGTAACTTGGGCTACCTCAATTTTCCTAAGTTTGTTAATAATGGGGCCTTTAACTTTGAGAGATTTGGGGAAGTGATTAAAGTGGCCATTAGGTTTTTGGACAACGTGATTGATGCTTCCTGGTTTCCGGTTCGGGAAGTGGAAAAGGCAGTCCGGGCGCATAGACGTTTGGGTTTAGGGGGAGTCGGCTGGGCGGAAACTCTGATTATGCTGGGAATTGCCTATGACAGCCCGGCCGCCCTGGAATTGGCTGAAAAAGTGGCCAAAACAATGTATAAAACGGCTTTTGCTGCTTCCTGTGATTTGGCCAAGGAAAAAGGCCCTTTCCCGTTGGTAAACGATTCTATTTGGGCCGGGAAAAAGACCAAGCCCAGAAATATCGCCCTTCTGACTTATCCTCCCTCAAGCGGCAATGCGGTGATTTGCGAGACTTCTTATGGTATTGAGCCCCTTTTTGCCCTGGCTTATGAGCAAAATGTCTTGGAGGGAATGAAATTTAAAAATATTAACAAACTCTTTTTGGCTGAGCTGACAAAAAAGAAACTTTATTCGGATAAACTGATTCAGAAAATTATTGACAATCATGGCAGCTGCCAGGGCATCCCCGAAATACCTAAAAGTTTGCAGAAAATTTATAAAGTCGCCCATGATATTTCCTGGCGTGATCATTTAAAAATGCAGGCAGCTTTCCAGAAATGGACGGATAATGCGATAACTAAAACTATCAATATGCCCGCAGGTGCAACGACTGAAGATGTAAAAGAGGCCTATCTGATGGCTTGGAGGTTGGGGTGTAAAGGATTAACTATTTATCGGGATCAATCGAAAATAAATCAGGTAATCCAATTTGGAGGTAGTGCCGCGTCTACGGTAAAGAAAAAAGAGTATAAATGTCCGACTTGTAATTTGAAATTGGTGCGCGATGGCCACGGTAAGTGTCTAAAATGTAAAAAATGTGGTTTTTCTACCTGTGAATTATAAATCCATGAGCATTTACACAAAAACGGGGGACAAAGGGGAAACGGGACTCTTCTCAGGGAAAAGAATTCCCAAAGATGATATTTTAACTGAAACCCTAGGGAATTTTGATGAAGCCAACTCTTGGTTGGGGATAATCGGGGGACTAGAAGAGATCCAGAAAGATTTAATGACGATTTGTTCTATTTTGGCTGGGGCTAAACTGGAGTTTCCGGACTCAAAAACTGAAGATTTAGAAATAAAGATAGATGTGTTAGAAAAAGAGTTGCCTCCACTGGATCATTTTATATTGCCTAAGGGAAAACTCATGTATGGTCGTGCCCTTGTCCGTAGGGCCGAAAGAAGTTTGGTTAGAGTATCTAGATTTAAGAAGGTTAGACCCGAGGTATTAAGTTATGTTAACCGTCTCTCCGATTATCTTTTTATGCTCTCCCGAAAGGCTAATTCTCACTAAACTCCAGATCGGATTCAGTAATTAGACCGAAGCCGTTATCCTTAAGCCAAGTCATAAAATTTTGTTTACTCTGAAGATAAGGGCTAACTAAGGCCACCTTAAATTTATTATTGGCGTAATCCATATCTACTGCCGCAAAACCCAGATTAAAAGGAGTTTTATTGACCAAGTTAGAAAACTGAGTTTCTTTTGGAGTGAGGGGCAGGGGTGTGGTGTTAACAGCCCCGGTAAAATCCGGAATATTAGCAAATGGAGTTGGAGTTGGGGAAAAAATAGGGGAAGGAATAGGTGAAGAAGGGCTAACTTTATTCATAATTTCAGCAAAGCCGGATTTCATAATTCCACCCAGCGAGTCATTAACGGCTGGAGTATTCGGACTGCGGGTTAAATAAGTATAGGCAAATAATGCCAAAACAATAAAGCCGGATACAGAGATTATTATTAAAAATAGTTTTTTATTAATCATTTTTTAGGTGGTTTAATGAGAGTTATATCGTCAATAGTATAGTTTATTCCCTTGTCTTTCAGTGTTGTATTTTCTCCAAAGTACGGATCATTATATACAAAATCTCCTTTGTTATTTACACCTACTATTAATGTAAAGTGACTATGTGCGTTACCGTTCCCGTCTTTGAAGGTAATAGACGTAAAACCAAGCCAGCCATTCTCAATATACTCCTCCAATTTTTGTGTTGATACGTTTAATCTTTCTACGTCGTAACCCTTTTTTGTGAGAACATCACTTGCAATGGAAAAGCCTGTTCCCTTGTAATTGCTCGAGGGATAATATTGTTTAACAACGTCTACAGGGGTGATGCCGGGGTCGGTATATGAGGCTAAAATCATGGCCAGTGTTGCTTGTCCGCAAGCAGAAGCAGCGTAGGTATTAGCATCTAGATTACCATTACTTGGCCCGGGTAGCTGAAGACTTCCCCAACGGTAGTCTCTTTGACTCCAGAAAACTATTTCTTCTCCGTTTTTGTCGTAACAATAACCATCGGTGGCTTTAGCACAACTTGCCAAGCCGGCACCAAAAGTTTTGGGAGAAACTGGAGCCACAGAGGAAGTAGTTTTGCACTTACCGCCGGTTGTATCGGGTATACAACCATTAACACAATCGGTATTTAAAATATCCAGACAAAAATTATTAGCAGTTTTGATTACGGAAACTACCCCATTTGCAGGTGGTACAGGATTGGGGTTATTCGTTAGATTTTTTTGTAACTGGTCAGCAATTTTTAGATAATCAGTACGTTGGAACTTATTTTTGCAATCTTGTTCTGAATCGTAACCCCAAGCGCTATAGTCTAAACAATAATCTTGAGCCAGTGTGTTGTCGCTAATACTATCGTTTTGGAACTTTGTAACAATTTGCATCAACACAATCTTAGTGTTGTAGTCAGCATTTGTTTTCATCAGATCGTTTGTAAGGTTTTCCTCATACACCCCTTGGGCTTTTAGTTTATCTGCGTCACTGAGTGAAGAAAGTATTAAATAGTCCTCTCTTTGGAAATCCCCGGTACATTGCATTCTGGAAGCATAATATCGAGCTTTATAGTCGCTACAGTATTCTTGGGCTAATGTCTGGTCCGGAATACTGGTGTTAACGTATTTGTTGTATATTTCCTGGTTATTATTTGCTTTAATAGCCATTTCTTGTTTGTTGATCGTGGTGTTTGGTTGAACAGCTACCGGGTTTGTGGGAGCTTTTTGATTAAGTATGCTGATGGCATTATTCCTGGTATTTGTATCTAAAAGAACCATTTTGTTTAGAAGCTGGGTTTCGCCTTCAGGAGTATTAATATCGGCAATATTATATTTTTTCGCCAATTCGTCCAATGAAGAACTTTGAACCTCTCCAGTTTTGGATGCTACCCAATTCTGGTAAGCCTGTTGTGTTTCGGGTAGATTGGTCACATGCCGGTTACCTTGACTATCCAGGTAAGTACCGGAGACGAACCCTAACCCATCATTGCCAGTGGCACTTTTATAGTAGGAAGGGCCGTTAGCGATTTCCGCAGTTGTTGGTTGATAACCAAAAGAGTTTGGTGAAACGGTGGGATTAGTAGTTGTAGTTTTGGTAGTAGTTTTAGGGGTGGGCTTAGGCGTTGATTTCTTGTTGTTGGATTTGGCCTCTTTTTGTGCTTGTTTGATATCTTGCTGCAAAGCCGCATTACCATTATCGGGACCTGCTCCGGGGTTATTGAATTCTTCAATTGGTTTGGCCCAATTTCGGATATCAAAACTGCCGTGGTTGACCACCACGTTGACGCCCACAATTAAAGAAACTAAAAACAAACTGACACCGATTAAACTAATGGGGTCAATCAGGCCTTTCTTAGAAACTAATGGCATTAAATTTATTATATAATAAACCATGGCCCTATTTCCCGAGAAAGAACCGCAAGTTAAACCAGTGGAAGAAAGACCGGAGCAGATAAATCCTTTAACCATCGAAAAAAAGGAAGTGGTGACCCCGACTCCGTCACAGTTTACTGCCCAGGTCAAAAACGATCAGGGCCAGCCCTTAATTACCACTGCGGCTAACCAAAAAATTTCTATTCAACTACCGGCAACCTTAGAAACCCTTCAAGAAAAAAGTAAGGGGGATACAAGCAGTGCCTTAACTTGGTGGGCCAGTTTCTGGGTTAGATTGTTTAAGAAATATGTATTCCGAAATTCTACCAACAGTTAATTACAATTTAATTATTTTAGGGATTTTTTTGGCCGGACTCTTCATTCTGATTTTGGCCGTTATCGGCTATATTGCCCTAACTTATTTCAGGTATAGGGATAGGGAAGAGAAATCTCTGGACTCGGTGATGTTTCAAGTTGCGGTTCCCCGGGGTAATGAAATAAAAATTGATGCTATGGAACAATTGTTTGCCTCTTTGTATTCCATTAAAAAAGGCGGCTGGAAGCAAAAGTTCTCGGTCCAACCCGCAATTTCTTTTGAGATTGTGGCCAAACAGGAGGATATCAGATTTTATGTCTGGACCCCCAAGAGTTTACGGGATGTAGTGGAAAGGCAGATTCATGGAGCTTACCCCGATGCTGAAATTTTGGAGATTCCTGAATATAATATTTTTAATGAAACTGGCAAGGTGGCCTATAAAAGCTACCAATTAGGGAAGGGTAACTATTTTCCGATAAAGACTTTTAAAGATTTGGCAACGGATCCTCTGGCCTCCATAACTTCGGCTCTGGCCAAAATGGGGCCGGATGAAGGAGCTTCGATTCAAGTTTTAATTTCACCTGCGGATTCTGCCTGGCAGAAAGCCGGCCGCAAATATATTTCTGATACCAAGAAGCAGGAATCAGATCCTGAGAAAGCCAAATATTCAACCAGCGCTAAAGTTTTAGAGGCGGTAGAGAATAAAATCGGCAAACCCGGTTTTGAAACATCGATCAGAATTGTGACTGTGGCTAAAGATAAAGAAACGGCCAAAATGCATTTAACTAATATCACTTCCACTATTGAGCAGTTTGCTTCAGAAAATAACAGCTTTAGAAGTCGCAAAATAAGAAATAAAGGAGCGTTTGTCGACGATTTTCTATACCGGTATCAGCCGATGTTTAACATGAGCGGTAACCATATCTCGATACTTAATTCTGAAGAATTAAGTACTCTGTTTCATTTTCCCAATAAGCAAGTCACCACCCCGCACATTTTTTGGCTGTATGCCAAAACCGCCCCGGCTCCGGCCAATATTCCCAATGAGGGTCTATATCTGGGATCAAGTGCTTATCGGGGGATGAAAAGAAAAGTTTATATTTCTGATGAAGACAGAAGGCGGCACATTTATATTATTGGCAAAACCGGCACCGGCAAAACCGAAATGCTCAAAGATATGATTATGCAGGATGTTATTGCCGGCAAGGGCTTATGTTTTATGGATCCGCATGGCGACGCCATCTCCGACATTATGAAGCTAATTCCTCCTGAAAGGGTTGAGGATGTAATTTACTTTAATCCCGGGGATAGCGAACGGCCGATGGGGCTTAATCTCCTGGATGCCCGGACAGAGGACGAAATGCACTTTGCTGCCACTTCAGTAATTAATATGATGTATAAGCTTTTTGACCCCTTTAAAACCGGTATTGTTGGCCCCAGATTTGAGCACGCTATCAGAAATGCCATGTTAACGGTCATGCAGGCCCAGCCCGGGGCCACTTTTGTAGAGGTAATGCAGGTTTTGCAGCGGGCCGATTATGTTCAGGAACTTTTGCCCCGGGTGACTGACCCCATCGTCAGGCGGTATTGGACTGACCAGATTGCCCAAACTGCGGACTTCCATAAATCTGAAGTTCTGGATTACATTGTTTCCAAGTTTGGTAGGTTTGTGACCAACCGGATGATTAGAAATATGATTGGTCAGTCCCAATCCTCGTTTAACTTTAGAGACGTGATGGATCAGGGCAAGATTTTATTTATTGATCTCGCAAAGGGGAAAATCGGTGAAGAAAATTCTAACTTCCTGGGACTGATCTTGGTGCCTAAGATTCTCATGTCGGCCATGAGCCGGCAGGATACACCGGAAGATCAGCGTAAAGATTTTTACTTTTATGTCGACGAGTTTCAGAATTTTGCCACCCCGGATTTTGCCCAGATTTTGTCTGAGGCCAGAAAATATCGGCTTAATTTGACGGTTGCCAATCAGTTTATCGGCCAAGTCGAGGAGGAAGTGAAAAATGCGGTCTTTGGCAATGTGGGGACGATTGTTTCTTATAGAGTAGGGGTGACCGATGCTAATTATTTGGCCCATGAGTTTGCTCCGGTTTTTGGCGAGGACGATTTGCTTAATGTGGAAAGATACCATGCTTATGTTAAAACTATTGTCCATAATGAGCCGGTCCCGCCCTTCTCGATGGATTTAACTAAAGATATGCAGGCCCAAAAAGCGGCTGAAAACCCCAGAGTGGGCGAGATTATCAAAGAGATGAGCCGGTTGAAGTATGGCCGGGACGTGCGCCTCGTCGAAGCCGAGATTGCGCGCCGCTCCAATTTGTGATAACTTCTGAGGCAATGGCGAAAATTGGAATCATTGGTTACGGAATAGTTGGCAAGGCAGTGGGGGATGGCTTTGCTTCAAAGAAAACCAATCAGGTCTATTGGTACTCCAGAGGTAAGGGTCCCTGGACTCCTGAAGAAGTGGTAGAAAAATCCGAGTTTCTCTTTGTTTGTGTACCCACCCCCATGTTTTCCGATGGCTCAGGGATTGATCTCTCCATAATTAATAATGTAGTAAAATTTGTGGCTCCAAAAATTAAAGGTACCAAGAAAATTTTAACTATTAAATCGACCGTTGTTCCCGGAACTACGGCTGGCCTAGCCAAAAAATACCCGGGAGTTAATTTTGCTATGAATCCTGAGTTTTTAACCGAAAAAAATGCCCCTAAAGATTTTCTGAAGCCCGATAGGACAGTGATTGGAGTTATGACCCCGGCCATTGGCAAACGCTTAGCTAATCTCTACCAAAATTTGTATGGCAAGAAAACCAAAATCTTTGTGACAGATACTCAAACTGCTGAAATGGTTAAATATATGTGCAATGCATACCTTGCCACAAAAGTAATCTTTGCCAACGAAATGTATGATTTTGCCGCCAAGTTAAAAATAAACTATAACAAAGTATTAGAAATGGTGGCAGCGGATCCCCGAATTGGATCGGCTCATCTGAAGGTGACTAAAGAAAGAGGTTTTGGCGGAAAATGTTTTCCCAAGGACATGGTAGCATTCCTGGGCTTGGCCCGGAAACTCAAAGTGGATATGTCAGTAATCAATACCGTTTGGGCCAAGAACCTAAAAATCAGAAGAGTTAAGGATTGGGAAACTATTAAAGGAGCAGTCAACCACAAACAGAAATAACCCCCGTTAGAATGATATAATTGCCTCAGTGGGGGTGCGTAGCTCAGCGGTAGTAGCGCCAACCTTATAAGTTGGATGTCCTAGGTTCGAATCCTAGCGCACCCACCCTAAAGTTCCTGAAGAACGGGCTTTTTGCCCGGGTTTTCTACTCCGGCCAGTTCCAAATAACGCTCTGTAGTGGACAGCCTTTTGTGGCCGGTAACCTGGGAAAGCAGAATTAAGTCCACTCCCGATTTGATATTTTCCACAATAAAAGTGGTTCTTAAATCATTAACCGAATACTTGGGTAGTTCCGCCTTTTGGATATATCTATCTATCGAGGCTCGGATATTTCTGACTGCCAGGGGTTTGCCGTTTTTACTGATGAACACATAAGGAGATTCTACTTTTGGTCTTTTAACTAAATAACCTTTAAGGGCATCCAGAGCCGGTTTATTAAGAGGTACCGTGCGTTCCGGCTGGCTGGCGTAGGCTTCAATTTTCATCTGGCCATTTTTTATATTCTCATTCTTTAGGGCTGCAACTTCTGAAATCCGGATGCCGGTTTGGAGGATCATCTCCACAATGGCCATAATCCGGGCATCATTTCTGACTACATCCCTGAGGGCCCGGTATTCCATAGGAGATAAGAACTTAGGAGCTAAATTCTCAATTTTGGGGTGGGCGACAGAAAGAGACAGGTCAACGGTGACATAATGTTCAGAGAGAAGCCATCTGAAGAAACTCTTAACGGCGTTAAGTTTCCGCGAAACTGATTTAGGGGTGTACTTTTCGGAGAGCAGGGTATCACGAAATGCTTCCAAATCAGCAGTGGTTACTTGTTCCGGCAGGACCTTACTTTTGGTTTGTAAAAAATTAACTAACTGCTCCAGGTCCGCCCGATAGGCAAGAACTGTAGAAGGAGAGCGGCCCTTAGTACTTAAACTGGTAATAAATATTGGGGACAGGCTTTTTAGGATTTGTTGTGCCATACTTAATTAACTCGTGCATAATAATAACACACTATCGGCCATAGTCAATAAAATTTCCCACTACGCCCTTTTGGGATTAGTGGTTCTTTTAGCCATCACCCTGATTAAAAATATCCTGAAAAGCGTGGAGATTAAAAAGCGGATTGAAACCGAGAAAATTAATATTGAGAAAATGAAACAAGATAATGCCGATTTGGCCCAGAAAGTGGCTGAAATTCAAAGCCAGGCTTATATAGAACAACAATTGAGGGACAAATTGGGCTTGGCCAAGCCGGGTGAGATAGTGGTGGTTTTACCCGATACAGCGACTCTGGAAAAACTGGCTCCTGAGGCGCCAATTGAACAAGAAACCCTCCCTGATCCCAATTGGAAGAAGTGGCTAAAGTTGTTTCTGTAGTATCTGTTTCCTATAAGAAGCTATATCTGGACAGGTTTTTTCATCCTGGTTTGGCTGCCTGCACTCCATAGGGCCCATATCGTTTTGTGTTAAAAGTTGACAGAGGCCGTCACAAAACGTCTGCCGCAAATTACCCAATACATGCGCTTCTACAATTCCTCTCTTACCCGTAACTGCCTTATTAAAAGCTTTGTCTACCCCCACACCCCCACTATTCTGTTGGACGGGGATCCGATATATACATTCCTTCATTTGACGAGGAGTATAACTTGTGATTTTCCAGATGTCAAAAAGGAGTAGTCGACGTCAGTGTTCATACCTGATTTGAGGTAAATTAGAAGTGTGTTATTATAAAAGCAAGATGGCGGAAAGGAAAACTCACTTATTAACTCAAGCGGAAATTGAAGAAAGACTTCAGAAAAGAGCTGAAAAAGTGGCAGAGCAGGTAAGAAAAATTGAGCAAAGTGAGTTACGTCCGCAAGGTTGGAACCCAAGATTTGATAATCCGCGTGGATGTGGTGGAAGTCACGGAGTTAGATAGCCAGGTATCGTCTGGTACTTGGTTGCGGGGCTAGGAGTTGAACCTAGCCTGGAAGATTATGAGCCTTCCGTGCAGCCGTACACTACCCCGCATATCAAAGAACAGTGATATTATAACACTATTTTGGTAGAATATGGGTTAGGGTAGGGTAGCTCAGTTGGTTAGAGCACCGGATTCATATCCCGGCGGTCGTGGGTTCGAATCCCACTCCTACCACTCAATTTGCACCAAAAATAGCTTCAAAAGACGTCGTCTTTTGAAGCTAAATTAGCTACATAGATATTTTCTTCCTTTTAGCTTCAGAATGGGGTAGAACTTGCGTTTCAAAACTGGGGTAGTTATAATATCCCCTAGTCTAATAAAAGCTTTGAACCGGAGGGATGGAACCGGTGAGCTGAGGTCTAAATAACCTACGGAGGCGAAACCGTAAACAGTCAGCAACGAGTGTCGTCCTGAGCGGAGTCGAAAGACGGAGCTCGTCAAGAATAAGTACAATACGAGGTGGTACCGCCTGTTGAAGGCCCTTGTAAAATCATCAAATTTTGGTGGTTTTGCAAGGGCTTTTTTTATGGAAAATATGGGAAAAGATAATGAAAATATTTTAAGGAAAGGAGCCCCCGAGACTCATAAAGTCCAGGGGTATGTTTGGTATGGAATTTAATAAATTATTAGAAATAAATGGCGTTAATATAAAGAGAATTCCAACTCTTAATGCACTTGCTAAGTATCCTGTGACCTTATTTCCGGTCTCCCGTACGGCGGGGGCCATGCAAGATCAGATTTTTGATTTGCTGATGGATGCAACCATAAGAAGAGGTGACGGGATAATATTGAGTAGTGTACAAAAAGAATACAAGGATGAAATCTCGAAGTTTATTCAGAGGGGTGAACCAATAAAGTTTGTATATCAAGGATTTCCCTTCAAGTGCCATAATCCCGTAGAAACGCTAAGGCGAACGCCGGATTTGGGTGAATTAGCCTGTTTTCAGAGGTTAATGGATATTAACGAAACTGTTAAGCAAATATACTCGCCTGGAGTTACATTCACCATTTTAACTGAAGGAAATTCTTACAAAAATTTATTTGGTGCGAGTCAAAAAGAACTTGAGGTCTATCAGAACCGGTGCGAATATTTTACTAGGTTGATCGAAGCAGAGAAATTAATCAAATTTATAGATTTCCTGGATTTGGTAGAAAACAAGGGGAAATTTTTAAAATTATGCCAAAAAGAGGAAAACTATATAGAGACTAATGAAATTGAGCATTTTGTTCCCGTGATGATGCGAAGCTTGCCAATTATTAATAAGGTTTCATTTGAAGATTTGTTAGTCGTTTTTGGATTTGGAGATAATTCTCAAAATTTGACGAATTTCGAAAAAGAATTCGCGCACTATATTAAAGATGCAGCGAAAGAATTGGCAATTAAATATTTAGCTATTCAAAAAGCTAAGAAAAATCTGGATGTAGTCGGATCTCGTTTCCAGGGATCCCTGTATATTTCTACCACAGTCAAGCCGGATAGATACTCATTCCACCCAATACATAGGAAGACAAGGTTATTTCCCCACCATGGAGTACCCATTCTTGGATCCGACAAAGTGGACATTGTTTACTTGGGGGAAGTTATTACTAGTCCGGAAATATATACGGCAGTATATTGCGGTGACGATATAGAAGACGCTCCATTTTACTTTTTAAAAGGCAAACAGCACATGGTAAATAGGTATGATAAACTAGAAAAATGAGAGACAAAACTAAGAAACGCATTTTAACTGGAGATACCCCGACGGGGAGGTTGCATATTGGCCATTATGTGGGGGCGCTGGAGAATAGGGTAAAGCTGCAACATACCTACGAAACTTATATCCTATTAGCCAATGTCCATGCCTATGCCGGTAATTTTAAGGAACCGGACAAAATTAATGACAGCGTTTATAATGTTTTTCTGGATAATTTGGCCGTTGGGCTGGATTCAAAAGTAGCTACCATATTTCTGGAATCCGGAATTCCGGAAATCTATGAGCTTTACACCCTATTTTTAACTATGGTGACGAATTCCCGGCTGGTCCGAAATCCCACGGTCAAGGACGAAATAAAATACAAAAAACTTGATCCCTCCGTGGCTTTTATTTCGTACCCTATTCTCCAGGCTGCCGACATCTTGGCTTTTAATGCTAATCTGGTGCCGGTTGGTGAGGACCAGTTGCCGGTGATTGAACAGACCAGGGAAATCGCCAGGACCTTCAATGCCACCTATGGTGAAACGTTTGTGATACCTGAGGCAAAAGTGGGTAGGGTAGCCAGGCTGGTGGGAACTGATGGCAAGTTAAAGATGAGTAAAAGCGGTGGGAATGCGATACTTCTTTCAGATGATGAAGAAACGTTAAAGAAAAAAGTGATGAGTATTTATACCGATCCCAATCGGATTCATCCGACCGATCCGGGGAAGGTTGAAGGTAACCCGGTTTTTATTTATCATGATGCTTTCAATCCGGATAAAGCGGAAGTTCAGGATTTAAAAGATAGGTACCAAAAAGGCACAGTTGGAGATATTGAGGTAAAAGAAAAGCTTTTTATTGCCCTGAATAATTTTTTAGTGCCGATTCGGGAAAAAAGGAAATATTATGAAGATAGGCCAGGTGAAGCTAAAGAAATTTTAATTGAGGGTACAAAAAGAGCCAGAAAAACCGTTCAGGAAGTGATGGAGAAAGTCAGGGAAAGAACAAAGATCAACGATTTGATAAAATAACTTGTGATATGGACCCCATAAAATATGCTGATTTTGCCAAATTAGATCTCAGAATCGCACAGATTAAAAATGCAGAAGCGGTAGAAGGCACAGATAAACTTATAAAATTAACTCTGGATGTGGGGGAATTGGGGGAAAAGATGATTATCTCAGGCATTAAACCTTGGTATGAACCGGAAACATTGGTAGGCAAGAATATAGTTTATTTGGCTAACTTGGAAACTAAAATTATCAAAGGGGTTGCCAGTCAGGGAATGCTCTTGGCAGCCGAAAGTAATGATGAAATTCAGTGTGTGCTCTTAGCCCCTGATCAGGAAATTGCCCCGGGAAGTAAAATCCATTAAAGCTAAAGTGATATAATTGGGCATTAATGAAACCAAAAGCCAAGAAACAAATTCAATTTAAACTAAAAATTAACCTCAGGAACATCCTTCTGGGGGTGTTTATTGTTATTTTTGTAATTCCACTACTGATTTCCCTGTATACCACGAGCCAAAATAGTTCCCAAGAAGATTTATCTGTGGCTATGAATGATATCAAGGCCCAAAAAGTCACCAGTGTGTCAGTGCAAAGTTCCAAGTTGGTATTAACTTACAAAAACGGTTCGACTAAAGATACTACCATGGAAACAACGGAGAGCTTTACCGATTTACTGGATAAATACAAAATTGATCCCGCTACTGTCAGTTATACAATTGCCGACCAGAGTGTGACTAAGGCCATTGGGGATGTATTGGGGGTAGTCTTACCCCTTCTCCTCATGGCTGGGCTTTTCTATTTTATAATCCGGGCTCAGAACCGGGGAGCCCAGGATATATTTTCCTTTGGCAGGAGTAGGGCTAAGATTTTTGCCAAAGGCCGAGAGCCGATTACTTTTGCCGATGTGGCCGGAGTTGATGATGCTAAAAAAGAATTAATGGAAGTGGTTGACTTTTTGAAAAACCCGGCTAAATACAGAAAGATCGGTGCCCGGACGCCCAAAGGGGTACTCCTATTTGGTCCGGCTGGAGTTGGGAAAACCCTGCTGGCGAAAGCCGTTGCCGGGGAGGCCGGAGTACCCTTTTTTAGTATGGCGGGATCTGAATTTATGGAGATGTTGGTGGGTGTGGGAGCATCCCGGGTCAGAGATTTATTCGGCCAAGCCAAAACCTCAGCCCCCTCTATTATTTTTATTGATGAAATTGATGCCATTGGTAGGCAAAGGGGCCGGGGGATGATGGGGGGACATGATGAGCGGGAGCAAACTTTAAATCAGATTTTAGTGGAAATGGATGGTTTTACGCCTAATGATAATGTCATGGTAATTGCGGCTACTAATAGAGGCGATCTTTTGGATCCGGCGCTGCTGCGGCCGGGCAGATTTGACCGTCGGGTAACTTTGGATATGCCGGATAAAGAGGGTAGAGCAGCCATATTAAAAATCCATGCCCAAGGCAAAAAGTTTTCTCCCAAAATTGATTGGAATAGAGTGGCTGATAGGACCGTTGGCTTTTCCGGAGCGGATTTGGAGAATATGTTAAATGAAGCGGCCATCTCTGCTGCCGGCGAAAATAAATCCCAGATTGCCATGGAGAATATTAACGAAGCAGCTACTAAAGTTAAATTAGGACCGGCAAAAAGGCGGGTCCAGTCTGATGAAGATAAAAAGATTACGGCATATCATGAAGCGGGCCATGCCATTGCGGCTAATTATTTACCCCAGGCTGATCCGGTGCAAAGAATTTCTATTGTGGCTAGGGGCATGAGCTTGGGTCAGACAGAAATTTCCCCGGTGTCCGAGAGGTCTCACGAGACTAAGACCAAGCTACTCCAGGCTATTACCGCCATGATGGGTGGCCGGGCGGCTGAAGAAATTGTTTTTAAAGAAATGACGGCCGGAGCCGCCAACGATATTAAAAACGCTACCCGCTATGCCAAGGCAATGGTGGTGGATTTTGGTATGAGCGCTCTGGGACCGATTAACTTCGGAGCCAACAGTGAATTTGGAGAATTTGGGAATATGGAATGGTATGAGGGACCCTCCATTTCTCCGGCGATGCAGGAAAAGGTGGATAATGAAATTAAAAAAATTATTGATGGTTGTTACAGGAGTGCGGAGGCGATTATTTCTTCACATAAAAAAGAGCTGGATAAAGTAGTTGCTGTGCTACTTGAAAAAGAAACTCTAGACAAAGAGGAATTTGAAAAATTAGTGGGAAAGAGAAGTTAAACCTCGATGAATAAATTAGTCATCTTTGACGGACACGCCATACTCCACCGTGCCTTCCATGCCTTACCACCGTTAACTACACCACGCGGGGAGCCCATTAATGCTGTCTATGGTGTGGTGTCTATGCTTCTGCGGGTCATCCAAGATCTAGAACCTAGTCATATTGTTTTTTGCATGGATGAAAAAGCCCCCACTTTTAGAAATAAAATGTTTGCAGATTACCAAATCCAAAGACCTCCGATGGCTAATGAACTGTCCAGTCAAATAGGCAAGGCTAAAGATGTGATGGAGGCCTTTAAAATCCCCATTTTTTCTAAACCCGGATTTGAAGCGGATGATGTTATTGGAACGATTGCGAGTGAAGCTAAGGTTGAGGAAGTCGTAATTGTTACGGGGGATAGGGACATACTTCAATTAGTGAATGATAAAATCAAAATCTATATGCCCATTTTAGGCTTATCTAATTCCAAACTTTTTGGGGTTCCCGAAACTGTCCAAAGATTGGGAATAACTCCGAAGCTAATTCCTGATTATAAAGCCCTAGTGGGAGATCCCTCCGATAACTATCCTGGTGTTCCGGGAATTGGGCCTAAAACTGCAATTAATCTGATAACCAAATATAAATCACTGGGGAATATTTATAAAAATCTGTCTGACATACCTCCTGCCACTAGAGAAAAGTTAGAAAAAGGCAAAGATTCTGCCCTAATGTCTTTGAAATTAGCTACAATAGTAAAAGATGTGCCGATTAAATTTGATTTGGATAAAGCAAGTGGGTGGAAATTAGATAGTCCCAAAGTGTTGAATTTATTTGCTGAATATGGTTTTAAGACCCTAACCGAAAGGGTAAAGAAAGTTGGGAAAGAGATTGATGATTCAAAACAGATGATATTGCTGTGAATAGTGAATTATGAAGTATGAATTATGTATAACAATTCAAAAATAACAACTTTTAAGGACCTGGTTGCCTGGCAGGAAGGCCATAAATTAGTTCTGCTTATTTACAAAGCTACGGATGATTTTCCTGCCAAGGAAACTTACTCCTTGATTGACCAAATGAGAAGAGCTGCAATATCTATCACAAGCAATATTGCTGAGGGATTTAGTCGCCGGGGGCCAAAAGATAAGGTCAAATTTTATTATATGGCGCAAGGATCTTTAACCGAGATCCAAAATCAGATTATCGTTGCAAAAGATATCCATTATTTAACATTAAAATCCTTTAATGAAATGTGGGAACAAAGTGTAATTGCCCATAAATTGATTAACGGTATTATAAAAGGAGCCTTTAATATTAATAGTTGAATACTTAATTCATAATACTTAATACATAATACACAGAGTATGAAGATCGCTTTAGTTCATGACTATCTAAACGAATATGGGGGAGCAGAGAGGGTGCTTAAGACCCTAACAGAAATGTATCCCCAGGCTCCAATATATACTGCTTTTTGTGTTAAAAATTCCACTGCTGAAAAACAGTTCAGGGGTAAGAAGATAATCGAAAGCCGGTTGGCTCCGCTGCTTAAAATAGGCAAGTTCTATAGCCCCCTCAGATTTCTGGCCCCTAGTATCTGGCGAAGTTTTGATTTATCTAAATATGATTTAGTCATAACTAGCGCCTCTTGGTATATAACCCGGGGATTTAAAGCCAAGAAGATAATCTGTTACTGTCATACCCCACCCAGATACTTATACGGCTATGAAACCAGTATGGAATGGCAGAAATACTGGCCGGTTAAGGTATATGCGGCTATCGTTAACCATTTTTTGAGAATTTATGATTTTAATGCTGCCCAGCCGATAAATCATTGGATAGCCAATTCAGAGGAAGTTAAGGCCAGAATTGCCAAGTTCTATAGAAAAGATGCTACTGTGATTTACCCTCCCTGTGATGTAGAGAATATCATTTCTCAGACTAAGAATGTTAAAAAAGAGAATTTCTTTTTGATAGCCTCCCGATTTGTAGGAGCTAAGGGGATAAAAGAAGCTGTAGTAGCTTCCCAAAGCATAGGCTTTAACCTAAAAATAGTTGGGGAGGGCAGCAAAGTGGGGAGAGTCAGTGATGAAGAACTTTACCAACTTTATGCCAAGGCCAAAGGATTTATAGCGCTGGCCAAAGAGGAAGATTTTGGGATGACGGTAGTTGAAGCAATGGCAGCAGGAACTCCGGTTATCGCCTTTAATGGGGGAGGTTTTAGGGAAACAGTGATTGAAGGGATTACTGGTACTTTTGTGAACGAAGTTAATATATCTACCCTAAAACAAGCCATTAATAGAATAGATAAAATCCACTGGAATAAGGCGGATCTGCTTATCCAAGCCCGCAAATTTTCGAAAGAAATCTTTGTTAGAAAAATGAAGGAGTATATCAAAAATGCCTGAGTTACCGGAAATAGAAACCGTTAAATTACAACTGCAAAAAACCCTAGTGGGACAGAAGTTACTGGGTGTTGAAGTTTTAAGTCCCAAAATAGTGAAGAGCGATTTAACTAGTTTAGTAAATAAAAAAGTTGAGGGGATAGAAAGGTTGGGGAAAGTGCTCCTCATTAGTTTTGGCGAAAAACTAAACCTGGGTTTTCATTTTAAAATGACGGGCCAGCTAGTTTTAGTTGAGAAAGGGAAAAGAGTAGTAGGAGGCCATCCCACGGTAGATTTTTGGGGGCCGATGCCCAGTCGCCACACCCGGGTGATTTTCAAATTTGACAAAGGGACTTTGTATTTTAATGACCAGAGATTATTTGGTTGGGTAGAAATTAATCCTAAATTTGTGGATAAATTGGGTCCGGAACCTTTTGAACTAACTAAAGAAAAATTTGTTGAGATATTCAGTAAACCCAAAAAAGCGATCAAGTTAGCGCTTATGGATCAGGAGAAGCTCTCCGGGGTGGGGAATATCTATGCCAATGACGCTTTGTGGGAGGCCAAAATTGACCCACGGACGCCAAGCAACAAACTCTCGGTAGAACAACTGGAATTACTTTTTGAAAAAACAAAGTTAGTTTTGAAAGAAGGGATTAAGTATGGGGGGGCAACTGCGGCAGATGCGAAATATATTGACCTCCACGGCCTGGGGGGCCATTATCAGGATCATTTTAGAGTATATGACCGCGAGGGTTTGCCCTGCCTGGTGTGTAAAACCAAAATTGAGAAGTTTGTCATGGGGGGAAGGGGGACCTACTATTGTCCACATTGTCAGAAATAAAGCTCACCAATTTTAGAAACTTTGCCAAAAAGACTTTTACCTTTTCCCCGCAAACGACGGTCATAGTTGGCCCCAATGCAATTGGTAAAACCAATGTTTTAGAAGCGATTTATTTTCTCTCTACCGGTAAGAGCTTTCGGGCCAAACTGGAGCGGGAAATGGTAAATTACGATGCCGATTTTTGCCGGGTGGAGGCGGTTGTAGGGGAAACCGATTTAGCCATTGTTTTAACCAAAGGCTTAGTTGAACGAAAGAAATTGCTGGTTAATGGGGTAAGTAAACGGCTGGTGGATTTTGCCGGGAATTTTAAAACCACCCTTTTTGGGCCCTGGGACTTGGATTTGGTGACTGAATCACCATCCGTGAGAAGAAGGTTTTTAGATATGGTTTTGTCCCAAGTAGATAGGGAATACAGAAGGGCAATTATGTCTTATGAAAAGGGCTTAAGACAAAGGAATAGACTGTTGTATCGGATCAGAGAAGAGGGTCTGTCGCGTAGCCAGCTTTTGTTTTGGGATAGGTTACTAATTAAGAATGGCGATTACATCAGTGTTGCGAGAGGGAACCTGATCGATTTCATAAATTCTAACTATTCCCTAGTGCCTAGTGCCTACTCACTAATCTACGACAGTAGCCGGATATCTGAGGGAAGACTGGAACAATATGCTGAGGAGGAAGTGGCAGCAGCGACAACTCTGGTAGGACCGCACAGGGACGATTTTTCCATAAAAGACCAAGAGCGAGATTTGGCAACTTATGGTAGCAGGGGGGAACAAAGGATGGGGGTATTGTGGTTAAAAATGGCGGAATTAGCCTTTGTGGAAGATGAAACCGGTGAGCGCCCGGTATTAATTTTGGATGATATTTTTTCCGAACTGGATCATGAGCACCGGCAGATAGTAATGAAAATTGTGGGCGAGCAGCAAACAATTATCACTACCGCCGATCCGCATTATATTGAGGCCATTAAGAAGGTTGAAATAATAAAATTGGAAGATTAAAATCGGGTTATGGCAGAGATACCTGGACGGGGAAGAAGACCCGGGAGTACAACGCAATATCATAGTGAGGTAAAGTATTCAACACTGGAATTGAAAAAAAGACTCAGTAATGACAAACATGGTAAATCTACTGAGGAAACACCGACTCTGGGAGGAGTCACTGCCGAACAATTGGATAAAAGTGCTCAAAAGGGTACAGCTGGGATAGAAAGAAGCCAAACTACTCACGATAAAGAATAATAACTCCTTTAATCTCCGCAGGATTTGCGGTAAACTGGTATAAATGTACGTTCCCAAGTACCGGATAACTAATACCATTCTCAAATATATCGGGGCCATCGAAGCGGCCAAAGATGTAATTGAAAATGCTCCTCTGGTGCCCTCCTACACCAAAGAATTTCAATCAGATGCGATTGTGCGGACCATTTACCACGGTACCCATATTGAAGGTAATGACTTAACCCTGATGCAAACCAAAAAAGTTTTAGAGGGTGAAGATGTTTACGGCCGGGCCAGAGATATCCAGGAAGTCATTAATTACCGGAATGCCACTCAATTGGTTGAAGAGCTGGCTTATAGGCGTGGAGGGTACAGCCCGGACATGCTTACTGAGATTCAGAAACTGACAGTTTATAAAATAGTTCCTGAAGAAAAAATCGGCGTTTTTCGCACAACTCAGGTAGTGATTAAGGAAGAAGGCAGCGGCAAGATTATTTTGGAACCCCCGCCCTTTGCCGAAGTGCCATATTTAATTGAAGATTTTTTTGCCTGGCTGAATTCTCCTGAGGCGGGGGATGTCCACCCGATCTTAAAAGCGGGAATTGCCCATTATATTTTAGTCGCGGTTCATCCCTTCATTGAAGGCAATGGCCGGACGGTGAGGGCTTTTACAAATTTACTCTTAATGAAAGAGGGCTATGACATTAAAAGATTTTTTTCTCTGGAGGAACATTTTGATGCTAATCTGGCTTCTTATTATGCGGCTTTTGGGGAAGTGGATAAACAGTCAAAGATTATAGGCTTGAGGGATATGACTCCCTGGCTGGAATATTTTACCCAGGTAGTGGCCATTGAACTGACCAAAATTAAAGAAAAGATCAGAAAAATCTCCATTGATATGCGTTTTAAGACCAGAGTCGGCCAGCAAGTACCATTAACTGAAAGACAGATGAGTCTAATCGAATATATATCAGACCAAGGGTCAGTATCCATGCAGGAGTTGAAACAGCTCTTGCCCATGATTTCTGAGGACACGGTCTTAAGAGACTTACAGGATATGCAGACGAAGGGTATAATTAAAAAAGAGGGAAGCACTAAAGCTTCGCGATATATCATCGCGAACAGATAAAAATATGTCTGCCACTGACCCACAGTTTATGTATATTATGCTGATTTTACCCAGCTTATTTGGCTTGACTTTGGTGGGGGAGGGCATTTATAAAGTTACTCACGAAGAAAATAGCGGCTTCTTAAGCCTCGTTTTTGGTTTTATGTTTATTGGCATGGTGGTGTTTGCATATTTCTTTTTTTCTTCTTACGTTGGCCATAGGGTATAATAGGGAACTATGGAATTTTGCGATCTGGCAGTTTACCTCTCCAAACTGGAAAAGACCTCTTCCCGAAATGAAATCACCGCAATTTTAGCTGAACTTTTTAAGAAAACAACACCTGCCGAAATTGATAAAACAGTTTATTTAGTTTTGGGACAGTTGGCTCCTAACTATGAGGGCTTGGTACTAAACCTGGCTGAAAAGATGGTAATCAGAATTCTTGCGCAAGCCTATGACAAAGATATTTCTTCCGTAACTAGTTTATACAAAAGCGTGGGCGATCTCGGTAGTGTAGCGCAAGAATTAGGCATTAGGCACAAGGGACTAGGGACTAGCCAAACTATTTCTGATGTTTTCCAAACACTAATCGATGTTGCCAAAGATAATGGAGCAAAGAGTCAAGAACGGAAAGTGGACAAGATGGCTGATCTTCTCAGAAAAGTTGATCCCTTAAGTGCCAGGTATATTGCGCGGATTCCGGTGGGAAAATTGCGTTTGGGATTTTCCGATATGACTATTTTGGATGCCCTGTCCTTTATGCTTCGAGGTGATAAATCTGCCCGCCCCGAAATTGAGGCGGCCTTTAACGTTAATGTTGATCCGGGGAGAATCGCTAAACTGGTCAAAGAAAGGGGACTGGCCGGGGTTAAAGATATTGTGCCGGTGGCCGGGATTCCGATAAGGTCTTCGTTATGTGAGAGATTGCCTTCGGCAGAAAAAATTTTAGAAAAGGTAGGCAAAAGAGTGTATGTGGAACCTAAATATGATGGAGTAAGGACCCAGCTCCATGTCTGGAATGGCAATATCAGGATTTTTTCCCGAAATTTGGAAAATACGACCGCTATGTTCCCGGATTTGGTGGCAGCGGCTAAATTAATTAAGGTGGAGAGTGCCATCTTTGATGGGGAAGCCCTGGCATATGACGTCAAAAATGACCGGTTTTTGCCTTTTCAGGAGACTATTCAGAGAAAAAGAAAACACGGTATTGATGCAGCGGTAAAAGATGTTCCCCTCAAACTTTTTCTTTTTGACATTTTGTCCCGTAATGGCAAGAGTCTGTTGAGTACCCCTTTTATGGGAAGAAGAAAGATCTTGGAAGAAACTGTTAAAAATAATAAGTTGATTCAAGTGACCAGGCAGGTGGAAACTGATTCAGCGGATACCATCCGCGATCTGGTTAAAAAATTCCTGACGGAGGGGCTTGAGGGAGCGGTGGTTAAAAAAATGGATGCGCCCTATAAAGCCGGAGCCAGGGGATACCATTGGGTGAAATATAAAAAAACTACCGAAAAAGGAGTAGCTGATACTATTGATTGCCTGGTGATGGGAACTTATAAGGGCAAAGGTAAGAGAACCGGCTTTGGAGTGGGGGCCTTTTTGGTGGGGATTAAAGACGGGGGTAAGTTTAAAACTGTGTCCAAAATTGGCACGGGACTCTCGGACGAACAGTGGAAAGAGCTAAATACCAGAACCAGAAAATTGGGAGTGAGTGTACAGTCTAAGGAATATGAGGTGCCTAAAAATTTAGCCCCTGATAATTGGGTAAAACCGGGATTGGTAGTGGAAATTTTGGCAGATGAGATCACTGTGAGCCCAATTCATGCGGCCAGCTTGGCTTTAAGATTTCCGCGGTTAATTAAGTTTCGGGATGACAAAAATCCTGATCAAACTACCACCTTGAAAGAACTTGAGAATCTCTTCAAAATGCAGAAAGTTTAGCCTTCACACACCCGGTGTGTGATGCCTGGGAATATTAACAGTTGCCTTCCAGAACTACTTTCCCGCGCGTGTAATGAAATGAAATCTCTTCAAGGTGATCGAAAAAACCGATCTCACCCAGTAAAGCAATTCCGTTTTCTGGGAGTTGTTCAGTAAAAATAACCGGAGTATCAAAACAAATATTTTCTCCCTTATTAAAAATTTTTAAATTAACCACAGCCATATATCCTTTTAAAGTTAATCTTTTATTTCCAACACCGCTGAAAATAATAGGTTTTTCCATATTTAGTTTAAGTCCTAAAGCTTCAGCTATCCCTATATGAATCAAATTAAAATCTGCACCAGAATCAATCAGTGCGGGGGTATTTATAGCCTTTTCATTAACACATAAGCGTATCGGTACCACAGGTCTTTTATGTTTACCAATCTGTATATAGTCGAATTTTAATCTAGTCATCCAATGTAGGCATTCAGATTAGAAGGTACTTTGAAAAGATTGGGAATTTCATAGCCCAAATCTTTTGCTTTTTTGTAAACCACTTTTGCACTGGATCCAGAGGCTACGACTTTATTAAATCCATCACTCATTGCAACCCATTTACCTTTATATTTTTTGTATATCGGGGTGAAATCTTTAGTCATATTTTTATTATACCAGAACTAAAAAATAGTCTGGTATTTTTCGACTTTAATACCGGAGAAGTCCTTAGTTTCCACCAATTTGCCTTTAGTTTTGGCCCAGGTTTCGGCATTGACCGTATAAATTGGGGGAATACGGGGGGACTGGTCAATTATTAGATAAATAATTTTTTCTTGGCCTGAGGCTTTAGGAAGAACATTATATGGCGGCAGTTGGTCGCCGCCGGCAAAGCCGGGTAAGTAGCCATATTTGGAACTGTACCAGCGGTAATTCCAGGCCCAGACGGCGTTGATATAGAGAGGATTAGTCACGGTGTTAATGGCAAACATTTGCCCTCCGGAGCTTTTATACGTATAGTCCATAACATCTATTTGTTGGGAAAGAACGGCCGCATTGTCCGGTCCCAATATAGTTTGACCTTTGCCGTAATCGTTTTTAATGGCCAATAAATTAGCATAAATAATTAGTCCGACTATGGGGATAATTAACAGCCTGGGCCTGATTTTACTGATCAGATATGATCCCATAATAATGACAGAGGCCGGGCGGCCGATCAAAAACCAGGGGGCATCATGAGTGCCTAAAAGGAGCATGATGATCGGAGAGAAGAAAATCAAAAGCAGGAAGAGATTTCTTTTAACCAGGCCCCGGTTTTTATGTTTGAAGATCGTTTCCCCAATAATATATAGAGTTGCTGCTACTCCCAAAATTAGCCCAAAATTATGATATTGAGGCCAAAAATTAAGATGAAACGCTTCCCACTTATGCTCCAGAAAATTAGTTATCAAATCAATAAATCCGCCGTGTTTCCCCCCGACAAATGTTCCGGCTGTAAGAATGCTTTTAATGCCGGCAAAACGAAGCTTGATTTCGGTGGCTATCATAGTAGATAGGGATAGAAATAGAGTGAATAGGCAATAGGCACTAGTTCTGAGATTGGGGAGTTTGGGACGCAGAATTAGCCAGGCGATAATAAAAGTGGGGATGAGATAGATAAAGAATAACTCCAGCTGAATGGTCAGGCCCAGAAATAGGAAACAAAGAGGCAGCCCCCAGGATTTACCCTTGGAATATTGCCACAGGCCATAAAAGAATATAGGCACGGTGAGAACGGTTAAGGTGGGATTAGACAGCCAGCCGGAATAGGAGACATAGTAATAAGAAAAAATAGCCACAATTGCCGAAATAACGGCAACTTTCTTGTCGCTAAACAAGGCTTTAGCCAAAATAAAGATCATAACTGCAGCCAGGGCGTTAAAGAGGGAATTCCATAGGACAATCCAAATAGGATTGCCTCCGCCAAAATAGATAGGCAGGCTAATGAAGTACAGCCAGGCAACACCATGATGTAGGCCAGGATTATTGCCGGCAGTGGGGCCGATAATTTTTAGATGCCCCTGGGTAATTTTTAGGGCATCAAAGAAATCTCTGGCCTGATCGAAGCCGACAACGGTATTATTTGGCCAAACGCTTAGAAATCTGATAAAAAAGGCTAAGAAGAAGATAACAATAATTAAAAGAAACGTTTTGTTCTTCACAGATTGATTTTACACTATTGACCGGAAGGATCTATTTGTGAAAAGATTAACGTATTAGGGTGGGGGTGAGTAAAGTATGGCAGAACAAACAGCAGGAACGGGTCTAAAGAAGAACGTCTCGGCGGCACTATCGTATGTCCTAGGGCCAATAACCGGGGTAATCTTTTTGGTGATTGAAAAGGATCCCTTTGTCAGGTTCCACGCAATGCAATCAATTGTAGTCTCGGTAGTTATGATTGGCCTGCAGTGGGTCTTAGGGTTTTCTATAGTCCTTTTATTCTTAGTTCCCATAGTTGGTATTATTAGCTTTGTGTTATGGCTACTTTTGATTTATAAGGCTTGGATGGGACAAGAATGGGAAGTGCCGGTTTTGGGTAAGATAGCCCGCAACCTGATAAAGAAAGCGTAAATGAAACTGATTGTTGGCCTTGGGAACCCGGGGAGGGAGTGTGGCAATAATCGGCATAATGTCGGCCATTTAGTGGCCGACGCGTTGTTGGCTAAGCCTCACAGAAATTTGGTGGTTAAGAAAACTTCAGTTTTTATGAATTCATCCGGTGAAGAGGTGGAACGTTTACTAACTACCTATTCACTAATGCCTAGTGACTTATTCGTTATTCACGATGATTTAGATATCAGACTGGGGGAATTTAAGATTCAGTTTGGTAAAGGGCCGAGATTACATAATGGTATTCTCTCAATAGAGAAAGAATTAGGAACCGATGATTTTTGGAGGGTGAGAGTTGGGGTAGATAATCGCTCTCCCGACAATAGAATTTCCGGTGAATCTTATGTACTCCAGGATTTTACAAGTGATGAAAAGGTAATTTTAGACAGGGTAATCTTAGCGATATGCAAAAAGTTGGCGACGTTATAAGTAAATACAAAGTAAAAGAGGATGAAAGATATGTCTCCCGAGAATTTCAGCAATATGGTTATGATTTGGCAGTAGAGTTGGGAGATTTAAAAAATACCTCCCTATATATAAAACTGGCGAAAACAACTTCCCGAGGTTTACTGCAAGCCGCCCGGAGTTTTGTCAAAGATGCCACCAATGCCAGATCCAAACCGAGATTGTTTATGTGGAAGCTGACTGAGCTTAGGAAAGCGAAGGAAGCTAACGCACCGGTTTAATGCCCAGTTGTGAAATGCCCCGCGATTTTCTAAAGGACTCAATCAGCGTTTCAAAATCACAACTTCCTTCGCAAAATCCCGGACAGTGAATGTTTAAAGCTTCTCCAACCCCGCGCTCGTATCTGAATTCGACTATTAATCGCGTTTCTTCAGGGCGTCCCCAGGATTCTATGAGGGTAAGGTAATGTCTCCCCAGATCACATTCTTCACAATTTTCAGGTGATCTGGTTCCCATTTTACCTACCTCCCTTCTTATTTGAAATATAATTATAACATAGGGTGGAATGAAGTTGTTTCGAGTTGTAAAATGAATTGTGAAGAAAGATGTCCTGCTTAGACTAGCTTTTTTAATTTCACTTCTGATTCTGACTTCGGTTGTCAAAAAATGGTTATCTTTGGCTTATTGGCCCTACTGGTTGGGGGGGCTAATTGGTTTGGTTTTACCGTCCCTGGATCACATTGTTTATGTCTTTTTCCAGCGCCCATATGAATTGACCCCGCAAAGGGTAAGAGCTTTATGGGAGCAAAAAAATTACCGGGGGGCAATACTACTCTTGTATCAAACCAGAAGCGAGAGAACTAATTTAATTTTTCATTCCCTTCTTTTCCAAGCCATTTTTGTTATTTTAACTTTTTGGGTAGTGAGTTCATCGGGGAGCCCGATAGGCCGGGGAGTAGTTTTATCTTTCTATTTAAATTTGCTTTTGGATGAAATTACTAATCCAATCAGGCGTGAATCAAATACTTATTTAATAATAGCCGGAGTACTGCTTGTAATCTTTTCTTTTCTATTCTAAGATGGACAAGTTATGGCCACTGTAAGTATTACTGATAGCGAGTTTGACCAGAAAGTTTTGCAAAATACGGTTCCTGTACTGGTTGATTTTTGGGCTCCGTGGTGTGGCCCTTGCAAAATGGCCGAGCCGGTCTTGGAAGAGTTATCCGAAACTTATTCAGGAAGAGTAATAATTGCTAAAGTTAATGTTGATGAAAACCAAGCCAGTGTCGCGAAGTATGCCATAATGTCCATTCCCACAACCATTCTTTTTAAAAGCGGCGCTGAGTTGGGCCGCCAGACAGGTTTTTCCGGCAAACAAGCCTTTGAAGAATTAATCAAAAAAGTGTTATGAATCGGGGTGAACAGTAAGATGGATCCAAATCAACCAAATCCAGTTAATCCAATAATTCCGCCGGCACAACCAGTAGAGCCAGTTGTACCGCCAGTTGCTCCGGTAGTTCCGGAACCGATAGCGCCGCCACCACAACCAATGGTACCAACGATGCCTGAGCCGCCGCAACCAGCAGTGCCCCCACAGGGGCCGATTATTGGGGGGACAGATGATACGGGAGGTCAAACCGGGGGAATGCCCCCGATGCCCCAACCGTAATTCCGATTTGATCGGAGTAAGAGGAAAAATAAAATGAATGAAGACTTTAAGGTAGCGGTACCTGCTGAAGGGAGGCCGTGGGATGTGATAATTGTCGGTTCCGGCCCCGCAGCTTTTTCTGCTGCAATTTATACTACCAGAGGTGATGCCTCGACTCTGATTTTGGGTGGAGAAAATTGGGGCGGGCAATTAATGCTGACGACCAAAGTTGATAATTATGCCGGGTTTCCTGAGGGGGTGGATGGACCGGAATTAATGGACCGGATGCGTCGCCAAGCCGAAAGATTCGGAACTGTTTTTGAAAGCAGCTATGTAACTAAGGCGGATTTTAGCGGCAAGCCCTTCAAACTTTATACCGGTGAGAAAGAATATTTAGCCAAGTCGGTACTAATTGCTACGGGAGCCGAGACTAAGTGGCTGACAGTTCCCGGGGAAAAAGAATTAATTGGCCGGGGAGTATCCTCCTGCGCTCCTTGCGACGCTCCGTTTTTTAAGAATAGAAAAGTAGCCGTGATTGGCGGTGGAGATTCGGCCATGGAAGAGGCGATGGTCCTTTCCAAATATGCCAGCGAAGTGACTGTAATTCACAGAAGAGACACCTTTAAGGCTTCGGAAGCTATGCAAGCCAAAGTCTTAAATAACCCCAAGATTAAAATAATCTGGAATACCGAAGTCCAGGAAATAAAAGGTACAGGTAAGGTTGAAGGATTAATATTAAAGAACAGCCAAACGGGGCAGACCTCAGACTTTCAAGTTGATGGGGTGTTTGTGGCCATAGGTCATAGGCCCGAAAGCCATGCTTTTGAGGGTCAAATCGAATTGGACGAAAAAGGTTTTGTTAAGATATTGGGTGGGCACGGCAAAACCAGCGTCCCGGGAGTATTTGTGGCCGGGGATGTGATGGATCCTTTTTATAAACAGGCGGCTACTTCAGTGGGCAGCGGTTGTGCAGCGGCTTTGGATATCTTAAGTTATCTGGTAGAATAAAACCCGATGGCAAAGAAATCTATTTTAGAAAAGTTTATTCCGGTCCTGGTTATTTTATCTATTTTTTTGGCCTTTGGAGTGGGGTTTTTGTGGCAGAAAGTGGCCAGTTTGGAAAAAGAAAAGGCGGCCACTCCCGAAGCTTCAAGTGAACCGACGACAGCACCAACGGTTGATATTAATTCAGCCGGGGGAGTTGGCCATTTTCCGGTTCAGGGACAGGCAGATGCTAAGGTGACTATAATAGAATTTGCAGATTTCAGATGTCCTTATTGCGGACAATTCTTCAGCCAAACAGAGCCGCAAATTATTCAAAATTATGTAAATACAGGTAAAGCCAAGTTTGCCTTCAGAAATTATGCCTTCTTGGGTCCTGCCTCGACTGTGGCAGCGGACGCATCCGAATGTGCCAATGACCAAGGAAAATTCTGGGAGTTTCATGATTATCTTTATAAAAATCAGCCGGATGAATCTGACACCAGTATATATAACACAACTACTCTTACCAAAGAGGCGGTGCTGTTGGGAATGGATGGGACCAAATTTCAAACCTGTTTAGATGGAAAAACTGATGATGCAAAGGTTCAGCAGGATTTTGCCGATGGTCAGAAAGCGGGTGTTTCCGGAACCCCGGCGTTTTTTATTAACGGTACTTTCATAAATGGAGCTGAGCCCTATTCAGCTTTTCAGCAGGCGATTGACGCGGCCCTCAAGTAGTTTGTAAACGACAACGGCGGCGCTACCCCAAACATTAAAGGATTTATTTACCCCAAACATGGGTAATTCGACGATAATATCAGCTTTGTTTAAAACTTCTTTACACACTCCGTCGGTTTCGTTTCCCACGACCACTGCGATTGGGAATCGCGAGGCATTAGGCAATAGTGAATAGGCAATAGATTTCGGATCCTGTTCAACTACCACTATCTGAACACCTTTGGATTTTAATTCCTTAACTACCTCCAGAGTTGTGGCCCTTTTCTCCCAGGGCACCCATTCATCAGTTCCCACACCCGCTTTATGGATTTTGGCCGATGGCGGGTATTCCATATCCCCACAGAGATACATTTTGGTGACGGCCGTGGCGTCAGCTAACCTAAAAAGGGAACCCACATTATAAGTGTCAATAATTTTGTCTAGGACTAAATATATCGGGTTCCTTTTAATATTGGCTAACTGCCTTCCTTGTGGCGGCGTTTTCCTGAGCTGTTTGGCATTAAGTTTTAACATATGGAGATATTATAACAAAGATCGCAGTGTATATACTTTGAGGCCAATTAAGAAATTAAGTATGGTTGGGGCAATTAGCGGCCGGACAGCTGACACAAAAATCGGCGACTCTGGTTTTGTTTTGAATAGAACGGTCGCTGAGTCTGGAAATCTTAAGTTGGATACTGGTGTTCAGGGGGTTCTCAGTGCAAGTTGGGGCCTGGAGCTTGGTGGTTTTTCCTAGTATGTCTGGCGTTCGCAAATCTATATACGTCTCGGCCCGTCTCTCCTTACCGCAACCTTCAATTGGAGCCACTTTTAAGTATGCCATTGTCTGTGGCCCTAGTATATCTCCGGAGACAAATTTGTCAAGCCAGCTTCTTCTGAAGATTAACGACCATGTCACTAACCATTTTAGGTAAATCAAACTCATGGCTCCAGCCCCAGTCGACTCTCGCAGGTTCGTCCAACAGCTTTTGTGGCCAGGAATCGGCAATTGCCTGCCTATAATCCGGTTTATAAGTGACTTCTACTTTTATATGTTTATTTAGTTCAGTTGCTAATTCTTCGGCCGTAAAGCTAATGGCTGCCAAATTATAGCTGGTTCTAATTTTTATTTTATCAGCCGGCACTTCCATAATTTGAATAGTAGCTTTGATAGCGTCATTTATATACATCATGGGGATCATGGTTTGGGGACCGACAAAGCAGTCGTATTTACCAGAAGTGATACCGTCATAAAAAATAGCTACGGCATAATCGCTGGTGCCCCCACCGGGGGACGTTTTCCAGGAAATAATACCGGGGTAACGCACACTTCTTACGTCCACTCCATATTTGGAAAAATAATAATGCGCCAGCTGTTCTCCGGCCACCTTAGTTACCCCATACATAGTCGTTGGTTGCATAATGGTATCTTGGGGGGCATCTTTAGGGGTATTGGGGCCAAAAGCAGCAATCGTCGACGGCCAGAAAACTTTAAATTTAAATTCCCGGGCTAAATCTAAAATATTTTTTAATCCTCCCATGTTAACCGACCAAGTTAAATCGGGATTTTGTTCACCTTTAGCGGAGAGAATCGATACCAAATGGTAGACATCGGTAATTTGGTATTTAACAATAATATTTTTTAAAGCCTCAAAATCAGTAATTTCAGCCTGCTCGACAATACCGTCAGACCCGGCAGGGATATTGGAGTGACCCATGGCAACAACGTTAGTTTTACCATATTTAGTAATTAGAGCAGGAGTGAGTTCAGAGCCGATTTGTCCAAAAGCTCCGGTGACTAGGATTTTTGGCATGTAACTATTCTATCATGAATTGAGAAAGGACAGACCTGATGATTTCAATTGATTTTTCGGGGTGCCATTCATCAAATAAAACACAATTCCAGCCCAGATTTAATGCGGCTGTAATATTTGCTTGGTTGTCGTCAACAAATAAAATTTCTCCCAGTTTATAGCCCGACTTGGCCAAAGCGTAATCGTAAATTTCTTTTTGGGGTTTCCGAACTTTAATTTTCCAGGATTGAATTATGGGGGAGTAGGATAGGTCGGGAATAAGATCTTTTTGGAGAAGTTTCTCTAGCATACCCGGATAAATATCGGTAATAATGCCGATATGGTAGTCTGACGAGAGCTCTAGTGCGAATTGATGAATTTCCGGGATTTTAGTGAAAGTGTCAGTATAGATATCTACGAAATTTAATTTGGAATTGAGGTGATATTTAACTAGCAGCTCCTGCGGGTCCATTTGACCTAAGCACACAGGGGTATCATATTGATCAAAGACAGCCTGATAATCGGGAGCAATCTGTAAAAATTGTCTCCAATGAAAAAATACCCCACCCAAATCAAAATATAAAAACTTAATATTATTTTCTGGTACAAGCATAAAAAAGACCAATTAGCCCCAAAGCCAACAACGCTCCGCCATATCTGACCGGATGAGTGGCAAAGAGTGGCCTGGCCAAAAGCACTCCCAAGCCCAGACCGGTAGTTATATGAATAAGGGAATTGAACATGGGGTGTTTTTTAGCGTAGGACAGCATATTTTTCATTTTTTCTCACCCCCTCTTTAATTTAGTATAGCAGTTAGAAAAGGGGATTGGAGTTTACTCAATATTGCGGGGGTCTATTGCTTGGGGATTACCATAACGATCAGTTCCAGCAGCTGGTTTTACCTTGGCATCTAAAATCATACTTCCGCCCTTGTCGTAAACCACTTTACCTCCAGTAGCCAAACAACTGGCTATATCACAGTTTTTGGAAGAGCACACCCTATGTATAATAGGGCAAATAGGTTCGTTGTCTTTTTTCATGATGGTCGGTATTGTAGGTTAGTTTAAAAGCAAATGCAAGTGACCCCATTGGGATTCGAACCCAAGATTTTCGGGATGAAAGCCCGACGTCCTAGTCCACTAGACGATGGGGCCAGGTCACCCATGCATTTTACCATTGTTGAACCAGGTTGTCATTTAGCCTCTGAAAGATTAAAATATCCTAGTCCAATCAGAATTTCGGGCCCGTAGCTCAATGGTAAGCAAAGCTTGGCCAATTGATCTCCGGGACCCGTCGCAGACTAGGGCCCGTAGCTCAATGGTAGAGCAATTCCCTTTTAAGGAAGCGGTTGAGCGTTCGAATCGCTCCGGGCTCACAAATCTAGGCATCACACTCCCGGAGTGTGATGCCTGGAGTTTGTTTCCACTTTCTTTCCTTTTCCTAAACATTGTATATTTAGTTAATGAAGGTTAAGAGTTGGGGAAAATTGGTAGGGGCGATAGCCTTATGTGAGGGAGCGGGGATAATCGGATCTCTATTTACGGTTAGCTCAATTCAAAATTGGTACGCTTTTTTAAATAAGCCCAGTTTTAGCCCTCCCAATTATCTTTTTGGCCCTGTCTGGACAATTCTCTATGTTCTGATGGGAATTGCCTTTTATTTAGTCCGGAAGAATAAATTTGCCGTTAAGCTCTTTTTGGTTCACCTGTTTTTTAATGCCGTCTGGAGCATTATCTTTTTTGGCCTGCACGATATTGCCTTAGCTTTGGTTGATATTTTAGTTATGTGGGGAATGATAATTGCTATGATCTTAAAGTTTTATCCGATTAAAAAAACCGCTTCCTATTTACTCCTACCGTACATAATGTGGGTAACCTTGGCCACAGTTTTAAACTATGCGGTTTGGGTGTTAAACTAATTGTTGTATAATTGACCTATGACAATTGAAGAAGAAAAAACAAAATCTACAAGCCCCCAACAAGCCACCCCAGTACGGACTGAGGCTGAAGTTGCAGCTATGAACAAGAAATTTAAAGCAGATACGGAAATCGCTTTAAAACGTGTCGAAGAACTTGATAAATCTTTAAGAAAATCGCGACAAGAAAGTTTTGCGCATGTAATGTTGGATTGAAAATTGTTTAGGCATCACACTCCCGGAGTGTGAGATTCAGATTTTAGGGCTATTGACTAACCCCTCCTTTTCCGCTACTATTGCACATAGTAATTCAGGGTTAACTCGCCACTTTTAGGCTGAAAACTCTTCAATTTTAAGGCAGGGCACCTTAACAGCCGAAGATTTATTTATCATCTAAGATACTTTTCGTTGTGAAAGGTATTCAAGATATGACTGGGAATGTAACAAGACAGGTGCGCCTATCGTCAACGGCGCATCCTCGTCACTATTTGAGGATTTGATCCTGGTCCAGGATGAACGCTGGCGGTGTGCCTTAAGCATGCAAGTAGAACGAGTTCCGATAGCAATATCGGAATTAGTTGCGAACGGCTGAGTATAAGATAGGAATCTACCCAATGGTTCGGAATACCTCACCGAAAGGTGAGCTAATACCGGATGACCTCGCAAGAGAAAAGCGCGTAACTGCGCGCCGATGGATGAGCCTATTTCCCATCAGCTAGTTGGTAGGGTAATGGCCTACCAAGGCTACGACGGGTAGGGGGTGTGAGAGCATGACCCCCCAGAATGGGACTGAGACACGGCCCATACACCTACGGGTGGCAGCAACTGGGAATCGTGCGCAATGGACGAAAGTCTGACGCCGCGACACCGCGTGAGGGATGAAGGCCTTCGGGTTGTAAACCTCTTTTGTTCTCGCTGAAAGGCGAGGAAGAATAAGCACCTGCTAACTCTGTGCCAGCAGCCGCGGTAATACAGAGGGTGCAAGCGTTATCCGGATTTATTGGGCGTAAAGCGTTTCGTAGGCGTTTTTGTAAGTTATACTTCAAAGACCAGGGCTTAACCTTGGAAAGGGGTGTAATACTGCAGGAATGGAATTATCTCGGGGTTTATCGGAACTGTCGGTGTAGGAGTGAAATCCGTTGATATCGACAGGAACACCAAGGGCGAAGGCGGATAACTAGGGATATATTGACGCTGAGGAACGAAAGCTAGGGGAGCGAAAGGGATTAGAGACCCCTGTAGTCCTAGCCGTAAACTTTGCTCGCTAGAGATGCATCGCAAGATACGTCTCGTAAGCCAACGCGTGAAGCGAGCCGCCTGGGGAGTACGAGCGCAAGCTTAAAACTCAAAGGAATTGACGGGGACCTGCACAACCAGTGGAGCATGTGGTTTAATTCGAGACGAACCGAAGAACCTTACCCGGGTTTGACATGCTATCGTTTAGTCCTGCGGAAACGTGGGATGATCAAAATTTTTTGATGATAGCACAGGTGTTGCATGGCCGTCGTCAGCTCGTGCCGTGAGGTGTTCCCTTCAGTGGGGTAACGAGCGCAACCCCTTTTCCATGTTGAATAATCATGGAATACAACCCCGTTTTACGGGGAGGAAGTGGGGATGACGTCAGGTCCGCATGGCCCTTATGTCCGGGGCGACACACATGCTACAATGGAGCCGACAGAGGGTTTGCCAAGCCGTAAGGCGGAGCTAATCCCATCAAACGGCTTCTCAGTGGGGATTGAGGGCTGCAACTCGCCCTCATGAACGCGGAATTGGTAGTAATCGCGGGTCAGCTATACCGCGGTGAATACGTTCTCAGGTCTTGTACACACCGCCGATTTTAATCGCGCGTGGCAGTTGTATTTTCTAGTAAGTTAAAATCTTACCCTCGATTTAATCGAGGTAGCCAAAAAAATTAAGCAGTCCTGGCAGGGTAACTTGCGGGGCGGAGGGCTTGAGGCAAAAGGCAGGGATGGCATTTACAAAAACTTAAGGCGACTTCTGTTGGGCGGTCAGAAGGAAGTCTCCTACAAAAAAGTTCGCTATTCATGTCTGGAACAGAAAACATAATAACCCATGGAGATCCTTACAGGAAGAAGGTAATTGCCTGTGAGGAAGTCAGCTTTACCATAGTAGTTCCGATGTATAATCGGAATGAAGGGAAAAACGGTTGCCAAAAATTTAATATTTAGGCTGCCGGCTCGCTAAGTGCGGGAAAACCGCTCGCTTAGTGGGAACGCGCAATAACCTTAATGAAGCGCAATCCGTCAAGTCAGTGAAGTTAGGGGCACCCGAATCCCGGTTGTTATCGGGAGAAGGTGACACTAGCGACAAAGATTAAGTCGTAACAAGGTATCCGTACTGGAAGGTGCGGATGGATCACCTCCTTTCTAAGGAGTATCACGGACCCATAAATCTTACGCAAGTAAGGTGTGTGGGCATGTACACCCAGCATTTAAGTTTGCCGTTATGCTGTAAAACTAAACGGACTCCGTTCCCGGTCATATTTTGAAGACTTTTCAGTATTTTAGATGATATAAGTGCTTCGGCTAGTTCGTGAAAGCTTCGTTGTGCTTTTGACCCTAAAGGACCCAGGAAGATAGAATACTATATTAGAACTATTATATTTATATATAACGATATATTGGCCAAATCTATATAGTGTATTTCCACATAGAATCAGGCGTGGATTGTTTGAGTGGGGATTATATGGTAAATTAGTCAGTTAGAAGTGGGCGCGTGGCTCAGTGGTAGAGCGTCAAACTGATAATTTGAAGGTCCATGGTTCGATCCCATGCGCGCCCACAAATGAGGCTTTTTTGGCCCCTTGACTCCATGTCCCTAAAGCTTGTATAATCGCCATAGTCTTTGAAGCCAAATTTAATGAGAAGCAGAAATTTATTTAAAACCAACCCGAGGAGTTTTTGTGGCGGTGGGAACGGATCGTAAATAAATTCACTGTTTTTCGATAAAACCGGCTTTAATAGGCCGGTTAATTTGTTTTAAGGGGGCCCGAAGTTTAACCGGTTGAACGCATCATTTGCAATGATGAGGTAGGGAGTTCGACCCTCCCCGGGTCCACCCTTAGTAACTGGTGGCGATCCCGACTTTGATAGTCGGGATGTCCAGCAGTCATTAAGGGGGTTTGCTCCTTAACAATCTGAAGAGAAAGGCCAGCCCGCATAGGCTACGCGTAAGCGTTGCTAGCGGGCCAAAAAGTTTTCTAATAACGCGAACAGTGGATACCTTGGTCTTACCTACCGAAGAAGGACGTACATAGCGACGAAACTCGCCGGGGAGCTGCTACGAAGCATTGATCCGACGGTGTCCAAATGGGGAAACCTACTCCGTTTTACGGAGTGTCTTTTATCCAAATTTCTGAATTTATTCGGAATAGTAAATGAAAGATGGGAACCATCCGAACCGAAACATCCAAGTAGGGTGAGGAATATAAATCAATCGAGATTGCCTTAGTAGCGGCGAGCGAAAAGGCAACAGCCTAAACTCTACTTTGCCCCGTAAGGGGCTTCGTAGAGGGTTGCAGGACTTCAATGTGAGACCCGGTTAGATAGCAGAACGACTCGGAATAGTCGATCATAGAAAGTGAAAATCTTGTATGCGAAATCTAACTGGGCTCTAGAAGTATCCTAAGTATCCCGGTGTAAACACTCTGGGAGAATCTGGGGGAACCATCCTCCAAGGCTAAATATAAGGTAAGGACCGATAGTGAACTAGTACCGTGAGGGAAAGGTTAAAAGAAGGGCGAGACGCCCAGTGAAATAGAACTTGAAACTGTTTGCGGACAAACCGCGAGAGCCCGCCGTAAGGCGAGGTGATCGCGTGCCTATTGAAGAATGAACCGGCGAGTTGTTGTAATGTGCTTTAGCCTAACCTTGTAATCAAGGGGAGGCGCAGCGAAAGCGAGTCTTAAAAGGGCGACCAATTGTACATTATGACAGACCCGAAACCAGGTGATCTAACCATGAGCAGGGCGAACACCGATGAAAATCGGCGGGAGGCCCGAACTGTTCTGGGTTGCAATCCAGTCGGATGACTTGTGGTTAGGGGCAAAATACTAATCGAACCTGGAGATAGCTGGTTCTCCCCGAAAGGTCTATAGGGATCACGGCTCGTAATGATGTTACTGGGGTAGAGCACTGGATGGGTAGGAGAGCGCAAGCAATTTTATTCAACCAAACTCCGAATACAGTGTATGTCTATCGGGCTAGTCAGTCGCATCGGGCTAAGCTGATGCGGCAAAAGGGAAACATCCCAGATTTTCGTCTAAGGCCTCCAAATTTATCTTAAGTTTTAAAGGAAGTTTTTTTCCATAAACAGCCAGGAGGTTGGCTCAGAAGCAGCCACCCTTTAAAGATAGCGTAACAGCTCACTGGTCGACGGGAGAAAGCGCCCAAGATGTATCGAGGATAAAGATAATGCCGAAGACAGAAATGTTCGCCAATTTATTGGCGGGCGTGGTAGGGGAGCGTTCCGTACACGTTGAAGATCACACTGTAAAGTGGGTTGGAGAGTACGGAAGTGAGAATGCCGGTATAAGTAGCGCACAATTGCTGTGAGAATCAGCAACACCGGATACCCAAGGTTTCCGTCGCTAGGTTCGTCCACGACGGGTTAGTCGGTACCTAAGGCAAGTCCCGCATTGCGGGAGTAGCTAATGGAAGAGCAGTTAAAATTCTGCTATTTAGTTTGGGTCGTTAATAACTGGGGAATGACCAGATTGGAATTTCGAAGTCTCGCGTTGAAGATGCGGGATTTAAGCTGTGAGGTAGTGTCCTGTGGAAAATCCCGGGATGTGATTAATCGAGCAGCGATATAAAGTTTTCCGTGAGGAGGACGATTTTGACGATTTCAATTTGCGAGAAAAGTTTCGCAGTGAGAACCAAATTAAGCCGTACCGCAAACCGACACAGGTGGGTTAGTCGAGAAGACTAAGGTGTGCGAGAGAAGGATGCTCAAGGAATTCGGCAAAAAAACTACCCGTAACTTCGGGAGATGGGTTACCCCGTACTAGGCGCAAGCTTCGGTATAGGGTTTCAACAAAAGTTTATCGGTCGACTGTTTATCAAAAACACAGGTCCCTGCGAAAGCGTAAGCTTCGGTATAGGGGCTGACGCCTGCCCAGTGTTGGTAAGTTAAGAGGAGTCCTGGTTATCGCAAGGTAACTGGGATGAATTCAAGCTCCAATAAACGGCAGCAGTAACTATAAACAGATTTGTAGTTATAAAATTTGGCTAAATGCTGGAAACTCCGGTGTATGTGGCAGTACTTGACAATTTAATGTTGTTGAGTGAAAATCTGACCACTGCGGACAATCAGCAGGAAAGATTAAATAATATGACAATCGAAAAAAGTAGAGCTGAAAGTGTATTTAGAGAAGTACACCAGAGAGTAACGGAGGAAGCGGAAAAGGAGAAAGCGACCCACGATATGTATCGTTCATCGTCTGGCTCCGATAGTGATCACGCTCTCGATATAGATCTCAAGGCTAAGTTAGATGTCAAGTCAGTAGTTGAAGAGTTAGCAAAAAAACTCGGAATAAATTTGACTACTAAGGGTAAGTAAATTATTTAATATCCTCAACGACTACACGCCAAACTTTGTAAGATCAAATTCTTACATTGATGATATAGTCTGAACTCTATGGCGACATAGAGAACCGTAACCAATCGGTCTTGTAACAAAATTGAACTGTTCTACGGTAGCGAAGCCCCTCGTCGGGCGAGTTCCGACCTGCACGAATGGCGTCACGAACTGATAACTGTCTTGAGCGTTCACTCGGCGAAATTGCGATGGCTGTGAAGACGCGGCCTAATTCCACTAGGACAAAAAGACCCCGTGGAGCTTTACTGTAGTTTGACATTGCTTTGTGCATTTTAATTGCCAAGTAATAGGAGGGAGTTCCGATTTATCGGGACATCAATGTGATACCTCTCTTTGGAATGTGGCAGAGCTTACTCAATTCCGATGAAGACTCGGAAGGGAAAAGTGTTAGATGGGCAGTTTTACTGGGGCGGTACCCTGCTAAATTGTAACGCAGGGACACAAAGGTTGGCTTACTACGGATGGAAATCGTAGGGAAAGCGCAAAGGTTTAAGCCAGCTTGACTGCAAGGCCGAAGGGCCGCGCAGGTACGAAAGTAGGTCTTAATGATCCCCCGATCCTTCATGGGAGGGACGGGGCTTAATTGATAAAAGCTACCCCGGGGATAACAGAGTAGTCGCGCCCGAGCGTCCATAGCGACGGCGCGGTTCGCTACCTCGATGTCGGCTCACCGCATCCTGGCGCTGAAGAAGGTGCCAAGGGTCAGTCTGTTCGCCTGTTAAAGCGGTACGCGAGCTGGGTTCAGAACGTCGTGAGACAGTTCGGACTCTATCCAGTGGAATCGTTCGAGTTTTGAAGGGAGCTGTTCTCAGTACGAGAGGACCAGAATGGAGGAATCCCTGGTGTGCCGGTTGTGTCGTCAGACGCAGCGCCGGGTAGCTAGATTCCTATGGGATAACCGCTGAAAGCATCTAAGTGGGAAGCCCACCCTAAGATTAGAACTCGTTATAAACCACCCGTAGACCACGGGTTTAATCGGCTGACAGTGGAAGACCTGCAAAGGTTTAAGCTTATCAGTGCGAATCGGTTAATAAGAAAACTTTGCTTTTCTCTTCAGATTTTAAGGAGCAAACACTGAAAAAGGTCTGGTGATTTGTGCGATCTGGTAACACCTGATTCCATTCCGAACTCAGAAGTGAAACGGATTAGCGGAGACGATAGTTGTCGGGCAACTGACCGCGAAAATATCTCATCGCCAGACCTTTTTTAGTGGGAGAAATAATGTAACAAAATCAGGTTCAAAAGACGTTGTCTTTTGAAGCTAAATTCTGTGCAATAATTATTTTTTTGTGGTATAATGCTCTTACTAAACAAGAAAGGTGGATATGAACAGTGACTTCAAAAACAAAATCTGAGCCGACCACAATGGCCGAACTTTTGGCCGGGTCCACAGCAAAAATTAAAGGTTATACATTGGGAGATAAAGTAAGGGCTACGGTTCTGGCTAAAACTCCTAAAGCCTTAATTCTGGATATTGGTGGTAAGTCTGAGGGTATGGTGGCTGAAAAAGCCTTCCAGGAAGCCAAGGAATTTATCAGAACTCTGGAAATTGGTGATGAAGTCACTGCCATGGTTTTGGTTCCTGAAACCCGAGAGGGTAATGTTCTACTTTCCCTCAGACAAGCTTCAGCCGATGCTGCCTGGAGTGTGTTGGAGACAGCTATGAAAGATGGCTCTCCACTCGTGGTTTTGGGTAAGGGGGCCAATTCATCCGGTGTGGCGGTTGAAGTTGAGGGGGTGCAGGGATTTGTGCCTTCCAGCCAACTGGGAAAGGAAACGGCCAAAAATGCCGAAAGCCTTGTTGGTAAATATTTTAAAGCCATAGTTATTGATCTGGATAAAAGTGCCAATAAAGTGGTTTTATCCGAAAAGGAAATTTCCGAGGCGGCCGATATTAAAGCCCAAAGAACTGCTTTGGCCAAAATTAAAGAAGGCCAAATGTATGATGGGGTAGTGACTACCGTGGCCAACTTTGGCTGTTTTGTCAAGTTAGATTTGGGTAAAGAAAAAGCTTTGGTTGAGGGCCTGGTGCATATTTCAGAGCTGTCCTGGGAGAAAACCGCTAGGGTCAGTGATGTCGTTAAAGTGGGGGATAAAGTGAAGGTTAGGGTGATTGGAGCCAGAGACGGCCGGTTATCTCTATCTATTAAGCACGGGGAGGCTGATCCTTGGGATAATTTTGTTAAGAAATTTAAAGTTGAAGATAAATTTAAAGGTAAAGTGATGAAACTTTCCGATTTTGGCATTTTTGTGCAAATAATCCCCGGAGTGGAGGGATTGGTGCATATGACCAAGATTCCACCGGCGACTAAATTTACCGTGGGCCAGGAAGTGAATTGTTATATTGAAGAGCTGAATGTTGCCAGCAAAAAAGTTGGTTTAGGTCTGGTGTTAACTTCCAAGCCGGTAGGCTACAAATAAACTATTTAATTAGTTTCAGCACTTGGGATAAATATTGATATTCTTTAGTGGTTACGGGGTAGGGGAAGCCCAGGCGTTTGGCTTCTTTGACCCGTTTGTCCTGGGCGACAACTTCCCGGATTTCTCCCAAGAGTCCTACTTCACCAATAGCAATCGTACCCTTGGTTACCGCCTTATCGAAATAGGCCGAAGCGATAGACAGGCAAATGGCCAAATCGATAGATGGCTCGCGAACGCTAATACCTCCAGCGATATTCACGAAAACATCAAAATCGTAAAGAGGTAAACCGCAACGGCGGATTAAAACGGCAATTAACAGCTCCAACCTTCTTGAGTCTATTCCTTGTGCAATCCGTTTGGGAAAGGCCATCTTGGTGGGCACAACCAATGACTGTATTTCTACCAACAGCGGTCTGGTGCCTTGCAGGATAGAGGAAATAACGCTGCCCGGGATTTGTTTTTTGGTATTTGAGAGAAAAATCTTTTCTGAGTTGGTCTGGGAGATCAGGCCCTTGTCCTGCATCTCAAAAATTCCCACCTCGTCGGTCGGGCCGAAACGGTTCTTAACCGCCCGGAGTAGTCTTAGCGTAGTTGATTTGTCGCCTTCAAACCACAAAACTGTGTCTACAATGTGAGCCAGGACCGCCGGTCCGGCGACTGTGCCCTCTTTGGTAACGTGGCCGACTAAAAACAGGGGAATATTCTTGGATTTAGCGACCCGCAAGAGTCTAAAGGCGCATTCTCTGACCTGCCCAACCGAACCGGCCAAACCTGACAAATCTGAAGTTGACATAGTTTGGATAGAATCGATGATTATCGCGCTGGGTGATTCAATCGAATCTACAATATTATCCACATCAGTTTCTTCTAATACTTGTACGTTATTACCGGTTATGCCCAATCTTTTAGCCCTTACGGCAATCTGTCCGGCCGATTCTTCCCCGGAGACATACTGACCCACCCCGGGCGGGTCAACCAATTTGTCGATCATTTGCAATAATAACGTGGACTTTCCGATGCCCGGCTCACCGGCTAAGAGAACTACCTGGCCATTGACTAAACCTCCGCCCAAGACTCTGTCCAGTTCGGCAATTTGGGTGGAAATTCTCTGAGTTGATTTTGTAGGGACTTCTGAAAGTTTTATTGCTGTGCTTTTCGGCCCACTATGCACTTTGCCCTTTGCACTATGCGCTTCTTTAGTTACCGTTTCTACCAAACTTCCCCAACTTCCGCATTCCGGACACTTTCCTGACCAGCCCACCTGGGAGTAACCGCATTGCTGACAAACATACGAAGAGTGTAACTTAGCCATAGGCCAATTATACACTTATGACTAGGACTGTCCTTGTCAATGTTCTCCACAACTTATCCACAAATAATTAAATAGGCATTTCTGAAGCTAATTTAACTATAGGGGGATAGAAAATACAGGGCTATATAATTATGGGGTTTGACAATGATTAAATTAGGGTGTTATCATATCTGTGGAATTAAAAAGAGCATCACTATCGTAGGGTTTGCACCGGTAAAGATGAACTCGCCTCGAATAGCAATGCTCTTTTAATATTGATTTATCTTGAGGACAGGAAAACTTATCTAAACAAGACAAATCACAATTAGATTAGTGTTAAAACAGGCTAATTGTCAAGGGTCATTCGACTCTAGCAGGGAAGGGTGGTGAGTTGGGCAGGCTTACTACCCTTTCCTGGTAGGGTCGA
>Ga0187878_1000286_pt1 | contig 61815 bp, 47 predicted proteins | sample June2016WEW_17_1_FD_132979 | JGI IMG/M metagenome (GOLD analysis project Ga0187878, IMG submission 132979) | Peatland microbial communities from SPRUCE experiment site at the Marcell Experimental Forest, Minnesota, USA - June2016WEW_17_150 | ecosystem: Environmental > Terrestrial > Soil >... | reverse complement strand
CCCGTCACGCTCTGCATGAGGGCCCGGTTGATGGCATCAATGTCGTTGGTGAGCCGGCTCATCAGCTCGCCGTGAGGGCGTCGGTCGAAGAACGAGAGAGAGAGCGTCTGCATGTGCTCGAAAAGCTCCTGGCGCAGCACGCGCAGCGCTTTTTGAGAAACGATCTGCATGATCAGGCTCTCCCCGAGCCCGGCGGCCCAGCTGACCGCGTACACGGCGGCGAGCTCCAGGACCGTGGTTCCGATTCCTTTCAGGCTTCTGTGCATGATGAAGGTGTCAATGGCATTGCCCAGCAGCCACGGCCCCAGAAGCCCGAGCAGGGTATTCACAAATGCCATGAAGAACACCGCCACCAGGGACCATGCATAAGGACGCACGTATGCCGCCAGGCGCTGCAGCGCGCCGCGGGGATCGCGCGCTTTCTCGATCTTCCGGGCGCTCCCCATGGGTCCGGCCCGGAGACCTCCGATGGGAGGCATGCCGGCGGGCGCGCCGCGGTACTCCGCGGATTTTGCGCCACGGTCAGACATCGGAGGGCACTCCGGGCCCCGCGCCGAGCTGCGATGCGTATATCTCGCGGTAGATCGGGCTTGCGGCCATGAGCTCGTGGTGCGTCCCCTGGGCCGCCACGCGTCCTCTCTCCAGCACGATGATGCTGTCTGCGGCAAGGACCGTGCTGATCCGCTGCGCCACGATAAAGCTCGTGCAGTCCGCCATCAGTCTTTTCAGCTCCACCTGGATGCCGGCTTCGGTCTCAACGTCAACCGCGCTCGTGGCGTCGTCCAGGATGAGGATGCGTGGCCGCACCAGGAGCGCACGGGCTATGGCGATGCGCTGCTTCTGCCCTCCGGAAAGGTTCACTCCGCGCTGACCCACCACCGTGTGGTACCCCTGCGGGAGCTCCTGGATGAAATCATCCGCGCGGGCCGCGCGGGCAGCGGCGATCACCTCGTCCTCCGTCGCGCCGGGCCGGCCGTAGCTGATATTGTCCTGAATGGTGCCCGTGAACAGCACCGCTTCCTGGAGCGCGGTCCCGATCTGCGCGCGCAGCGACTCCATCGTTACATCCCGGATATCCACCCCGTCGATCGTCACCCTTCCTTCGCTCACGTCGTAGAAGCGCGGAATGAGGTGGACGATGCTGGATTTGCCGGCGCCGGTGGCGCCGAGGATGGCCACCATCTGGCCGGGCTCCGCTGTCAGGGAGACGTGGGAGAGCACCGGCTCCCCTCCGTTGCCGTTGTAGCTGAATGAGACGTCTTCAAAGGCCACCCTGCCCCTGATCCGGCCGAGCGGGAGAGCGCCGGGCCTGTTGCGGATTTCCGGTTCATCATCGAGCACCTCGAGGATGCGCGACGCGGAGGCCTCTGCCGCGGAGACCTGGGAGACCATGGTGCCCATCATGGAAAGGGGGAACGCGGTGGTGATCAGGTAGTTGATGAAGGCCACTACCTCGCCGGGCGTGACTTGTCCGCCCACAACCTCGTGCCCGCCCAGCCAGATCACTGCCACGGTGCCGAGGTTCAGAATGAGGCCCAGGCTGGGGTTCAGGATGGAAAGCAGCCGGAAGACCCTGATCGAAATGCCCAGGAGCTCTGCGTTGGCCGTTTCGAAACGCGCGTTCTCCTGCCACGAACGCACGAAGGCCTTTACCACCCGCACTCCGGCGAGGTTCTCCTGCAGGATCGTGTTCAGACGGTCCAGTCGGCGCTGCACCTCCATGAAAAGCGGACGCGAGCGGGAGGTGAAGAACACGATCATGCCCGTGGTAAGCGGCAGGATCACCAGCATGATCAGCCCCAGCCTCCAGTTGGTCACGAAAAGGAGAACGATGCTGCCTGCCAGCATGAGGGGGGCCCGGGTATACAGTCGGAGGAAGAACATCACGATCTGCTGGACCTGGCTCACGTCGCTCGTCAGCCGGACCAGGAGACGGCCCGTCTGGAGCCGGTCCTGGTTGCCGAAGGACAAGCTCTGGATCCGGCGGAATGTTTCCTCGCGGACTTCGGCGGCGAAACGCTGGGAGACCGCCACGGCGGCGGAAGCGTTTCCTATGCCCATGGCGGCGGAGAGGAGGGCGGAGGCGATCATGATTCCCGCGGTGACGAGCACGACGTGAAGATCGTTCTTTGCGATCCCCTCGTCGATGATGTGCTGCATCAATCGCGGGATGGCCAGGTCCATGACCACGCCTGCGACGAGCATGATCATGCCTGCAACGATGGTCTTTCGGTACGGTGCAATGAAGGGCAGTAATCGCGCAAGGGATTTCATGGGATGACCGGGGGCTCCTTGATTTCTTCGCCTGCTCTGAGTCTTTCGATCCGCGCGGGGTCCAATTTGACATGGAGATTCTTCTCCTGCGTGGGCAGGACCGTGCCCTTCTTTGCGCCCTTGGCCCGGCGCAGGTATTTTACCTGGGTGTAATACACGTCGCCCTGTCCCGAGGTTTTTCCCTTTGAGTAGTGGACGGCAAGGGTGGCGGCGTCCAGCATGGTCTCCAGAGGCAGGCTCTTGCCCGGCTGCGCCTTCACGAAAACGTAGGCCCCGGGCCAGTCCCGCGCGTGGAACCACCAGTCATTGCCCCGCACTTTCCTGCGCAGAAGCTCGTCGTTTTCCTTTGCCGTGCGTCCCACGATGATGCGGAAGGAGCGGGAGAAAAAAACGAGCCCGGGGGTGCCGGCGTCGATGAGTGGTTTGCGCGCCCCCGCGGCTTTTCTTGCCACGGTGCCGAGTGCCGCCGGGTCGGGATTGCTCGCAATCGCGGCGCGCTGCCTCCGGATTTTCTCCAGGGTCACCTGCAGGTGCGCTATCTCTTCTTCGACTTTGCCGCGGCCCAGCCGCGCCTTTCGGTGGCGCGTGTAGTAGATTTCCGCGTTCTGGGCAGGAGTGAGATCGGGCTTGAGCTCGATTTCGACCGGCGCATTGCCGTGGAAAAAGTCCTCCACCTTCAGCCACCGCTGCCCCCTGGCTACGGCGTGCAGGTTGCTCGTCACCAGGTCCCCCAGCTCCTTGAACCGGGAAATGGAGGCGTATTCGGAAAGCCGCAGGGTGAGTGATTCCAGGCTGGCCAGGACCTTGTTCTCACTGACGGCCAGCTCCGCATCCGCGGCAGCAGCGAGCCTCTCCACGTTTCCGCTGGTTTCCAGGTCATGAAACTCGCGCTCCAGTTTTTCATTGAACGATCCTTCGCCGGGAAGCGCGCGCACGGCGTACGGCCTTAGGGCCGAACGCGTACTCGCGTACTCGCTGGCAGCCGCGGGTGCGGCTGCGCGGGATCCGGGCTTTGCCGGCCGGGAACCGGCAGGGGCCAGGGCATCAAAGGGTTTTCTGGAGATCTCCCCTTTTTTCGGCCTGCGGTAGAACGCGTCGAGGATGATTCCCTCGGCATCGGTGAGGATGGCATTTGCCGCCGCGCCCCAGAGTCGTATCCAGAGTATCTTTTCCTCCCCCGCGTGCCGAACGGCTATCCGCACGATCCGTTCGCCCGGCGCATCCTGAGGGGCACCTGCGTGCGCTCCCGGCGGAGGCCGGCGCTCTTCCGCGCCTTGCGCCCCTGGCGCAGTTGCGCGGAGTTGTCCGGCACTTTCGATTCTCCCCCCGCGGATGTGCGCGCGCAGGAAGGAGGCGAAGCGCAGCGGTTTCTCGGGATTTGCGAGCTTCTCCGTGAGGATGTGCATGCGCGGGAAGCGCGCGGACAGACAGATGAGAACCGAGAACTGGGTTCCCTGGCGGAAAAGGTTGAGGACGATCCTGTCGTGGGAGGGTTGGTGTACCTCCTGGATCAGGCATCCTTCCATGCCGAGCTCGGAGAGCACCAGGTCGATCTCTCTCCAGTTCAGGGAACCGCCGCTCATTTCTCCGCGCCGCCCGCCTGGAGAAATACCTGCTCATCGGCCTTCGAGTAGAACTCCAGCGTCACCACCCGGGGCTTGGGAAACGAGGCGAGATAATCAGCGAGCGTCCTCCAGACCACCCGCGCGGCCTTTTCCCGCGGGTAGCCGTACACCCCCGTTGAAATTGCGGGGAACGCAATACTCTGCAGATCGAGCCGCGCGGCAAGCTCGAGACTCTTCAGGTAGCAGCTTGCCAGGATCGCCTCCTCCCCCGATGTCCCGCCATGCCATACCGGTCCCACGGTATGAATCACATAGCGGGCAGGGAGCCTTCCCGCGGTGGTTTCGACAGCTTCTCCCGCGGGAAGCCCCTCGGGGTATCTGCCCTTGCGGAGGCTTCTGCAGGCTTCGAGGATCGCGGGTCCGCCGGCCCTGTGGATGGCGCCGTCCACCCCGCCGCCTCCCATGAGTGAGGAATTGGCCGCGTTCACAATCGCATCCACGGCAAGACCGGTGATGTCGCCCGTGGCCACCACGAGCCTGCCCCCGTAGAATTCGCTCATCGGAGAAGCCTGCGGATTTCCGCCACCATGTAGAATGAGCCGGTGACGAGGATGGGACGCGTTCCTCCCGACTCCTCCACGGCCAGCCGAAGCGCCGCTCGAGGATCCGGTTCCAACAACGTGGCCGGATTGACGGCCCGGAATATATCCGCAACCTCCCCGGGGTTGCTCTCCTTGAAAGTGCCGGGAGTCGAAATGATGATGCGGAAAAAGTCGGGAGCCATGATTTGCGCCATCGCGCGCGGATTCTTCCCGGAGACGGAGCCGAAAAGGAGGATTGCCTGGCCCGGGAAGACCGCGCGGAAGGCGGCCCGCAGCCGTGTCACGGCAAGGGGCGTATGTGCGCCGTCGAGAACCACGACCGGATCCGTGCCCCGCAGCTCCATGCGTCCGGGGAGCGTCGTGTCGAGGAATCCCCGGCGGCATTGCGCGAGCGTGATCTCCGGCCTCGTCTGCCTCACAAGAAGATAGGCGAGCGCGGCGTTCTCCGCCTGGAACTCGCCGAGCATGGAAAGCCGGAACTTTTCGACCGGTTCTCCTCCGAGCCGCAGGGAAAACGAAGTGCCCTGCGCATCCACCGTTGCAGTCAGCTCGCCGGTCTCTTCGTCGAGGAACGCGGGCGCCGAGCCGCGCTCACGGCAGACCTGCCGGATGACTTCCTTCACTGCGCGCGGCTGCAGGCCGACAAAGCACGGCGCGCCCGGCTTGATGATTCCCGCCTTTTCCCACGCGATCTTCTCCAGCGTGTCACCCAGGATTTCCGTGTGCTCGAGATCGAGCGGGGTGATCACCGACGCCACCGAGCGCACGACATTGGTGGCGTCCAGCCGGCCGCCGATGCCGGTCTCCACAACGGCCTCCTCGCAGCCGGCATCCCTGAAATAGAGAAAAGCCAGCAGCGTGTACAGCTCGAATGTCGTAGGTCCGTAGCGGCCGGGAAAATCCTCCGGCGGCAGCCGGTCGATGACCGCTTTCACCTCCCGGCCCAGCCGCACAAGGAGCTCGGGCCTGCGGGGCTGCCCGGCAATTGCGATCCTCTCAAAGGCGCTTTCCACGTGCGGCGATGTGTAGAGGCCGGTGCGCCGCCCCGCAGCGCACAGCACGGATGCCAGGAGGGCGGACGTGGATCCTTTGCCCTTTGTCCCGGCAACATGGATGATCCGCAGCCGCTCCTCGGGGTTGCCGAACATTTCGAGGAGGCGATGCATCCGGTCCAGCCGGTAGACGCGCTTGTCGGGAGGATACGTGCCCCGCTCGAGATTGGTGAATGATTCGGCCCAGGAGAAGACGTCCTGCGGCGTGCGGATCCCCTTCTTCATCTGCGCAGTACCGAGGTCTCCTTCTCCATCGTACCGGTCAGCAGTATTTCGTGGATCTTGTACGTGCCGTATTTTCTCGCCTTCAGGAACCCGTTCCATGCCGCGTCGGCGAGCCGACCCGCGCGGACGAGGTCGAGAAGCCATTGGTCGGTGTACTGCGGGTCCTGCTGAGGAAATCCGGCCTGGATCTCGAGGAGCCACGCCTGGTTGTAATCCTCCTGCGAGCCGATGTGCGGGGCCATGATGACGGGGATCCCGAGCCCGCAATAGAATGACAGCTCGCTTGGCTTGGTCCAGAGCACGTCCGTGGTCCGCATGCACTCGGTGAAGCCCTGGAAATACTCGTTCAGAGTTTTTCCTGCAACGACCTTGATCTGCGGAAGGGCGAGCTCCTTTTTGATGTTCTCCAGGTATTCTGCAACCTCGGGCCGGACGCCGGCCAGGATATTGTAGCTCACTTCGCCCTTTGCGATTTTGTCCCGGAGGCTCCGGGCAACAGTGTAGGCGATGTCAGTCTGCGCGCCCGCCCCCCCTACGGCGAATGTGACGGTGAAGGCCCGCTTCTTTGCGAACTTGCAGTTTTTTGCGCCGAGGAAGTGCTCCACGTTCAGGCCGTGCATGGGCCAGAAGCGCTCCGCGGACGGGTCCAGGTAGCGCAGTCTCTGGCCAAGGTCATGTTTCAATACGCTTATGTTCCTGTCCCCCAGGAGCTCGACAGGAATCGGAAAGCCCGTGAGCCAGATCTGCTCGTTGGGGATCCCATACTCGTTCAGCCTTCGCACAGCCCGGCCGCAGGGGACCAGGTACACGATCTTGCTGGTGCGCGGATTCTCCGCCACCCATGCCCTGTTGATCTCGGCATCACAGATGATGCTGTAGATGCGGCCGTAGCCGGCCATGTCAGCGGCGATGGCGGGCGCGTAAAACGTGGTGAGCAGCGGCAGGGGTCTTTCGCGGATCATTTCCATCAACCCGCTGCACATGCCCTTCTGAATCAGCCCCTTCAGCCACCTGACTTGAAAGGAGGGGTTGGACATGTCGCGAATGGGGTAGAAGGGCGGGATGTTCTGCAGCCGATCCAGCAGGCCGAATACCGCGTTGCCGATCAGCGGCCAGCTCTTTGTCCGTGAGAGGAACTCATAGCTCTTGCGCAGACGCTCCCATAGCCTTTGCTCCGAAGGGGACGTGTTCTCCGCCTTGCCCAGCGTGATAATCCCGCCCTCCGCGATGTCGCGCAATGGGTAGGCGGCCCTCTGGTGGCCCAGACCCATGTTGGCGGTTGTCACCCAGGCCCGGACGCCCTTTGGCGGCGCGGGCCGCCGGGCACGGGATTTGGTGACGGGCGGCGTCTTCACCTTCTTTGCGCGGGGTTCAGCCTTGCCGGTCGTCTTCGGGCTCATTGCCTCTCCTTTCACGGAGCGCCTTTGCATGCGCGGGAAAACCTTCATAGTCGGCGAGAACGATCGCCGCTTCGCGGACGGATTCGTAACCCTGCCTGGTCAGGTATGCGACCGACGAGTACTTGAGGAAATCCCGCACGGAGAGAGGGGAGCAGGTTTTTGCCTTCCCGCCCGTGGGGAGCACCGCGTTGGCGCCGATGGCATAGTTGGCAAGGGAAAATGGGGTGCGCTGGCCCAGCAGAATCTCACCGGCGTTTCTGATCCGGGAGAGCGTCTCCAGCGGATCCGCGGTGGCGATCTGCAGATGCTCAGGGGCGACCTCATTGGCAATATCGACGGCCTCGGCGATGTCGGCTGCCAGGATGATGCCGCCGTAGTTGGCGAGCACCTGCGCCGCATACGAGGCGCGCGGTTCGGGCAGCTCGGACACGAGGCGCGGAAGGTGCGCGGCGGCCGCGCGGGCGCAGGTTTCGCTCGTAGTGACGAGAAGCGCCTGGGAATCCGGCCCGTGCTCCGCCTCGATGAGCAGGTCGAGGGCGAGCAGGCGCGGGTCGGCTGAGTGGTCCGCGAGGATCATCGATTCGGAAGGCCCGGCCGGCAGTCCCACGTCAACAACCCCGAAAAGCAGCCTCTTGGCCGCTGTCACGTACTGGTTGCCAGGGCCCAGGAGCTTCACGACGGGCCGGATGCTCCTGGTGCCATAGGCGAGCGCCGCCAGGGCCTGCACGCCGCCGACGCGGTAGACTTCGTGGACGCCGCAGAGCCGAGCGGCAAAAAGCGTGGCCGGGTCGCACGCGCCTTTGGAGTCCGGCGGGCTCACCACAACCACGCGGCTGACCCCCGCCACGTGCGCCGGGACCGCCATCATGTAGGTCGATGACGGAAAGCTCCCCTTGCCCCGCGGCGCATACAGGGCCACGGACGGGATGGGGGTGGCGCGCTCCCCCGCGTACACGCCGGGGAGGACTTCGCCGAAGCTCATGGCACCGGGAAGCTGCTGTTCATGGTAGGCGCGCACGTTTGCCACGCAGAAGCGGATGGCATCCTTCACCGGCGCGTCGAGGGATTTCTCCGCCTCATCGAGCTCCCGCTCGCTCACCGCAAGGGGAATGCCGGTGAGGTCCGCATTATTGAATTGCCGGGTGTATTCGATGAGTGCCGCATCGCCCTCCGCGCGCACTTTTTCGATGATTTCACGCACACGGGGGAATACCGCCGCAATGTCTTGCTCCGAGCGCGCGAAAATCTTGCGTTTGTCCTGCTCCGCAAGGGAGCCCCAGGGGAGGACGCGGACTTGCATAGTGGCTACTTTAATGGTCGGCGCACCCGGCGTCAATGTATCGCGGATTTTGGCGGCGCTTTGCCGTTGTCTGCTTGACTTCCGGGCCTTCAGTATTTACATTTTTCCAGTCGGATGTCTCTCGCAAGAACAATACCAGGAAGCGAATGACCGGTTTCCCCGGGCGGCAGAAAAGCGGAAGAGCCGCGCGCCCGGAAACGCGCCGCACGCGGCGCAGGAGAGAGCAGGACACAAAGGAGAAAATTATGGGTCGTATCATCGGCATCGATCTCGGAACATCGAACTCTGCCGCGGCCGTGATGGAAGGCGGCAGGCCGGTCATCATCCCCTCGGCGGAAGGGGCCGGCGTTTCTTCCGGAAAGGCGTTCCCTTCATTTGTGGCGTTTACCAAGGAGGGCGAAAGGCTCGTGGGAGAGCCCGCGCGCAGGCAGGCCGCCATCAATCCTGACGGCACCATCTACGCGGCCAAGAGAAAGATGGGAACCGACCACAAGTTCAAGGCCTTTGGAAAGGAATACAGCGCCCAGCAAATCTCGGCGTTCATACTCCAGAAGGTCAAGCAGGACGCGGAAGCGTACCTCGGGGACACGGTGGAGGAAGTGGTCATCACCTGTCCCGCGTATTTCGACGACAACCAGCGCACCGCCACCAAGGACGCAGGCGAGATCGCCGGTCTGAAGGTGCTGCGCATCATCAATGAACCCACCGCGGCGTGTCTTGCCTACGGCCTGGAGAAGGCGGGCAAGGAGCTGAAGATCCTCGTTTTCGACTTCGGCGGCGGCACCCTGGACGTCACCATCATGGAGATGTGGAAGGAGGGTGGGTTCAAGGTCGTTGCCACGAGCGGGGACACCCAGCTGGGCGGCACGGACATGGACAATACCTTCGTGGAGTACATCGAGAAGGAGTTCATGCGCCAGACGGGCATCGATCTGAAGAAGGACACGATGGCCACGCAGAGGGTCCGGGAGGCCGCGGAAAAGGCCAAGGTGGAGCTCTCCAGCACCCTCACGACGGACATCAATCTTCCCTTCATTACAGCGGACGCCAGCGGCCCCAAGCACCTCACCATGACGGTGAACAGGGCCAAGCTGGAGGAGCTCATCGGCCCCATTGTCCAGCGCTGCCGTACTCCTCTGGAGACCGCCCTCAAGGATGCCCGCGCGGCATTTTCAAAGGACGGGGTGCAGTTCAGCGAGTCAGGAACTGAAATCGACAAGATCATCATGGTGGGAGGACCCACCCGGATGCCCATCGTGCAGAAATTCGTGGAGGATTTCTTCGGCAAGAAGATCGAGCGCGGCGTCGATCCGATGGAGTGCGTTGCCATGGGCGCCGCCATCCAGGCGGCCATCATCAAGGGGGAGGTGAAGGATGTCCTCCTCCTGGATGTGACCCCGCTCTCCCTCGGCATCGAGACCCTTGGCGGCGTGAGCACGAAGCTCATCGAGCGCAATACCACCATACCCACGCGGAAGAGCGAGATCTTCTCCACCGCGGCGGACAATCAGACCGAGGTGACGATCCGCGTGCTCCAGGGCGAGCGGCCAATGGCGAATGACAATGTCGAGCTGGGCAGGTTCAACCTGGTGGGAATTCCGCCGGCGCCCCGGGGGGTGCCCCAGGTGGAGGTCTCCTTCGACATCGATGCCAACGGCATCGTCAGCGTCGGCGCCAAGGACCTGGGGACGGGAAAGCAGCAGTCCATCAAGATCACGGCGCCGAAAAAACTCTCGAAGGAAGAGATCGAGAAAATGGTGCGCCAGGCCGAGCAGTTCGCGGCGGAAGACACCAAGAAGAAGGAAGAGGTGGAGACCGTCAACCAGGCGGACACCCTCGCCTATTCGGTGGAGAAATCCCTGAAGGACTATGGGGACAAGGTGAGCCAGGCCGAGCGGGCGGACATCGAGGCGAAGCTCAACGATCTGAAGTCAGCCATCAAGGAAAAGAACGTTGATCGGATCAAGAAGGGAATGGAGGAGCTGACCAAGGCGTCCCACAAGCTCGCGGAGGAAGTGTACAAGCAGGCCTCGGGCAAGCAGCAGGGGGCGGGTCCGCAGCCGGGTCCCGGCCCGGGCGAATCGTCGGACGGCCAGGGGCAGGCCGGGGCGGCCTCGGGCAAAAAGGACGACGACGTCATCGACGCGGAGTTCCGCGAAGAGAAGAAATAGTCGAAACGAGCCCCGGGTGTCCCCCGGGGCTTTTTATGGAAAACCATGTCTACAAAACGTGACTACTACGAAATCCTCGGAATCAAGAAAGGCGCAACCCCCGAGGAGCTGCGCAAGGCCTATCGGGAGCTCGCGCTGCGCCACCACCCTGACCGCGTCCCTGCTGAAAAGAAGAAACAGGCGGAGGACGCGTTCAAGGAAATCTCGGAAGCGTACGGAGTGCTTTCCGATCCGAAGAAACGCTCTCTGTACGACCAGTACGGCCATGAGGGAGTCGACCAGAAGTTCGCCCGTGAAGACATCTTCAGGGGCACTGATTTTCGCAGCGTCTTCGAGGGGGACGAGGGTCTTGCCGGAAGCTTCTTCGAAAACCTCTTCGGTGACGCGGGGTTCGACCTTTTCGGAACCCGCGGCAGACGCCGCAAGAACAAAGCCGGTGCCGCGGAGGGCGCACGGGGGAGGGACCTCGAGGCGGCCGTTTCGGTCACTCTCGAAGAAGCGTATCGAGGCACGGAGAAGACCATCTCGGTCTCTCGACGTGATTCCTGTCCTGTGTGCGGAGGATCCGGCGCTGCTCCGGGAACAAGCAAGACCACCTGTCCCGATTGCCGCGGCTCCGGCCGTAAGCTCGTCTCCAGCGGGATTTTTCAGATGGCCCAGCCGTGCACCCGGTGCGGGGGGACCGGCTCCATTATCCAGACGCCCTGCCAGGAATGCGGCGGCCAGGGGAAAGTGACGGTCACGAAATCCCTTTCCGTCACGATCCCCGCAGGGGTGGACACCGGCGCGCGCCTCCGCATGAAGGGGGAAGGCGAGTCGGGGGAAAAGGGCAAGGGAGATCTGTTCCTCGTGGTGGAGGTCCTCCCTCATTCCCAGTTCCAGAGGCAGGGTGCGGACCTTCTCACGGAGCTCACCGTCAGCCTCCCGCGCGCGATTTTGGGCTCGGAGCTCAGCGTGCCGACCATGGATGGCGCGGTCATGATGAAAATACCTGCGGGCACGCAGAGCGGCACGGTGTTCCGGCTCAAGGGCAAGGGGATGCCCGAGCTGCGGGGCAAGGGCGTCGGGGACGAGCTGGTGAAAGTGTCGGTTGTCATCCCGCGCGCCGTGAGCCCCCGGCAGCGCGAGCTCATCGAAGAGTTCGAAAAGACCATTCAATAGCGACGCGCCCGGAAAGCGCGGGCAAATGCGCCGCTGCGCGTCGCAGAGGCGAAATGCGTCCCTTCGGGTCGCCGCTCGCAGCGCGGTACTCCGCGCATTCGCTGCGCGGTACTCCGCGCATTCATGTCACTTCCCGCTGATGATGCCTTCGTAGACCACGCACTCGTCTCCGTGCAGCGTCACGGTAAAGCCGTCTTCCAGCAGCACCATGGCGCCGGTCACGGAGGCGATCACCGCGGCGTCCGGAGCGATCTGGCGGATCTGCTCGGGGCTCAGGTAGGAGGACTCCTCCAGCACGATGCCGCTGAGCCCCGTGAGGATCGGCAGGAAATCCGGCGTGAGGAAACGCGCCAGGAGGATCTCCGTGCCGTCGTGCTTGAGCCGAAGCTCCGCGTCCAGGGCATCCTCGACCCGCACGATTTTCCCCGAGCGGTAGCCTCCGAATCCCCTTTCACCCTTTGCCAGGACATTGCCCACGAAGTGGACTTTGATCGTATTGAGCATGATGGGTGAATGCAGGGGGACACCGGCCACGATCACGACCTTGTCGTACTTCTTCACAAGCCCCTTTTCCATTGCGGCCACGAGCGCGTTGTTCTGCATGGTGTCCGAATTGTCGGCAAGGTCGCACAGCAGCGGATAGACGCCCCAGTACAGGAGGAGCCGCCGCTGGACGGACTCGGAGGGGGTGATGGCGAAGATCGGCTGCGAGGGCCGGTACTTGCTGATCAGCCGCGGCGTATTGCCGCGGAGCGTCGGCGCGATGATGGCCGTGGCATTGATCTCCCGCGCGACGAGGAACGCGCTCCGTGTGACCGCCTGCGCGATGTCCTCCCCGATCTCGTCAAGCCGGAAGAATCGCTTCACCCGGGACTCGTATTCCGGTGAGGATTCCACAGTGCGCGCAATGGAGTCCATTACCTGAACGGCCGCCACGGGATATTTTCCGCTTGCGGTCTCCCCGGAGAGCATGACCGCATCGGATCCGTCGAAGATTGCGTTGGCCACGTCCGTGGCCTCGGCGCGGGTGGGGCGGGGGTTGTGGATCATCGAATCCAGCATCTGCGTGGCGGTGATCACCGTCTTGTTCTGGCCGTGGCACTTGAGGATGATCCTCTTCTGCACCAGGGGAATCTCCTCGGTGGCAAGCTGCACCCCCAGGTCTCCGCGGGCGATCATGATGCCGTCGGAAACCCGGATGATCTCGTCGATGTTCGCGACCCCTTCCCCGTCCTCGATCTTCGCCACGATATGCATGTGCGAGCCCGCGCGCAGCAGAATCTGCCGGATTTCGAGAATGTCCTCCGGCCTGCGGACGAACGAGGCGGCAACGAAATCCATGTCCTTGGAGACGGCGAAACGAAGGTTCTCGATGTCTTTCTCCGTCACGGCAGGCAGGCGGCTCCTGATGCCGATGATGTTCACGTTCTTGTGGGAGCCGAGTGTCCCGCCGGTGCGCACGGCGCAGCGGGTTTCCCTGCCTTCCACGGAAACCACTTCAAGGTCAATGAGCCCGTCCGCGATGAGGATGTGCGTGCCGGGGGTGACCTGATCCGGCAGGTCTTTGTAGGAGAGGCTCACCCGCTCCGTCGTGCAGGGACCGTCATCCACCGTGACCGTGATCGCGCTGCCGGTCGCCAGCTCCACCTCGCCTCCGCCGGCAACCATTCCCGTGCGCACCTCGGGCCCTTTGATATCGATGAGGAGAGCAACGGGGATTCCGGTTGAACGGCTGGCCTCGCGCACCTTGGAGATCATGGCGGCGTGGTAGGCAAGGTCGCCGTGCGCCATGTTGAACCGGGCGACGTTCATCCCCGCCTGCAGCAGACTGGCGAGTACTCCGACGTCATCGGTCGCGGGGCCCAGCGTACAAACGATTTTTGTTTTACGCATCGCCGGTGATAGTAGGGAGAGGGGAGGGTGCGGTCAAGGCGGGCCGCCCTCACCGCGGCGGGAAGCCCCGGGGCTGTCAGCCGGCACGACTCCCGTCTGTCACGCCCGCCAGGCGTCAAGCCGGGACATCGCGTCCTGCACGAGCGAGAGGCAGGCCTCGCGCTCGCCTCCCGTCGCGTCGCTGCCCCACAGTGCCAGGAGGTGTTCCCGCGCGGTCGTGGCGCCGGACTTGGACCTGGAGATGGCGAAGCCGTCCCGTGAGACGGCGAAGCCGTCCCGTGAGACGGCGAAGCCGTCCTGCTCCAATGAGCAGGCTGTTGCCGCGGCAGCTCCCAGCGCCATGGCCTTCGGCTCGATTCCGGCCTCCAGCGCCGCGCGCATGGTGCCGAAGAGCCGGTCGCTCCAGCCGAGCTTGCGTTTCGGGTCGCGGATGATCCGGTCCACGTCGTCATGCAGGAACGGGTTCGTCATCCGCTGGAGGAGATCGTCGGCGTACGCCTCGTAGCCGGTCGCCGTGAACAGGGGATCGCCGGTCCTTCCATGGCGACGGATCAGGGCGGCGCCCGATTCCTGAAGGAAGGCCCGGCGTCCGAGCGCCAGGAGCTCACCGTCCTCCCTGATGCTGCTCATGACCTTGTGCCCGCGCAGCCGTGCCAGGTAGCCCAGCAGCGCGTGGACAGCGTTGTGGCCGTAGAGCTTCGCCTCTTCGAACGGAATGAGGTTGTCCTTCTCCTCGAACACCCGGATGCCGCGGCTGAAACCGGGCAACGTGATCCTCGAAATGAGTATCCGGTTGAACTCTTCAACGAGGACGCATTTCTCGAGGCCCGGTACCAGGGGCGCGAGCCCGAGCTGCCGCATCTCCTCCGCCGAGGAGATCACGCCGCTCATCTTCCCGATCACGGTGTCCAGGGCCTGCAGGGGCGAGGGCGCCCTGCGCGGCGCCCGGTTTGCGATCTCGCGCATGAGAAGCTCGGCGGCGTAGTTGTTGTTCTCAGCCGTGTAGATGATGCGCGCGCGCTCGTCTGTCGCGCCCTCCGCGAGCAGGGCCGCGACGGACGCGTCCCCTCCGGCGCCGTACAGCTCGACGCTCGGGATTGCGGTCGCAAGCTCCGCGGCGGAGCCGATTGCAGCCACGATTTCCTTCCTGTCCGCGCCGACCCGGGGATTGAGCAGCCTGATCCCGGGCAGATTCTTCCTGCGTATGCCGGTTTCTCCGGCAATGTTGATGGTGACCGCGTCTCCGCTTCCACGGACCGCGTCGACCAGGGCCTGGTCGACCTCGACAACCACGAACCGCTCGAAGTTCCCCGATTCGAGGGCCTCACAGAGCATCAGGCCGGTCTGTATGGGGCCGAAGCCGAATCCGACAAATGTGCCCGCGGGCATCAATGCGCGCCTCCCATCCGCGAACTTGCGGGTTTCTCACGGGTAAATTAGCACGGAATCGGACGGCCCGTCTTTCCCATCCGCGGTCCTACCAGCCGAGGGAGATTCCCGCGCTCAGCGTCACCTGGAACTTGCCGAGCGGGTAACTCGGAATGTCCGTCACCGGTATTTGCGATGAATACGGGGTGTAGACCACCTTGGCGCTCAGGAGCAGGCTTTCGATGTTGAGGGCGAGACCTCCCCCCACAAATGGGAAGAGGGAAAGGGAAAGGTTCTGCGTGGGACCTGTGCCCACAGGCATGCGTTGAGGCTCGAGAAGCACCCGGCCCGAGCTGCCGATGCCCACCTGGAGGAAGGGATCCAGAAAGGATCTTCCGCCGAGCGGGTGGAAGCTCAGGAAGAGCGCGGGGGCATACCAGTCAAGCCACCAGTGCTCACCGGCATCCTGATAGAAGCTCACCAGGTAGTCACCCCCGAAACCGAAGTGGTCGATGATTACTTCCCATCCAAAACCCCAGAAAAGGGGCTGGTCACCTACCGTGAATGTGTTTATGATTTGCGGCGCGGAATTGCCCCCGAGAAAGTCGGCTGAGACATTTCCCGTCAGGTGCACGGCGCCCGCGAAGCACGGCATGCCGAGTGCCGCCAGCGCCAGTACAAGGACGAGGAACGTAGATTTCATCAGAATGCCTCCTCTGTGGGATATCATATGAGTGCAACACCCCTTTCATTGGAGGGTGTCACTCCGCGGAGTTTTCCGTGTTATAGTCTGTGATGAGTGGGAGAAGCCGGTGGCGCTGGACGTCGATGCCCTCTACAGGAAGTACGGACCCATGGTCCTGCGCCGGTGCCGCACCCTTCTCGTCGACGAGGAACAGGCAATGGATGCCGCCCAGGAGACCTTTGTGAAGCTTCTGCGCTTCCAGGAAAGGCTCACGGACAAGGCGCCGTCGAGCATGCTCTACACAATCGCCACCAATGTATGCCTGAACATGATGCGCACGGCGCGCCGGCGCCCGCAGTCCGCGGGGGAAGCGGCTCTGGAGCGCATCGCTTCCGCTGAGGATGTGGAGTCGAGGGCCCTCGACCGGCACGTCCTGGACCGCATCTTCGGGCGGGAGCGCGCGTCGACGCGCACCATGGCGGTGATGCACTACGTGGACGGCATGACGCTCGAGGAGGTGGCGGGCCACGTCGGCCTGTCCGTGTCCGGGGTGCGCAAGCGCCTGCGCCAGCTCAAGGAGCGCACCCGCGCTCTGGAGGAGGCATAACGGATGCCGCAGAAACAGACTGTATCAGACCTGCTGCTGGAGCAATATTCTCTGGGAGAGCTGTCATCTGACCAGGAGAGGATGGTGCGCGCCGAGCTGGAACGGGACGAATCCCTGCGGCAAAGGCTGGCGGCAATCGCCCAGTCGAACCAGGAGATCCTCGCGGACTATCCTCCCGAAAGAATCGTGCCCGCAATCAAGGAAAGATTTTTCCGGGAGGGGAGAACGGCGCGGCCGGCCAGGACGCCGACGCTGGCCTGGGCGTTGCCGGCCGCTGCCATGGTGGTTCTGATCCTTTCTCTCTTCGTGATCCGGGAGCGGGTGGTCCCGAATGAGACGAGGCTCAAGGGCCTCACCACGCACCTCAATCTTTTCCGCAAGACGCCCACCGGCGCGGAGGAGCTGCGCGCTGGTGCGTCGGCCAGGCGGGCAGATGTTCTGCAGATCAGCTACACGGCGGGGGAAGCCAAGTACGGGGTCATTCTCTCCGTGGACGGCCGCGGGGCCATCACGTGGCACGTGCCGGCGGGCTATCGGGGCGGGTCCCGCACCGCGCCTGCGCTTGACCTGGAGGGCCAGGTGGTCCTGCCGTCCGCGTATGAGCTGGATGATGCCCCCGGATTCGAGCGCTTCTTTCTCGTGTACGCGGCCGCCCCTTTCGAGATCGGAGACGTCGAGCGGGCGGCGCGCGCCCTGGCGGCGCGGCCCGGCGCCGCTGAACGGGAGGGGCTCGGTCTTCCCAATGGTCTGGGCCAGTACTCTCTTCTCGTGAAGAAGTAGGGATTGGTGCGATGAACCTGAAGCGTGTGTCCTTCATCCTCCTGCTCGGCGCCTTCGTCTGGGCCGCGGGGGCCGAATCAGCGGTGCCCCTGCGGCGCTTCGCAATGGTGGCGGGCTCCAATGACGGAGGGGAGGGCCTCATTCGGTTGAAATACGCTGAGACCGATGCCCGGGCATTTGCGGCCGTGCTCCAGGACCTGGGCGGAGTGCGCGCGCAGGACATGGTGCTGACTTTGAGCCCCGACCTTGCGCGCTTCGAGGATGCCCTGGGGAGGGTCCGCCAGATGGTCAAATCCCCAAGGGAGATGGATGAGCGCCGCGAGCTGGTCATCTACTATTCAGGTCACTCCGACGACGAAGGCCTCATTCTCGGGAAGGACCGCTATCCGTGGGAGCAGCTTCGGCGCGATATCAATGACATTCCGGCGGACGTCAAGATCGCCATCCTCGACTCGTGCTCTTCAGGCTCCCTCACACGAGCCAAGGGCGGTGTGGCGCGTCCGGCATTCCTCTTCGATGCATCCTCGGACATGACGGGGCACGCGTATCTCACCTCGGCCTCCGCGGAAGAGGCGGCTCAGGAATCGGACAGGATCGGCGCGTCTTTCTTCACGCATTACCTCATATCCGGTATGCGCGGAGCGGCGGACACGGTGGGGGACGGGGTGGTGACCCTCAATGAGGCCTACGCCTATGCCTTCCAGGAAACCCTCGCGTCAACGGAAAAGACGGAGTATGGGCCTCAGCACGCCGCGTATGACATCAATCTCACGGGATCCGGCGACCTTGTGCTCACCGATCTCCGATCCTCGGCCGCGGGGCTTACCGTTGCGGAGAATATCGGGGGGAGGCTGTACTTCCGCGACGATCATGGAACTCTTGCCGTGGAGCTGAACAAGGTGGAGGGTCAGAAGATAGAGCTGGGTCTGGAGCCCGGCGTCTATTCCGTGGTGCTCGACAGAAAAGGGGCCCGCTTCGCCGCGGAGGTGCGCGTCACCACCCGGCAGCACGCCTCCCTCTCGATGTCCATGCTGCAGGCCGTCCCGGTTGACAAGGCCACGGCGCGCGGCGAGCAGGCCGAGAGCCTGCCGCCGTACCGGCAGGGGGCGCCGCCGGCGGTCGTTCAAAAAGATCCTGGGGCAGCTCTGGGCGCGGCTGTCGGCGCCGCCGTCGGCTCGGCCATCGGCGGGGCGGTGGGCTCCGCCGTAAGCGCCGCCATCACGGCCGCCGCGGCTGCGACCTCCGTCGGTCCGGACACCCCGCGGGCCGCCCCGCCTGTCCAGGACACTCCGGCGGACGCCGCGCCCGAACCGCCCGCCCGCGAAGAGGGATCCCCGCGGCCGAGCCCGATCGACTTTTCACTGCTGCCCGATGTGTCGAACGGGCTTTTTTCCTCCCGCGCCGACCATATTGTGGGGATCAATCTCCTGATCGGCTCGTCCTCCTACTCGCGCGGATTCGAGGTCGGAGGACTTGCGAACATCGAATCCCGGGACGTGACCGGGTTTCAGGCGGCGGGTCTTGCCAACGTCGTCCTGGGCAGGCTCACGGGATTCCAGGCGGCGGGATTGGTCAATTACCTGGGAGGGGAAGCCAGGTTCTTCCAGGCGGCGGGGCTCGTCAATGTCAGCGGCGGCCTTGCCGGTGCGCAGCTCGCCGGGCTCGGCAACGTGTCTCTCGGCGCGGCGCGCGGCGCGCAGGTAGCGGGGCTTTTCAACTGGGCCGATGTCGACGTGAACGGCGCCCAGGTTGCCGCCGCATTCAACTGGGGCCGCTCCGTATCGGGCCCCCAGATCAGCGTCGTCAACGTGGCGGACACCGTCAGCGGCGCGCAGGTCGGCGTCGTGAACATCGCCCGCCGCGTTTCAGGGACGCAGGTCGGCGTGCTCAACATTTCAGAGGAGATCGACGGGGTCCCCGTCGGCCTGGTCTCCATCGAGGCGAAGGGACGCCACGGAGTGGATCTGTGGGTGGACATGGCAGGGACGACCACGGCGGCGTTGTCCCTCGGCACCCGGCACATGTACACCATTTTCAGCGTGGGGTGGAAGCCGGGGCCTGACCCTTCGCTCTGGTCCCTCGGCCTGGGGCTGGGAGGACGCTCCAGCATCAAACCCTTCTACCTGGACTACGAGCTTTCAATGGTGACGGAGCGCCGGGGATTCCCGGACCTGGGCGTCTCCCCGATCGGCGCCCTGTTTCCGCGCGCGCGTGCCGCTGTCGGGCTGGAGCTTTTCGGCGGCGTTGCCCTCACCGCGGGAGCCGCCGTCCGGGTTCTCGTCCCGTATCTCTCCGATGGAATCAGCGGCGCGAACTCCTCCAAGACGGTATTTCAGCCGAGCCTGTTCGTCGGCCTGGGCATGAGCTTCTGAGAAGATAACGGGATATTATTTCCCCCGACCGTCTCATCGCAGTATCTTCATCCGTGTATATAGAAGATCCCCAGGCGAGTCCGCCTTCAGACTGGCAGCTTGTCCGCGGGTGGCTCACGCGCGTGTACAAGAGCCATCGGACGCCGTTTCTCATAGCCGCCCAGATCACCATCGCGCTCGTTGCCATCCTCGCTTACAACGCGCTCCGGCCGGTGCCGCAACGACTCACGCAGAGAGATATCGACGCGGCCGTGGACCGCTCTCTCGACAACGCGCCGCCCAAGCCCTCCAATGCTTCGGTCGCATATGATGTCATCCTGCCGTCCGTGGTGGCGGTGGAGGCCGTCGTACCGGGAGAAGGGAAACCCCGCTCATCCCTGGGCGCCGGCGTCGTGGTGATGGACACCGGCATCATCCTGACCTGCCTGCACGTGATCAAGGACGCTGCCTCGGTGAAGGTCGTGTTCTCGGACGGCACCGAGTCGGACGCGCAGGTGATGGCGCGGCAGCCGGAAAACGACCTGGCGGTGCTCAGCGCCACGACGTTACCGGATGACCTGAAGCCCGCGACACTCGTGAGCTCCGCATCCCTGCACGTCGGTGACGAGGTGATTGCGGTGGGCAACCCGTTCGGGGTCTTTTTTTCGACCTCGGACGGCGTGGTTTCCGGCCTGGGCAGGCAGTACACCTCCCGTGAAACCGGGGCCACGCTGAAGAACCTCATTCAATTCGATGCCGCCGTGAACCCCGGCAACTCCGGGGGGCCCCTGGTCAACAGGAACGGGGAAGTGGTGGGTATCGTCACATCGCTCCTGAATCCGACAAACCAGGACGTTTTCATCGGGATCGGCTTTGCCGTCCCAATCGACACGGCGGGTGGCGTAATGGGCTCATCGCCGATGTAACTTCACGGGGTACCGTGAAAGGGAGGCTTCATTATGGAAAGCATGCACATAGGGGCGGAAGGAGCCTACCTCGAGCAGGCTCGTCTCATGGAACAGATCCTCTACGAGGTGAAGAAGGTGATCGTCGGTCAGGATCACCTTCTCGAGCGTGTCCTTGTCGCGCTCCTTTCTCAAGGCCACCTGCTCGTGGAGGGCGTGCCCGGACTGGCAAAGACGCTGACGGTCAAGACCCTTGCGGCGGTGATGAACGGGGTCTTCAAGAGGATCCAGTTCACTCCCGACCTCGTGCCCGCCGATCTCGTGGGCACGCGTATCTACAATCAGCGGACCGGGGAGTTCAGCACGTCCCTCGGGCCCGTGTTCACCAACCTGCTTCTTGCCGACGAGATCAATCGCGCCCCTGCCAAGGTGCAGAGCGCGCTCCTGGAGGTCATGCAGGAGCGCCAGGTGACCATCGGCGGGGAGACATTCAAGGTCGCGGAGCCCTTCCTCGTCATGGCAACGCAGAACCCCATTGAGACCGACGGGACGTATCCGCTTCCCGAGGCGCAGGTCGATCGCTTCATGATGAAAGTCCTCGTGGACTACCCCAGCGAACCGGAGGAGTTCGTGATTGTGCAGAGGATGACGGGCGCGCTGGCCCAGCCGGCCGCGGTGGTGACCACCGAACAGATCCTGCAGCTCCGCCAGGCCTGCGAGGGCATATTCGTCGACCCCCTGCTCGTGCAGTATGCCGTGCGGCTTGCCGCTGCCACGCGCAGCCCGGACACGCACGGCATCCCCGATCTGGTAAAGTACATCGTGTACGGCGCCAGCCCCCGCGCTTCGATCAATCTTGTCATCGCCGGACGCGCGCTGGCATTCGTGCGCGGGAGATCGTACGTCATCCCCCAGGACATCATCGACGTGGTGCACGACGTGATGCGTCATCGCATCATCCCCTCCTACGAGGCGCTCTCGGACGGGGTGAGCACCGACGCGATCATCCAGAAGGTGATGCAGGCGGTTCCCGCTCCCGCGCAGGCCCTTCAGAGTCATGCCGCAGCCCTCTGATCCCGAGAGGATTCTCCAGCGGCTGGACTGGACCGTGATCCGCCGGCTCGACGGCATTCTGCAGGGCAACTACCGGACATTGTTCCGCGGCTTCGGGCTCGAGCTTGCGGACCTGCGCGAGTATCAGCTCACCGACGACGTGCGGACCATCGACTGGTACGTGACGGCGCGGCTGCAGACCCCCTACGTGCGGCAGTACATCGAGGATAGGGAGGTCACCGCATGGTTCCTCCTGGACATGAGCCCTTCGGTGGACTTCGGCACGGTTGCCACGGACAAGAGAAAGCTGCTCGTGGACTTCGTCGGAGTTCTTGCGCGCCTTCTCACACGGCACGGCAACCGGGTGGGGGCCCTGATTTTCAGCGGTTCGCTGTCGCGTACCATCCCCGCGCGGGGCGGACGGACTCATGTCCTGCGCCTCATCCGGGAGCTGCGGGACCAGCCGCGGCTGCGGCGCGCGCCGCAGACCGATCTCACCCTGCTTCTGGAATCCGCGCTGCGCATCATCGGCCGGCGTTCCCTGCTGTTCGTCGTATCCGACTTTCTCAGCGTGACGGGCTGGGACAAGCCCCTGGACATGCTCACGCGCAGGCACGAGATCCTCGCCGTGCGGCTCTCGGACCCGCGGGAGTCGGAGCTCCCGGACGTGGGCGCCATCGTGTTCGAGGACGCGGAAACGGGCGAGCAGCTCTTCCTCGACACGCATGACCGCGGCTTCAGGAGGCGGTTCGCCGACGCCGCGCGCAAGAGGCGCGAAGAGCTCGACAGCCTGCTCGCCCGCCGGGGCGTCGAGCTCCTCTCGTTGTCCACGGAAGGCGACATGGCGAAAGAAATCGTCCGCTTCGCAATTGAGCGCAAACAGCGGCGCGCGGCACCGGCCTCCCGCGCCGCGCTCGGCCTGCGGAGCGTGTCATGACATTCCAATGGATCTCGATGCTCTGGTTCCTCCTGCTCGTGCCGGCACTCGTGCTGTTCTACGTCTGGGCGCAGAGACGGCGGCAGAAGTACGCAATCCGCTACGCGAGCCTGATGCTCGTGAAGGATGCCCTTGGCCGCGGGCCCGGCTTTCGCCGCCACATCCCGGCGCTGCTGTTCCTGATCTCGCTCGCGGTCATGATTCTCGCGCTGGCGCGTCCGCTTGCCACGATTTCCCTGCCCTCGAACCGGGGCACGGTGATCCTTGCCATGGACATCTCGGGAAGCATGCGCGCACAGGACGTCAAACCGAGCAGGTTCGAGGCCGCAAAAGAAGCGGCGCTCGAATTCGTAAACAAGCAGCCCCCTCGCGTCCGGATAGGAATCGCCGCATTCAGCGGGACAGCCGCGCTGGTCCAGGCACCGACCACCGCCCGGGAGGACATACGCGCGGCGATCGATCGTCTCATTCTCCAGCGCGGAACTGCCATCGGGAGCGGAATCCTGGTCGCCCTCGATGCCATTTCAGAGGAAGAGCAGCAGAAACAGCTCGCCGATCCCGCTTCGCCGACGGCGAACGATCCGCTGCTGCCTGCTCCGCCACCCGCGCCCGAGCCGGATCCGGTTCCCCCCGGGTCCAACAGCTCCGCGGTCATCGTCCTTCTCACAGACGGCCAGAACAACCAGGGACCCGATCCTTTGGACGCGGCCGAGAAAGCGGCCAACCGCGGCATTCGCATCTTCACCGTGGGCCTGGGAAGCGCCCGGGGAGACGTCATCGGCTTCGAAGGCCGCTCGTTCCGGGTGGGGCTGGACGAGGCCGGCCTGAAGAGGATCGCGCAGAACACGGGCGGGCAGTATTTCAAGGCGACCGACGCCGGAGAGCTGAAGAATATCTACAGATCCTTGAGCACCCGGCTGATCGTCGGAAAGGACCAGACAGAGGTCACCGCGTTGTTTGCCGCAGCCGCGATGGCGCTGCTTGTGCTTGCCGGTACTCTCTCTCTCCTGTGGTTCAACCGGCTGCCTTGAAACCGCAGGGCCGCGGGTGCCTTTGCCGCCCGCATGCCGCGGGCCCGCGCCGCGGCGGCCCGCTCACATGATATCGTTCGCTGTAATGATCCTCCGCTGCAGGAGACCTTTTATGAAGGCATCGACGAGCGCGGCGTCGAACTGCGTGCCGCGATTCCGCGTGAGCTCCAGCACCGCCTTGCTTGCCGGGAGAGCCTTGCGGTACGGGCGGTTGCTGGTCATTGCGTGGTAGGCATCCGCGATGGCGATGATCCGGGCGAACAGGGGAATCTCGTCGCCCTTCAGTCCCCGTGGATAGCCCGAGCCGTTCAGGTGCTCCTGGTGGGCAAGAATGATGCTGCTTATCTCCCGATAGGATTCGAAGTGCCCCAGCAGGCTTGCCCCCAGCTCGGGGTGCGTTTTCATGATCTTCCACTCATCCTCGTTCAGCGGCGATTCCTTGAGGAGGATCCGGTCGGGTATGCCCAGCTTACCGATATCGTGCAGGAGAAGCGAGTCTTTCAGCATCCGGTCCACGGGGACGCCGATGCCCTCCGCGATTATCGTGCCGAGGTACAGGACGTCACGCGAATGGCCCGCCGTGTTGAAGTCCCGGATCTCAAGCGACTGGGAGAAGCTCATGCTGAGCTCTTCCATCCGCGCGCCCAGCTCGGCTTCACGCGCCAGCGCCTGCTGGAGGTTGCGGGTCACGAGAAGGTTCCTGATGCGGGCGTCCAGCTCTCGAATGTTGATGGGCTTGGGCAGATAGTCGTCCGCGCCCTTCTGCAGCCCTTCCAGCTTCGATTCGAGCTCGGGCTTGGCAGTGATCAGTATCACCGGGATGTGGCGGGTCGTGTCGGTGGACTTGATGCGGCTCACCAGCTCGTAACCGTCCATGCGGGGCATCATGATGTCGGACACGACGAGATCAGGGAGGTCCGTCTGCGCATGCTCCCATCCGTCCAGGCCGTCGATGGCTGTTGACACTTCATGACCGAACCGGGAGAGCATCTTGCTGATATAGGCCCTGAGGTCGACGTTGTCCTCCACGAGCAGGACGCGGTCAGCGCCGCCGTTCCCGGCGTGCGCAGGGACCCGGCCGTCCCCCGCTCCGCGCTCGATCGTCTCTTTCTCGATGAGCGCCAGGTCATCGACGGTGATCCGCGCCTGGTCCGACTCCCGACGCGGCTTTTGCCTTCTGTCGTCGCCGTCGAACTCTTCGGCTGGCTGCCGGCGCTGAGGATCCTTGCGCCTGTCAATGAACGCATCCGGGGCGAGCTGATCCAGGTTGGCGGGAAGCTCAATGCGGAATGTTGTGCCTCTCCTCTCCTCGCTCTGGACGCTGATGTTGCCGTGCATCAGCTCCACCGACTCCTTCACTATGGTAAGCCCCAGTCCCGTACCCTCGTATTTTCGCGTGCTCGAGGAATCCACCTGCTGGAACCGGTTGAAGATATTCGCAAGATGCCGCGAGGGAATGCCAATTCCGGTGTCCCGGACTTCGATCCATCTATTCCCGACCGCGGCGCCGACCCGGACAGTGATGGACCCGCTCTCCGTGAACTTGATTGCGTTGCGGATGAGATTGGTAAGAATCCGCTCCAGCTTCTCCGCGTCGAGATACGCGGGCCGCAGCTCTCCTTCCACCACGTAGCGGAGCTTCAATCCCTTGCGCTCCGTCACGTCCTGGAAAGTTGTGACGATGTCCCGCGCGAACTCGTCGATATCGAGGTGCTTGAGACGAAGCTGCATCTTGCGCGCTTCGAACTTCGAGAAATCGAGCATCTGGTTGATCATGTCGAGCAGCTTAAGCGCGTTGCGGTAGACCTGTCCGACGAGCGTTTGATGCTCGGGTACCAGGGGCCCAAGGTCTCCCTGGTAGAGGCTCTGGATCGGCGACAAAATCGAAGTGAGAGGAGTCCGGACCTCATGGCTCACATTGGCGAAGAATTGAGACTTCAGGGCGTCGAGCTTCTTCAGCTCTTCATTCGCGCGGGCAAGGTTGAATCGCCCGCTGAACTCCCGAAATCGCATCTGGCTGGCAAGTCGCGAGCTGAGGACCACCATAATGATCGTGGTGAGGAGAAAGAAGTTGTTGTTCAGGAATATGTCGAATCGGGTGATCTTCTGCAGGGCGAGGATCGGCACCAGATACATCGCGTAGAGAATCGCGCAGGTCAACGCGGTTCTTTTGGCGTCCAGAGGTATGATGGAAATGAACGCCAGCAGGACCAGGTTGACCCCGGCATAGTACGCGCTGGCATAACCGTCTGAAAGATGAACCATCAGCACGATTCCCGAGCCGCATAACAAGTACTCCAGCATCGCGAAAAGGCGGGGGTGCTTCATGCCCACTCGTGTCCACATCAAGAGAAAGATCAACCCGTTGCCGAGCACGACGACGCACCGTATCAGAAGAAAAACGAGGAATGAACGGGGATACGCGAAGTAATCGAGAATGCAGAATGCCAGGTAGAGGACACTTGCAACCACTGCGATGAGGCGGGTGTCTCGGATCGCTTTGTCCCTGGTTTCCGCTTCAAATCCGGCGCGCAAGGAGGATGGGTCGCTTGAGAGAGCCGGACTCACTGAGCCCATTGTCGCCTTTCTTCGATATTTCCGCGCACTATCCGGAAATACTGAGCGTGCCGGGTATTGCTTTCAGCATTATATACCCCTTCACATGCTCCCAGAAGCCCCGTTCAGGCTCCTCCTTGGAAGCATGCGCTGCCCTGATTCACGCATTCACCCTCCCGGAGAGCGTCTCCAGAAGCTCGAAAAAATCTCCGACTGTCCGTATGTCGGCAAACAGTGCTTCATCAATCTTCACGCCTAACAGCTTTTCACAACTGGCGATGATTTCCATTCCCATCAGGCTGTCAATTCCCAGCTCTTCGCGAATCAGAACCCGATCATCCAGCTCCGCAACATCGATCCGAGAGATTCGGGAGACGATCTGTTTGATGTCGTTCTTGAAGTGCTCCGGGTTCCAGTTTTCCTGTAAATTACCCATGAACGATATCCTCCTACAAGGCGCTGAATTGCCGTGGAATCTTGTACTCCGCCAGGATTTCCCGAAGAGAAGACCTCAGCCGTTTCGTCTTTTCCTCGAAGTTGATATGCCTGCTCACTGCCAGCTGCGCAAACAGGGAGTTTTTCTCCCACCCCACACGCGCCTCCGCCACGTCCGTGTCCAGCCGAATGGCGCGGGCGATCTCTTCCAGGTCCACGAGATTGCCATTGATCTTGCGCGTATTCTTCAGCTCTTTCACGAACACGATGTGGCCATCATCCATGCGCCCCATGTCACCGGTGCGAAACCAGCCGTCGCGACGCGCCTCTTCTGACTCGCGCGGCCTGCGGTAGTATGCGCCTGTCTCGTGGGGCGTCCTGATGAGTATCTCCCCGGACCCGTCGGGAGCCGACGCGTCGATCCGACACGTCACCTGGTCGCAGAGCGGGCCGACGGTCCCCGGACGGGCTTCATTCCGCATATTGCGGCTGACGGGAGTGAACTCCGTCAGTCCGTATCCGTGGAGCAGGTCGATGGAAAATGCCCTCTTGAGATTCGCATAGCTCTCCGGGGTCAGTATGCTTCCCCCCGAGACAAAAACCTTGAGTGAGGAAAGGTCGATCGCGGGGTCGCGCAGCCGATAGAGCAGCTCGTAAATTTCCGGCACGGAAGTTACATGCTCGATGCGGAAATCGCGAATGTGTTGAAAGAGGAGCCGCGGATGCATGGTATCGACAATGACGCTGGTCACGCGGTAGAGCAGGGGGACGAGGATGCACCCTACCATCGTGAAGATGTGCGCCATCGGGAGGATGATGAGCATCTTCTCTCCCGCCGATGCCTGCAGACCATCCTGCAGCACCCTGGCGCCGTGCAGGTATTGGGCATGCGACACCATGGCGCCCAGCGGGTACCCATGGCCCCGATACGTGTAGTTGATCGACGCGATGTCATCGGGGATGTCCTCCCGGGGTCGCACGCCTTCGGCGCTTTGGGACAGGGAGAGCTGCGTGTCGGCGCGCGTGATGACTATGGTGTTCTTGAGGTACGGCGAAATATGCCGCAGGTGCGCCTTTTCGGCGATGACGGCCTGGGGCTGGGCATTGGCAAAGATCTCGTTGAGCTCCAAGGACCGGTAGTCCATTTTCGCCAGCACGGGGATGGCGCCGATATGCAGCAAGGACAGAAAGATGGTGATGAAGTCAGTGGAGTTGTCGAGGAACAGGGGGACCAGGTACTTTTTCCGAATCCCCCAAGCGGAGAGTTGACGGGCTGTCTCGAGGACTTTTCCGGAGAACTCCATGGGCGAGGTAGGAGAGGTCCCGTGAGCCTTGTCGACTTGAAGAAAAGCTGGCCAATCACCCCAATCGCGGAGAGATGCATTGGTGGCCTGCTCTATGCCAATCATAGATTCCTCTTCTATTAGAGTTAATTGGACTAACGACTATTATAGAAGAATCTAAGATAATGTCAATCTTTTTTTGCAATTGCAATCAGGGCCTGGGACGGGTTCCCCATGGAAGGAAGCACCGTGATTTCGACGAATCCGGCGCCGGACAGTAGACTTGTCAGCTCTTTGGATGTGTAGAACTTGAAAAAGCCGTCCTCTTCCAGCTCGAAAAGTCCGGCGGCTTCGTTGAGCATTGCACGGGCTCCGATCGCGGCGCTCTCGTCGGCTTTCTCCCCGTCTTGCCGGCAGTTTGGGGTCAGCACTTTGCGAATGTAGTTGGTGAACATCGTGGAGATGTCGCTGTCGGGTTTCATTGTGGAGATGACCAGGACTCCTCCCGGCTTCAACATTCGATGGCATTCGGCGAGGGCGTAGTCGGGATTTTGAAGGTAGGAGATGAAGAGGCTTGCGACGATCCTGGTGTAGTGATTCTCGGGGAAACCAAGATTCAAGACGGTATCATAGTCGCCGAAGCTCAAGACCTCGAACAGAAGATCATCGGTCCGGAGGTTTTTGGAAGAAATATGCTTCGTTCTTCGGTCAGGCTTGATGTCCTGCTCCCCGAGCTTGTCCAGGAGGAATCGCGCCGCCCTGTTGAACTCCCCTACTGCTCGGAGCTCTTCGGGCTCAAGGCTCGCCTCAAGCACAGGTGTGACTTCCGGGTCCGAACCGCGCATCACGGCGTACAGCGCCGGGGACGCGTTTTCGATAAGCCGGTCCAGGATCCTGCCGGAAAGGCCCTCGATTCTGTTTCGGAGCGACTCGAGAGAGGGCGTATCCGATTCGATGAAACGCGCGACAGGGATGAGCCGATTCGGCTCCAGGTTTTTCTGGACATACCGGAAGCTGACGTCACGCAGACCGGGGTTCTTTACAACGCTTTTTTCACACTTTGCCCGGGTCTTGTCCAGCGCATCCGGGACGAGATCAACGGCCGTGATTTCCCGCACTGAGATCTGCTCTCCGGCGCGTGCGATGAAGTCCAGCAGCTCCTCCAGAAAGATGCCCGTCCCGCAGCCGAGGTCGGCGATAACCTCCCCGCGGCCCAACGACAGGCATTTCGCCTGCGTTCTGAAGAAATCGGTGAACTCTGGAATGTTCCGATAGAAGTCGTAGCCAACCGCGTTCCTTTCGTTGCCGATCAGGTACCCGCGCCAATATTCCGTGAGAGGGGGGGCGGCCAGGCTCTGGAGCCGCTCGCGCTCGGCGGTGAGCAGGCGCATCATCTCTTCGTTCCATGGGTGGCGCGCCACGATCTTGCGGCCGTGCAGCATTTCATAGATGGAGCTCGTGATCAGCTTGAAGGTCTGTATCGCGTCGTCACTGGTGCGCAGGTTGTGCCCTGTGGGGATTTCGAGCAGCTCGCGGCTTCCGCGTGCCTTGACCGACATCAGGTCTTTGACCTCATCCATGTCCACCCACTTGTCGTGCACGCCGTATATCCAGAGCGCGGGAACTGCAATCCGCGACATGTCCAGGCGCGCGTCGGTCAGGAAGGCGTATTTTCTGTCTACCAGATCGGCGGCGGTGATGTCCATGTCGATCAGGTGCCCGAGCAGCCCGATGATGCCGCTACGAATTCCCAGGCGGTAATTGCTGATGATGTCGATGCCGCCGAGGATGTTGCGGAGAGTGGTCTGCGCGGCGGGGACCCCCATGACGCTGACCCAATAGTCAACGCCGGCGTCCTCGTCCCGGCTCAGGAGCCGGCGCACATCGATGGCGGCCATGCTGAAGGAGACGACGATCACCTTTTCAGCGATGAAGTACGGGTTATCGCGGACAAAGTCGAGGGCAGCCTCGAGATCGCCGAGCCCCTGGCTGATCCTGTAGGAGAGCATTTCGTACCCGCGCTTGGGGTGCGTCTCGTCCTGATGGCTTTCGCCCGGACGATTGATCCCGTCATAGCGGAGCGTCACGATATTCTTTTCCTCGCTCCAGAAGCTGGCGAGCAGGGTTGCCACGAGGGGCGAGAATGCTTCTTTTTTCTTCCCGTACGCGGAGGGCACGATGACGACCGGGGCTTTGACTCGGAGCTCGGTTGCGTTGAGGAGGCCGCAGATTTCGTGGCCTGCCCGGTCGGGGAAGCGTACGAAATGAGACTCGATGTGTCTTTCAGGAGCCCGAGGACCGTCAGTGCGAGAGTTTCCTTCTTCCCATTTTTCAGCCGAGATGCGCCGGAAGCGCACCGCGTGTCTCCTGATTCCCGCCTCCACACCGACCTGGAGCACAACGCCTTCGGGCGAAGGCAGGGCTTTCAGGTGCCGGATCTGGCCTTCGCTTCCCAGTCCCCACCTGTCATCCACGGTGTAGTGCAGGTTTTTTCCTTTCTGGAAGAGCGCCTGGGATTCAGCGGGAAGGTGAAGCTCGCACAGAAATCCCCTGCGGCTGATATCGATCAGTGTCCCCTCGAACGTATGCCCGAGTATGCCGAGCCTTGCGCGGGAGGCGTTCTGGAGCGGCTTTCTCTGGTACGATCTCTTGTCCGAGCGGTATACGACGCCGGGAAATGGGAATATGAGGAGCTCGTCACTGGCGGAGGCGGCTCCCGCCTTGAAGTAGTAACTGGCCCTCTTCCAGTAGAAGCTGAAGTAGACCGTCGCCCCCGGCTTGAGAGTGCCCGCGGCAAGCTCGCTGCCTGATTTGATCGCGAACCGCTGCAGGCCCGGGTCAACGCTTTCGAGTTCGTGCTCGAGGATGGTGAAGGAACCTTCCACAAGGGTGCTCAGGCGTATGCATCCTGTTTTCAGGGACTGCAGGACGTCACCAATCAGGACCGGATCAGCGATCCGGGACTCGGGTTCCATCATTTTGGAATGAAGATGCTCGTGCAGGCCGCGCATCGCGCTCCCCGAGGAGCAGGCGACGATGAGGTTCCGCAACCTGCTTTCCTCGGTCTCTTTCATGGCGGACAGCCGTACGCCCGCGGTCAGAGAGCCGCGGAACACATTCTCGATCACATACACGACGGTTCCCGGGAGGCCCAGGCGACGTTCGTCGCCCGGAATGCCAACGCTCAGCCTGATCGAGTCTCCCTGTTTCAGGTTTCCGCGAAAGCTCAGAAGCATTCCCTCGGTGGAGAGATTGTCGATGGAAAGAACGCGAAAGGCGGGGTTGTCGACCGTGACATCGTCCAGGTGGCAGGAGGTCCGGGGAAGCTGGCGTGCATCGTCCTGGCCCGGCTGGGTATCCTGAATGAACTTCTCGATGAGCAGGAGCTGGGCATCAGCTTCATAGAGAAACTCTACGCCCAGGACTTGGTCACCCTCGACATCTTGATCCAAATTGCGAATCAGCCGGCAGGGCAGTTCGACGCGCTCACCGGAGCCCGGGATCTGAAAAGCAATGCTGCGGATCGAATCATGAGACGCCGGCAGCCTGACAACGACCTGCATTCCGCTCGCGCTGACGTTGACCGAGGTTCCGGAAAACGTGTACGCGCCTGATGTGAGCTCAACCGTGTCGCGGTGACGGACGCGCGTGTGCTTTCTCTTATTTGTTGCCATGAGCTGTGCTGCCTGGACGCGATCCTATACGGAGGCAGCACGACGCGCAAGCCGGGAGCGCACGCCGCCCCTACTTCCTGTTGATGCTGATGCTTCCGCTGATCGTACCGGCATCCACGCTGGCCGCCCCGGCGCCTATCTTCCCGTCCAGCCGGTTGTTCTTCTGTTCGGAGATCGTGACGGGGAAATCACAGGAAACGCGTCCGCTCACCGAATGGAGGGAGATTTTCGCGTCCAGGCCGGGGAACGCATTCAGCGTGACCGAGCCGGAGACCGTGCTCAGCCGTGCGGAACCCCCTTTGTCCAGGGAGTCGATGTCACCGTCAATCGAGCCGGTGACGGTGCGCGCGTTGAGCAAGGCGCCATCCGATGCGAACTGGATCTGGCCGCTCGTGCTGGACGCGTTCAGGTTGCGCGCGCGGCTGGTGGAGACGGACCCTGAGATCGTGCTCAGGCTCTGATCGATGCCGGGCAGGACGTCGTGCACGGTGATGCTTCCGTTGACGGAGTGCGCATCAATGAGCTTCACTCCCCGGGGAATTGCGACCTGGAACGAAATGGTGCCGGTGGGAAAGAAGAAACGAGGCTCGTGCTTCTCCTCCACGACAAGGCGATTGCCCTCTTTGCGGATCTCGACATGGACATTGTCGGCCGCATTGCGGAACAACGCGGTCTTCACGGAGTGCACGTTCACCCCGGCGGCGGAGGTCCCGCTGATCTCGATGGAGCCGGCGATGCTGCGCACCTCGATTTCCGCGAAGTCTCCCGTTACCTTTTCGTCCTTCTCTTCCCGAACAGGGCCGCCGATGGAGAGCTGCGGGTTTGCCCAGGAGCCGCGCAGCTCGGGAATCGACCATCTGAAGTCGAACATCCGGCCCTGCGCGATGACGACCACGCTGCCGATGACGATGAGGATCACGATGACCCCCAGCGTGATCCCGAGGATATCGATGGGGCTAAGTCTTGTCCGATTCATTCATCTTCTCCAATTCACGTTTCGCCATCTTTTCCACCAGGCTGCCGGACTGGTAGAGGAATGCGGAGAGGAAGTGAGAGACGACGCCGATTCCCCATCCGAACGCCACCCAGAGCCACCACTGATACCGGGGCCCGTCGCTCGCATACGCGAGGTTGTTGACGATGGCCAGGCCGATAATGACGACCAGGTAGCTGATTGCATGCCGGATAAACGCCAGCTTGCGCTCCGCGATCTTGTGCGCCAGCTCGAGCTTCGCATTGAGGTCAGACATGAGATCCTCCTTGTACTGTGGTCGCCATGAATGTCACGGAGTACCGTGACCGCTATGAAACCCCGCGGGAGACGATTTTCGTCCCTGGGTTGGGTGTTTGTCGATTGACAATGCCCGACCGGTGCGCCTAACATCGCGCCCATGAAAGCTCTAGTGCGGCTTCGGTCTATTTTGCATCCCCGTCTTTTCGCACGATCTCCAGGGTAAAGTTGGAGGCCAGCGCGGCGAGCGCTCCCACCGCGGCCAGCACGGGCGCAATCAAGGCCCCGACCACGCCTAATGTGAGCGGAATCTCCATGTAGGGTGTGCCCTTGTCGTCCTTGATGATGATCCTGCGGACATTTCCCTCGTGGACGATGTCTTTGACCTTTTTGAGCAGCTCTTCACCCTTGACCTTGAACTCATTCCCCTTATCTGGTTCCATATGCGCCTCCCCCGACAGAAAAGCATAAACGCTCGGTCCACTGGCGTCAAGGAACGTGACGGTCCGCCGGCGCGCCACCATGCGGCCGGCTCTACGCGGACTTCCCAAGCCGGTCGCCCTCGGGTATAACCAACGGCATGCGCGACGGATACCTTTTGGGCATCGATGTGGGGAGCTCCTCGATCAAGGCGACCCTGCTGGACGCGGGCACCGGCGTGGTTGCGGGAGAGGCAACCTCCCCGAAGAAGGAGCTTGCCATCGAGGCAAAGCGGCCGGGCTGGGCCGAGCAGGACCCTTCCATCTGGTGGGAGAACATCCTTGCGGCGGCCGCGGAGCTCAAGGCCTCGACGGGGAAGGCGTTCGACGCGGTCCTGGGAATCGGGATCACCTACCAGATGCATGGCCTGGTGATCGTGGACAAGGCGGGGAAAGTCCTTCGGCCCTCTATCATCTGGTGCGACAGCAGGGCGGTGCAGACAGGCGAAAAAGCTTTTCGCGGCATCGGCGAGCAGACCTGCCTGTCACGTCTGCTCAACTCCCCCGGCAACTTCACCGCGTCAAAGCTGGCATGGGTGAAAGAGAACGAGCCGGATATCTTTGCCCGCGCCGCAAAGTTCATGCTTCCCGGGGACTGGGTGGCCCTGCGCATGACCGGCGAGATTCGCACCACTCCTTCAGGGCTTTCAGAAGGCATCCTCTGGGATTTCTCACGCCAGGGACTGGCCGAGCTGGTGACGGAATGGTACGGGATTCCAAGCGCTATGATCCCCGAAACCTCGCCCACATTCTCCGTGCAGGGGGCGCTGACGGCTGAAGCGGCTGCCGCGCTCGGGCTGAAAAAAGGTACGCCAGTATCCTATCGGGCGGGTGACCAGCCGAACAACGCCTTTTCCCTCAGCGTCATCGATCCCGGGGAGGCTGCCACCACCGCGGGAACCTCCGGCGTGATCTACGGCGTCACCTCTGCGCCGGCGCACGACGCGGCATCCAGGGTGAACACATTCGTCCACGTCACGCATTCAAAGGAGAATCCTCGTTACGGCGTCCTCATGTGCGTCAATGGGACCGGCATCCTTTACAGCTGGATCCGGCGCCTCCTCGTGGGGGACTCGGGAGCAGTCCCCTATGACGAGCTGAACAGGGTTGCCTCGGAGGCGCCGATCGGGGCCGACGGGCTGCTCATTCTCCCTTACGGAAACGGCGCGGAAAGGACGCTGGAGAACAGGAATCCGGGCGCATCGATCCTGGGGCTGGACTTCAACAGGCACGGAATCCCTCACCTCCTCAGGGCGGCACAGGAAGGGATTGTTTTCGCGCTCCAGTACGGCCTCGGGATCATGAGAGGCATGGGGGTTGAAGCGAACACCGTGCGCGCCGGTCACGCAAACATGTTCCTCAGTCCTCTGTTTCGCGACGCATTTGCCAGCGTGACAGGAGCCAGGGTGGAGCTTTTCAGCACGGACGGCGCCCAGGGCGCCGCGCGCGGCGCAGGTGTGGGAGCAGGTGTGTACACCACGATGAAAGAGGCTTTTATCGGGCTCAAGGCGGTGCAGATTGCCGAGCCTGATCCGTCGCAGAGATCCGCCTATCTTGAGTCCTACGGACGGTGGGAAGAAGAGCTGAAAAAGATACTGCGCTGAGGGGGCGTCAGGAAAGAGGGACGCCTGCGTTCAGGGGGTGTTCCTTCCGACCTGCCCCGATGATTTTTTGTCCGTTCACGAACACGTATTCGATGCCCGAAGGGGCCATGCTGGTTTCGCTGGTCGTCGTATTGTCCCGCACGTTTTCCCAGTCGAAGACCGTGATGTCAGCAGGGAATCCTTCCTTCAGCAGACCGCGGCCGGCAAGCCCGAAACGCTCGGCCGTTGCGCCGGTCATCTTGCGCACGGCCTCCTCCAGCGGCAGCAGCCGGCGTTCGCGCGCAATCTGGAGCAGCCGCGGGAAAGCCCCGTAGGCGGAAGGATTCTGCACCCCCGTCCGCTCCACCCAGGCGTCCGTCATGAAGAGCGCGGCAGGGTGCCTCATCAACGCTTCGACGATCCTGTCATTGCTGTACCGGTGGCAGAGCACCCGCGCGCGGCCGCGGCTCCGCCGCGAGATATCCATCAACGCCTCGACGGGGTTCATCCTGCGCGCGCGCGCGATCTCGTGCAGGAACTTGCCGTTGTAGTCCGCGAGGTCGCTGTCCAGCGTATCGGTCACCTGGATGTCCGATGGCCCGAAGCCGAGAAGCCGTTCCACCCGCTGGATCTCCCTTTTCTGCTGCCGGACCGACGCGGCATCCTCGTAGGCGGCCGGACCCTTGGCGATGAACCACGGGGACAGCATGATGCTGATCACCGACGCCCCGCAGTGAAAGGGGTACGCGTCGAAGCGCACGTCGACGCCTTTGGCGATGGCCTTTTCGATGAGCTCCAGGACGGTGTCCGCCGTCCGCCACGTACGGGAGCCGACGAAAATGAGATGCGAGATCTGGAGACGCACACCGGTGCGCCGGGCAAGGTCCAGCATTTCGCGCAGGGCAGCGACATTGTGCGGCTCTCCGAAGGTCCGCAGGGGGTATCCGGGGGCAAGGGCGGAAAGGGCGCGCATGTGAACCGAGAGGATTTTGCCTTTCTTTTTCACCAGAAGGGCGACTTCCTTGATTTCATCCGGACTGGCGAAAAGACCTGGTTCGTATTGAAGCCCGAGCGAGACCCCGCGGGCGCCCTGATCCATGGAGTTTTCAAGAAGCCACAACAGCTCTTTGGTCTCATAGGGATGCAGGGGAGACGGGACGTTGCCCCGGATGGAAGCGCGGGTCGAGCCATGCCCGACGAGAAGGGCGAGATTGTGGCTGGCGCCGGATGAGGCTATGCGCGCAAAAAAGTCGCTCACCGAATCCCACTCGATTTTGAGAAATCCGTTCCTGAGGAGATTGCTCTCCGCCTGTCCCTTCCAGACGCTTTTCTCCCTGAAGCCGGCAGCGGATGCGCCGCAGTTTCCCGCCACCACGGTCGTAATGCCTTGCGCAAGGAAAGGGTATTTCAGCTCATCGTGCCCTTTTATGGGAATGTGCCAGTCGAGGTGGGAATGCGCATCGATGAATCCGGGCGCGATGACCTTGTCCGCGCAGTCGATCACAATGCCCGCGGTCCGAATGGGGCGGGGTGATATGCGCTGGATCTTGCCCGACCGGATCAGAATATTGCCGGAAAAAGGCGCGCCGCCCGTGCCGTCCACAAGAAGGCCGCCTTTGAGAACGATATCCTGCTCTCTGCCCGCGGTGCCGTGCGCCATCGCGATACCATTGATACCACACCGGCAGGAGAATTGACAGTCGGAAGAGGATCGCGCATCGTGGCAATCATGATCCTCGTGGTGGGCGCGGTGGCAATCGACATGATCGCCGTGCGGGAAAAGTTTCTCGAGGGCACTTCGAACCCGTCGGACATCAAGCTCGCCCTAGGGGGAGTGGGCTATCGCATTTTCAGCAATCTCGACGCGCCGAAGCGGTTCATCACCGCCCTGGGGGCGGACCCGATCTCGCAATGGGCGCGTCAGGCGCTGGAGGCTGACGGCGATGTCGCCCTCCAGACAGTGAAAGGCGGGGACGCCGGACCCCCGCTGTACCTCGCGCTCATGGAAAGCGGGAGCCTGAAAGTGGCTGCCTCCGATTTCCGCATCGTGGAGCAGTCCCTCTCCGCGGACTTCGTGATCAGCAGGCTCGGCGATATCGGGCAGGGGGATTTCCTTGTCCTGGATGCGAACCTCTCTCCACGGCTCCTCGCGGACCTGGCGCGCCGGTACGCGGACCGCACGCGCCTGGTCTTCGAGCCCGTGTCTGTGGAAAAAGCCCTGCGGCACGTGGAGGCGCTTCATGATCTGTACCTCCTCACCCCGACGGTCGAGGAATTGCGCTCTCTCACATCAGATGTTCACGCATTCATGGCGGAGCGGCGCATTCTGAATATCCTGGTGACCCGCGGGAGCGAGGGGGCGCAATTGTATCGTAGGGAAGGCGGTCAGGAGGACTTTCCGCCGTCCGCGGTCGTGCGGGCGCAGGATACCACGGGAGCAGGCGACCTGCTGCTTGCCGCGCTGCTTTCACGGCTGCATGCAGGGGAGGAGATGGCCGCCGCCGTGCGCGGGGCAATGTCTTTTGTGGAGGGAAGGCTCCAGCGAGGCGCTTTGTGAATGACCTTGTGAGACTGTCCTCCGAAGTGGCAGATGCGCTGCGCGCGCGCAGGCCGGTTGTTGCTTTCGAATCGACCATAATAAGCCACGGCATGCCTTACCCGCGCAACGTGGAAACGGCGCTTGCCGGGGAAGCCCTTGCGCGCGAGTGCGGCGCCGTGCCTGCGACAATCGCCCTCCTTGACGGCAAAATCGCGGTCGGCCTGGACAGGAAAGAGCTGGAGAGACTGGGCACGGAGAAGGGCGTGCTGAAGGCGTCACGGCGCGATCTTGCCTGGGCGCTCGCTGCCCGAAAAACCGCGGCCACCACCGTGTGCGCCACGATGATTGCCGCACGGCAGGCCGGTATCGACGTGTTCGCTACGGGCGGCATTGGAGGCGTGCATCGCGGAGCATCGGACACCTATGACGTCTCGGCGGACCTGGGCGAGCTGGCCGCCACCTCCGTATGCGTGGTTTCAGCAGGCGCCAAGGCCATCCTCGACCTGCCGAAGACGCTCGAGATGCTGGAGACCCTGGGCGTGCCCGTGGTGGGATACGGCACTTCCGAGTTTCCCGCCTTCTATTCCCGGTCCAGCGGCCTTGGCCTTTTCCTCAGGGCTGATTCCCCCGGAGAGATCGCGCGCATGCTTCGCGTGCAGCGTTCACTCGGATTCCCGCAAGGCATCCTGGTGGCAAACCCGGTCCCCATTGAATGGGAGATCCCGAGGGCCACGATGGACGCATGGATCGGGCAGGCGATGAAAGACCTGGAAATCCAGGGGGTCCGCGGAAAGGAAGTGACGCCATTCCTTCTTTCACGGATCGTCGATCTCTCCGGCGGCGCGTCCCTTGAAACCAATATAAGGCTGTTCCATAACAACGTACGCCTGGCCAGCCGCATCGCAGCCGAGTGTGTGCGGGAATAACAGCGCCCCGCGGTCATGAATATTCGGGCGCGTATCGATTTATTCATCCTCGATTTTCGCCCGCCGCGCCTTGCGCCGGAGAATTCTCTCGCTTATAGTGAAAGGGCACGCAGGCAGGAAGACAAGGAGATACACACATGGCTGAACTGAATCCCTTCAAGATTGCGCAGAAACAACTGGACACGGCTGCGGCGACACTTGGACTGGACGAAGCCACCCATCAGCTCCTGCGCTGGCCCCAGCGCGAGCTGCAGGTGTCGTTCCCCGTCCGCATGGACGACGGCTCCGTCAGGATCTTCCATGGCTATCGCGTCCACTACAACGGCGCGCGCGGCCCCACCAAGGGCGGTCTTCGATGGCACCCCGACGAGACCATCGATACGGTGAGGGCGCTCTCCGCCTGGATGACCTGGAAGACGGCGGTCGTGGACCTCCCCCTCGGCGGCGCCAAGGGCGGCGTGACGTGCAATCCCAAGGAGCTTTCCGCGGCGGAGAAAGAGAAACTCGCCCGGGCCTATGTCCGGGCAGTCGGACGATTCCTGTCTGAGACGGGCGATGTGCCGGCTCCCGATGTGTATACCACGCCGGACATCATGGCGTGGATGATGGACGAGTACGAGACGCTCATCGGCACGCACAGCCCCGGCGTGATCACCGGCAAGCCCATTGCCCTCGGCGGGTCCGCAGGCCGGGGCGACGCCACAGCGCGTGGCGGCATCTATGTCACTCGTGAGGCTGCCTTGAAGCTCGGGCTGGATCTCAAGGGCAAGACCATGGCCATCCAGGGTTTCGGAAACGCGGGCCAGTACGCGGCGTCCCTCGGGGAGGAGCTCCTCGGCCTCAAGCTCGTGGCAGCATCGGACTCTCAAGGCGGGGTGCACAATGCGCGCGGAATCGACGCGAAGGCGCTCGCCGACCACAAGAAGCGCACGGGCAGCCTCAAGGGCTTCCCCGGCGCGGAGAGCATCACCAACGAGAAGCTGCTGGAGCTCGACGTCACGGTCCTGTTCCCGGCGGCGCTTGAAAACTCCATTACGGACAAGAACGCGGACCGGATCAAGGCGAAGATAGTCTGCGAGCTGGCCAACGGTCCCACGACGCCGGAGGCGGACGTCATCCTTTTCAAGAACGACGTGTTCGTCATTCCCGACTTCCTGGCCAACGCAGGCGGGGTGACCGTGTCGTACTTCGAGCAGGTGCAGAACGCGTACAACTACTACTGGAATCTCGAGCTGGTCTACAGCAGGCTGGATGAAAAGATGACGAAGGCTTTCCAGGACGTGTACGCAATGCATGAACGGCACAAGAGCAACATGCGGGAAGCCGCGTACCTCGTATCCGTGAGCAGAGTGGCGGAAGCTTGCAAGCTTCGCGGCTGGGTGTGAGCGAGCGCAGGGGTCCGTCCACTCTCAGCCCTGTCAAGGGCTATCGTCTCTTTCGCACCATCGCGCGCTATCCCGAGCTCCTGCCCCAGATGCGCAGCGCTTTCCTGGATGTGCTGGCGGATCGCGGCGTCATTACCCGGGAAGGCCTCGCCGCCTTGGCGGGAGAGCAGATGCGCGCGGATGGCGTGGAGGACACCGAGCCCAACCGGGCGGAATACACCGATGCGCTCATCGACCTCTTCTTTGCCAACACGGTAAGCCCCGAAGAGGCGCAGAACTGGGTCAATCTTGTCCGCAAGAGGGACAAGTGCCAGGAGCTGGGCCGGGTTGTGGCCAGTGACGGCGCCTCCTCGGAGACGATCTGGCGCGCCTTGCGGGAGTTCTGCGACATACCGAAGGGGGAGCTGTACATATCACGAGAGGAGGCGGAAGGCATCCGGGTTTCGCTGCTCTCGCACTACATCTCAAGCCAGCTCCCCTTCATAGGGATCGCCAAGAACCACGTCACCATCCGGGACATTGACGCGGTGCTGGGCCATACGATCGGGCACGTGGCCTATCCGGGCAAGCTCGGGGGCAAGGCCGCCGGCATGATCGTTGCCCAGAAGATCCTCCTGCCCATACTGACTGAGCGGGACCCGGATTTCGAAAAATTCATCGCGGTACCGGAAACCTGGTACGTCAGCTCCGGTGTATTCTCCGATTTCATCGACCGAAACCATTTCTACGGCTTCCATACGCACAAGTACCGCGACAGGGAGGCGATCGACGAGGAGTTCAAGCGCGTCGGCGGAATGTTCGAGAAGGCATCCTTCCCCGCCGACGTCCTGGAGGAGTTCAGGATGCTCATTCGCCAGATCGGCGAGCACCCCATCATTGTGCGTTCCTCCAGCTACCTCGAGGACAGCTTCGGCCTCGCGTTCTCGGGCAAATACCAGTCGGTCTTCCTTGCCAATCTCGGGAATGAGGACACGCGGCTGGCTGCATTCCTCCAGGGTGTGAAGACCGTCCTTGCCAGCATGTATGGACCCGATCCCATCATCTACCGCAGGGACCACGGCCTTCTCGATTACAACGAGCGCATGGCCATGATCGTGCAGAAGGTGGTGGGCCGCAGGTTCGGTGACTGGCTCTTCCCCCTGGCGGCAGGCGTGATGTATTCATCCAACACGTGGGCCTGGAACCCGAAGATCAGGAAAGCGGACGGCCTGGTGCGGCTCGTGTTCGGGCTGGGCACGCGCGCCGTGGACAGGGTGGGGGGAGATTATCCGCGCATGGTTCCCCTCAGCCATGCCCTGCTCCGTCCCGAGGTCACCGCCGAGCAGATCTACAAGTATTCGCAGAAAATGGTGGACGCCATCAACCTGCGGTCGGGCACATTCGAGACCGTGGATTTCCGGACACTCGCGGCCCAGACCGCGCATCCCGATCTCTTCATGGCGGTCTCCCTTGCCGCGAACGGGGAGATGCGCGCCCCGCTCTTCAAGACTCAGGAATTGCCGCCCGCTTCACTTTGTCTCACCTTCGAGAACTTCCTTTCCCGGTCGGCCTTTGTGCCGATTGCAAAGAAGCTGCTGGCCACGGTGCAGGCTGCCTATGGAAGGCCCGTCGACATCGAGTTCGCCTGGGACGATGAGAAGTTGTACATCCTTCAGTGCAGGTCACTCTCCCTGCGACGGGAAGTGGATCGGGTCGTGATTCCCACGGGCGTACCGGAGGCGGAAAAGCTCTTTGTCACACACTCGGGGCTTTCCAGCGCCTCGATCCCCGATATCGAGTACGTGGTGTATGTAGATCCTCGCGCGTACGACCGGCTGGACAGCGTGGAGAAGAAGCACAGGGTGGGGTGGGCCGTGGGCCAGCTCAACCAGCGCCTGGCCGGCAAGCGCTACGCGCTTCTCGGTCCCGGCAGGTGGGGGAGCAATGACATCAACCTCGGCGTGAGGGTCACCTACTCGGACATCAACAACACGCGGCTACTCGTGGAAATCGCATTTGCCCGGGACGGCTATACTCCCGAGGTCTCCTATGGCACGCACTTCTTCCAGGACCTCGTGGAGGCGGATATCGCCATCATGCCCCTGTATCCCGACACGCCGGGGAACATGCTGAAGGAGGAGCTCCTGCTCGGCTCGGAGAACTCCCTTGCGCGAATCGATGCCGGGCTGAAGGATCTTGCAGGCGTAATCAAGCTCCTGCACGTGCCTTCAGTCAGGCAGGGAAACCTCCTGCACGTTTACCTCGATGCGGAATCACAGGAGGGAACGGGTCTTTTCGGGCCGGCAATGTCTGTTCCGCCGCACTAATGTCACGGAATACCGCGGCCACCGTACTCGGTGGCATTAGTGACCGGGCCGGACGAATACGGCCACTTCCCAGAGGCCGCGCAGGAACCTGCCGCGGCGCTCCAGCCCGCCCGCGTGCACGCTGGCTTCGATGAGGGGGCGGCGGTGCACAAAATTGCGGAATCCCGATCTCTGAGCCACTCGAACCAGATTGAGGAATGCACTGATGAGCCTCGTCAGCCAGGTGTCCCGAGGGTAGACGAAGGCGAGAATCCTTCTGGCTTTTCTCGCGGACAGCTCGACGAGCGCCCGTGCATCACTGTAACAGCATATGACCCTGTCCAGCGTGACGATGTCCGCGTCTTCGAGGCTGTCGGCAATCTCGACAAAGTTGCCGTGACGGTACGACACGCGCGCGTCGAAACCTCGACTCGCCGCCTCCTCCCGTGCCGCGGTCAAATACGCTGAAGAGGCGTCGATGTCGACCGCCGAACGGGCGCCCGCGGACAGGAGCTCAACCTGGACGGCCCCCACGCCGCCCCCGATGTCCAGGAGCGTGAGGCCCTGCACTCCTTCTGCAACGATCTTCTCGACGAGCAAGCGCGTGGTGGCGCGGGCGCCTTTCTGCTGGAACTGCCTCAATTCCTTCGCGGCCAGTTTCCTGTCGAAGAGCTCTTCAATACCGATACACTGAGGGCAACTCATCGATTGCGGGGACGGGGGCCGGCGGTGCCCGGCCCTGAAGGGCCGGGCGTCCGTTGCGGGCGATTACTTCTTGTCGGGCATCGAGATCATGCCGTCCCAGCTATTCAGCACTTTTCCTTCCCGAGCTTCCGCTTCCGAGAACCAGTGCGCCGTGACGGTCTTGAGCTCTGTAAAGAATCGAACCGCGTCTGCGCCCATGGTGTGCAGGTCACCGAAGAATGAGTTCTTGTGACCGGTGAACCCGAAAATGCCCAGCGGCACGGGTATCCCCACGTTGACGCCTACCATGCCCCCGTGGCTCCTCTTGGAGAACTCCCGCGCATAATACCCGTTCTGCGTGAAGATCACCGAGCCGTTGGCAAACTCGCTTGCGTTCATGAGCGCAAGCCCTTCCTCGAAGTCCTTCACGCGCTTCACGCACAGCACCGGGCCGAAGATTTCACGGTCCCCGATGGTCATGCCCGGCTTCACGTGATCGAAGAGGGTGGCTCCGAGGTAGAAGCCTTTTTCATATCCCTTGACGCACACTTTGCGGCCGTCCAGCACGAGCTTTGCGCCTTCCTCGACACCCTTCTGGATCCAGTTCACGACCGACTGCTTGTGCTCCGCGTTGACAAGGGGACCGAGCTGGCTGGTCTTGTCGTACGCGGGGCCTACCTTCAATTCCGACATCACCTTTGCCAGAACGGCGACAAGCTTGTCGGCTATCGCTTCCTCGACGACGACAACGGGAAGCGCCATGCAGCGCTCTCCCGCGCATCCGCACGCGGAATTCACAATGCCCCGCGCGGTCCTCTCCAGGGCGGCGTCCCGGAGAACGAGGGCGTGATTCTTTGCTTCCGTCAGGGCCTGCACGCGCTTCCCGTTTGCAGCGGCCGTGGCGTAGATGTGCTTGCCGACCGACGTCGAGCCGACGAAGCAGACGCCCTTTATGTCGGGGTGCCGGAGGAGGATCTCCGCTTCGTTCCGCGAACAGGTGACCAGGTTGATCACTCCCTTGGGAAGGCCGGCTTCCTCCCAGAGGTCCATGATCCGGATGGCCGACTGGGGAACAAAGCTTGCCAGCTTCAGCACCAGCGTGTTCCCCGTGGCGATACAAATGGGCGCAACCCATCCCATGGGAAGCATTGCAGGAAAATTCCAGGGCACTATCCCGGCAAATACGCCGAGGGGCTCCATGTACTGGGTGGTGTCATAGCCCACCGTGGCGTTCATGAGGGCAGGACCCTTCATCAGGTGGGGGATGCCGCAGGCGAACTCCACGAGCTCGGTGACCTTGATGGCGTCTCCCATGGCCTCATCCAGGACCTTGCCGTGCTCTTTGGCAACCAGCATGGTCAGCTCGTCCAGGTGCTTGTCCAGAAGGCTCTTCATGCGGAAGAGCACCTGCACGCGCTTGCTCGGCGGCGTGTCCGACCACGCGGGGAACGCGGCGGCGGCGGCCGCAATGGCCTCCTCGACCTCCGCGGGGGTGCACTGGGGGGCCTGCGCGATGACTTCTCCAGTCGACGGATCGTAGCAATCCATATATTTAGCGGTTTTGGATTCCTTCCAACCACCCGCGAAATACCTTAATTTTGGGGCTGTCTGGGTCATATGAATCTCCTTGATCTTGGGGGTTGCTCACACAGTACCACCAACCCGGAATTCCGTCAATGCGTGGGTGCGATCCGCGGATCGAGAGTACCCGCGCGACGTTTTTCTACCTGGGCTGGATCTTCAGGAGCTCCCGTGTCCCTTTCAGAGCGGGATTGACCGAAGCGTAGTCAAAGGCGGTTTTTCCTTCTTTGGAGGTGAGCTTTCGGTCCGCCCCTGCCGCCATGAGAGCGGCGACAACGAGAGGGTTTGAGTTGAAGCGTGCCGCGAACATGAGGGCCGTCTTTCCGTCAGGGTCCTTCTCGTTGACTCGCGCGCCTTTCTGTAGGAGGAGGGAGAGAACATCAGGGTTCATGTTGGATGCCGCCGCCATCACGGGCGTTTCCTCTTCATCGTCCCTGGCATTGATATCGGACCCGGCTTCGATGAGGGCCGCCGCCACCTCCGGTATGGCGTTGGAGCCCGCCGCCAAAAAGAGCGCGGTGCAGCCGTGCGGGTCCTTGTCCCGCACGCGGGCGCCCGCTTTCACGAGCATCGAGATCACCCGGGGGCTCATGGTAAAGGAGGCCGCGCGCATAAGGACTGTATCGCCCCGCGTGTCACGGGCGGCGATGTCAAAGATATCCTGGGCAAAAAGGAGTGCAGGGAACAAAAGGGCCATGAAAGTCAAAGCGATCTGTTTCATACCGCCTCCTTCGAAGGGTACGGAAACCACATCCCTTTTTGAGCCCGCTAGCCCTCCATCTCCACGACGACCTTGTCCACTTTGTCCAGGTCTCGCCGGTAGAACACGGCCGCGAGGAGGAACAGCACACCGGCCAGGATGGAGGCGACGGGAACGACGAGCATCGCCGCACTCAGCCCGAACCTGTCGGAGAGAGCCCCCACGGCAATCGGACCGGTGGAGCTTCCCAGAAGGTTCTGCACAATCACGCAGATTGCGTAGGAAATCGCCCAGAGCCCGGGGTGCACGACATCCTGAGTGACCGCGGATGCCCCCGAGAGGTAGAGGAGCGTGGAAACAGCCGCAATCATCATGACGATGTATTGTGCCGTACCGGCGAATACTCCAAAGGCAAGCAGCCATATCGCCGCGCTGAGGAGAGTGGAGAGTCCCGCGAAAAGGGGGCGCGCGGCGGGCCGCTTCTTTCTCCATGCATCCACGATGTACCCGCCCAGCGGAGCGCCGATGATGGCCAGCAGCATGATGGAGGATGCCTTGAGACCCGCCGGTCCGGCGGCCAATCCTTCAGTCCGCACGAAATAGGAGGGAAGCCAGATCAGGTACGCGCTGGTGAGGAAGGTGTTCCCCGCGAAGGCGACATAAGTCAGAAGCAGGGAAGGCGTGTGGAGGAAATCCCGCACAATCTCCCGCATGCGCATCTTCTGCGCCGCCCGATTCACCGTGGCGGCCCGCTCGAGCTTCACCGTCCGGTAGTCGCGGGCGAAGAAGAAGAACAGCGCGCCGATGATGAACCCGGGAATGGCAACGATTCCGAAGGCATGTTTCCAGCCCCACTTCGTGGCGATGACGCCCCCAAGGGCCACTCCGATTGCCGATCCCAGGGGGATGGAGGCGTTCCACAGGCCTGTCATTCGTGAGCGCTTTTCCATGGGATACATGGCGGAAATCATTGCGGTTCCGCCGGGCGCGTATCCTGCCTCGCCGACACCGACACCCAGCCGGGTGAGGAAGAGCTGGGGGAACGTCCTGACCGCGGCGGCGAGCCCGGTCGCAATGCTCCAGAGCATCACCATGAGGCCCACGCTCCGCTTCCTGCTCCACCTGTCCACGAGGATGGAGACGGGAAACGTGAAGATCACGATGGACCAGTAGACGGCGGAAGCGAGGGATCCGGCCTGCGTGTCGGTGACTCCGAGATCACTCTTCAGGAACGGGATGAGTGAGGATATGACTTCACGGTCTATGTAGTCGAACATATACAGGAGAAAAAGCCCTGCAAACAGCCAGCGCGTCGCGCGCGCACCGGTGTTCGCGCGGGCAAGGCCCGAGGGATCGTCAGCCATATGCTCTTTTCCACTCCCCGCCATGTTCACACCCCCTGATCCCTGGAATGCCTCAAGATACCGGAGAGAACGTGAAAATACTACTCCTGGAGGACCGTTGCGGGACGACTCACTCGGCATGTCGACGATCATTTCGGAAAAAAAAGATTTGCCAATATAAAGGACTTCCTGTAAGATGCGGATCGCCAAATCCGCGGAACTGCGCGGAGTACCGTGCAAGGTACCGCGGCGGTTCAACCTGGCTCGGCGGGAGGGTCATATCACAACACAACAATGGATCGCCCTCGGGATATTCGTCCTCTCGTACGGCCTGATCATTTCGGAAAAGGTGAACCGCACCATCGCCGCCATGCTCGGCGCCGTGCTGGCGTTCATTTTCATCCTCGGCCCGAAGGAGCTTCTCCAATACGAGAACTGGGAGACCATCCTCTTCGTGTTCGGGATGATGGTGATCATCGAAACCATGAGCCTCTCCGGGTTCTTCCGGTGGCTTGGACTGCACAGCGCGCGGTGGGTGAAGCTCGATCCTCTGAAGCTCTTCATCCTCTTCCCCTTTCTCGCGGCATTCCTCTCCGCGTTTGTCGACAGCATCACCGTCATGCTCTTCATGTCCACCCTGACCATCGAAGTGGCGGCTATTATCGGTATCAATCCCCTCCCGCTGATCCTTGCCGAGATCAGCGCGGCGAATATCGGCGGCTCCTCCACCATGGTCGGGGATCCTCCCAACGTGATTCTGGGGACCTACTTCCAGCTTTCCTTCATGGACTTCGTCAAGAATACCGGCGCAATCGCCTGGATCGGGTTCATCATCTGCATCGCTTTGTTCATCTGGTTCTTCCGGCGGGAGATATTCACGGCCCGCAGGAAGCTGCACGAGGACCCGCGGCGGCTCGAGCAGCAGGTGAACTCCCTGGATCCGGCCCGGGCCATTCAGGACAAGAGACTCTTTGCCGTGGGCCTGATTGCCATTTTCTACGTCGTTGCCGCCCTGGTCACGCACAGCATGACTCACCTCTCCGTTGCAACAATCGCGATCACGGGCGCGATGCTCGCGCTGCTCCTGGGCGGGAAAAAGATGGGGACAGTGCTGTCAAAGATTGACTACCCCACCATCGCCTTTTTTGCGGGCCTGTTCCTGATAGTAGGCGCCATGGAACACGTGGGTCTCCTGACAATCGTGGCCAACAAGGTGAGAGAGCTCTCCGGCGGGAGCTTCTTCATCGCATTGTCAATCATTCTCTGGGTGAGCGCCTTTGGTTCTTCCATCGTGGACAACGTGCCGTTCGCCGCCACCATGGCGCCTATCCTCAAGCACATGAGCGGGATGCCCGGATTTTCCCTGCTGCCGCTGGTCTGGTCGGCCTCACTCGGGACTGACATCGGAGGAAATGGCACCCCCATCGGGGCCTCGGCGAACGTCGTTGCGGTTGCCACATACGAACGGATGACGGAGAAGAAAATAAGCTGGGGATACTACTGCAAGGTGTCGTATCCGGCCATGATGGTGGTTGTTCTGGTCTGCAACCTGCTGCTGTACCTTTTTTACATCATCTAGAGGCAGGGGGGAAAATCTAAAAAAAATGTTGCTTTCCCGGAAAACCCGTTTTATAGTGGGGAACCAATCCCAATCCTTTTTCATCAAGAAGGAGGCTTTATGGCAGACGTGGTGAATGTGGTTCCGAAAGGGTACACCGAAAACCCGGACCTGATGCCCATTCCGCTCAGCAGCCAGAAGTACGGTGGGGCGACATGGACGCTGATGATGTTCTCCATGAACACCTGCATCCCCATGTTCTTCCTCGGCCCCATCGGCATGAGCCTGGGTCTGAGCTTCTGGCAGGCGCTCTGGGGGTCGCTGATCGGCAACCTTGCCGCGGTGATCGTCATGTGGCTGAACGGAGTCTTCGGGGTCCGGCACGCCGTCGGCTACCCGGCGCAGGTTCGCGGCTCGTTCGGCTTCCGCGGCGCGCACGTGCCGGTCATTCTGAGAGGGATTTCCGGGCTCATGTGGTTCGGCATCGAGGCGTGGGCCGGCTCGCTTGCCATCACGATGATCATCGTCGCCATCGCGGGTGTTCCCAAGGACATGGTGACGGCCGTTGCAATCAAGTACCTGATCATCTCACTTGTCTTCTACCTCGGCTCCTTTGTTTTCGTCATGCTCTTCGGCCTTCAGGGAATCGGGCAGATGGCCAACTGGGCCGGCCCGATCATGCTCATCTACTTCATCTGGCTGGTCATCTGGCTGGCAACCCGCTCTGAGTTCGCGGGAAACGCGGCCAAGATGTGGGTGAGCAAGGCGGGCTATCTCAGCTTCCCCTTCCTGGCATACCTTGCCGTGCAGACCAACTGGTGGGCAACCGTTGCGCTGAACATCTCTGATATCTCGCGCGGCATCAACCCCAAGAAAAAGGGCGCCTTCGGCTTCGGTCTGTTCGTGGGGATCGTGCTCTGCCAGATCCTTGCCACGGGCCTCGGCTACGCCGCGGTCGTCCTGACCGGAACAATCCTGCCCCAGGACATTATCGTCAAGTTCAGCCCTGGGCTCATTCCGGCCCTCATCGGGCTTCTTTTCGCCTTCCTGGCGCCGTGGTCCACGGACATGACCGCAAACTCCATCCCGCTCTTCAACATCCTGATGTCGACCTTCAAGATGCGCTGGAAGACCGCGGTCATTGTCGGTTCCCTCATTGCCTTCTTTGCGGTGCCGTGGTGGTCAGTGGCGAACGGCCAGGCGTACGTGGACTACATCCAGGCCTGGGCGGGCAACTATGGGATCCTTCTGGGACCTATTGCGGGTATTATGATCGCCAATTACTGGCTCGTACGCAAGCAGAAGGTCGATATCCAGGGTCTCTACTCCAAGGGATCGGGCAGCTCCTGGTTCAAGAACGGCTGGAGCCTTGCCGGCTTCGTCTCCCTGATCCTCACCTGGGTGGTCTGCTACGTGATTGCGGCCCTCATCCACCAGATAGCCTACGTGAACATCGGGAGCCTGAAGGTCCCGTTCCCCGGCGGTGTCATCTGGTACTTCGCTGTTGTCGTTGCTCTCCTTCTGGAATGGCTCTTCGCGGGCGTGTTCCAGGAGACCAAGAAGTAGGGAAAAACTCCCTCCGTGCATGAAAAAAGCGCCGGGTCACCCCGGCGCTTTTTGTGTGTGCTGGGCATGTTCACCAGCTTTGGGGGCGAACCGGCTATTGACCGACAAGGGGAGGGTTCTCCAATGGGCTTACACAAGGCTTTCCAATGGGGTGCGATCTGGTGGCGTGCCTTTCGATACCATTTCGTTCCCCCAAGTTTTCTGCCGGCCATTCTCGGAGCGGTGATCGCCTGGTCGATCTCCGGCAGGTTTTCGCTGGGATACTTCGTCGTGGTAGCGCTCGCCGTTACGTTGAACCATGTCGCGCTCAACATGACCGACGACTATTACGACTATAAGCAGTCCGTCGACCGAGCCGCGGGTCACGTCGAGAATCCCTACTCGGGTGGCAGCGGTCTCCTCACTTCGGGCGCGATCAAGCCCAGGCTCATGCGTCGGGTATTCCTTTCTCTGTATTTCCTTACCTGCGCCGCGGGGATTTTCCTGACCGTGATGTGTGGTTGGCCGGTCCTCGCGTTCGGGCTGATCGGCGTGCTGTCCGCCTATTTCTACACGGCGCCGCCGGTTCGCTATGCGTACCGCGGCTTCGGCGAGGTGTCCCAGCTCCTCAACTTCAGCCTCGTGATCGGCTTGGGGGCGTATTTCGTTCAGTCTCAGAGGCTTTCGTGGGAAGCAGCGTTCGCTGTCCTGCCTCTCGGCCTCATGATGTTCTCCATGATTACGATCAATGAAATTCCCGATTCGGAAAGCGACGGGACGGGAGGAAAGCGAACCCTTGTAGTTCGTTTCGGCCGCTCGGCGGGGATGTGGCTCTATGGAGCCGCGGGCGCAATGGCCTATCTCGTCATCCTCGTCTCCCCGCTTTTCGGCCTCACTACTTTCTGGACGTACGTGAGCCTTCTCACGTTTCCCATGTTCGCCAAGGCGTTCTTCGTGCTCCGCAGGAACTATATGAACCCCGCGGCCATGGCTCCCGCGAACATGCTCACTATCCGCGCGCACAACCTGATGGGCATCCTGTTGATTGCGGCCTACGTGATCAGAGGGGTCATCGGCCAGCGTCCGCCAGGACAGATGATTGCTCCCCTGATCATCCTTCTGGTGCTTTATCTCCCCGTGGCGGTCACGATATTTTCCCGGCGGCTGGCGCGGTAGACGTCCATGGCTACGGGCTCGCTCTCGCACATCCCTGTGCTCGCTCGCCCTCGGCATCCCTGCCTACGGGCTCGCTCTCGCACATCCCTGTGCTCGCTCGCCCTCGGCATCCCTGCCTACGGGCTCGCTCTCGCACATCCCTGTGCTCGCTCGCCCTCGGCATCCCTGCCTACGGCAGCTGCTGCCCGATTTCTCCGTACAGCTCGGGACGGCGGTCGCGGAAGAACTGCCACCCGTCGCGCACTTCCCGGATCTGGTCCATGTCCAGATCTGCCACCACGACCTCGTCCTTGTCCTCCGAGCCCTTGACGAGGATCTTGCCGCGAGGATCCACGAAGTAGCTCGATCCGTAGAACTTGCCGAACTCCCAGGGCTTTTCGACGCCCACCCTGTTGTTGGCCCCGATGAACACCCCGTTTGCCACTGCCTGGGCCGGCTGCTCCAGCTCCCAGAGGTATTTGGACTTTCCTTCTGTTGTGGCGGAAGGGTTGAAAAGGATCTCCGCACCCTTGAGAGCCAGGATGCGCGCGCACTCGGGGAAGTGGCGGTCGTAGCAGATGTAGATGCCGATCTTCGCGTATGCGGTCTGGAAAACGGGAAAAGGAATCGTGCCGGGCTTGAAATAGAACTTCTCCCAGAAAGCGGGGTAGGTGTGGGGAATGTGCACCTTGCGCATTTTGCCCAGGTACTTCCCGTCTGCATCGAGCACTGCCGCGGTGTTGTAGTACACGCCCTCCTGCTCCATCTCGTAGACGGGCAGGATCATCACCATGCGGTATTTCTTGGCAAGCGGGGCCATCCTCTCCGTGATGGGTCCTGGTACAGGTTCGGCGGTCCTGTACCACTTGATGTCCTGCTCTGCCGGGAAATAGGGGCCGTGGAAGATCTCCTGCAGGCACAAGACCTGGACGCCCTTCTTGCCCGCCTCGTCGATAAGAGGCATATGTTTCTGGATCATCTTTTCCTTGATTTCCTGGAGGGAGCCCTCGTGGGTGGGATTGGAGGCCTGGATAAGGCCGCAGCGGATCACTCGTGGCATGTGTGTCTCCTTTGGTTGATTATAGGGTGAACGGAAAAAAACCGTCAAATCCTTTTTCGTGCTGAATTTATTTTTGTTTACAAATGGAGCAACTGGACCTATAATCCTGAAGTCCGCTGCGGCAAACCGTCGCGGCCGGATCCCCCTGCGGCATGCGCAGCAGGCCGGATCACAGCAGGCGGGATCACATCGTCCCGGCGGACGCGAATCAAAATCTTCAAGAAGCGCAGTCGTTTTCGCTTGCCGGCAAAGGAGCAATCCCTTGAACCGGCAGACGCCAATACTTTTTTCAAGGAGGCTCAACCGTGAGCTACGCTGAGCGCTTCCAACAGATGGAGAAGGGATTCGACCTGTCGCAGGCCATGGCAGAGGCGGATCGCTGCCTCCTGTGCCATGATGCCCCCTGCTCCAAGGGATGTCCCGCGGAGACCGATCCCGGCACATTTATCCGCAAGCTGCGCCTGCGCAACATCACGGGCGCCATCCGTACGGTGAAATCGAACAACTCCCTGGGAGGGGCGTGCGGCGTGCTCTGCCCGACCTCCCGGCTGTGTGAGAAGGAGTGCAGCGCCACCGGAATCGGCAGGCCCATAGAGATCGGCAAGATCCAGCGCGCTCTGATCGAGCACGGATGGAAAACCGGATTCAGGGCGTTCGAAAAACAGTCGGGGCGGCAGGAAAAGATCGCCGTTGTGGGGTCCGGGCCGGCAGGCCTGTCCTGCGCCGCTGAGCTTGCAAAGTCCGGATTCCAGGTGACGGTCTTCGAGGAACGTGGGGAGCCGGGTGGCGTCATCCGCTACGGCGTGCCTTCCTACCGGTTCGACAAGAGCTTCCTCACGCACGAGCTGGCGGACCTGGAGTTTCTCGGCGTCAAGTTTGTCTGCAATACCCGAATCGACGGCGCAAAAGGCGCGGAGAAGCTCCTCAAGGACGGCTTCAAGGCCGCTTTCATTGCGCCGGGACTCTGGGGAGCCGAGCGCATCCCGGGAGCGGACAAGGTGACGGGTGTCCTCACCTCCGTGGAGTTTCTCGCCATGCTGAGGGAAGAGGCTTATGACAAGCTGTCACGGATGGTCGAGGGCAAGGTCGTGGCCGTCATCGGCGGAGGCAGCGTTGCCATGGACTGCGTGGAGTCTGCCCTGAAGCTGGGGGCCAGGGACGCGTACCTCGTGTACCGCCGCTCCTTTGCCCAGATGCCGGCAGAGGAAGAGGAACGTCTTGCCGCGCTGCGGGAAGGAGTCCATTTCCTGCTGCTCAACCAGCCCAAGGAGTACCTCGCAGACGGCCAGGGGAAGCTGAAGGGACTGGCGCTCGTACGGACTCGCCTGGGTGAACCGGATGCCTCCGGGCGCCGCGCGCCCCTGGAAATCAAGGGTTCCGAATGGACCCTCGAGGCACAGGTTGCCGTCGAGGCTATCGGCAATCGCCCCGACCTCGCCGACTGGTCGGGGATGGTCGCGGTGGGCCGCCGGGGTCTGATTATCGCGGATGAAAAGACGAGAAAAACCTCCGCGAGGAATGCTTTTGCCGGCGGAGACATCGTCCGGGGCCCTGCCCTGGTGGTCGATGCGGTGCAGGACGGCAAGCTGGCCGCGCGGGCAATCCGCGAAGCCCTGAGCTGAAGGAGGAAAGTCATGGGGAACAATCACAAGACAGACCTTTCCGTGAGTTTCTGCGGCGTGCGATTCAGGAACCCCTTCCTGCTGTCCTCCTCGCCGGTGTCCAACAGCGCCGAGATGGTAGAAAGAGCGTATGAGCACGGCTGGGCGGGGGTGTGCTACAAGACCCTGAACTCGGACCGCATCCCGATCATCCATCCTTCTCCCCGCATGAGCCCCTACCATTACGAGGACAAGCACGTGGTGGGGCTGCAGAACGTGGAGCAGATATCAGACCGTCCGCTCAAGGATAACCTGGCGGATTTCCTCTACCTGAAAAAGAAGTACCCCGACCGCCCCATCATTGCGAGCATCATGGGCTTCTCCAACGATGAGTGGGGCTATCTTGCCAAGGCAGCCGAAGACCATGGGGCCGACATGCTGGAGCTGAACTTCTCCTGCCCCCACATGACGGTGGAAGGCTCGGGACACAAGGTGGGGCAGGCGTTCCACCTGCTTGAAAAGTTCACCGCCACGGTGAAGAGGGCCGTGAAAATTCCCGTGCTTGCCAAGATGACGCCGAACATCACCGACATGACCGAGCCGGCGCTCTTTGCCAAGAAGGGAGGGGCGGACGGCATCTCCGCCGTGAACACCTTCCGGGCGATATCGGGCATCGGTCTCGATGACCTTGTCCCGCGTCCCAACGTCTTCGGCGTGGGCGCAATGAGCGGCTATTCGGGCGCGGCAATAAAACCCATCGCCCTTCATTTCATAGCGGAAATAGCGCAATGCCAGGAGCTCGACCTGCCCCTTTCTGCCATGGGCGGCATCGAAACCTGGGTGGACGCGCTGGAATACCTCTTGGTGGGAGCCACGACGCTCCAGGTGACCACGGGAATCATCCACTATGGATACCGGATCGTGGAAGACATGATCGAGGGCATCACCGACTACATGGTGTCCCGCGGCATCACAAGCATGGCTGACCTGATCGGGAAGACGCTGCCGCATTTGAAGGAGACCGATCATTTCGACCTGAAGCGGCAGGGCGTGGCACAGTATGACCTGGAAAAATGCATCGGCTGCGGTCAGTGCTACATCGTGTGCCGCGACGCCGGCGGCCAGGCCCTGGAGTGGGAAGCGGAAAAGCGCCGACCCAAGCTGACGGAGGACAAGTGCCTGAGCTGCATGATCTGCAACTTCATATGCCCGGTCCCTGACCTTATCACATACAAGGAGATGCCCCGGGGCTGGAAACGTCAGGAGACGCCGGTGAAGGATCCGGGCACGAAACGACAGATCAAGGTAAGTCCGTTCCAACCCGCATGAGGCAAATGTCACGGAATACCGCGGCCACCGTAGCCGGCGGCATTCGTGACCGCAAAAGGAGCAGGAAAATGAGCGTTCTACTGAAAAACGGTCGTGTCGTCACATCCACCGGCTCCTATACGGCGGACGTCTACGTGGAAGGGGACACGATCAAGTCCGTCGGCACCGGTCTGACGGTGAAGGCCGACGAAACCGTGGACGCGGCCGGCAAGTACATCCTGCCGGGCGCCATCGATCCGCACACCCACATCGACATGCCCTTCATGGGCACCACATCCTCCGACGACTGGAAGACCGGTTCCATCGCCGCCGCGTGCGGGGGCACCACCTCCATCGTGGACTTCAGCCTCCAGGGCAAGGGAGAGATGCTCCGCGACGCGGTGGATCGCCAGAAGGGCAAGGCGGACGGAAAGACGGTTGTGGATTACAGCATCCACCCCGGCGTCACTGACGCGCGTCCTGAAGTAATCGAAGAGGTGAAAAAGGCCATCAACGATTATGGCACTCCGAGCTTCAAGATCTTCCTCTTTTACGACTTCAGGGTGGATGACTACACCATGATCCGGCTCCTGGAAGAGACGAAGAAGCATGGCGGACTGGTGCAGGTGCACGCGGAGAGCTTCGACATGATCCGCCGGCTGAACGAGCAGCTCGCCGCTGAGGGCAAGCTCACGCCGATGGACCACGCACGGGCCCACGCGATACTGGCTGAAGAAGAGGCAGTGGACCGGGCGGCCAAGGCTGCGGAGTTCACCGGCAGCCGGATTTACGTGGTGCACCTTTCCTCGGCCCGGGGTCTCTGGACAATCAAGCAGGCCCGGGACCGTGGCGTACAGATCCATGCGGAGACCTGTCCGCAGTACCTGACCCTGAATGAAGACCGCTACAATGAGCCGAACTGGAACGGCGCCAAGTATGTCATGTCGCCTCCGCTCCGGCCGCAGGAGAGCTGCAACGAGCTCTGGCAGGGCCTGCGGGACGGAGACGTGCAGACAGTGGGCACTGACCACTGCCCGTTCAACTTCAAAGGGCAGAAGGACATGGCCGGCAAGGATGACTACAAGAAGATCCCCAACGGCGCTCCCGGCATCGAAACCATGCTGATGCTTCTCCACACCGAAGGAGTAGTGAAAGGGCGCATCACACTGGAGAGAATGGTCGAAGTCCTTTCCACGGGAACAGCCCGGATGTTCGGTCTGAAGAACAAGGGCGCCATCGCCGCGGGCAAGGACGCCGATATCGTGGTCTTCGACCCGAAACGCAAGTTTACGATCACCCAGAAGAAGCTTCACCAGAACGTGGACTACACGCCCTGGGAAGGCTTCGAGATGACCGGGATGCCTGAGATCGTCTACTCCCGCGGCAAGCGGGTGGCCGAGTGGTCCGGTGACCAGATGAAGTTCGTCGGCGAGGTGGGCAGGGGCAGGTTCGTCAAGAGGGAACCGCTCTCCGCGTATTGACGCTTTTTCCGGGAGGGAAGCTCATGGACACATCAAAGCTGCGGGTCAACGGCGCGCGTCTGCGCTCCAGCCTGGAGGAAATGGCAAAGATCGGCGCCACGCCGGCAGGGGGCGTGCAGCGGCTCACCCTGTCGGACGAGGACAAGAAGGCACGCGACCTCTTCGTGAAATGGCTGAAGGAGATAGACTTCAGCGTGACCATCGACGAGATGGGCAACATCTTCGGCCGAAGGCCGGGAACGAATGACGCTCTTCCCCCCGTGATGAGCGGCTCCCACGTGGACTCCCAGCCCCGGGGCGGCAGATTCGACGGGATCCTGGGGGTCATGGGCGCCCTGGAGGTCATGCGCACTCTGCATGAGAACAAGGTGCAGACCGAGCGGCCTCTGATCATCGTGGACTGGACCAATGAGGAAGGCTCGCGGTTCGCTCCCGCCATGGTCGCATCGGGAGTATGGGCAGGCGCGCTGCAGCGGGACTGGGTGTACGCGCGGACGGACAAGGACGGGAAGAAATTCGGGGAAGAGCTGCAGAGGATCGGCTACAAAGGCACGGTCCCCGCCAAGAAATGGCCCGCGTATGCGTACTTCGAATACCATATCGAGCAGGGCCCCCTGCTGGAGAGGCAGGGCAAGACCATCGGAGCTCCCAAGGGCATCCTCTGCCTGCACTGGTACGACGTGTATCTGGAGGGCGAGGCGAACCAGGTGGGCCCGACCCCCATGGAGGGCCGGCACGACGCGCTGTGCGCCGCCGCGGAGATGATCATCACGGTGAACACCCTGCCGGATCGCATGAAAGGCAACATGGTCGCCACCGTCGGCGAGATCCAGAACTATCCCAACTCGCGGAACATCATCCCGGACAAGGTGCATTTCACCGTTGACATTCGGTCCTGGGATGACGACCATGCCCTGAAGGCCTGGGAGCTTTTAAAAAAGGATTTTGCCGGGATAGCCGGACGCCGGGGAACTCCCATGCGGATAGAGGAGACGTGGCGGGTCGCCCATGCGCCATTCAACGAGAAGCTGGTGCAGAGGGTGCTGGACACGGCAAAGGAATTGGGCTACTCGCACCTGCACATGGTGAGCGGCGCGGGACACGATGCAAGCTACATGAACCAGGTATGCCCCACGGCAATGATATTCGTGCCGAGCATCGGCGGCCGGAGCCATGTCGAAGTTGAAAACACGAAGTGGGAGGATTGCGAAGCAGGGGCGAACGTGCTCCTGCACGCCCTGCTGAAAACCGCGAACGAGCGCTGAGGGGAGAGGAGAGAGGATGAAGACCGACGAACTGCAGAAGCTGGACCGCGAACACGTCATCTACAGCTGGAAGGCTCAGGGCGGCTGGCTGCCCACGGTCATCGACCATGCCGACGGCATCTACATGTTCGACACGAATGGCCGCCGCATCATGGACGGCTGCGCGGGGCTTTTGAACATCAACCTGGGGCACGGCAACAAGCATGTCCTGGACGCCATGAAGGCGCAGATGGACAAGCTCTGCTTCGTGTCCCCCGGGTTCAGCACCGAACCGAAGGCCAGGCTCGCCGCGATGATGGCCGAGGTGACACCGGGAGACCTGGACTACGTGCTGTTCACCAACGGGGGAGCCGAGGCGAATGAGAACGCCATCAAGTCCGCGCGCTGGTTCACCGGCCGGCACAAAATCTACGCGGCCTGGAAGAGCTATCACGGCGCCACTGCGGGGGCCATCACCGTAACGGGAGACCCGCGCCGCTGGCCCGCCGAGCCGGGCATCCCTGGGGTGGTGCATTTCTTCGGTCCGTATCCGTACCGCTGCCCCTTCGGCTCCAAGGATGAGGAGGAGTGCGGGCAGAAGACCCTCGCCGTTCTCAAAGAGCAGCTCATGTATGACAACCCCAAGAGCGTTGCCGCCATCATCATCGAACCGATCGTCGGCACCAACGGGATCATTCCGCCGACGAAGAGCTACATGAAGGGTCTGCGCCAGCTCTGCGACGAGAACGGGATCCTCCTGATCGTCGACGAGGTCATGTCCGCATGGGGCCGGTCGGGAAAATGGTTCGGCATCGAACACTTTGACATCATTCCCGACATCATCAGCACCGCCAAAGGCATCACGTCCGGGTACATCCAGCTCGGCGCCACCATCTGGAGCAAGAAGATCTGGGACTATTTCCAGGAGCGGAAGTTTGTCAGCGGCCTCACCTACACGGGCCACGCGCTGGCGTGCGCCTGCGGAATCGCCAACATCGAGGTCTACAAGAAGGAAAACCTCATCGAGCAGTCCGCGGAAAACGGCCGCTACCTCGCGAAAAAGCTCAAGGAGCTCGAGAACAAGCACCCCTCGGTAGGGGACACCCGCTGCGTGGGGCTGTGGGCCTGCATCGAGCTTGTGTCTGACAAGAAGACCAAGACGCCGCTTGCGGGTTTCAATGACTCGATCCGCAATGTCTCGGGGCCCCTGGGCAAGATATTTATGGACAACGGCCTGTACCTGTACTGCAACTGGGACTATATATTCATCTCGCCGCCCATCATCATCAACAAGCAGCAGATCGACGAGATGGTGGAGACCATCGAGAAGGGATTGAGCTACACCGACACGCTGGTAAAGAAGGCCTGAGTACAGCCAAGAAGGGCTGAATACAGCCAAGAAGGGCTGAGACTGGGCCGCCTTGCGGCCTACTTCCAGGACCAGAATGCGTAGTCCCCCGCGGTGAGAAACCGCGGGGTAACGGTTCGGTCCGCCCGCGCCACAAAGAGCCCGGGGGAGCCATCCGCCGTCAAAGCAGTGAAGAGAATGTAGCGGCTGTCGGGCGACCATATCGTGGCTGATCGCTGGAACTGATCGAAGAAGGGGATGACGCTGAACATGCCGCGGGCAGGTGGAAACCGGGCAATGGTCCAGGTCCTTCCCGTGGTCGCGTCGCACCCGACCAGCCTCAGGTAGGGAGCCCCGTCCGCGTGCAGGAACTCCGGGTCGATGTTGCCGTTGGTTTCGGGCACGATGTAGGCGAGACTGCGGCCGTTCGGGGCCCAGAAGAACGCCAGCACGGGCGCGTCCTCCACTGTCCTGGCCCCTGCGCTTCCGACCCTGGAGACGGCTTTGCCGTCAAGGTCCACGATCGTGAGCTTTCCCAGGGGAAACGGCTGCATGGCAGCGGCGGCAAGGTAGGCAAGACGCTTCCCGTCCGACGAGAGGGAGAAGTACGTCCCTCCTTCACCGCTGGCAATAGTACGGTCGGCGGAACCGTCGAGCGCGCGCAGATGCAGCGTGAAGCCCGACAGGTTCGAGGAAGCGTACACGAAGCTTTTGCCGTCCGGGGAGATATTCGGCGCCTGGAAGAAGCCGCCTTCCACCTTGACGTCCGAGCGGACGGACGCCGAGTCGACCTTCAGGACTGAAAGCCTCTCACCGCCTTTCGCGTTCTGCCCTCCATTGACGTGCGCCACGACCGTCCGGCCGTCACCCAGCCAGTCCCAATAGAATGGGGCTCCGCCGTCGAGACTGCGATAGTCGCCGTCCGCGCCCGCCGTGGCAATGCCGAGCTCGAGCGCGCTCTCCCCGAGCACCTGGGAGAGGAGGCTGACCCGGCGGGAATCGGGAGACCAGAAGAAATAGAAGGGCTGAAGCCGCGTCCCTGAAAGAAGGCGCGCGAGCCGCTTGCCGTCGATAGCCTCGGTATACAGGGATGCGTCGGTAAGGGTTGAGTCCGCGTTCACGGAAATACGCGCGAATGCGATGAGCGAGCCGTCCGGAGACCATGTCGGCGCGGCGTAGACGACCGCGCCATCCGCGTTCTTGCCGGCATCGTCCGTGAGGGCCCGCTCGTGGCCGGTTCTCGTATCGATGAGCCGGATGTTCCCTTCAGGCGCAAGGTAACAGATGAGCCCGGACCCGGGGGAAAGCGCCCGAAGGAAAACGCTCGCCCTGGCGCCCCGCATCTGGCAGGCACAGAGCATCGCCGCGCCGATTACGAGCAGCGCCAGAAGCCTGTCCTTGGGAAACGGGAGCGCCCTGTGGGGGTGCAGCAGTCTCTACTCCTGTGTGGGATAAGATACTTGCGCACCACCGGAAAAGCAAAGCGCCGCGGTCACGAATGCCACCGCATACGGTGGCCGCGGTACTCCGTGACATTCATCGGAACCGCTAGTAAATATCCACCGATCCCACGCCTGTCTCGACGAATATCTCCACCTTGTTCGCGGCCCCGGAATAGTCCGCGGAGGCGTAGCCGCCGGCAGAGAGGGGGAATCGGGCCCTGTCCACGTGGATTCCGGCCAGTGCGCTCTTCACCTGGATGGAGGCCGCCACGCCCTGCGGCACCCGCAGCTTTACGGCTGCGGCGCCGGACTCCACGTGCACCCTTGTGAAGCCTGCTGCCCGTGGAAGGTCGACGGTCGTGGAGCTTGCGCCGGTCTTGATGCTGAGCTCCCGCACCTGCAGGTCGGCGAGGGAGAGTCTGCTTTCGCTTGCGCCCGTCTCCAGGCGCAGGGAAAGGGGGATGGAGGAATTCATGGCGATGTCCCAGTCCAGCGCGCCTGCCCAGCCGCGGCCCCACGGAAAGAAGAAGTGCGATACATCGCGGTCTCTCACTCTCATGTCCACCGTGAGCCTGCCCCCCTCGCTCCTACGGATGGAGTCCAGCCCGCCCCCGAAGCTGCCGGTCAGAAGCTGGTCGGAACCGGCCCCGCCGCTCAGCGTGAGCCGGCCTGCGCCATGCCGGACGGTGACGGCTGCCTCGGTTGCGCCCTCGAGGGGGACGGCTGATTGCTCACGCGTCACGCTGCCGCTGCCGCCCCGGGAGAAGCCGCCGCCGGCAAAGCCCATGATGAACCAGACGCCCACGCCGATGAGCAGCAGGGGCCAGAAGATCCAGCCGATGCGGAAAGCGATGCCCAGGACGTTCAATGCCGTCTGGAGGATTGCCAGAACCCCGAGCACGATGAGGACCGCCCCGACAACGAAGCTCCAACGTCTCATTTCAATTTCCCTTTCCTTTTCTGATCAGAGGCTGTAGAATGACGAGCACCCCGATGGCAATGAGAACCACCGCCCACCAGGGTCCGAGCCAGGGCACGCCGCCGAAGAAGGAGCCGAAGAGGAAGAACAGCAGGAGACTGATGACAATGGGCCAGCCCCCTTCCACCAGCGCTCTCAGCGGGCGTCCCTCAAGGAGCTCGTTCACTGCCACCCCGACGCCGACAAAGCCGGGAATGAGCGCCCATGCAAAGGACCACGTCCACCACTGGCCCGTGCTGTTCTGCCAGTACAGAATACAGCCGATGCCGGCGATGATGCACGCGGGCACCGCCAATCCGGGCGTCCACGTGGCAAGGGCGAGGATCATGAAGATGACGCCGACTCCAATCACGACAAACGGCCAGGAGAACGTGTCCAGGATCCCCGGCACGATTCGCGTGACCAGGAAGAATACCCCCAGCAGGATGAGGATCGTTCCCACCACGAGGGCGGACCTCGATCGATGGTCCATAGCAGCCTCCTTTGTGATCGATCATTCGCAGTATAGGCGGCCGGATACCGGCCTGTCGAGGGATGAAACACATTCGGCGGCGTTTCGCGTTACTCCCGCGGAACGCGCGTGCCGCGCTCTATTTTTTGACTTCCACCGCCAGAGACAAGCGGCTGACCCCGCACGAACGGGCAATTTCCAGCACCCTGATCACGAGGTCGTAGCGCACGTCCCTGTCCCCCATGATGATGACTGGCGCGCCGGGGCGTTTCGCAAGGGCCGCGGTGAGACCCGGCCTGAGGTCCGCGAGCGCCGTACGCACGCCCTCCACGTACACGCCTCCCGCGGTATCGATGGTGATCACAAGGGTCTTCTGCGGCGCCGCTTCGGCGCTGGAGGTGCGGGGCAGGTTCACCTTGATCTCCGAGCGGATCAGGAGGGGGGTGGCGATCATGAAGATGATCAACAGGACGAGTACCACGTCCGTGAAGGGGGTGATGTTGATGCCCTCGAAGAGCTCGCGACGACGATGCCGATAGGTACGCATATTACCTGGCCACCAGGTCGATGACCTCCGAGGCGGCGAGCTGCATGTCGCT
>Ga0187878_1000285_pt1 | contig 61933 bp, 59 predicted proteins | sample June2016WEW_17_1_FD_132979 | JGI IMG/M metagenome (GOLD analysis project Ga0187878, IMG submission 132979) | Peatland microbial communities from SPRUCE experiment site at the Marcell Experimental Forest, Minnesota, USA - June2016WEW_17_150 | ecosystem: Environmental > Terrestrial > Soil >... | reverse complement strand
TGAATATACATAAGTCTGTCCTGCAGATAGCGCCGACTCATCGACTACAGCACCATCTTTTAGCAAATCTAAAAGCATAGTTCTTGCACCTAAATCTATATCTTTCGCTCGTAATACATATCCCTCTTGTAAACTTAGAGTGCCTCCTACAGATATCGTACGTTTAGTATCGTCGTCAATAAGTACTTTGAGAAGCTGTCCACTAGAAATTGCACTGACAGTCCCGATAGACGCAGTTGGATTTGGAGGCGTCGTATTACTGGTATAACCTGCAAAGTATTTATCTGCCATAAAGCCAATTACCTGATATTTTCCAAAGCCTGTATAACCAAAATTAACTTCTATCGGAGACGTGTTATATGCAATGTTATGACTACCTATAGTCCTTTGAATATTGCTAATTGTAAGTTGTTCAGTTCCTATATTATTATCTAGGTCATAATAGAAACCGGAAAAACTATATGAGTCCCATGTATATGTAGTACTCATTCCTTTATTACCATCCCATATGCGATTTCCAGTATGAGAGAGTTCTGGAGTTACCGTCAATGCCCATGAATATGATTGAGTACCATTATCATTTTTTCCTATAGCTGTTATATTCCATGTACCAACAGGTAGTGTACTGTTCAGATAATATGAAGATATAACTGAATCATTTTCCTGAACATTTGCGCCATTTAAATACCATATAACATTCACAACTTGGTCAAAAGATATAGTAAAATTGATAGACGCATTTTCTGTTGTATTTTTAGTTTGTTCAGGTATAGTACCGGTTATATGGAGAACATCAACTGCAACATTACCTATCCCAGCGGTAGCAAACGTGTCTATAGCAGAATTCTTATAGTAACTTTGATTGCTCCCATTATATGCATATATTGAAAAATTATAGTTTGTATTGTTTAACAGGTTAGATAATGTTATAGTCCTCGTCTTTCCAGAATTATTGTTCCAATCACTCCATGTTCCAAGGGATTGGTCCATTCCATAATATGTTCTTGTATTAGCATCACTCTGATTCACATCAAATGATATGTTAGCAGTTGATGATGTAGTATCTACTATATTAATATTGCTAATGTCTGGTGGTGTTGGAAGGGACAATGTCACATTAGAAGATACGTTTTTGGTAGTAAATGTTTCTATAGTAGAATTCTTATAGTAACTTTGATTGCTCCCATTATATGCATATATCGAAAATCTATATGTAGTATTGTTTAATAGATTAGATAATGTTATGGTCCTTGTCAATCCTGTATCATTCTTCCAGTCACTCTGTTGGTCAAGAGACATTGTACCATAAAGAACTATTGTATTAGCATCGCTCTGGCTTACATCAAATGATATGTTGGCGGCCGATGATGTAGTATCTACTATATTAATCTTGCTAATGTCTGGTGGTGTTGGAAGAGACGTCACGTTAGCGGTAGTCGTGAAACTGTGAGTATTAGATGAATGACTTTTACTGGGATCACTTCCATTATATGCATATATCTTATAAGAATATTTGGTATTTTGATTTAGATTTGAAAGTGTTATAGTTCTTGTTACCCCAGAACTATTATCCCAATCACTCTGCTGGTCAAGACTTGTCGGAGTTGTGCCATAACTAACCATTGTATTAGCATCACTCTGGCTAACTGTAAATGTAATTTTAGCACTCGTATCAGTTATCTCATTCACACCGATATTGCCAATACCTGGTGCAGTATTTCCTGTAGGTGCCGCAAGAACTATCGAAATTACACTCAACATAAAGAGTGTAAGAATTATTTTTCTATATACTTTTTTCAATTTATTCAACTCCTTTTGACAGCTTTCTGCCGACTTCTGTCGGCATAAGCTGCTTGGTTTCGTTTTTAATTTTCGTTTTTTTTATCCTGGTCAGAAGACTACCCCCCCTTTAGTGAGCTCGCACTGCTCGCAAGCTACCCCCTGGGACAGTAGTTGACCTGTTTCAACATATCTTTTCTTTGTAAATCTTTTCTTTGTAATAATCATCTTTCCTTCACCACTCCAAAGGATTTTTCTCTCAAATCTTTATATTCTAGATAATCTTTATATACCTTCTTATATGAGCTCAATATATAATATATCACACATAGAGGTGCTATCGCAACAATTAGATTGACATATCTAAACATATTGCTCTTAGTCATAAATAAGTATAAGTTCAAGAAAAATAATATAATATTGATTAGGATAAATATATTTCTCATTATCTTAAATCTCTTTACCGCTTTTTCAAATCGTTCCATTTCTTGATCCCAATTTTTCAGATAATCACTAATAGTCATACCTCTTTCTTTTATTATAGCGTTTCCGGCAAGTGTTAGTCTTGGACCGTCTTTGTCTGGAGATTTCTTTCCGGCATTAGGATCTATTACCTCAACAAGATTTAAAGTCTTCTTCTTGAAATCAGGAACCACCTGTACCTTAATAGGATCAATATTATCTGCACCAATTTCAATAAATAATTCGTTTTTCCCATCTAAAATTATTGGTCCGGCATCGGTCATTATCATTACCTCATCTTTATCTCTTCTCCATGAAGTAGCAAATCCAATCTCAATACTTTCTCCAGGCGCAAGTTTGATTCCCTTCTTTCTTTTATTTTTAGATGGCCACATTCTTTTCTCCTAAATTTGATAACCGGAATAATCCGGTTATGGTAATGTCCAAAAATGGTCTAAACCGTCCGAAGTATATATCTCTACACTTGCTCCGTGAGGAAATTGCCAAGATGATCCCGGCGTTAAAATCTGACCATATTGGAAAAAGATATAGTTAGATATATTGCTTTTATCTCCGCTTTTATTTCCGCCCGTGTACCATGCATTAACAGCATGCGATAATCCTGTTGGTTTATACCAAACGTATGCAATATGTACCGGATAATATCCGATTTGAAAAACGGTAGGCATCCATCGGGGTATATCATAATTCCAAAAACTTGGATATGATGGGACGTAAAGTCCATCTGCGCTAATTTCATAAGCCGCATCTTTTGGATTATTCAGATTTGCTGCCGCAATATAAGCAACATCATAACATACTAAATCGGCAGTGGGCAAATGACAAGTGCTCGGATCAGTTGACCAACTTACATCATCAGGACATCCTGCTAAAGGGTCGATATGGCTATCATAACTGTTAATGACCTCCGTTGCATTGTCACTATAAATATATGCGTTTGCTGGTAATACAGCGACTAACATCAAAGCCGCTAAAACTATTTTAATTTTGTTCATATTTTATCCTGTCATTTAAATGACTATAAGTCCATAAAATCTGTTAACATGTTTCTTTGACCATAACTTACCTGAAAAACAATATCGTGTCCGTAAAGTTGTCATACATCGTCTATTCTATTGACCTACGGTCATATTATCATATATTGTTCTACCTAGTATTGTTCTGAAATGGATCAGTCTTTTTGTCCATTGATCATTTGTACCTATTTCAGTATGACATTTTGTACATGTAGTTGCATGACAGGTAATACAGCTAACATTTCTTGGCCTATGAATGGTCAAAATATTTCCATAACTTGGTATCAACGGATTAGGATAATTGTGACAATTATTGCAGACTATACTTCCATTAGTAAATATCGGCCTGGCAGGATTATCTCTTCCATGACATTTTTCGCATGTTACATTTTTATTTATCGGTGTCATTGGATGTGTCTGATGAGAGAAATTATGACATACCATACAGTATGCGCCCGCGTTCATATGTATTCCAATCTTTGTTGCCTGGGGTATGGAAGATTTCCCAGATAGATGACAACCTTCACATACATTCTCAGGTATAAGTGTACTATTATTATCAGAAGATCTATTTGATCCATTTTCAGAAGGTCTAATTTCTATCGTTTTATCGTTCACCGCTGTATTTGGTTGTTGCAAAACTAATATAGACCCCGACAAAATAAAATGTAATAATATCGATAAAATAGCTACAAAAAGAATGGACAGTAATATCTTATTTCTCATAAATATCATCTTTAAAAGTCAAATAAAGAACTTTGTGACTTATCTTTTTTCTCCTCTTTCTTTTCTTCTATCTTACCTCTACCAAATCCGCCAGACATCTCCACCCCATATTCTGTATCTTCCTTGATTATAGACTGAGCATCACTATATATTTTTCTTGTATTCTCTCCCACAAGATATGTTATCTCTTCAATATTTAGATCTAATGATGCTGCGATAGATGACGCATACGTCTCATCTTTCATCATTAATCTAAAAAATGGAAATAAATGATATCTTGCGAATCCTATAGAAGTATGACAATGGGCACCTATCTTTTGGGCTAATGAATCGCGTATTTTTCTCATCCCTTTTGTCTCACTAAGCCTTTTTCTTATGGCCGGAGTTTGGAACTTTACAAATCCAATCTGCTTTTGAGTTTGAGATCTTGCAACAACAATCCCTGCTGTCATTAATGTGCTAGCATATTTCCACAAGCCATAATTTTGTCTTCTTCTAACCCTTCCCAAAAATAATGATGCCTTAGATAAATTATCGTAAGCATTTGCTAAGTCTGCAGGTCTTGTATATTCTTGAGGAAGATTCTGATCTACCCACTGAATAAGATCTTCAGGATCTTGGTCAAGATTAAAAGTAGACCTATATGCATCTATGATATCTGTTCCTCTAAATATTTTTCCTAGTACCTTAAATATGTCCTCTTTAGTGTCCCTTTGACCAGTAACTACGTCCTTAATTTCAATCTTATCTTTGTCTGCCCTTCCTTGAACAATAGCTTGTAAATCGTTTATAGCACCTCTTAAATCCCCATCTGCATTCTCTGCTATTTTTTCTAGTACGCCTCTATCATATATCACACCCTCTTTTTTTGCAATATCTTTCAATATCGAAACTATTGTACCATAAGATATAGGTCTGAATTGTATAGGTTTACATGAACTTCTTAGACTGTAAGACATATCATAAAGTTCATTTGCAATTAAAATCATTGGATGATTTGTTTTCTTTATTAATCCTATTATAGCTTTCTCTCCTCCTCTATCTTCATTACCATGGATATTATCAGCCTCATCCAATATTATTAGCCTCTTTGACCCACTAAGAGTCTCCATTCGTGAACCAGAACCGGCAACCTTTTCTATTTTCGCTGCTGTACGCTGGTCGGAGGCATTTAGTTCCAAAACCTCCCAATCCATTTCATTTGCCAGAGCATATGACGAACTCGTTTTACCAACACCTGCTTTTCCATATAGGATTACTGCTCTGTATTGTGGGATATCGCCTTCCCATGACAATGCCCATTCTCTAAGTGTCTCAATAGCCGTTGGATGACCAACTACTTTATCGAGAGTTTGTGGCCTATATTTTTCTACCCAATTTGTTGATTTCATAATTATTTTTTATTTAAATCCTTACCGAACCGCACAACACTGTACAAAACTTTGCCAGACATCACATTTCATCGCCGCACGTTACACGGCCATACAGTACCATACCGTAAACATAAATGTGCATGTTATTATCATTATTTAAATTCCGACTATGTAGTTGCCCACACGGTCTTTAGAAAAAAATAAAAATAAAAAGTTGAAATTATGCATATCTTTCTGCAATTCTTCCAACTATTGGTAATTTATACTTTTCTCCTCTAGACGCTTTATACATTAACAACAACCACAGAATTGCTATCAATATCCATATCACAGATAATACTATTGCCGCTATTGACAATGTAAAGAAATTCATCGAAAAACCAATTGTTGGCATCGATATAATTTTTTCTATCTCTGATACAAATATGTATAACGGTAGAAATGTCGCTATGGATTGTAGAGCATGAAACCTAATAAATTTGTTATCTTTTTCCATTATTAGGAATATAATGCCACTTATGAACCATAGAGAGTAACATAAAACTCCTTCTGGTCTTTCTCCCAAGCCTATAGTAGTTGTTTTAGGATACAGTCCTACATTTCTTGCTATTTCGTGCAATTCTTTCTTTTCTTCTTCTGTCATATTCATCTCCTTTCATTTATTTATTCGCCGTTTTCATTCATCTCCTTTCATTTATTTATTCGCCGTTTTCATTCATCTCCTTTCATTTATTTATTCGCCGTTTTCATTCATCTCCTTTCATTTATTTAAATTCCGGAGTTTAATCTTCCTTCTTTTCTTCTTTCTTCTTTTCAGTTTGGTCTTTTACCATGTTTGCCATCCACGCATTGAAAAGATTTCCGCTCTGTTCTCCGCTACCTCCTTGAATCAAAAAGTCAGGTACAATCTTTATCTTTCCTGCGGAAACTTGCTCAATGACCTTGATAAGGGCTAACTTATCTGGACCAATAACTTCTGCCTGGGCCTTGTATGCATCCGCCATGCCCTTACCAGTTTCGCGGTTCTTATATGCTTCACCGTCAGCCTCATATTTGGTGGAATCACGAACACCTTCTGCCTTTCTACGTGCAGCGTCAGCTCTATCCGCTTCAATGTCTTTAGACAACTTTGCATCTATGACATCTTTCTGTTTCGCGGCGCGAGCAGTCTTTTCTTGGACAGCAATGTTCTCTTCCTGAGCATTAGCCTGTTCCTTGAACTGTTCCTGTTGCTGGAGAGCAATTTCTTTATCTGTTTGGGTCTTAAGCAGAGTAGGATCTACTTTAATATAAGATATCAACAGATTTTGGGCTTCTACATAATATTTTTCGAACTCTTCTCTTGCCCTTTCAATTGCCTCTTTCTGAAGAGCTGTACGACTCTGTATGAAGTCTATTGCCTTCTTTTCACCTGCCTTATTTCTAAACGAACTGTCGATCAATGGATGAACAATTTGTTCTATTAGGTTTGGTACAGAACCGAATCTTGCAATAATGAAAGATGCATGTTGAGGCCTAATCCTAATAATTATTCTGACATCTGCTTCAAGTATGAAACCGTCCTTTGATGTCAGTGTTAGCTGGCTGAATTTGAAGAACTCGGATGCTTTTTCGCCGCTAACTTCTTCTGATTTTGGAGATCTTCCTTTTGTAGACCCAAGAGTCATACCTCCAGGGACGGCACCTTGATGTTCTGTCCTGAGTTCTGGTCCAGCCGCCCAGTCTATAGTCACTGCACTTGTTGGTACCAAATATGCTGTATATGCCAACGGATTCAGGTTATATTTACCAGGTGCAACAGGCTTTTCCCATATACCTCTCTGATTCTTATCAGTCGTTAATACAACTTCATCTTTTTCGTGAACTTCTTGTCTGAAGCCAGGTTCCTTTTCTACATCAGAAGGTAATCCTGACGATTTTGTTAGTTCTTCACCGACGTTGCTCCTTATGACAGCCACATAACCTGGTGGAACTTCAGCGACATCAAATACTTTTACCTCAAAGAGTAAAGGGTTGATGTAATACTCGCCTGGTTGTAGTGTATCAAGTTGTGGACCTCTTGAACCGCCAGAATTTATAAATGCCTGCCCATCCTGGTAGAATCTATGGGATTCATCTAAAGGTTTTGGGGCAATTATAAGTCCTGAAAGTAACGGTTTCCCATCCATTGCTATTGCAACACCGAGTTTCTCCTCACCAATTTTTGTTACCTTTTCCTTTCTTATAATAAATGCTCTTGTGTTGACACGATATGTACCTGGCCTTAGGATTGCTATCTGAGGTCCTTTCTTGCCTTTATTATCAAGGAAAGCTCTTGTATCCTGATAGTTGTTACATTCTACTGCATCTCCAAGTAATCTACCAGTTGGAATTGGCTCGCCATCAACAGATTCAACAACTCCAATTTCGGTTTCTGTAACAACCGTCACTCTCTCCTTTTCAATTCTCCATGTTATTGGATTAAAGAAATATAGGCCTGGCATTAGTGTATCTGCTTGAATACCTATCTCACCATTTCTAGCGATGATCTGCCCCTGGGGCATCTTGGCTCCGAACATTTTCTTTGTTTTAATGCCTACCTCATATCTCGATATATATACTATCCCTGATAATAGGAATAATATAGCTACTATGACTACAACCACTAATATTATAGTGAATGGATTAAATATTGTATCTACTATTCCTTGGGCTTGTGCTGTTCCACCTATCGCAATCATTAATATGAGAGCAACAAGCAATTTATTTTTCGTATTTTTCGTGTCCATATTTACCTCCTGACCTAGATTCAGTCTATTCACTGCGTGATGTCATTGATGTGATACCTTGTGGTGCCATTACACGGAAAAAGGGGATCTCGAAAAAAAAGACTAAACCGTGCAATGAATTCACCAGATATCATACCAACACCGTGTCATCTTTAGAATATTAAAGATGGTATCTTTTGGTAACATAGTATCGTTATAGGGTGGATAGTGTGGAATGGTGTATCTTTCCTCCCAAAAAAGACGACACTACGTTTTTACCAGATACCGTCCTCAATATCTCTTCTTTTCTTTATGATTATTCATCATTTTTCTGAACGTATATTCTTCAACAGGCATCACATCTATGATTCTATATTTCTTACGTCCTTTTTCTATCCTTTCTCCTGTTGGAGTAATTCTTTTTAGCATAACTGCATTTTCGATATCTGTATACCCCATGAAGTCTGATATTTTATGCCCTCTGTCATCCATGAACTTTTGATAATCTAATCTTGTAAGTTCTCCTTCCATAGTTATCATAGCGTTAATTCTTTGGCAAGGAGTCAACGCATTTTTAGACTGGACATCTGTATCTCCCGGAGTTATATCTTGTCCTCCTTGTGTGTCTAGTCCATTGTGAAGTTTCACTATCTTTTTAAGTTTTTTACCAGGCTTCTTATTTTGCCGGTTTTTATGCACAATCTTTTCATGATGAACATTTATATCCTTTATATCAAGTATCTTGACATTTTCAAGAAATGTACTTATATCACTGTCTTCTTTGAGCAACCTTGCAGTTGTCACTCCATTCAAAGGCTTCTCACTTTCTACATTCATTTCTATTCCATTTGGCATTTGGATATTATATGTCCTTTTTATACATGTTACTATGTTTCCCATTTTTGCACATCTCCTGAGATTTTACGTCAAAGTACTTATTTGCAATTTGCGATCTTCTAGCAATTTATTATAAAGAGACTCTCCTACCTCTTCTGTATCTACGACTTTATAGAATCTGTCCCTTTTGCCTTCTCTTTTTGATGCAATCTGTATCTTATTTAACTGTAACGCATATTTTATATCAGTATGACTTGTCCACTTATTTAACTTGTACCGGAAATTGGTAAATAATGATTCTATATAGTCTTGTCTTGTGAATTCTCCCCTCATTTTTAATAGCTCATTGAGTCTTTGTCGCGGACTAAGATCCCCATTGTTAGCTATCATTTTTGGTTCTGCATGACCTGCAATATCTCTCGTTTTTTGGTCTATATTGCTTCTTACAATCTGTCTCGCTCCAAGTATCTTATGATATTTAAAGAACTCGTTTATCTCAGGCTCTTCTTCAAGCAACTTTGCATTTAACTGCGTACTTATAGGTTTATCGCTTTCTACCTCTACTACCATTCCGCTAGGTGTCTGTACTCTATACCTACGGTAGATACATTCCACTATATTGTCCATATTTTTACATCTCCATTTATTTTTTACTCATATTATATTTTTGCTTATTTATCACTTATTTATCAGCTTTAGCTGATTAATTATTTTTGCTTATTTATCAGCTTTAGCTGATTAATTATTTTTGCTTAATTTCCGATTAGGTAGTCGCGGAACCACCTAATCTTTAGAACAAACAAAAATGCATCATCCCTCATCCATTGTCTCCATCTATTCTTTTTATACCCAAAAGTTATACAAGATAATGCTTATAAAGCCTTCTGAGCACATTGCGATGTAGCCAAGATGCACAGATTTAAATTCTGAACGTTTTAGCAAGCTATAATGTGTATATATATGGTGTGTTATCTTACGGCATCTGTTACACTAACCTAAAAATAATCAACAGATAATAAAAAAGATATAATCTTTTCTACTATCTATTGACTACCTTTATTTTTCTACTACTCGCCCTTGGGCTGTTCTGCTGATCTTGCCCTCAGTTTTTTATAGAATTCGCTCTGTCTCTTTTTCTCGGCAGGGTCTTCTTTCCCAACCTTGACTTTCTGTGCGGCTTCTGAATTGTCCAGTGTGCTTTCTAGTCCAACCATTTTTTTTCACCTCCTGTCTGTTTTTTTTTTACTTTTTTCATCTAATTTCCGGCCAAGCAGCAATTTAGACCAATGGTCAACTCTCCCACTTGACCTTTGGAAAAGATAAAAATCAAATTATAATTATATTCCAACCATCAACATAACAATTCTTAGAATTATTAGTACCCATCCTATGGTCAGTATTATCCAGACTATCTTTTTTGCAACATCTACTAACGATAGAAATATAGTTAATATCACAAGTAGACCTATGGTATTTGTGACCTCGTTAGGAATATTTACTCCAGAGATACTTTCAATAATCCATACCACTTTATCTCCTACAAAATATCCTATAGTATAGATAAAGCCGAATATAAGGGTTAATGTGTCTGCCATTTTTAATCCTCCTAATTTCTCATCTTGTCCCACATTATCGCTGGTTATACACGAACTTATATATGCTTTTAAAGTACATAAGCATTATGCTTTAGACAAATTACGATATACATTTAGAGCTTTAGATAACTTAACTGTTTTCGTCTAACTTTTCTATAACTTTTCGTTACAAATATCATTATAACCAGACCGGTCAAACTTATTGCATATCCAAATATAGTTATACCTTCATTTATTTTAGAAACACTATATTTCGGAGTCAAATCTTCTTTAACCTTGATAATGTAAGTACTAGAAAAAGATCCTTGTTTCATATATATGATTTCGAAATATTTTGGATTGTCAAATGCTTTTATTCCTTCAATATTATAGTCATTGTTCCATAATAAATATACATTCGATCTTGTAGTTATATATATATACTGAACTCCAAATTTTCTTATCAAATCCATCTTTTCATCTACGTTCGGAGAATTTATTATAGTATTACTATAACTGTTGCCGTCAAATTTATCTCCTAATATTTGTGAAGATTCTCCTCCTAATACGTGCACACCACCTAAAGCTGATATCCAGAAACTTGTAATTCCTCCAGGAGCTACAAAAAGACTTTCGGAAGATATATTATTTTCTACCCAATTTAATGTTTCCAAATCATTTGGTGTATTCCAATATCCGAATCTATAATTATGCACTATTACATCATAAGTTGGATATGAAAATATACATATCAGAATCAATGCTGATATCAATTTATAACTAGATGTCAAATATTGGTTAGATTTTATTTTATTCAGAATAAAATATATAGCATATCCTACCAGGATAGTACCAGATATATCAAGAAATTCTATATATCTATCTACCCATAATACAGGCCTAAATTTATATGATTCTATCAATATTAATGAAATCGATATCCAGAGGGCTAATAGAATATGTTCGTATTTTATTTTACTGAAATCTATTGATTTTGAGTTTGTTTTTGATGTTGATGTTGATTTTCTATTATATAAATATATTATCAGTGATGTACATAATATCAAAGCAATGATAACCAAAAAGCTAAATACATTTAATATTCCCACATCACTTTGGAAAAGACTCAAATTTGTAAATGGAATGTCTTTTGTTGTAACTATCGTATTTATAATACCAATAATGAACGATTTAATACCATATCTATCTATTATCGGCAATGTATAAAATGTTATTAATGCTATTGTTCCTATTATGATCGAAATCAGACCATATATATATTTCAGATCTTTTTTTACTATTGAATATATTATCAATGATAGTATTAATATTGATACATAGACCGTTCCTACCAAGTAGCTTGATAATATAACCAACACTGATAATATCGATGTATATATCAAATATTTCTTATCTAATGTTTTTGTGTATCTTATAATAAATATAAATGGTATCGGTAATAACATCAATCCTAATATTTGTGGATAATAGTTCATATAAGAAAACAATTGAATCTTACTCAGAGCTATTAATCCTGCAGATATTAAAGCTGCAATCTCACTATTAAAGATCTCTTTGGATAATAGGTATACTGTTATCACCATTAAAGATCCAATTATAATTATTGACCATGACGTTATGTCAACTAAAGAAAATCCTGTTATCTTATATAATAACGTCACTATATACGGAAATAATACCTGATATTCATAATATTCTCCTAAATTGAAATACTGGTTATATTGAGGAAAGAACGGAAACCAATCTAGAACCGCCCTGCTATATACAATGTTCTTTCCAGGATCATAATGGTAAGGAATAGTAGGATCATTATAGATTCTGACCAGAATTGCAATCACGAATATAACTATTAATATGATTCGATATTTATTGTTATTTTGTTTATCATTTTGTTTATCATTTTGTATATCACTTTTTTTACTATTTTGTTTGCCACGGTTTTTTTTTGTCATTTTGTCTTTTGAACCTACCACATTTTTTTAAACGCATCTATACACGAATAATCGAAAAAGCCGAACAATCGAAAAAGCAGACTTGCGTTGTCTTCACGCAAGTTATAGAAACTACAGAACGTGTATGAACCATAATTTCAAAATTACAACACGCCAGTTTTTATCGTAATTGGCTAATTATATGAGCAAAATCGGTTATTTTAGGATTTCCAAGATCTCTAAGATTCGTGCTCCAGAATCCGTGTCTAGAATGGTCTCCAAAAATTCCTATCTTTTCCATACCATGATCAGATAATACTGTATAATTGTTTTTAATATTTTTTGCTATATCATCTAAATCTTCATAAATTATCTTCATCATTGTTTTATTTCCAAAATTCAAATGCCCAACAACGTCTGCAATACTGAAATATCCTAATACAAAATCATATTTCCCATTTAATGCCTTACCAAATTCTTGTTTTATCTTTTTATGATATTCAAACGCCATATTATTGTATTCAGATCTTATATATCTCTTCTCATTTTCATCCCCAGTATCAAAGAATTTTTTTAATAATTTTCTTTCTTTGTAATGTTGTCCTCTATCGTAATTAAATCCTGGCAAATCAATTATCTTCACTTTATCGAATTTACTAAAGAATGTGTCCTTAATATCTATTTCAGTATTCCACATCTCTTTATCTCCTTTAGACAGGATCTCTTTCTCCATATTTTTTCCTGTCATAAAGGAACTCCATAACACCATTGTTCTTGCTTCTGAATATTCGCTTATATCAGTCTTTCCATAAAATTTCTGTTTTAAATTTTTGCAATTAAACTCTTCTACAAGAGAATATTCCAAAGCATCGATAGCCAATACTGTAATCATTATTCTAACTCCGTTATAATTCCACCAGCACAAGTATCATCTCTTCCCAATACAAATCTCCCCAATTCTTCAGTCTTATTAAAATTCTCTACCACAACAGGTTTATGAGTTTTGATGATAACACTTGCAACTTCTCTATTTTTTATTTGGTCTGTATTTTCTGCTATTAACTCTAAAGTAGAGGAATTAATGACTTTATCTATCTTTTCAATTTCACAACCTACTTCTTGAGTAGCACATCTGAACCACAAACTTTCTCCTTTCTTAAATGGTATATTATCCATCCAGAAAACGTTTGCATTTATTCTATTTGTAACTATCGGGCCATCTCCATTCGCCCCAACTATAACATTTCCTCTATCAATAAATAGCTTATCTTCTGTAACAATGCCTACACATTTTCCTGTCTCAGCTTCTGTAACATTAGCTAGATATTCTTCTATACTCTTTACAATAGTCTCTTCTCTAGAAGGTAATATTTTTATTTTATCTCCTTTTCTCAAAATTCCACTTTCGACTCTTCCCACTATGATTCTCTTATCAAAGTTATAAATGTCCTGTACTACATATCGAAGAGGTTTACTATTTGCGCTATCTTTAACTTTAAATGTGTCCAGAGCTTCTAACAGAGTTGGTCCATTGTACCATTTCATCGTATTGGTCTTATTAGCTACAAAGTCACCCTTCCTTGCAGATATCGGTATCACATATGAAGGTTTGACATTTATTTTCGATAAAAATTCTATAATGTTACTCTTGACATCTTCAAATCTTTTTTGATTGTATTCGACCAAATCCATTTTATTAATAACTACTATGACCTGAGATAATCCGAGCATTCCTAGTACGTATGCGTGTCTCTTTGTCTGTTCTTTTACTCCTTCTTCTGCATCCACAATCAAGACTGCAGCTTCTGCCAGAGAAGCACCACTGATCATATTTTTGATAAATTCTACATGACCAGGGGCATCAATAATAACATATTCTCTTTTTTCTGTACTGAAGAATATTTGCGCAGTATCAATTGTAACTCCTTGGTCTCTTTCTTCTTCTAAATGATCTGTGACGTAGCTAAATTCAAATTCTTTTCCTAAACTTTCGCAGATATTTTTAATCTCTTCAATTTTTTCATTAGGAAGAAATCCAGTATCATACAATAATCTTCCGATTAATGTACTTTTTCCGTGGTCAACATGACCTACTATTACAAATTTTAGTTTTTCATTGCTCATATTTACATATATCCTAACGCTCTTAACTTTTGCATCATATACGCTCTTTCCTTATCCTGAGCTCTTCCACTCCTTTCTGCGACTTTAGTAGTTTTAAGTTCCTCTACTATTTTGTCTATAGTATCTGCATCTGAATCTACAGGATTACAACAAGGTTCACAACCTATACTTCTATATCTCTTTGACGGCTTTAACTGTTTATTCACATTTTTAGCAAAGTATAGATCTACTACAGGAATATTTTCTCTTTGGATATATGTCCATATATCTAATTCTGTCCAATGTAACAACGGATGAACTCTGATATGTTGTTCTCCTAATTGTTTGTTTTTATATTGATCCCATAATTCTGGAGGTTGATCTTTATAATCCCAAAGAAATTGTTTATTTCTCGGAGAAAAGTATCTTTCTTTTGCTCTTATCCCGTGTTCATCTCTGCGAATACCTAGCAACAAAGCTTTGAATTTATATCTATCGATGATTTGTTTCAAAGCATCGGTCTTAAGTTGCCCACAACAAGATAATTTATCTCCAGTATTTGGTCCGGTGCCAGATTTTATAGATTGTTCGTTACTTCCTATTATAAGTTTTAGATTCCATTCTTTGGTCCATTTATCTCTAAATTCGTAAATCTCTTTAAATTTGTAACTCGTATCTATATGTACTACTGGAAAAGGAACTCTTCCGTAAAATGCCTTTCTTATTAGCCACATTAATGTAGTTGAGTCTTTTCCAATACTCCAGAGAACTGCTATATCTTTGAATTGCTTATAAGACTCTCTTATTATATATATACTCTGGCTTTCTAATAGATCTAAATTATCCATTTTCTCTCACCGTAAATAAACCAACGTAATGTTCTGAAATCCTAGACTCAACTCTCTTGAGTCCGTTGACAAACCAATATCCAGTGGAGATACGCCTTTTCCAGAATCAAAACGAACTGTATTTTCTCCTTTCTTTAGTATAATTGGTACAGATATATTTTTAAGGGTATTGCCTTGCAATTCAACTATATATTCTCCAACCAATTTTTCGTTAGTATAAATATGCAAATTTCCATTCTTATAGAAACTTCCTACATCAAAAAACAATGTAGCATTTATATCTCTTGGAGACATTATTTTTATTGTAGAATTACCATCCATCCATCTTCCAGGCCCATTTGTCCAGTCTTCTTCTCTATACCATCCATTTCCTATTAACATAAATGGTTGTTTTATATTACTTTTATTTATTTCGTATATTATTAGGTCATCTTCTGTTTTCGGTTGAACATTTAACGTTGTTCGCAATAAATGGTTTGAAAAATTTATATAGTTTTGATCAACAGCAGAACTATGTATGACTATATATCTTATATTGTAATAATTTAGTACAGACCGTCCAATATCAGAATCATTCTGGTTTAGTATGTCTGTTAGCTCGTATTTAGTAGAAGGATATTGCCTTCTATTTAATTGGGACAATATAGGCGTCGACTCAATAAACTCCATAGTACTTTGTGACATGCGAGAAACATATCCCCCAACAAGTTTCTTCTCGTGGACAGTTTGATAATATAAAATATCACTTTGAAATGAAGGAACATAATTTGTTATTGGAATTTCTAAAATGGCATAATTATCTGTATCATTTTTCAGTTGATAATAAAATTCTGGAACCTTGGCACTTGCCATGGGATATGGTATTGCCAAAAATTCAAATAATATAAGACACGAAAAAATAATAGTCAGATTTTTATTTGATAATATAGAATTTCTATATCTTTTATCTGATATTTTATCGGATTTCTGGAAAATATAACTAGATCCATAACCAGCCAATACTGCAATAGATAACATTACAAGAACGTCCCATCTACTTGGAACTCTCGCAATAGATACTATAGGAATATTCATCAAAAGCGAATAAGGAAGCTTAATAGTACGTATCAACTCTCCATTTATATGTAATATTGGACCTAATGTAAGAATGAGAGCAATTATTGCAGATAATGTCCAAAATCTTATTTCTTTTGTTTTTATCTTTAAAATAGCTATTAGAGCTAAAAATAGAGCAGTATAACCTATAAATACTGTATTTTCTGCCATGTTTCCTGTAAAATTATTATATATAGGATTAACATAATCTTTAAATATTGGGTGAAATTGAGTAGGAATGAAAAATCCTAAAATATCTGCAGAATATGTCTCAAACCCTCCAATGTACATATAATTAGATTTTGACGTCAACAATTCTTTTATAAGAGGATATACTAAAGGAGATATTATCAATATAAATGCTGCCGTCATGATCAAAAATCTTTTTAAAATATCTTTTTTTAGTATAACTTTCTTATCGGAAAATAGATAATACAATAAGAATATTGAAGTAAAAAAAGACATATATAATATATAATAATAATCGCTCATAAATACCAGCGAGAGAAAAATTCCTGCATATATGGCATTTTTTATCTTATCATCACTTATTATTTTAAATAGAAATAATATATAAAACGGTATCCATTCAATTGTTATCAAATTTAAATGTCCAAGAGCGTGTGCAAAGTGATATGGACTGAACATGAATATCAATCCGGATATAAATGCGGCTTTTATATCTCCTGTCAAATATTTTACCAATAAGAATGTGCCATACCCAGAAATTATAAAAGATAAAATCCAAAGAATGTTATATGTTCTAATCAAACCAAATATCAATTGTAGAGGTACTGATAATAACGCATTAAATGGAGTCAATGTAGAAAATGCTAGATTTACTCCTGTTGGATAAAACATATATGTGGTATAATACGGTGAATTAAATTCTGTCAACGCCTTATTGTGCCACCATAGATCCCATAAAAACCAATACACATCGCCTAGTCCAGGAAATTTATCTCCAGATATTATAGAAAGGCATACAGGATATGTAAATATAATAGCTAGAATAGTAAAAGCTATTAGCATCTTATAATCAGATTTTTGAATATTAGTCATCCTATTTCCTTCTTGTGATTTATATATCTTCCGTCATTGACGTAAATTATTTTCCTTTTATATTCGCTAATCTTATCTTTATAAGAGATATCAACATATTGTATGAATATTTAAGACTGAATGTGGAACCGTTATCATGTTTCCAAACAATAGGAACCTCTTTAATTTTAAATCCGCCATTTTTTATCCTCCATAAAAGTTCTACATCAAATTCAAATCCTTTCGTCTTTAATGATGATATTACTTGGTATATTACTTCTTTCTTAAATACCTTGGCGCCGCATTGTGTATCTTTAATGTTAAGGTCAAACATCATATTTACAATAATATTAAATATCTTGCTGGATATTTTTCTCTTCAACGATTTATCTATAGGTATATATGCGCCTTTTGCTCTTCTTGATGCTATGGCACAATCAACATCTTTTAATGCAGACATTAATTTGTCAAATTCCTCTGGAGATACAGATTCATCTGCGTCTACAAACGCCAATATTTCGCCAGTACACTCTTTAAATCCGTGAATTATAGCTCTTCCTTTTCCTTGCCTTTCAGAAAATTCTATCAATTTTATATTAGGCCTGTCTATCATTACATTTTTAATTAATGATCCTGTACCGTCATTTCCGTCATGAACTACTATAATCTCGTAGTCATATTTCATGCTGAGAAAATTAATATATGAATTGATCATTTTAGTAATTCTTTCTTTCTCATTATATGCAGGCACTACTATCGATAGTTTAAATTCTTTCTTCATGCTCATTTTTCAATAATCTTTTTTCTTTCTGAATATAATAGTTAAAGTCTTCATTTTTTTTCGATTTATTAAATAGCTTCATAAAAACCTTTATTTAACTTTGAATCAACTAATAATTCAATTCTTTTAATATCTCAGCAACTTCTCTTATTATAAGATCATCTGTTTCTTTTATTCCTATATCTGCCAGATTATCTGAAATTTCTTTAATAATACCTTTCTGTTTTTTAATTATACTATTGATAAACATAAAATATTCTTCTGCGACCTTATATGGGTCACATTCCTTCATAATATATGTTTTAGCATTTTTTCCTATCTTTTCTCTCAATATCATATCAGACGCTAAAACATATAAAAATTCTAATAGCGTATCTTCTTCATAGTCATTAATATCAATTTTGATACAACAATCATCTGGCAATTCAGAAAACCAGCCAATATTAGATACGATTACAGGCTTATCCATATCCATTAATCTCAAAAGACTCGCAGACGTTTCGCCTGCTGTTGGGTATCTTAAATTGATACAAATATCAGATATATGCATATATTCATACATTTTTTTAGATGTAACATAACCTGTTTGAATAACGTGTTTTACATTATATCCTTTGATCATACTTTTTAATCTGATATTATCTTCGCCGACAACCAATAATACAGATTTTGGATATCTTTCGTGAAATTTTTTAAAAGCTCTTAATATTACCGGCATTCTCTTATGCCCAGATATGAATCCGTAGGAACCTATGACTAATGCATCACTACTTATTCCCAGATTTTTTCTAATATTTATACAATCTACTTTATCATTAGAAGATTTTATAGGAAAACCTATCTTTTTGACAAATGTGTCAGCTTTATCATCCAAAACAATTTTTCTTCCATATCTACTGTGAACCATAATTCCTTTACTGGAATTCAATATTTTTTTAATTAAAGGATATTTAAATTCTATATCTACAAAACTTTGACAATCCATAGCCATTTTTGCAATTTTTGGACCTTTCTCGCCATACATCTGTAAAAATTCTGCAATATATCCTTTTTGATCTCCTTTTGCAAGAGTACAGCTCCAAATTAATCCGTGAATGAACATATCGTGCAGAACAACTATTCCAGGATATCTTTGTAAGCATTCATATATATATTCATGCGATTGACTATTACCCACATGATACAATATGACATCATATTCTTTTAACTTGCTCGACAATTTTTTATAATTATATATTTTAAAGGTTTTTGTTATATATTCATTTTGAGGTTCATATCCATCTCCAATATATATGTCAATATCACAATATTCCCCCAAGAACGGCAACAAATCTTTTTCTGAATATTCGGCTATACCAGATCTAAGAGGAGACAGTGGAGAGAAATAAGCTATTTTCATATTCAGTTTACCAGTTTATCTATAACATTATCCCAAGTTATATTCATATTGTTTATTTTTTTATATCCATTCATTCCAAGATCTTTTGCTATTTCTCTATTTTCGAAGATAAAATCTATTTTTTTAGCTATCTCTTGAGGGTAGGGCTTTAAAATATAACCGTTTATACCGTTCTCTATAAATTCTAATGGGCCTCCAGAATCGGAGGTAGTTATGACAGGCTTTCTTGACAAAAGAGCCTCAGCAGTTATATAACCATAATCTTCATCGTATGGAGCATAAAATACTCCGAGAGCATTGGCGTACAAATTTAATAATTCATCATCTGGGACATATCCGCAGAATTTTATATTATTTTCGACTTTCAACTTATTTGCAAGTTTTCTTAATTCTTCTTCTCCATGACCTTTTCCTACTATCATTATTTTTACATCATTCTTCACAAATTGCATAGCTTCTATAAGTAAACGTTGTCTCTTTTGAGAATCTATTCTGCTAGGATAAATTATATAATCACCAAGATCTCTGCAGAAAAATTTATCAGCATTTTTTGGTGGAGGATATAGAGTTTTTGATTTTATTTTATTATATCTCATTAGCCTAGAAGACACATTGTTCGATATCGTATATATCTTTTTGCATTCGCCGAACGTTTTATTGTCTGTCTCTATAATTTTAGTTCTTATATCATTTGTGTCATCTTCCATTTCTTTTATACCATATGTAGTACCATATAATTCATAAGCTTGTCTAAACTGATGTATCAACCATACAACTTTATTTGGATGTTTGACTACATACGAAGGAAATTTGGTACAGATCAATAGATCTATTTTCTCTCCGTTAGATTCAACCAGATCTAACATTCTCCATGTGAGAATACCCTTCATTATTTCATTTGGCGGATACCATTTAAATGGAATATTGATATAATCAGTATCATATCCTCTTTTTATCAATTCACGATATAACTCCGTTGTAAGATTCTCCGTACCTCCTTTTGTAAATGGTATTTGGACTGAGCATACAGCGATTTTCATTTTTATGTCACCTTGTCATTATCAATTTTTCTGTCTGATATTATTCCAACTATATGTATATTACCTTCTTGATAATAAGATAGATGTTCTATGGTGTACCCAAAACTTTTAAGCAAAAATTCCCATTCTTTTATATCAGTCTTTCTTTCATTACCAAATTCTCTATACTGGTAATTTATAGAAGGCACAGAAAAAATAACACATTTTGCTACATATAGTTGAGCATCTATAATTTTTTTTAAATTGTCATTATCAAAATGCTCTAGTGTCCCTTGAGAAAAGGCAACATCGAACAATTTTTCTCTAAAGAAATTTTTTAGGTCAAATGCGTCTATACATAAGAATTTAGCATAACCTCCTAATCTGGTATTGGCATCCATGGCGCTTGTAATAATGATCGGATCACTATCAATTCCTACCACGTCATAAAAAAAAGTTCTCGAAAGATAAATGGACATGGTTGCGCTTCCTATTCCGACCTCAACTAATTTTGACGTATTTCCTTGCGAAATCTGAGTAGCATATTTATTTATGAGAGATATAAGATGATCATGATGTCCGATATTCTGTTTTAATAAATCTTCATTTATTTCTCTCTTATAAAATTTACTCCATTTACTTGTACTAGAGGATTCTTGCATATGTTTCGCAACTACATCATTAATCTTAGAGTAAATATCTCTATCAAGTGATACAGTCAATTCACGAATTTTAGTACCGATTTTAGAGTCAGTATCTTTATCCATTGATACTACCAATTCACGAATTTTAGTATCGATTTTAGAGTCAGTATCTTTATCCATTGATACTACCAATTCATGAATTTTAGTATCGATTTTAGAGTCAGTATCTTTATCCATTGATACTACCAATTCATGAATTTTAGTATCGATTTTAGAGTCAGTATCTTTATCCATTGATACTACCAATTCACGAATTTTAGTATCGATTTTAGAGTCAGTATCTTTATCCATTGATACTACCAATTCACGAATTTTAGTATCGATTTTAGAGTCAGTATCTTTATCTATAAGGTTGGATATTCTAACCATGCTCGCATTAAATTCAGACTGTTTACCAAAAATCAAATTTGTATAACGTATAACCTCTCCGTGAACCAATCTTCTTCCCCATACTAACAGTCTACCAATTATACGATGATGAGAACTAATATTATATTCTACGTTGGACACATCCCAATTAGAGTTTATATAGTCAATATTTTGTTTTAATTCGCCGTCACCTACAATTTCTATATCTTTAATAACCTTAATATTGGTATCGCTTATATTTCTATTCTTGATATTATTCTTAATCTGTAGCACAATATCTTCGACGCTTGTCTCATCATCCTTTTTTTCTGTATCACTCATTTTTATTCACCTTTTTAATCAGCTAAAATAACCTAGATTTTTTAATCTTTCCTTTATTTCTTTCTCATCTTCTTCTTCTTTTATTCCTAAATTGTCAGATGTTTGTTTCTTCATACCATCGAATACTTTTTCCGATATAATAGCGTTTTTTTCGGAAGCTAATATATTGTTGATAAATGTAATAAATTCTATTGTGTGAGGAAAGCTTTTTAATGGATCTATAGGTTTCAATTCTTCAGGATCTACATCCAGTTCGAATACAGAGAACTTTCTTTTATTTTGATATTCTTCAGATTGCAGAAAATAATTTATAATATTTTTTTTAGATATAGCGTTTGAATTTAGATCTTTTGACCAATGTTCAAGACCTTGTTTATCTTCGATTCTTCCTAATATACAACGATAAAGTTGTTTCACAAATTCGTCATTTGACAGATCAAACATATACATATTAAGAAATGCGTCAGGTCTTCCATAAATTATATATTTTTTATTTTCAGATCTTATAAATCGATAGTTTAAAGACCACTCGACATTTTTGTCAGGAACCACTATTCCTTCATCATCGAATAAATTAAAGTTGCATCCCCAAACCTCTCCTAGCACATAATTACGGTGTCTATAACCAAACAAATTTTCTCCATCAATATTGTAAGGAACTATATCTTCTAATTTTTTATTCAGTGCCATTTTTAGTACAGTAGGAAATATATCAACAATAGAAACCTGTTCATCTATCGTATTCGCTTTTATTCCATTACAACACATTATCAATGGGACTCTGATAACATTTTCATATGGAAAACCTGCATGTGTAAATATATCATGATTTTCTTCGTCAGACCTCCCTTCTCCGTGATCAGAAAATATTGTTAATATAGAATTGTCAATATATCCTCTATCCTTAATATAATATAAGAACTCTTTGAATCTTCCTTTATCAAACTTTGTCACACCTTTTATATAAAACGGTAAGAATATATCTATATTATTTCCTATTCTGCTCCTAACAAAATTCCAAAGCGCATGGGGTATATCATTAGGATTGTTCAATTCAATATCGTATTTATCACATAAAAAATTTATCATATCATAGTAATCTGAATTATATTCTGAGCATATTTCATATTCCGAGAACATATAAGGTTCGTGCACATCTAGGAAATGAATAAAAAGAAATATTTTTTTGTCTCTATTTAGATCCAGAAAATCATATAAATCTCTATCCTGTTTTTTATATTGTTTTGCAAATATATGAGAGAATCCTCTTGTCAAATCTAAAGGATCAAAGAGTTCTATAGAGTCTGTAGACAATACTGTAACATAACCTTCTTTTCTAAATATTTCTGCTAATGATAACACATTTTTATACAATTTGGTATCATAAAATGCTCTTACTCCATGTCTCGGAGGATATAACCCTGTAAGTATGCTTGCATGAGCTGAAGTCGTATATGTAGACACACTTATGGCATTTGTAAAACAAGCACTTTTTTTGGCGATTTCATCTAAATTTGGAGTATTGAGAAACTTCAATACATCATATTTTAAAAGTTCGCATTTGTTCTTTTGATATCCTACGCAATCAAATCTTAGCGCATCTATGGAAACTAATATAACATTCATGTTGCTACATCTTCTGTTTGGACACGTTCAAACAAATTATCATTAAATTCAAATGAGCACGGAATTTCAAATAACCCCACACTACGACTGGAAACTTTTAATACTTCAAAATTGAATTTTTTGTCAATCCAGTCGTGATGTATATTTCCACTATTTATTGCCGCAGTCAATAGAAACTTGCCTTGGATCATAGGCAACTTATCGACATTAATATCTATATAGCCATCTCCTTCTATATTGTCTATCGAAATGCCCTTCAATTCGGTATTAGTCCCATAACATAGTATATCATTCTCAGAATAAATGGCGATTCCAAATGTAGGTCTTTTTATGATATTACTCGTGGAATAATAGATTCTTATTTTCATTTGGTCTCCAGAAATAAATTTTATATTCTCTTTTTCAAATTTATCAAAAAACTTTACATCTGTTATTGTAGCAAGTTTATCAACTCTGGGTTTTTTCTCAGTATTTACTTCTATGCGTTGGCTTTCCTTTTTCTTATCATATATTCCGTATACGTATTTATCAATTATTTCTCCGCTGTTTCCAAAAGCTGCCTGTTCTCCATGTCTTAAAAGTAGTGTTTTATTACAAAATCTCCTTATTGACCCCAAATCGTGTGAAACAAATACTATAGTCTTCTTTTCCTTTATATATTGTTCAAATATATTTAAACATTTTTGCTGAAACCCCATGTCTCCAACAGCTAAGACCTCATCTAATATTAAAATATCTGGATTGGTCTGAATAGCTGTCGCAAATGCAAGTCTTACCTGCATACCAGAAGAAAAGTTTTTAAGTTTAGTGTCTTCAAAATTTTTAAGCTCAGAAAAGTTAAGTATTTCCTCAATCTTAGAATCAATCTCTTTATCAGACATCTCCATTACAGCACCATAAAGGTATATATTTTCTTTTGCTGTAAGATCTGGTTGAAATCCAACTCCTAACTCTAGAAAAGGAGTTATTTTTCCATTTATTTTTATCGATCCACTATCTGGTCTCAGAATATTAGCAATAATCTTCAATAAAGTGCTTTTCCCACTTCCATTTTCACCTATAATTCCTATAGCTTCTCCTTTTTTAACAGAAAAATTGATATTTTTAAGTGCTACGAATTCTTCATGTCCATTCTTTTTATAAAATCCTGTTAGATGCTCAAAAAATGTATTTTTCTTTTCGTGAGGAATTCTAAATACTTTGTGTAAATTAGAAACAACTATTGCATCTTTACCCATTTATAATTCCTCTGCAAGCTTTGGCTCAAATTTTAAAAATATAATATATCCCACAAATAAAATCACAAATATAGATCCAACTATATGTACTATATCCAAAATTTGAGGTGGAGTTGAATAAATCAAACTACCTCTTAATACATCTATTATCTCAGTCATAGGATTTAGTCTTATTATATGTAAATATTTTTCTGGAAATATTGATATAGGATACATTATTGGAGTAGCAAAAAATCCTATTTGTAGTATCACTCCCCACATGTATTGCACATCTCTGTAATATACGTTCAGTACAGATAAACTTAGCGATATGCCTATTATAAGCAGTAATTCTGCAAACATGATCAGAGGGAAATAGATTACTGTTTTTGTAGGCGAAACTGCAAATATAATCATGAATAAGCCAAATACTACAAACTCTAATAATGTCATCAGAAATGCAGTAATACATGAACTTACCACCAAAACCTCTCTAGGAAAATACACTTTTTTTACAAGACTTGGTTTTCCTACAATACTATTCAATCCCATTGATGTACCCCTGCTCAACATATTCCATGAAATTATACCTGCTAGTAAGAATAGCTGATAATGTTCTATATTGACCTTCATAAGATTGGTAAAAACTACATACATTACCGCTAACATTAAAAGGGGCTCAATAAGAGACCATAAAAATCCAAGAATAGAATTTTTATATCTTAACTTGAAATCGCTTATCGCAAGTTTCATAGTCAAATGACGATATTTCCATAAATTATAAATTATATTATTATCCATTTTTTAATATCCTAATATTCTTATTAATATTTTCTATAAAAATAGATTTATCAAATTTTTTTGCTTGATCTTCACAATCTTTTCTATATTTTTCAGGATTCTTCGATATAATATTTACTGCATTTATTATATTTTCTATTTTAGGTTCTATCAATATTCCAGTTTTTCTGTCTATGATCGTTTCCAAATATCCGCCTTCATTTACTGCTACTACAGATTTTCCTGCAGCCATTGCTTCTACAGGTGTCATTCCAAAATCTTCATCTATTGCTGTGGTGATAAATCCTTTACAATTGGCGTATAATTCAATCAATTTATCTTCTGATATGCTTCCAAGTAATTTAACATTATTCGGTAAATTTTCTGTTATAGCAGATGCATATTTCGATGCATGGTCACCTTTTGCAAAACCTCCAATTATCATTAAATTTTCATTAGGTATTTGTCTGAAAGCATCGATTTGCAATTCTACACGCTTTTCAGGATATAATCTATTTACTGAGAGCCAAAAATCTCCGCATTTTTCAAATCTGTATTTAGATATATCTATTGCAGGATAAACTATGACTGAATCTAATCCATAATATTTTTTAATTCTCGATTGGACATTTTTGGATATCGTAGTGACAAATTCAACATGATCTACAAATTTTCTACTTATTGGTTCATGTATTGCTACCCATATTTTAAACAAATTTTGGACTATGAAAGATTGTCTCTTGATAAATGTATCGTACAGATCATAAAAGGCTCTTGTCGGCGTAAGACAATACCACATATTCGGTTTATGTTTCTTTGCAGCGAAATGTGCCCAATTTCCACTAAAAATAAAGAAATCGTATTTATTTGAGTAATTACATAGAGCGAATTTGTAAGATGCACTGATCTGCTTGAGAGGAGGAAATTTAATTGTATCTCCAAGACTTATGATATTTACATCTTCAAATCCCATATTTCTTATAGACTCTTCGTCTTTGTCTGTAGTTATCACATCGGCTTTTAGATCTCTAGCTAGAGTCAAAATTAATTTTTCTCCTCCTCCTATGGCACCGATATAATCATGAAATATTGCTATTCTCATATAATATCCAGATTTCACATTCTATTTTTGTAGTTTTTCTGTCTCACTATCTACCATCAATCTTACCAATTTATCAAATGATGTCTTTGGTTCCCATCCAAGAATTCTTTTTGCTTTACTATAGTCTCCTCTGAGATCATAGATTTCAGCAGGTCTCATAAGAGAATTATCAACATCAACATAATCTTGCCAATCTAGACCGACACGATTAAATGCAATTTCTGCAAATTCTCTTATAGTATGATTCTCCCCAGTGGCTATCACAAAATTGTCAGGTTTGTCTTGTTGCATCATCATCCACATTGCTTCTACATAATCTTTTGTATATCCCCAATCTCTTTTTGCGTCAAGATTTCCAAGTTTTAATTTATCTTGAAATCCAGCATCGATTCTTGCGACAGCATTAGCTATCTTCATAGATACAAATTCGATACCTCTTCTTTCAGACTCATGGTTGAAAAGAATACCGCAAGATATATACATATCATAACTGTCTCGATATACCTTTGCCATATTATGAGCAAATGCTTTGGCTACTCCATATGGACTTCTTGGGTTCAATTGTGTAAGTTCATTTTGTGGAGGAGGACTATCTCCAAACATCTCACTTGAAGATGCCTGATATATTTTTATGTCATGCTCTGGATCTTTCCCTTTTATATAATTGCCAAACATTCTTGCCGCTTCAAACGTTCTAAATGCGCCTAATCCCGTAACATTACATGTATATTCTGCCTGCTGCCAGGAAGTTGCAACGAAAGATTGTGCTGCCAGATTGTATATTTCATCTGGACAACTCTTTATTACAGCATTTATTATTGATGCTTGGTCAGATAAGTCTCCATCTATTAAATTAATAGAGTCCGCTATATATTCAATATTACCCATATTAGGTTTACTTAGTCTCCTCACCATTCCATACACTTTATATCCTTTATCTAACAATAACTCTGCAAGAAAGGAACCATCTTTTGGCCAGTAATAGCTTTAGTCACTTAGTTATAACTATCATACTAATACTGTTGACCAGTGATTCCCGTAATCAGAGCCGATTTTCCATTTGTATCCATCTATTCACCTTCTTTGCTTAACATATCATTAATCTCCTTTCCGTCTTTTGTTCGTAATCTTTTTTACCATTTTTAATCATCATAATCGACATACATCAGAAGACTACAACAAAAACAAACACTTATAATGTTTATGAGTATTAACAGATGCTGTCAAGATGTGCAGAGCTTAATTCTGAACGTATCTGTGTAAGTATGTACGTTTGTTTCTGAAATATTGTCGTAACACAAACATTCTTTTTAATTATTTACCACTTATCTTGTCATCGCCGTTCAATTCAGTATTTATTAATAACTGTGATGTTATATTATTTTTTAAGTATATAAGCATTATGTTATACGATTATTACGATATAGTAACAGAGCTTTAGACAGCTTTCTCTGTACGGCTTAACATAAGGAACATCAGAACTACTTCCCTAAAGGCGAGTTCCTGTATCATAACAACCCTATTGCTCCCACCATCACTGGCAGGCCCTGCCCTTTAGGGCAGGGTAGTTGACCTTTCTTATATGTACTATCCTTCATATCGTACATAACTACCATTTTCCACTTCTAATTTTCATATAATATCTCCTAATCATATGAAGAGATACATCTGATAATTCGCCTTTTATTTTCTTTGGACTTTTGCCATCTTTTACCATTTCTCTAATAGTATTCAATAATTGTTGATCAGGAATTTCTCTGGTCGTTAGGTACATTGGATATCTTGGCATATCATCGTCCAAAAGTTATGGTCAACATTTTACTATGCTATTCTCTTTTTACCACCTGCAGGTTTGAGATGATATACCTCTTCTACATTTACTAGAAGGACAGCTTTTGGTTTAATTTTTCCTCCAAATCTTTTTTCAATTCTCTCTTTGAAATCATCGAAATATGATCCTTCCTTGAATATCTCCCCTTTTCCTTTGACCATATATCCGTTTGGATATGCGGCATTTCCAAGTGCAACTCTAGATCCGTTTTTAATATTTGATATAGTTCTTGATATGAAAGATATACCTACGAGGATCTTATCTTTACCTATTGGCTTAATAAAACAAGCAGGTGCTATATGGGGGTCTCCTTCTTTGGTCACTGTCGCTATCCATGTCAAAACTTTTGCTTTGTCACAGTCTATATTATCAAATGTTTTCACAACTTCTTCTGTCATTTCTACCATATTTTGTCTCCTATGTGTCGACTAAAGTCGACAGCTTATATCTTTACTTAAATTCCGGTTAGGTATGGCGAGGTTATTATTAAATTTCGATTTTACCATACCTAACCTTTAGAAAAAATAAAAATATTATCTTATATTTATTTCGCTCTCGGCTTTATTCTTGTCGAATGGCAACGAGGACATTTCTGCTCTTTTGATGATATCGTACTTTTCATCATGAATGTCTTCTTACAATCCATACAATAGAACATCCCGCTTTCTTTTGCCATTCTCTCTAAATCTTCAGGCATCAGAGAAAATGGAACATATGTGCTACAAATATTCTCAACCTCCTTATTTCTTCCATCTTTTTAATGTCGGAATAAATGACTGTGACATTTGCCTTATCTGTTCTTCTGGCATCTTTACTTTATCTATCATTATACTGACCACTAAATCAATCATTTCTTCTAATGTAATGTTCGGATTAGTAAACTCTCCATCATAAAAACAGTGGCAACAATATGTATCATTTTGTGTCTTATCGGCATTTGTTCCAAAACAATCTATACTTCCCATTGGCATACCACAACTCTGACAAAAAGGCCCTTTTGGTTGTTCCATGTTCATTCCTCCTTACTAATTTCTTGGTTATCACCGTTATCATTATCAGATTTCCATCTGTTGATAATCTTATATCCGTCTTCTTTATATTTTTTAAGATCAAGACCAATTTCTGATTTTATTTTATATTCAATCTTTTTACTTTCTAGCCAATATAGAAATAATTTATCTGTCTCCATATATGCAAGAGAACTTGCATTCTCGTAAGCCGATGCCAGGACACATAAATCATTGATAGTTATATCACTGACTTTAAGGTCTGATATATTTACATCTTCTGTGCCATTATTTACCATCTTGTCTAGTGATTCTCCTATATAATCTTCCAGACTATCTACATATCTACTAGTTTCTATTATCATTTTCCAATCTTTAATAATAATGTAGTTACTCCATCCCATTTTATCTCCTTTGATTATTCTATCTTTTTCATCTTTGAACATAATATCTTTGGACTGTACAGTTTTATGATTGAGGAGAATAGAATGCAGTCTGTACATTTATCCGATATCATGCTCAACATATTTTTGCCATTTTATGAACATTGAATATGGTCCCTTTTAGCAGTATGGTATTGTTTCAAGTGGGGGCAAAAGGCAAGCCATACTATTGCTAGGTACCATGTTCAATTATCATCGTTAGAATGTAATACCTTTTAGCGATGTGGACTATGGTTATGACTTTTGGATACTGAGGCTACCACATCTTTCTAAAAAAGAGCCACAATTTTCGCCAGGTGACAGCTTTAGCTGTCTACATTACACTCTATCCAACCGTTAAGGTATGTATAATTCTCCTATGAAGAATTTTTTGATATTTACATCATTTTCAAATTTAAAATTTATCTTTTCATCAGGCCTGACTATCATATCAGCAACAAATATAAATATATCGTCAACTATACCTGTACTGACATGTAACATGTGTTTTTTTATGTCAATCATCTTTTCAGCACCTCCTTTTACCGTTTTACACACACTAAGACAAGGACTTTCTTTGAAATCTTTTGCCTCAATATAGATTTGAAATATAGTTGCTTTTCTTGGATTTGTAGAACATATGAAAGAAGGAAGTATGTCAGTATTTCCTTTTATGTATTTATTTTCTATTGTATGTCTGATTATTTTTACTCCTCTTTCTAATTTTCTTTTTCTTATCAATAACGGTGTTACGATAACTATTAACACTATAATCTGTATTGACGTACCAACAATGAGAATATAGTGTTCATATCTTTGGCTCAATATGCCAAAAGTTTCTGCTATCATTGTCATTGTCAATACGAACAATATTGTCAGAGATATCTTGGTAAATAAAAACATTTTGACCTATCTATTTATTATTTCTTTCTCTTTATTCTGTACACATACCATATAGCACGTATCACTAACTCTACGGGGCGGATATCGCTATGTCATTCTATGAGTTTTGGTATAGGCAGTTTTGTTTCTAATTGCTCTAATTCTGATCCTTTTGTTTCTAATTGCTCTAGTTCTGGTCCTTTTGATTCTAATGATTCGGATTTCCGGTATCTTCCAGGCCTATCATTTATTTTTACTATATTACCTGTTCCCTCTATGAGCCTTAGATGTTCCAATATCGTACTATGTCTCGCACTATCTTTATAATTGAGACCACACTTTTTAGTTGCATCCCAGTAGTCATCAGTTGTAAATTCTGTGCCAAGCTCTTCTTTTATTTTATCCCATACTTTTAATACAAATTTCGGTTTTCTCCGTTTTTTTACGGTATCTACTGACGCATTGTTTATTGAAGCTATATCTACTGATGCATCTAAAGCTTTGTCTATTTTGACCGGAATAGCTGATATTGGATCTAATGTATCAGACCTTACCCATATTTGTCTTACTCCAAAAAATTGGGCTAGTGCATCTTGAATTATAGAACCTAAATCTGACTCTGAACAATCTTTTATAATGTCAAGCAATTCTGAATCTATATCAATAGATATTTTTGATTTCATAACTATTACTGCTAACAACAAGACACATCCATATTCTCAACAATATCTCCAACCTGTGTCAGAATATTAATAAGTCTTTCTATATACTTGCTTTTATCTCCTTCGAATTTTGCCTTTCCTGTTCTGATCTTATAGATGTCCATTACAATTCTTGTATCTATGCCAACCATCATCTTTACAAGATCAGGATTGTATTTTACATTCACGTCTTTTATATACATTAATGCGCCAATTATTGGAGCAAGGGTTGGTACAGCATTAAGAATTATGTCCTCAAGATCATCCCCTTCTGATTTGATATACGCCTGTCTCAGATGTATTAATTTAGATCTGAACTCAAATTCAAGCTGACGCTTGAGATCCTCTTTAGAGACTTCAATATCTTTGAGGATATCTTCTCCGTACAACAGTTTATAATGTTTCTTGATATTTAAGAACTCTACGGGAAATACATCGGTAGCGTTTTTAATCTCATCTATGGTAAATACCATTGGGATTATATCTACTTTTTTGAGATCTGTAAGGGTCTTAAAATCTAAATTATTACAGATTGCAAGGCATCTTGTCTCATCCCCATTATTGTATTCTGCCAATGTTACTAGATTATCTCCGAGAGTCTTTTTTATTTCTTCTATATCTTTTTTTTCATACATATCTTTGTCACCTTGAACCTTATTATCACATTGCAGTACCCCTTCTTTATCCTTTTATCTACTGGTCATACATATACGATTTTCAGCATATTTATCGTGACTGCGAGCCTTTCTAACATATAATTTTTTACCTGGTAATTTTTTCAAATCTCTATTGACCCTTCTGATAAGAATCTTAACCTTTTCTATGTCTGCATCTTTATTGTCGACATATTCGACCAGCTCTTTGACACTATTGTATTTGAGCAGTTCATTATCTATCATTCCTTTTCTAAACATTACATTGAATTTACCGTCCTTCACCAAATCCTCTCCTCCAGAACTTAGAGTTAAATGGCTGTGCGGATATTCATTTTCTGACATAGCTTCTCGTTTACCAACCTCCGCCATAACAACTACCTTAAATTCTTCAAAACTTGTATTGGTCATATTTACCTCTTATTATTTCTCATTTCTTTTAGTTAATTCTTCCAATACTTTTGCCATAAAATAACAGTTCTGTATTAGTACATTCACATAATTTTTGAGTTATGTCATCCATGTTTTACCTCTTATTCATTCCAACATATCCTTACATAACACAAAATCAACATTTTACTGTCCATCGACTTATATCTGATGTGGTTAATATAAAGACAACGCTTATAATACTTGTGAATACTAACAGATGCTGTCTAAATGCGTAGGGTTAAATTCTGAGCATTTGTACAGCTTACTTACACTATATATAACACAGTTATCGTACAACATATCTGCTTACGCCATCCATCTTTATTTAAATTCCGATTAAGTAATATTATCGCCTAATCTTTAGAAAAAATAAAAATGTATATTCTATTATTTAGAACTTTTGTTCTTTACATGGTATCTTTAAGCGATATGGTCCCAGATAGCTTTAGTTGGTAATATGCTTTCTATGTATCAAACTATATATTTTACACTTGGTCATAATCTATTTCTATATTTTTGATAGTCTCAGATATTCTTTCTAAATGTTTTGTAGCTTTTCTTCCTCTTTAAGATATTTGTATCTGAATTGTAGAGCATCTGCAACTACAATTTTTAATTGACTTACATCCCAACCTGTTTCGCAGCAATATCTCCTGCTATTGGAAGCTTGAACATCTCTTTTTGGTATGCCTTGAACATCAATAACAACCAAAGAGCAAACATTCCCAGATATAATAATATATATATTAGCCATCCTATGACCGGTATAAACATTAGCATTATCCCAATGATTGGGAGTAGTATCATCGCGGCTATAGATACTATTATAGATTGTACTGCGTGAAATTTGACGAATTTATCGTCTTTTTCCAATACCAGGAATAATATTCCTGTCAACAGTCCAAAGAAATATGCCAGAGCACCTTCGATGTTATTATCTATTCCTAATGCAGTTACTTTTTTCTCTTCTATAGTTTTTGTTTTGGTAGTTTCATCCATATTTATCACCTATTGACGTATCATAAAGGCATAATGCTGTATGACATGATTAATTGGGGTAGTATCTTTAAACGATGTAGAACAGTCCATGAAGTGTGTTGGTGTCAAAAAAATTTTCTGTTCTATCATTTTCGTTAGATACTACCTTTGTTACATGTTTTCGTCAGATATCATAGTTTAATTTTTCATCATTATCCATTCCATCAGTTTCTGACAATTTCCAGGATCACACTCAGACTCACACACATTACAAGGTGAAAACTTCCCTCCGGACAAAAGCGCTCCAAAATCTTTTTTCTTTTCTCTCTTGCCTCCATCGTCCCCGCTTCCATTTTTATTAATAAGAAATGTTCTGTCAACCTTTGTTCTATTGATAATATGTTCTTTTAACATAATCCCTATTAGTTTTGATGTGTCACGGTGATCAATTCCGAGCATCTTACTAACATTGGCTTGTGTGATAGGCAAAGCGTCTAATACTTTTTGTCTAAAAATGGGGATATCTTTTGCTTTCATTTTTTGATTTTTCCTTTTTCAGTTTTTTTTTGTTTTTCAACTTCTCTTTTATACATTACCTTTTCTTACCGTATCGTGCATCGCCATGCTATACCACACAATATCCAATTTCTACATTAATTTTACTGGTTATTACAATTATTCCATTATTGGGTAGTAATGATCTCCACTTTTTTCTCACTTTCTTCCATATTGTTCATCTCTTCTTTTATGCTTTTCATAACATCAGGATTTCTGATGCACACCTCAAGCATTACCTTCATAGCTTCATTATTATTTTTTGCTCCAATGTCCTTCTTAACAGCATCAAACATATTTCGAACTTCGTGTTCCACCTCTCCGATTTCATGTTCGTAACCCCTCATTCTAGACCTTATACCTGGTATACTATCCAGTTTATATACATCTCCTACCTTCTCATTTGCGGTATTTATTAATTCGATACTCACTCTTCGTGTTATTTTTTCAGGTAAGATTTTTCCTTTTTTAATCAGGGCTTTTAAATCCTTAAGAGCGGTAGTATGAACTCTTCCGTCTTTAATAAATTCGATACTAATGAATGGGTCAATAGCGCAATTACTTACCCTATATCCACCGATCTTATTCCTTTTCACATAGTCGATATATTCTTCCACTTTCTTAACGACTACCTCACTCTTTCCACAGAAGTTTCCCTTCTTTTCAAAGTATTTATAGAATTCTTCGCATCTTACCATTTCTATTTCCTCTTTTATTTTCTTTATTTTTATTTATATTCCGATAAAGTAGTTTTAACCACTTGTATCTTTAGAAAAAAATAAAAATATACTATCATCAGTCACTGTTCTTCATTTATCCAAAACCTTATTCACACTCTTCCATAATCGTCATTAAATCTGACTATATCATCTTCTTCTACAGTATCCCCAAGTTGTACCTCTATAATCTCAAGAGGAATTCTCCCTGGATTGCATATCCTATGTTTTATACCACTCCTTATAAATGTACTCTCCCCAGGCCTCAAGAAGAATTTTTTATCATCTACCTCTACCTGTGCCATACCTTTAACAACTACCCAATGTTCACTCCTATGGTAATGTAATTGAAGACTCAACTTGTTATCAGGCATAACTATAATATTCTTTATTTTGTGCTTTTCTGTATCTTCAAGTATGGTATATGAGCCCCACGGTCTATAAACAGTTCTATGTATACACACTCTCTCATCTTTCTTCTCTTTCAGATCTTTTACAACACTCTTTACCTTTTGGCTACTATTTCTAGGGCATATTAATAGTGCGTCTGGAGTATTTACTATAATCATATTATTGACATCAATGACAGATACAAGTTTTTTCGATTTTGAAAATATCAGATTATCATAAGAATTTACAATGGCATGATCGCATCCGTACACAACATTCCTATTGTCATCTTTTTCAAACTCATCATATAAAGCATCAAAATTTCCTAAATCACTCCATTTTTCTTCAAGTCTGACTACTGCTACTCTATGTGACTTTTCCATAATTCCGTAATCCACAGATATTGGAGATATATTATCATATGTATTATTTAAGTCACTCGATGTTTGAAAAGCCCCTATGATGTCTGGCATGTGAATATTTAACTCATCAAAAAAAACATCTGTACCAAAAAGAAACATACCGCTATTCCATAAACACCCTTCCTCCACATATCTTTTGGCATCTTCCAGAACAGGTTTTTCTCTGAATCCTGATACTTTATATCCCACTCCATTTATTCCAAGTTCTTCTGCAGGTTTTATATATCCATAACCTGTATGTGCAGATCTTGGTGCTATTCCGAATGTCACTAAATATTCTGACGCTAATGTCTCAGCATTTGCGATAGTTTTCATCGCCTCTTTTTCTAGGGCATGGTCAGACGGAAAAATGCCTACAATCGATTTTCCAAATTTTTTTTCAATTTGCATCATTCCAAGACAAATTGCCGGAAGGGTATTTCTTCCCTTTGGTTCTATCAATATATTCTCTTTAGGAATACTATGTCCCATCTCTTTTATCTGTCCAGACACAAAAAACTTCTGGGGATCGTTGGTTACTACAAATATATCTTTAATATTTGATATCTTAAGACATCTTTCTATCGTATCCTGAAATAATGATGTCTTTCCAAATTTTAAAAATTGTTTAGGATACTGTTCCCTACTCAGAGGCCACATACGTGTACCTGAACCGCCTGCGAGCACTATCGATTTCATCGCTCTAACTCCTATACTATCCTCCATATATTCTTTTTCCTTGTATTGATTAATACCAACTTAATGCCATGATTTTATCTCATATCCAATGCTTCTACATTCACGCCAGAATATCATTTGCAATACAGTAATAAAGTATCTTCGCATCTATGTCTATTATATATATTCTGTTAATTTATACATACTATATAACGTTAAAGTATATAAGCATTATATTATACGATGATTGCGATATAAAAACAGAGCTTTAGATACTTTTCTGGTCTCTACCAGATTGTATCTAAAAAAAATAAATGGATATCTAGATCCATTTAATTTATCGTTCTCAGTATATTACATACTTCTTGGCATGCCTCGTCTGCAGTATGATCTCCTGTAGAACTCTTCATAACCATTACACCTGTAGTGGTTGGGCATCCGATAGTACTGACAATGAATATCTTACTGACAGGCTGACTAGTCACTGTAATTATTGATATATTACTAGTCTTCCCTCCTGCACTGGCAGTTATATTTACTATTCCCATAGATATCCCATTCACCAGACCAGATGAGCTAACTGTCGCTATAGATGTATTACTACATGTCCATGTCAATGTAGGACACGCCATGACATTATTGTTTTGGTCTCTGCATGTCGCAATCAATTGTTGTGTTGTTCCGATATTGATTGATACAGATGTTGGAGATATAGCAATAGTAGTCAATACAGGTGTTACTCCTCCTAGCTGGGACCACAATATGGCCAGTGCGGTATCTCCCATTGTTACGGCCTGAAGTCGGCTTTCAATTGGAGAAACTACATATCCTGAACCTGTAAATATAATGAATGTCACTCCACTCTCTATCCCTCCAGTGCTTGGATCTGGATCAATACCTATAGATGCTGCCATTGCATAGCTTACCTCTCCGATATGCCTGTTATTAGCATCCTCATCTCCAAATACACCATAGTTCATATTATTGTTGTATATTATAGCTCCAAGCTGACCTCCTTGTATACCATTTTTTGTATAATCAAAATATGGCCCTACTACTGGCAATACGTAAAATGGTAGTGTCGCAGCATTGAGAGGTTTTCCATCGGATTGATGGAAAGACGTATCGTTCTGATATGCGGGGTCTGTATGTATATTGCATTTAGTAGTTGTCTGCCCATCGCAATCTACAGCACCACTTGTTTGAACAACAAGCACAGGAGGATTTGTTCCTGGCAATTTATATACGTATATTGTTCCTGTACCATACGATGTCTTAAGCGGTGTGTTCGGATTTATTCTATTAGCCGGTACTAATAGTGGTTGGATCTTCGCAAGAAGTTCCGCCGGTGTCGGTGTTGTCATATATTTGTCTCCATATATTATTCACTTATTGACCTATCGTTATCTATTGTGAAATAATACCCTTTTCATAATTCATCCTAATTGAGACCACAATGTTGCCAATGCACCATTGCCCACTGTCGTTGCCTGTGTATGGCTTTCAATTGGAGATATGACATTTCCTGTGCCTGTGAAGATAATAAATGTCACCCCGCTTGTTGTTCCTCCAACAGAGGGATCAGGATTTATACCTAAAGAAGAAGCCATTGCATAGCTCACTTCCCCAATCTCATTATTTACAGCACATTCGTCTCCAAATACGCCATAGTTCATATTATTGTTGTATATTATAGCTCCAAGCTGACCTCCTTGTATACCATTTTTTGTATAATCAAAATATGGTCCTACTACTGGCAATACGTAAAATGGTAGTGTCGCAGCATTGAGAGGTTTTCCGTCAGACTGATGGAAAGAAGTGTCGCTCTGATACTGTGGATCTGTGCCTGTATTACATTGAGTAGTTGTCTGCCCATCACAATCTACTGCACCACTTGATTGAGCAACTAACACTGCAGGATTAGTTCCAGGCAATTTATATATATATTCAGTCCCTGTTCCATATGAAGTAACCAATGTATTAGCATTTATTCTATTAGCCGGTACTAGGAGAGGCTGAATCTTTGCAAGGAGTTCTGCTGTTGTTGGTACAGACGTACTTGTGGGAGTTGGACTTTGCGTTGGTACAGGCGTGCTTGTAGGAGCTGGACTTTGTGCTGGTACAGGTGTGCCTGTAGAACTTAGGCTAACTATATTCCCATTTAAATTCATATCAAACATAGTTATCCGAGTCTTTCCTATACCATTAGTATTTTCATTTCCAAGTTGTATATCAGGAATATACCATTCTCCACTCCCTGAAAATTGACTATTGCTGATCGCACTCATAAGTGCCTTTATATCTATTCTCAGAGATCCACCTCCGCTGGGCTGATTCTTCAACACAAAAGCATCCCATGGGACTGTCTGTCCTCCTTCATTCCTTGTGGCATGATAATATGCATACGTGTTGAAACCGTCGCTGACGTCTTTCACGTATGTATTTGAAGCCGGACTGCTTGTGCTCTGTGGCCATATCATTATGTTATAATATTTAGTACTGAAAGACGAATCCATCCAATATATGTCAAAGCCTAGATCCCACCAACTATCAGTCGGTTGTTGTGGGTAATCCCACGCCATATCTACAGTCCATGTATTAATATTCTTATATTGGATAGGGAATAATGGAGATGTTGATGGCTTCCATTTTCCAAAATCGGTTCCTATAATAAATTCTGGATAGTTCCATCCTCCTCCAGGATTGTTCCACGACCAACCAATTACACCTTGGCCGTCGGAAAATACGCTCTGAGCCGCGCTTGGATCTCCCCAAGCATTGTTAATTAACCTAAACTCTTTATAATCTATAGTGCCATAAAGACTACTAACAGTTTCCACATTCGGCCCTGTAGTAGGGGCTGGTCCTGTAATAGGAGCTAATCCAACAGGAGCCAGTCCTGTAATAGGAGCCGATCCTGTAGTAATAGTACCTTGAGTAATCTTTCCATTGCTACTTATCACATAGCACAATACTGTTGGACCTCCAATACCTGGTGTTTGTAGAATTGGCGTAGGCTGAATGGGTGTAGGTGTAGGACTAGAAATAGGCGATGGAGATGGAGTTGTACCCGTTGGTGCCCCTATAGCCTTCAGTGCAGAAACAGGATCTGTACTATGAATAGATTGGCTTTCAAAAAGTGTACCGTATGTGTTCCTTGCTCCTCCTCCGTTAGGATCGACATGGCATGTGCCACACGAACCACTACCGTATACTGATTGTAGAGCTGTTAGATAGTTTGGTGTCGATGATGCTGTCTGTATTCTTACAAAGATGACTGTACATATCACAAATAACGATATTATGTTCCGTTTTGTCATTATTTTTCTCCATTCCATTTTTACTAATTTCAAACCGCTTTTACAAAATATTGTAAGTAGCCGCGTTCATCCAACGCTAATCGTAAAATAATTATTTTGTTTTATTACATGACGTTAAAGTAAATATACTTTGTGTTGTTAGAATAAGTACGATGTTAAAACAGAACACACGACGTCTTTAAAGAATCTATTTGCTTAATGAAATGCATTCTATTGGCTATATACTCTTCTTACTAAGAATACCGCAATTAATATCACAAGTATAACATAAAACACGATCCTAGTTTGACTAAATTTTTTCTTTTCTTTTTCAAATACGGCAAATTGTTCACTAAATTCTTTTTTTCTTTGTTCTAACTCTATGTTTGCTTGTTCAAGATCTTTTTCTTTTTGTTTCATTACATCTTCAAACTCTTTCTGTCTTTTATCGAAATCTTCTTCATCTTTGATCTTTTTTAGTTGATATTCTCCAAATCTCGTTAAGAATTCATTCTTATCTTTTAAGAGTTTTTCTTTCTCATCTTTGATATTTTTATCTTTTTCTTTGAATTCTTCATTTATCAGATCAAGTTCTTTATTAATTGAATCTTTGGCTCCCTTAAACTCTATATTTATCACATTTTCGAATTCTCTGATAAACGTAGTAATGTTATCTGAAAACGATGATGATATTTTTTTGCCAACATCTCGCAACTTTCCATTAACATCTATATGCACATTTTTGTATTCGTCGCCTAAATCTTCTGAACCTTTTTCTTCTGTCATTTTATCAGTCTCTTATACGACAAATAAACAGCCGCTGATAATAATATGATGATAGATGTCACAAAGTCTATAGAATATAACCTATTATTTTCTGAAGGAGGTCTTTCTGCATTGGTAGCATTAGTAGAGATATTCTTTTCGGAATTGGTAGGGACATTTTTGGTAAATAATATTGTATTATTTTTAGATATATATGTATCGTTTATTCCAAAAGGTCTGATTTCTGTATATATCTGATTATCAAATTTGGTCGAATAGTAGTTTATATATCCTGTACTATTCGCAATAACCATAAGATTTTGTAGTAATTTTTTGTCACTTAAATAAATACTAACAACGTATTGTTGATTAGGAATACGATCCCCCATTGAATATTCTGATTCTGAACTTAGATCAGGTTCATTAAAGGAGATTAATCCTTCTTCATAAGTATTAACAGTAATATCAATATGCTCTGATGCAGGAATAACTGTCATATTTGGCATATATTCATCGTATTTATTTTCAGTAATTAAACTTACAGTTCCGTTTGGATAAATCCTTGATGTTTTATTTATGACAGGAGTGAAGTTATTTATATTTGGATTTACATAATCACTCAGTGTCACAACGTCGATGTCGGCGCTTCTACTCTTTAGATAATCACTAACTTGTTGAAAATTTGATTTTGAATATTCAAATTCTGTAGGAGTATCATTTACAATTTTATGGAATAATAATATTATTAACCACCCTTGGTCTATGGTACCGTTTATTTCATCTTCAACTGATTGAACTGACGTAGTGTTTCGTGCCTCAATTGTCTTTAATTTATACAAATTATTTCTATATTCAGGCTCTAAGTGTGGCTCTATACCAGTATCTGTTCCTCTAGCAAAAATATATCTTTGTTTTGCTTTTTCAACTACATGGCCATTATAGTCACCAAAAGGATAAGCAACGAACGATGCCGACTTTTGAAATCCATGATTTACTAACCAATCATAACTACTATTTAATTCCAATGTTAGGTTATGGTCATCAAGCTGCGTTAAATATGGATGAGATATTGTATGACTGGAAATATCCCAACCAGATCCTTGCAGTCTCTTTAGATCGTTTATAGTCATAAAACCTGTTCGATTAATCCAAGAAGCTACTACAAATGATACCGCCTTTTGATTGTTTGCCGTCAATATAGGTTCTGCTACAGTATCTCCTGTAGTTCCGTCGTCAATAGTAATTATCGCTTTTGCTCTTCCGCTCAAATCGTATCTGAAATTATCAGCCGTTACACTAACATTTTTTCCTTTGATAGAAGAAACCTCTATCATAAATATTGTCATTGTGTTATTCCAATCTTCCCCATGATTGATCATATCAGACTTTTTTAATACTATATGATTCCAACCGTCTAATACGAATTTTATAGTATAATAGAAATATTTCTCCCCTTTTTTATCGGAGGTGAGATATATCTTAGTATAATTGTATTGACCTGAATTGTAAACATACAAGTCAAATTCAAAATTTCTTACTTTTTCAAAATTATAAGAAATGTTTTGTGCAGCAAAAATACTTCCATTTTCGGCGACTAATTTTAATCCCTGTCTTCCTTCTTTAAAGTTTAATTGATCGGCTTCAATATGTGATCCATTTGAACCTATTATTGCCCAATTATAAGTGTCTCCAAAATCTAATGATGATTTATCTTCATTGTTGATATAATTTTTGCAACAAGAATACTTTACAGGAATAGATGCACCTGTAATCATTATGGATGACACAAGTATTAATAATAAATAGAGTATTTTTAAATTAGCCATTTTTATGCGCCTCTTGTTACATTTGATCCTTTTTGTATTATATGTCCATTCAAATTTGTTACATACTTGCTTATTTCTATTTTTCCAGAACCTCTATATATTTCGTGCCCAAGTTCTATTCCTTGGACATACCAGTTATCATCTATCATATCTGGTGGGACCTGTTCAAGTAATTTTTTTATATTTACTTTAAAATTTGAACTACCCTGATTTTTTAATACAAAGGCGCTCCAAGGCCAATTTGTATCTTCATTAGGATCTCTATAATAATAATCATATTCATTTATTCCATCTGACACTACTTTAATAGACTTATCATTAGTTAGATGTCCAGATATCCATATCATAACATTGAACTTGTTAATATCAGGATTTGATTTATCTACGAAATATATATCATATGCAAAATCATATTCTCCTTCAGGTTTCTTGGTATAATTGAAATCAACTTCATTTGTCCAAGTATCTATATCACCATATTTTATAGGAAAAGCAAATGTCGTCGAATCAAGACTTCCGTGTGGTGCTCCTATCATCACTTCAGGATAAATAGGAGGTATGTACGTATTTGTGTCAGGTCTAGGATCTGGTCTTGACCATTCCCAACCAAAATCTCCATCAGATTCTAAATATACATATGATTTAAGTGTTGTCTTATTACTTTTCTCTTTATCGGTTGCGCCCCAAATATTATTTATCAATAATATCGAACCATTACTTATGGTATCAGAATAATTCGAAGATCTTATCCTTTTTTCTCCGTTTTTTGTATTAGATTGTGCATTTTTTAATACCGATACGCTCATTATAATAATATATATTATAATAGCAATAGCCAATAATGGCAATATTTTTTTAAAAACATTTTTCATTTTTCCTCGTGTTTAATCAAAAATCTTTATATAAAGCCGTTTCTTAAAATTGAATTTATAATTTATAAATAAAAAAAAATGGATATCTAGATCCATTTAATTTATAGTTTTCAGTATATTGCATACTTCTTGACATGCCTCGTCTGCAGTATAATCTCCTGTAGAACTCTTCGTAACTACTACACCTGTAGTGGTTGGGCATCCTATAGTACTGACAACGAATATCTTGCTGACAGGTTGACTAGTCACTGTAATTATTGATATATTACTAGTCTTCCCTCCTGCACTGGCAGTTATATTCGCAGTACCTGTAGCTACACCTGTTACTAATCCAGATGAGTTGACCGTAGCAATTGATGTATTATTGCTTGTCCAAGTCAATGTAGGACATGCCATCACATTATTATTTTGGTCTCTACATACGGCTGTGAGTTGTTGTGTCGCTCCGGGATTGATTGATGTTGATACTGGAGATATGGCGATAGTTGTCAATATCGGAGTTGGTGGTGTAATGCCTATACTGATAGAGTTACCATTGACTTTAGCATTTAGACCAGTCAACTCTAAACTGCCCGATCCATGAACATTTTCATTACCTAACTGAATATCTGGAACATACCAGCTTCCATTTAAAGTCCTGGTTATTGAATTCATTAACTTTTTGATATCTATTGTTATTACAGCTTTCGAACTTGTTGAAGGTTGACTCTTTAGTACAAATGCATCGTATGGAACATTTGTGCCACCCTCATTTCTAGTTCCCTGATAATATTTATAGGTATTATACCCATCGCTGACATCTTTGATGTATGTTACGCTTCCTGGATCTTGACTGGACTGAACCCATATCATCATATTATATTGTCTTTTTGAATATGCAGAATCCCACCAATATAAGTCAAATGCAAAATTCCAAAAGTCTCCAGTTGGTTTTTGTGGATAATCCCACGCTATGTCGACAGTCAGGCTTTGTAAGTCTGAATATTTTATTGGTAAATATGGTGTTGTGGAGCTTGGCCATGCACCTCTATTATTACCACATAATATTTCAGGGTAATTGTAACCTTGACCAGGATTATTCCAATTCCATCCTGGTACACCATTATTTATAGTTACACATTGAGTAGCACTAGGTTGACCCCATTTATTGTTTGATAAACGCCATGGCGTTGAATTCCATCCTGCATCACCATCTGCTGTACAATCTTGTGTCATTTTATATCACCTTTATCTTATCCATTTAATTTATAGTTTTCAGTATATTGCATACTTCTTGACATGCCTCGTCTGCAGTATGATCTCCTGTAGAACTCTTCATAACCATTACACCTGTAGTGGTTGGGCATCCTATAGTACTGACAATGAATATCTTGCTGACAGGTTGACTAGTCACTGTAATTATTGATATATTACTAGTCTTCCCTCCTGTACTGGCAGTTATATTCGCAGTACCTGTAGCTACACCTGTTACTAATCCAGATGAGTTGACCGTAGCAATTGATGTATTATTGCTTATCCAAGTCAATGTAGGACATGTCATCACATTATTATTTTGGTCTCTACATACGGCTGTGAGTTGTTGTGTCGCTCCAGGATTGATTGATGTTGATACTGGAGATATGGCGATTGTAGTTAGTACTGGCTGACTAGTCACTGTAATTGTTGATATATTACTAGTCTTCCCTCCTGCACTGGCAGTTATATTCGCAGTACCTGTGGCTACGCCTGTTACTAATCCAGATGAGTTGACCGTAGCAATTGATGTATTATTGCTTGTCCAAGTCAATGTAGGACATGTCATCACATTATTATTTTGGTCTCTACATACGGCTGTGAGTTGTTGTGTCGCTCCGGGATTGATTGATGCTGATACTGGAGATATGGCGATAGTCGTCAGTATCGGAGTTTGTCCGCTGTTGTACGTAAAGCTTGACAATATTAATTCTTTTGGCTGATTATCAGAAGGATGGTTTGAATTATATAGCCATAAATTAATGGCAAATGATCCTCCAGGATTTGTCTTATGACTACCTGTATAGTTCCAAGAGCCTATTATATTGCCAGACGAATCTGTGGTTATAAAATTTATATTTCCATTAGATTGCCATACCATTTTATTGACACTATTTAAGGCATTTATATAGTATCTTGGAGATGCTCCGCCTCCAGTACCTTGAACAGAGTATTGACCAAGATTATTATTACCTGAAATACCCCATCTTGAGTATTCTATATCAAGTTCACTCTGGGCGTCTAACCAATAGAATAATCCTATCACAGTATTATTATCTAATGCAGGATTTAGAGGATTGGTTACCATATTTATTGTATATGTCCCATATCCAGCAGGATCTGTCATATATATTTCTGCGCAATACCAATTTCCACCTACATTAGTTATTTTCAAATGGAGATTCCCTTGAGCATCTACCGATACATTGTCGGAAGACCAATTATTAGGTCCTGGATCGCCAGTTCCTGTCCTAATGCTCCATGTATGTCCTGACCAATTTATCTGTGCCATTATTTCACATCCTTTATATATTTTATATAGTCCTTTACTTCTCTCATAAAGACATCTCTTTAGCATTTTCCATTTATTTTGAAAAATACATATATAATGTATGTGTATTGCTATATATATACTTAATGTCGCATACAATTTCTAACTGTTCAGGGTATAGTGGATGTCAAAACTTTTTCTTTTCCTTTACCTCCATTTTTTCTTTTTATTGATATTTGTCCTATCTCGCTTACATTAATAGGATGTGTACCTCCACACGGCATCATTATTTCTCCTGATTTCCAATACCACCATCCGTGCTTACCAGGATCTTCCCACCTTTTTATTTCATAATTCTTTGATATAAATTCATTTGCCAGCATTTCAACTTCTTTTAATTTGTCTTGATCAAGCGCCTCAGGGCATTCATAGGTGCTACTGTCATGTTTTTCGGTTACAGATGTCCCAACAAGTTTCATAACTCCAAAAATTTTAAAAAGGAAATATTCCATAATATGAGATGCAGCATGATTTTTCATAATCTTATATCTTCTATTCCAATCAATCATTCCAGTTACTTTATCTCCCTCTCTGAATCCTATGCCATCTTCCATTATGTGAAGTATATTTTCTTTATTTTCATCATACTTGGTATCTAAAACTTTCGTATTATTTAAATGTCCTGTATCTCCGATTTGACCACCATTTTCTGCAAAAAATGCGGTTTTATCTAAGATAACTTGGCTTCCATTTATTTTTAATACAACGGCTTCAAATTCCTTTAGGTATGGATCTTCCATATACAGTTTCTTTGTCACTTTATCACCTAAGGATGAATAAATTTATACAACCCATTATTAGACTTTAATGTTTTAGCCAGATATCTTGTAACCTCGCATAAATTTTTCTTTGTACCATAAAAATCCTTTGTCTCATTTATAGCCTCTCCAATACAACCTCCAGCACAATTATCTATTATTTCGCACGTCTGACATTCTGGAATATTAGCTTTATTTCTTGAACGTATTTTATCTATTTTTTGTTCGTCATATATTATCTTTTTAGTATTTATGTCATATTTACCATAAATTAATTCATCTAGTACACCGTCTGGTCTTGTAGCCATATCACAGCAAGAAACATAACCACTTGGAGTTAAATGTGGTACAGGTATCATAGCTCTACAAGCTATATTTACAGGTTCGTCAAAATTTACACAGAAGAAATTGCTATAAAATATTCCTTTACTTTCAGCATATTTTTTCGCATCTAAAAATTTATCTGCAAATTCTAGAGGCTGTACTTCTATTAGATCTTCAGTCTCTTTAGCTTCTTTACTTACAGGTACACATAAATGATCTGCAAATACAGCTTTTACACCTAATTTAGAGAAATAATCTATACTCTCTTTTTGCATATCTATATTTGTTCTCCCAACTGTAGAACGTATACCTACTGTCATTTTATCTGCTAGGAACTTTATATTTCTCTCTATTATATGCGAAGTTCTCCCTCCATTTATTGTCTTACGATAACGATCATGTACATCTGGTATTCCGTCCATGGATATCCATATCATGTCTAGATTTTGCTCACACCATTTTGCTACATCCATCCCAAAAAAGCCATTTGTCTGTAATTCAGCACAAAGCGCATCTCCTGCTAAAGACTTGGCATATTCCTGAATTTTCTGCATTCTATCAAATTCTAATGTTGGTTCTCCTTCTCCAAAATATCTGATTCTTCTACTGGATGAACTGTTAAAGAAGTCTTCTATTCCCTTTTTAGCAAAGTCCATATCAAGTCTTTTAACGTTTTTATCATTCGGTATACTCTTTTTATTTCCAAGATAACAGTACGTGCATCTCATACTGCAGGCATCTGTCATCAAGAGGCTTATACAATTCTTCCTAAAGTGTCCCATGGTTATTATCTCCTTTATCTTTTTTATCTCATTTTTAACTTCGTATACTTATTAACCCCACAACGTCTTATATCGCGTTGAATATCTTTTAGATAATACATTATTTATAATTTTATTTGTCGTTTTATTCATTGGAAGATTTGAAATTAAATCTGCAATATATTCTGTTTTCCCACGTGAAATAATAACATCTTCATAATCTCGATCAATTCTATCTTCTACCTCGCCCATTGCTATATCTATAAATGGTCTTTTTAAATCTATAGACTTTGTAAGTATGTTAGATACCTTTTTCTTGTAATCCGTGGAAAGGATTCTCAATATTGTTTCTTTATTAACATTAGCTGAACCTAAGATTCCTCCACAATTTGCTACAAAATCGGTTATTATTGTCTTTTTCTCGTTAAATAATAATTTTTCTGCATCATATGATACAGGAGCATTTGCCGCACATATAATAATATCAGCCTTAATATTTTTCATGTTTCCATTATTAATTACTAGCGCATTGGATGCTGGTAGAAGTACTGTTACATCTTTTTCAAGAACTGAATCGTAAGACGTTCCCTTTTCTTTCAATTTTGTTAAGATAAAATTGTCTCCATATAACAATTTCTCTTTGAGCAACTCTTCTACGTTAAATCCATTTTCATCCGCTATGCCTCCATATATATTGGATAATGCAGTAAGCCGTGCTCCCTCTTTAAACATCAAAAGCGCATAAGTACTTCCAACATTTCCAAACCCTTGTACAGAAAATGTAACATCTTTTATAGATATTCCCTTTGACTCCAATACCGCCATAGTCGAATAAAAACAAGAATATGCTGTATATTCATGTGACATATTCTCCCAAGATAAACAGTCACATTTATATCCTGCACTATCAAATATTAATTGAAGTTCATTGATATCTATACCCATATCCATTACAGGAAAGTACATCCTGTTAAAAATTAATCGAGATATATTCTTTCCGAATTCTGAGAGTATTTCTTCTCTTTTATTATCTTTAGAAACTATTACGGCAGCTTTTGCGCCACCTGTCCTGTTACCTATAAAGGCGTTCTTATATGTCATGGTCCTGGCAATAGATTGTAATTCAAATATATTCATCTCTGGAACCACTCTAACTCCACCAAATGAACTAAAAGATGATATAGTATCTACCAAACGGTCTATTACTACATAACCTATTTTTCCAAATTTTTTACTATTTACAGTATAAATCATCTGAGAATTAATTTCTTCCATTTAATCACTATCCTATCACTTCTTTTTTCATTTTTTCATTTTTTTCATTTTTTTCATTTAACTTTTGATATTACAGCCCTTAATTTTCCTCTCCTTTCTCTTGGTAATTCAGTTACTAATTCTACTTTGATATCAATTTTTTCTCCTAAGCAACCTAATCTTATTTGTTCAGCTATTTGTTTATTTGTCTCTGCTGTATAATATTTCCCCGGCACTACTTGGACAAGAAATTTATCTCTTTCTTCTTGAATTGTTCTGTACTCAATGATACCTGGTATGTTTTCGATGATATTAATTGTTCTTGGAGAAATGATTCTACCGCTAGGTAATGTCAGATAATCGTCACATCTGCCCTCTATACTTTTAATTAACGGCCAACTTCTGCCACAAGAGCACTTATAATCTGCCAAAACTCCGATGTCACCTAATTTATATCTTATCAGTGGCATAGCATAATTGTATAGACCTGTCGCAACGATTTCACCCTCTTCTCCAGGACCTACTGTTTTATCATCTTTAAGTATTTCAATAACCGCACAATCGGTAATCATATGGAGACCTGAATGTTCACTACATTCGAACGCTAACCTATTGAATTCAGTTGATCCATAAGTATTATAAACATCTGCTCCAAAAGCAGAACTTATAGTCTTTCTACAAGATTCAGTCAGTGTCTCGCCGTGCGTAAAAATCTGCCTAGGGAAATCCAATTCTTCATTTAATGAATTTGACAAAATCTTAAAAATGGATGGGAATGAATATAATATGTCAGGTCTATATTTTTTTAGTGTGCTAATGATTTTATCTGGAGTATCTAATGTGGATACCATATTTTTCTTGATTAATGTCCCACAACAATCTTCTAAAATAGCCGTCAATTCCACTATACTATCGGTAAGTCTCAATCCTGACTCAAAAAAAGCAAAATAAGCAAGTGTTGACGAATACAGTTGAGATTTTTTATCATTCCATATTTTAAGAGGTAGTCCTGTAGATCCTGTAGTGGTTATCATCCTACATTTTTCTTTATCAACACTATTTGCTATTATATTATCATAATTGGCTATAATGTCTTTCTTTGTTATTACCGGTATCTTTTGTAAGTCATCTAAATTTTTTATGTCTTCTGGTATGATATTCTCTCTAGTAAATAATTCTCTATAGAATGGAACATTATTATACGCATGATTGACCATATGTCTTAATTTCTTTAATTGAATCTCTTTCAAATCTTTATCAGATTTTCTCTGATGCGATTTAAGTTCTGCCAAATATTTTAGATAATATACGTACCGATAATTCATAGCTATACCTCTATACCATTGTTTTCAATTACTCCGTTTTTCAATTATTCTGTATTTTCAATTACTCTGTGCAATTCTTTCTCCTTTTATTAATCTTAATGTAAATTCTAATATATTTTTTGTTTTAAGTACGACAATAGTCGCAGCAATAGTATTCGCAACCAGATATGAAATTGCTATTCCTTCGATATTCCATAACTTCATCAAAGGAATAGAAAGAATTATTGTCACTGTTGCTACAAATACATCAACGATTATCGAGCTCATTACTCTTTTTTGTGCATTTCTAATCATCATAAATGTAGTCAACAATGATAATGGAATACTTGTCGCTGAAAGTATCAGAAGAGAATTGAATGAATTTACTGCATAATTTGGATTAAATAAATTCAAAACAAATTTTCCAAATATTACGAGTAAAAATAACCCAGGAATCAAAAGAGACATTTCGAATTTTAAAGCCTTCCTCACATTAAACCAAAATTTTTCTTTATCTGAAGAATCTGCTAGGAATGGTCCTGCTACTGCTTCTGGAATACCAAAAAATAATCCTGCTATCGTCATGGCAATAAAAAAATATCCTGCAGATTCTGGAGAAATTAAATTTACAATTATAATAGGAAATATGAATCTAGGAAGACTGTAAAAAATGCCTGCAATATAATTTCCAATAGAGAATCTTGTCATAGTCTTAATTATTGGGTCAAATTCAGCTACTGGCTTATACCTCCATAATTTATACATTAGGAAAAATCCTACAATTATAGCAACAACCAAACCTAAACTCCATGAAATAAAAATACCTATAGCTCCGAACCCTGTCAACATAATTAGTATTAATATTTTGGTAATCCCAAAAATACTTTCCTTAACCATTTGAAATGATGATCTTCTTCCTGCAGTAAATGTTCCTCCAATAAGGAGCGATAGCGTTGTCATCATAGTGGTCATAACAAAAATACTAATCGATCCAAAATTTCCTAATATTATTTTTAATTTGGGCGCAAATATATTAATTTCAAACAAAAATATTAGTGAAACTATGACTGATATCATAATAGCTACTATCAGAGATGAATTTATTATATTGCCCGCATTTTTAGTATTTCTCGGTAAATATAAAGTCAATGCCATTGGCAATCCTGCCGAGCTTATTACCGCTATCAGAGACATGCTTGATAATATCGCAGAAATGACACCAACATCGCCAGGTGTATATAATCTTGTAGCTACCATCCAGAAAAAAAATCCTATAGCAAGACTGGAGAAATTCGTGATTATCAGAAATAATGAATTTTTGAAAATTGTATCATCATATATATTTTTGAATATAGAACTTATTATTTTCATATTATCACTCACAATATTTTATCTCAAAATCGTCAGCTATTCTGTTCGTTCTATATCAATATTAATCTTTTTAACTGCCTTTAATAACACAGGATCATGAATATGTCCATCATTGAAAAGTGTTATCAAAGCGTTCAGATCTTTAGGAAGACACTTCCCTCCAAAACTATGACCGTGTTCCCATGGATGCACACCATAAAATTTATCTAATTGGACAACTTTCCTAATAATATCGGAATCTACTCCAATTTTTTGACACATCATATGCATTTCGTTGAAGAAACTTATCTTAGTTGCATAGAAGCAATTATTCGCATATTTTGTCATCTCTGCAGTTCTCGTATCTGTTCTTATAATCGGACATTTGAAAGTAGAATACAATTCTTCAAGAACATCTCCAGATCTTTTATCATATTCTCCAATAACTATCCTATCAGGATTCATAAAGTCTTCTATTGCGTGTTTGTCTCTTAGAAATTCTGGATTGAAACAAACCCCAAAATCATGTCCTACCTTCTTAAGAGAATATTGCTCTATTAGAGGAACTATCACATTTTCTGTAGTTGTAGGTATTATTGAACTCTTAATTACTGTCAGAAAATATTCTTTTTTATTTTTACACAAATCCGAAAATTCTTTGATAGCTGACTCTATTATACTTAAATCTATTTTTCCGTCTTTATCAGGCGTAGGCACACAGAAAAAGAATATGTCAGAATTTTTTACCATATACTCTAAATCTGTTGTAGCATTTAAATCTCTTTTTATCAGATCATTTATTATTCTTTGATCAATATCAAAGAATATTACTTTATTTCCAAGACTTTCAAATCCGATTCCTGTAGCTGATCCTACTACTCCGCTTCCTATTATGCCTATGTTTTTCATGTATTCTCCTCATTATGTTACTATGATTAGTGTCATTTGTATCATATTCATCTTTTTATATATTTAGTGTATAATTTTCCTGAACTAAATCCAAATCTAAATACTAATGCAGGAAATATTAACGACAAATCGTTTTTATTTTTTATCAAATAATATATTACCTTGATTGTATAATCTGTAATATTTCTATGTGATTTGGCATTATAACTACAAGGTTTTTCGCATCTATCTCCATATTTTTGTTTTAAGAAAACATTACTACTTCCATACCTAAATGTTTGTTTAAACAAACCTTTTAAATCTATTTTGTGGTCATGAATGACTATGGCATCACCTGCATAAACCATTTTATAATCTGTCTCTAACTGCATTCTCCACGAATAATCAGCATCTCCTCCTGCAAGGATTTCTGCAAAATAGCCTATTTTTGAGAATACCTCTTTCCTATACGCAGCATTTCCTGTTTGTGCGAAAGGAAGAAGACTGGAATCAAACATTGGCTTTTGAGACCACATCCCTATTGATACAGCATATCTCTCTACGAGACTATTTCCTTTTTTGGGAAATATCTCTCCAGCAATTCCTCCTACGGTCTCATTCGAGAAAAAACTAACGATATTGGAGATCCAATTACTATCAACAATACAATCCGCATCTGTAAATGCAATTATATCACCCTTGGCATTTCTCACTCCTAAATTTCTTGCTCTGTAAACCCCTTTTATTTTCTCAAAATACAATTTAATATTCAAATCTAAGTTATTTTGAAAATTTCTTATTATATCTACGGTATTATCTCTTGATCCATTATCTACTATTATGAGTTCGAAATTCTCTTTTTGATAATTAAGCGCATTTATAGATTCTATACATTCAGCAATGTTCCTTTCCCCATTGAGAACTGGCACTACTATAGAAACATAAGGAATATTCTCACCAATATTTGTCATAATGCTCCGCTTTTAATCCTCCACTTTTATCTTAATGTTACCATACTATATTATATATATTAATGTTACCATTATCATAAATTTTTAGAAACATTTCATTATTATCAAATTTTTTAATTAAGTTTTCAGGGAAAGGTTTGGTACGTCCATAAGATTCATTCAAATATAATTCATCAATATTAAAATAATAGCGTAATTCTGAAATAAATTTGGTAATTCTTATATCTGTAGCAAGATAGCTGGCATTATTATATCTCAAATGATATAATACACTTTTGTCGACTGTAGGAGGATAAAATATCTCCCAGTTTGTTATTACTCTTTGCATTCCATAATATTCAAGTACTGCGCCTGTAGCTTGATCTGATGCGAAAGTATTATATCTTCCTGCGTATGTTTCAGACCAAGTCGCAGAACTTATCGAATCTGCAGTAATTGTCGACTGGCCAACTCTAATATTATTAGAATAGCTACCTCTATATGGAGAAGATGTTCCGAGACTAACACCTCCTATAAGTAACAAGATTACCAATATAATTGCCAAGAATCTTAAAAAAATTTTTTTATTGAATTTATTTATTGATGCGCCTATAAAGAGGCTTACTCCTATAAATCCAAAAGTTGAAAATCTACTAATCTCAAAAGACGATGTCATTGTACCTATTAACGATATAAAGAATAAAGTAGAAAATATAATCATTGTCAACGCATATGCATCGAGCTTCTTTTTATTTTTTAAATAATATATTCCTATCAATATCAATATTAATATCAATGGTACATATAGATATCTGCGAATGAATAATTCGTAATAAGGTACATCTAGAAACGAACTAGACAAAACCTCTGAAACTCTTTCTTTGAAAAGCATTAGACCAATCACACCTTTCGAAGATGTATGTAATATATCATAATAATAATTCAGAGTTTTTGGTGCAACATATGTTACCCATGCAAAGATTAATGCCGCAGTAAAGATAGTCAATCTATAAATATCGTCATGATCTTCCTTCCTTTTTAGGAATAAAAGGATTACTAAGAACAATAATAGCATATATGATGAAAAGTGATGCGTTGCAACCAGACCAAAAATCAAAATATATTGTATAAACATAAATCTTATTTTATTACCATAATTGTATGATATGGCGAATAAGCATATGACTAATAACGGAAATCCTATAGATTCGTAACTGACATACGTATCGGTATACGTATAGCCGCTATTAAAAAAATATACAAACGCTCCAATAGACGCTATTTTAGCAGAACATATATTTCTTAAAAAGAAATATAGAAATATTATTGCCAAAGAATGAATAATTGATACAATAATTAATCCTGAGGCAAAAATAGAATCTCCTGTAATATTTTTAAAGAATGCAATAAGTATCTCTAAAGTCGGATAGTATTTTGAAAGTGCAAACGCAGAATTTACGTTAGGATTTCCGCTCTCATAAACCAAAGACGAGCTTTGATAATGATTCATCTCATCATATATATGAAAATGATTTGGACTTGATAGCACATGAGGAATATATAAAACAAGTCCAAACAAGAATAGAAAACATAATTTTGTATATATTTTCTCATCACTGGAAATTACTATGAATGTTGTAATCCCGCTCAGTATAATTCCTGTCCAGAAAATCAAATCGTAAAATACCAGTTTTGTATGCAATAATAGATAAGTCAAAGAAACTAAGAATGCACCTATCATCCATGCAATAAAAATAATCTTTAATTTGAATGTTTTCATGTACCAGTCTTCGTTTTTATGTCAGTTTTATTTCAATTTTCCAAATGATTTTCTCAATACTATAAATGATCCGTTACATAATCCTAACATATATGGAACAATAAATATTGTCAAAAATAGTACATCATAAAAATTGTATGAACTATTGACTACTTTAGGAGTAGGCATACCTCCTGACAATACTCTTGAAATTCCTCCATAATATACTCTCTTTGACAACCATCCAAAATTTGTTTTTTCTTTAGGGATTTGGTGCCAAATAATGACAGAGGGATTATAGATCACTTTTAAATTATCATTTCTAACTCTTTTACACAAAGTTGTTTCTTCTCCGCATATTAAGTTTTCTTTTTTTCTTAGATTTGGAGAGAAAATCTGATCCTTAATCAACCTTTTATTGATCGCAAAACCTCCACCAAATATCATTTCTACCTCTTTTAATTCATTTCCCATATCAAAAAATGAATAAAAACCTTGGGCAATAGCAGAATTTAAAAATATTTTATTAGGTTCTGATAACCATTTTGGAAAAATTTTTCCTCCTACAATAGCCACTCTATCGGAGAAACTTCTATATAGATTTTCTGCCCATTTTTCATGTACAATACAATCAGAATCTGTAAATGCTACTATATTGCAATTGGAACGGGCTACTCCTTCATTTTTTGCCTCAGAAACACCCTTTGGTATTGTATAATAATATTTTATCTTTTCATATGCATTACAAAAATCTTTAATGATACTGTCATTAGAACTGTCAATCACAATTAGTTCTTTTATGATGGGTTGGTCAAGTAGCGAACCCATACATTTTTCGAAAAATTCTATTGGGTCGTTATAAGTGCATACAACTACACTCATGCCATATTTATTATCTGTATCCATAAAAAACCTGTTCATAAGTATTTTTCTTTTGTATATCCAATTAGTACACTTGACACCGTTAACAGTATTAATATGCTGGATCTTATATTGAATCTTGATAAATTTTTGATTATTGAAATTAATACGCTATTTAGATAATTTTGTTCGCTAGATAAAACCTTCTTATCATTATCATCGTTTCTATTTATATTTTCCAATTTTGCCTTTAATTTACCTTCGTCATAAGATCTCTTAGCAATGTAACGAATTTTCAATCTATCATTAGGAACATGGTGATAAACTATAATTTCTGGATCGTACAAAACAGTATCTGGCTTTATCTTATTGAGCATAACGCAGAATAGAGTATCTTCTAATTGATGAGATAAACTATTCTTTTTATTATCAATCATTGTCTTAAATTTTATATCCATAAATATATCTCTTCTAACCGCCATGTTTCCTGTAAAAACATTTCTCACCACTTGTTTACTTTCTGGGTGTCCCTTGTAGGTCCCTCCAACTAGCCATAAAATCTCTTCAGGTAGTCTCTTAGAACCATTTTCGTAAACAGGCAATAATTTACCTCCTATACATAAGATTTCAGGATATTGCAAAAAATCTTTAACGATATTTTCTAACCAGTAAGGATCTGCGAACGCATCATCATCAATAAAAGCTACTATATCTCCTTTTGTATATTCTACCCCTTTGTTTCTAGAAATTGCAGGTCCTTCGTTTTTTTTATTATCAATAATCAAAAAATTTTTACAATATCTAAATTCTAGGTCCATCTTTTGTTTGAGCTGTTGATTCCCGTCTATTACTAATATTATCTCAAAATTTTTATAGGTATTATTAAGCACCGAATTTATACAATCTATTGTCTTATCAAATCTTTCTAAAGAGAATGCGCATACTACCACTGATATAAAAGAATTTTTTTGTGTCATTTAATCACATCGATATTTTCACGTTGAATCTATCCATAGGTGCAATGTTCTATATGGAATCGTAAAATTATTTTCTTTATATAATAAAAATTCAAGTTCCATATTGGAACCTTTTTTCGCTGAAAATGTCACATTTTTCTCCCATTCTTCGTTATTATTTAATGTCAAATCTTTAGATGTTAACAATTGTTTATCCATAGTCACTTGGACAGTATAATTGACAGATGAATATTCATGATTAACTACACCCACCAGTAAGTTGGTATTAGAATTTACCGCTACCTTGGTCGGATAGTTATTTGCGACTCCTGAAGAATTAAGAATGTAAAATTCAGTATATCTTTCTCCTACTTTTGGGACTGTGATAGTAAAATAGATGACACTTGTTGTTAGCAATATCATTAATATAATTATCATAGTCAATAAAAGATCTACTCCATTTTTTGGTTTCAATTTCTGACTAATAATATCATATATTCTATCAGAACTTATCGATAACCTCGATTCTTCAGGCAATTTTTTTCGCATATATATTCCAATGAGCGCAAGCGTTATCGTATATATGTATAATATTAGCAATACGGGTACTAATTCAATACCAAAAGTAAGGCTAAGTAATAGACCCATTATAAGCACTATCACTATACTTAATCCAAAACTCAGAATTATTCTTATATTGATGTCTATATCGTCCTTTTTTGGAAAAATTGTTGCCAGTAGTACATAACCGGGAATAAAAAGAATCACAGGTATAGCCAAACTTGTCCTAATTAACGTAGAAGGTATAATGCTAGAAATGGTCGCCAATGTAGCCCATATGCATATGACCTCCAAATCAGAATAAATTTTCTTGAACACTATATCATTCCTGTATCTATAATATTTTTCTTATCATTTCTATTTGTTAATATATTCAGTTATTATAAGTCTTAGGATTCTCCATCCATCTCTAATCGAATTTAAATTAGACTCTCCATTTTTCCTTTTGGCCTCGAACGATGGTACCTCTTTTATTTTTAATCCTGCCTTTATCATGAGTATAGACTGTTCTGTCTCAATTTCAAATCCATCCGACTTACAACACATCTTCTCGATTGCCTCTTTTTTGAAAGCACGAAAACCGTAACATAAATCCGTCAAATTTGACCCATACAGTATATTTACCATATTTACGAACAGTTTATTACCAAATCTTCTAAAAATGGTAAAATCGTCTGATCCTCCTCCCGGAAGGAGGCGTGACGCTTTTGTCGCATCGTATCCATTGAGCACTGGTTCCAAAAGAGCAGGAATCTCTTTAGGATCGTGACTACCATCTGCATCCATCATTATTATCAGATCTCCGGTTGTCACTTCAAATCCTTTTCTTAGTGCATATCCTTTTCCATACGTATCGTCTATGACTATTTTTGCGTCTTTTCTAAACTTCAATATTTCTTCTCTTGTTCCATCGGTAGATCTTCCGTCTATCACAATTATCTCGTCTATAAATTGTGGGATATAAGGAAATACGTGTTTTATATTTTTTACCTCATTCAGTGTAGGAATTATGATGCTAACTCTTTTTTTCTGATTATACATATCAACTATCATACCGTCACCATTTTGAATCATTTTTATTAATGTTTCCCATATTTTTACTTATCATATCATATAAGTTATCTGTCGGTGCAAATCCGAACAGAATATATGACAAAAATAGCGTTTATAAGGCTTCCGAGCACATACAGATATAGTCTAAATGCGCAAGATTAAATTCTGGGCACTTCTGTGTAGTATTGTACATGCATATCTGGATAACCCATCTACAGCTTGCCTTTTAGTAATCATCAGCGTTTTACCCTCCTCCGATTTCTTATCGACATAACAATATATACCATAGATATTATACTTATCCCTGATATGGTCTCAAATCCTGGGATATTTTCCTTATGAGACGTTGTCGCCACATCTTGGTTCTGTATCGATGCACTATTATGAACAGTCTCTATGGGTATTGGTATTTGCTCTATTTGTCCCGTTTGATATTCTGTAATACCGGTTATAGCAAATGACGATAAATCAGGAGACATCGACTCGAAATATGTATAATTGTCATCACTATTGGTAATATTTGTCTGTAACTTTTTCCATCCATCGCTATATCTGAGCAATACAATGTTATCTTTACTAACATTATTATTTATGAGCCAAGAGTTTTCAACTTTAAATCTGACAGTTGCATAGTCTATTCTCTTAGATTCCATCCAGACATTTTCATTAGCATAAACGGTTCCTATAGGATCTTCGTCTATAGTATCCGATTTATTTTTCAGATGTTCTACCCTCATATCAGTATCAATATCGCTTACATTACTTACGACTAATACCTGATATATCGCCAGTTCAGCAGATGAAAATGAATACATTATTGGCGTATTGGCAACAAGATCCCTACTCTGTCTTTCAAATTTAATTATATTGGAAAAAGACTCAGGACTTGATACATCTCCTCCTCCAGAATTAGAACCTCCAGAATTAGAACCTCCAGAATTAGAACCTCCAGAATTAGAACCACCTCCAGAACTAGGCGGTGTAGAAACTGGAGCAACTTTAGAAATAATTTCCGTAGAATTACTTATATATCCAGATTTGCTCGCTGTCGCATTAATTGTTTGGTTAGTAGTAGCGTTGATAGTTATAATAAATAGTCCTGTATCATTAGTAACACCACTTCCAGAGATTCCTGTGATATCTATATTTGCACCAACGACAGGTATAGTGCCTGTACAACTAGAATTATCGCCTGGCTCTATTCCGCACATTCTACTTACTTCCAGTGTGACATTTGTAGGCCGCCCAATATTTACTGATGAAGGATAAGCAGATATTTCAAATGTCCCTTTTATATCCAAAGTCCATGTCTGAGATATACTATCACTTCCATTTCTAGCAGTTGCTACTACTGTGTAAGACCCTATTTTACTAATATTTCCCATGTAAGAATCTTCTGTGACAGATATGTCATCTTGTTTGTCCACTCCATCTAAACTCCATGTCACATTGGCAGGCATATTTGTAGTAATGTTAAATTTTATATTAGAAGGAACGGTATCTTCTACTGGAGATATTGGACCATAACTCGTTATACTTAATTTAATAGGAGTGATAGTCACCAATTGTGTATCTACGGCAACATTACTCGTACCATCTATTGTAGCCCATGTCACGGTAGTAATTCCAACAGGGAAATTATTTCCTGCAGGAGCACTATTGTTTGTAGTATATGGCGGTACCCCTCCAGTTATTGTCGGTGTTCCAAGATTAGCGATGTATGTTGAAATTCCAGTTGTCTCTTGCGTTATAGGTCCAGGAGCAGTTATTGTCAACTGATCTGCAGATGCAATATTTGCCATCATAATTACCGCTATGACGGCAGTAAATAGCACCACCTTTTTCGTTTTTGTATTTTTCATTTCTGCTATTGTATCACCCATTCGTATTATCTCCTATTTTATTTTTCTGTTTGATTTGGTTATCCGTGTAATAATACACATCATCAGTAATATAATCGATTTATGAAGACTTATACCTTTGTCATATCTTCTTCTGTATCTATGCCACCTGTAACATATATATTTGAGTTTTCTTTGTCTTCTACAATATCTGACTTTGCCTTATTTTCTACATTGATATGTTTTGGAATTTTTCCTATCTCTTTTTTTAATATATCCTCCATACCATGTACATATTCCCTTATAATTGAACTTACCATATAAGATAACTTCAGACTTACATTGTATTTTTTCTTAATCTCAGATTGTTTCTTAGTGACAAGCGTATGAGCATCATCATCTATATGGACTGTCTTTGACATATATTTACTCCAATCACATTGGTATTGACATTATATTCAGATTATAATGAGTGTACTATATATACTCTAAAATATATAAACTTTATATAAAAAGAATAGTGCGATGTACAATAAGAGCATACGATAAATTACTGATTATTGTAAACACGTTCTGTCAGTAATCAATATTCTGCAATATTTATTGTTCATATCGTTTTTTTTTAAAATGGTAATTCTTTAGATCTCGGTTCTCCATTTATGTTACAGAATAGTGTCGTCGACACCATCGAACAAAACATTATTTTTATTTTATTATTAAAATGTAGGCATCGTGAGAGGTAAAGAATCTTGACGGGATTAATAGAGGGTTTTCCCTCCTACAATGACCCACGATGCCATTTGCCACAATGGGAATTGAACCCATCTCATCCTAAGATTTGTGGCCTCTTTTTGCATCATGGAAAAAATAAAATAAGGGAGTTTAATCCCTTATATTCTACATTTTTTAATATTTTCTTATCTTCTCTGTCTCAGTACAAGGAACGCTACAGCAATCAAACCTGCAATCGCTAATCCTGCCTCAAAGCCAGGTGTGCCTTTCGTTGCTACTGGTGTCGTTGTATTTGTCACCATCGTTCCTGTTACTGTTGGTGGTGTTTCAACCGTTGTTTGTACAACTGTCTGAATAACTGTTGGTGTAGATACTGGTGTTTGGTTACCTGTTACTACTGTCGTTGTTGGTGTCTGTACTGCGCTGTTACCTATCTGGTAATCTACCACTGGATAGAATCTTAGAGCAGAGTCATTATCCGCCACTCTGAAATTCAATTGTTCTGCAAGAGTAACAGTTGAATCTGTCGACAAACTGACAGAACCTTCATCGTTCCAGAGCTTGATTGTATACGGTGGGCTTGACCCGTCATCTGTTACCTTGAACACGCCGTAAGTATCTGATGTCTTGACTTCTGTAACACTTGTCGAGACTGCCCATGTATATCTGAGTTGCACCATATCGCTTGTTGCTCCTGCGAATATGCTATCCACATAGG
>Ga0187878_1000283_pt1 | contig 62187 bp, 60 predicted proteins | sample June2016WEW_17_1_FD_132979 | JGI IMG/M metagenome (GOLD analysis project Ga0187878, IMG submission 132979) | Peatland microbial communities from SPRUCE experiment site at the Marcell Experimental Forest, Minnesota, USA - June2016WEW_17_150 | ecosystem: Environmental > Terrestrial > Soil >... | reverse complement strand
TGGAAGGCGGCTCGTCCCTCGCAGCTCCCGCAGGCGGCCTGAATCTGCTTCAGCGTCCAGCCAACCCTCCATCCTATCACGCCCGTCCCGCCGGAACAGGAGGACCCTGCTTTACCGCTTACCAACTCTCAACTCCCGTGCGGTTCGTTCCCCGGCCGCCACTTGATGTTGCAGCCCAGGCTCGGTTTCTGGTTGGCGGAAACCGGCTTTCCCGCCAGCACCGCCTCCACCGCGCTCCGCAGATCGCTTCCCGTCACCGGCAGGCCATTGCCGGGCCGACTGGCGTCGAACTGGCCGCGATAGACCAGCCGCCGCGGCGCGTCGAAGAGGAAGAAATCCGGCGTGCAGGCGGCGCGATAGGCCCGGGCCACCGCCTGCGTGGCATCGAACAAATAAGGGAACGTGTAGCCGGCGGAGCGCGCCTCTTCCGCCATCCGGGCCGGGCTGTCCTCGGGGTAATTCGTCACGTCGTTCGCATTGATTCCCACCAGGGCCACGCCATATGCCTGGACGTCCCGTCCGAACTGCGCGAGACCGGCGCGCAGGTGCTTTACGTACGGACAATGGTTGCACATGAAGACGATTACCAAGGCCGGTGCGGCGGCAAAATCGGCGAGCGCGACGGTCTTGCCGGTCGGGTCCAGCAGCGCGAAATCCGGGGCCGGCGTCCCCAGCGGCAGCATCGTGGAAAGCGTCAATGACATGCCCGCAAAATGGAACCGCCCACCGGTTTTGTCCAGTGGGCGGTGAAGTTACAGACCATGCGGCCGCGGGGAAGGTCGCTCATTCCACCGCGACGACGGCGGGCGTCAGACCACTATCAACCCTCAACTTGCCGTTCAGACCTTCCCCATTTTCTTGAGCGCCTCGAAATTGCGCCGGGCCGCGTCAATCGGGTCCTTGCTGGTCTCGTGCTCGACCACATAGACCCGCGTGCCGCCCTTGCTCTCGCACCAGGCAAACACCGCCGGCCAGTCCACCTTGTCCTCGCCGATCACCGCTTCCGCGCCGCCGCCGCTGGCCTTGATGTGAATGGTCCGGGCCCGGCCAGGGTATTTTTGCAGCACGGCCACCGGGTCCGCACCGCCCTCGCGGCAATTGCTCGTGTCGAGCTGCATGATGACCTCGGCCTTGGTGTTGCCGAAGAACAGGTCCCAGGCCGACTCGCCGTCGAACTTTTCGAAATCATGTGCGTGGGCGTGGTAGCCGACGAACTGGCGCTCGGCCTTCACCTTGTCGGCGAGTTCGTTGAACAGCTTGGCGTGGTCGAGCCAGGCCTGCTTCGACTTGCCTTCCATCCAGGGCACGATGAGGAAGCGGTTGCCGATGACGTGGTTGAACTCGATGGTTTCCTTGAGCTTGTCGCCCAGCACGGATTCGTAAGGCGTGTGAGTGCCGCAGGCCTTCAGTCCATTGTCATCGAGCAACTGGCGCAGGTCCTTCGCGCTGCGACCGTGGTAGCCGGCGAATTCGACGTTCTTGTAGCCGATCTTGGCCACCGCGGCGAGCGTGCCGGGCAGATCCTTGGCGCATTGGTCGCGCACGGAGTAGAGCTGCAACCCGATGGGGATCTTTCGGCCCGCCGTCTGGGCGACGGCGTTGAGGCTAACGGCGAGGCCGGCGACACCGAGGGCGCTGCGGTGGAGGAAGTCACGACGGTTCAGGGCGGAGGTGGTGATGGAATTCATAGACGGATGGCTTTCTTGTTTAACGGACGAATGGCATTTCTGGACGCAACGCTACGCCCGCCAGTCAGGGTCGGTCAAGACCAGGCGCAGGAAACCGTTTTGCGCAGGAGGCCCAAGAAGGACAGATGCGTCCTTACCTCCCCGCGCCGGCCACGACGTCGAAGGCGCGCCCAGGCCTTCAAGCCCTGCCCCCCAACCCACTTCGCGTCTTCCCGCCTTCCCTGTTTAAACCTCAACAGCGAAGACGCGAAGTCGGGAAGAAGAACCTGCCGACCAGTTCGCCAAGCGCACCGGCTACGACCTCGAAGACGCGCCCAGCCCTTCAAACTCGACCCCAACCCGCTTCGCGCCTTCCCGCCTTCCCTGTTTAACACATCGGCGACTTTTCTTCCATTTCCTGTTGACATACTGTGCATATTCTAGATATACAGTTCCCACAACGATGCCGCGCGAACGCACATCCCTCCTGCTTGGCCCGATCTCGCCCGCCGCCCCGGGCACGCTTTATCAGCAGATCGTGGACGGCTTGCGGCGTGAAGTCAGTGAAGGCCGGCTCAAGCCCGGCACGACGCTGCCCTCGTTCCGCACCCTCGCCGAGGATTTGCTCGTGAGTGTCATTACCGTCAAGCGCGCCTACGAAGAATTGGAACGCGAAGGCATCATCTACCGGCGGCAGGGACTCGGCACGTTTGTCGCTGACCACGGCCTCGCGCGGAGCCGGGAGGCCAAGTTGACCACCGCCCGGGAATTGTTCCGCCAGGCCGCGCGCGAGGCGGCGGAAGCCGGATTGAAACCGACGGATATTCGCGAACTCGCCCACCAGGCCATCCAAGGAGATTGATATGAACGACCAGGTCATCGAAATCCGCGGGCTCTTGAAGAATTACCACGCCGTCCATCTGGGACCGCTGGACCTGACCGTGCCGCGCGGCGCGATTTACGGGCTCATTGGGCCCAACTGCGCGGGCAAGACCACCACCATTGATTTGATTTACGGCATGGGCAGCAAGGACGGCGGCGAAATCCGCGTGTTCGGTCTCGATCATCAAAGCCACGCGGTCGAAATCAAACGCCGCGCCGGCTACGTGAGTCCCGATTTGAATTTTGAGGTCTGGGGCAGGGTGGGACGGGCCATCCGGTTTGTGCGCGGGTTTTATCCGGATTGGGATGACGCCTACTGCGCGCAATTGATGAAAACGTTTCAACTGGATGCCCGGGCGAGAATCGCCTGGCTCTCCTTTGGCGCCAAAACAAAACTGAGTTTGCTCCTCGCGCTGTCGCATCGTCCCGAGCTGTTGATGCTCGACGAACCGACCATCGGCCTGGACGCCATTTCCCGGCAACAGGTCTTCGCCGAACTGCTCAAAACCGTCGAAGACGGCGAGCGCACCGTCTTGATTTCGTCACACGGTTTGAGCGACATCGAACGCTTTGCCGATCACGTCGGCATGATCAAAGGCGGCCGGCTGCAGCTCGGGGGCCGCATGGACGAGGTCGTTGACCGTTTCCGTCTGGCCGAGTTTTTCACCGGGAACGGAACCGAACTGGAAAGCCGGGACGGGTTCATCATTTTGAAACGCGACGAAAACCGCTGGCAGGCCCTGCTGGACCATAACAGCGGCATTCAAGACTGGCTGCAAACGCAGGGCGCGCAACAGCTCTCGCTCACACGCCTGACCCTGGAGGATTTGTTCGTGGCGCTGTTCAAGGAGGAGGAGCCGGCATGACGACCATCCTGTGGGATCATGTCCGCCGGTGGTGGTGGCTCTGGCTGCTGAGTTGCGCCGGCTGCGGCTACATCGTGGGGGGTGGCCGGCCGCTCACACCCGATTTGTCCAATGCTTGGTTCCCGCTCGCACTTTACCTGGGCGTGGTCCAGTTGTCCATGGATTTGCAGCGCGGCGACGTGCCTCGCGTCCTGCGGGCCATGCCGGTGACCGCCCGGCAAGTCGGCCGGGCCTGGTGGTGGGCGTCGGTGGGTCTCCCGGCGGTGGTGATGGCGGTGATCACCGGCTGCGTGTTTGCGTGGGCTTCGGCTTTCGGCAGCCGGCCGATTTCGTTGGTTGCCTGCTTCAATTACTGGCTGACCAATGCCCTGCTGTTCGGGCCGCTGTTCTATTTTCTGACCGGCCTGCCGCCCACCGGCAGCGCCAAGAGTGGCCGGTTCACGGGTCGGGGATGTTTGTTCAGCCTCCTGTTTGTAGGTTCGACGTTCACCATGCTCTACTTTTACCGGCTGTTCCCCCCGCCAACGACGAGGTGGAAAGTTTTCGTGGCCGTGGCTTCGTTGCTGACCGTGGCCGGCTGGTTTCGGGCCGAGGCGTTCGCGCGGGAGCACCTGGGAGCGGATGATTGGCGGCGCGCCAGTTTCGCCAATGCCGTCCGATTCCTGCCCGGCAAAAGTACTGACCCGTTGCGCGGCGCGGAAGGTAAAGGCGGCTTGCGCTTCTTGTTTCGAACCATTTTCGACCGGATGGTCCTGATGGGACTGTTCATGGTCATGCTGATGGGGGGCGCCATGATCGTGGTCCAGTTTTTCACGAGCGCACTCACGGGTAACAGATTGGCGGTGGATACCACGACGATCTGTGTCACGGCTCAGGTCCTGTTTTGGTTGATCTGCTGGCAGACCACCAAAGCCGCGCTGCACCTCCGCTTCCTGCGAACCCTGCCCGTCTCCACGGCGAAGTTGGCGGGCGTGTTAATCCTCGCGCCCGTGACCGCCATGCTGGTGGTTTTTGGTTTTGCCAGCCTGATGTTTGCCCTCTTTTTTCCCGCCCTGCGAGTTTCGCCGCTGACCCTGCTGCAGGGAGGGTACCTCCCGGAAATCGCGTTGGCCACGTTCGTCGTCCCCCTGGTCGTGCGGCGCGGCATGGACCTGTTGAGTTTCGCGATCGTGATGGTGGTGCTGGTCGGCGGCTCGATCAGTTCCCTCTTGATCAAGGAGCATCTTTCCATCCTGGTGAGCTGTGCCGTTTCGATGTTTTTCGTCTTCGGCTGCTTCCTCCTCACCAAGCTGTTTCTGGAACGCAGCAGCGAAACCTATCGTCCGCGAAAGAACCAATTTGCAGACATGCAATGGGGCACGGGCAGATGATCAGGCGGGTGACCGACTGCTGCAACTGGCGCCGGGCGGGCCTGGGGCCGCTCTCCGCCTGGCCGTCTTGGGATCACCCCCCGCTCTGCCGAATGGCCCGGCTGATCGCCCAGTCCGCCGCGTGAAGGCGATGGGCAACCGACTCCATGTTGCCCGTCGGCCCCCGAGGCGACGGGATCACTCGACCGGGGAAACGGCCCGGGATCAGTCCGGACAACCGGCGTTGATGGGCACGGCGGTGGGCTGCTCGCTGGGCGCGACCAGATTGTTGGCGAGGAGGAAGGCCTCGACCTCGGCGCCGCTGACATCGGCCAGCATGCGGCCGTCAATTTCGACGCACGGGCTGAGCGGCTGGCCGCTGCGGGCGACCATTTCCTGCCGATGGGCGGGGTTGCCGATGATGTTGCGATCCTCGAACGGCAAACCGTACTTGGTGAACACGGCCCGGACGCCGTTGCTCCAGCCGCAGGTCGGTTTCAGATAAGCGATGATTTTCGGTGTGGTCATACCTTGGCTCAAACATTGCCACACCTTCTGGGGATAGCAAGTGGACCTAATAATATGGACGGCGGGGTCAGCCGGCGCCGGGCAGCCGGCAGAGCACCTCGTCGGAGCGTAACGCGGCGAGCAGGTCGGCCACTGACCGCAATTGTCCGGGCAGGGCCAGGTCCGGCGCGATCTCGGCCAGCGGTGCAAGCACGAACCGGCGTTGGTGGGCCCGCGGGTGCGGCAGGGTAAGCGCCGGCGTGGCGCGCGTCTCGGCGCCGAAGGCGAGCAGGTCGAGGTCGAGCGGCCGGGGTTCGTTCCGCACCTGCCTGGGCCGGCGGCCGAATTCCCTTTCGAGCGCCTGAAGTTTCGTGAGGAGCGTTTCGGGGGTTTCGCCGGGTTGCGGTGCCAGACCGGCAACCGCGTTGACGAAGGGTGGCGAGCCGGGCGGGCAGTCCACCGGGCTGCTTTGCCAGAGCGACGAGCGGAGCAGGGGGGCCACCGAAAGGGCTTCGAGGCGTCGCAGCGCCCGGCGCACCGTGGCGGGCGAATCGCCGAGGTTCGAGCCGAGGGCGATGAAGACCATCGGTGCGCCCTCGTCCTTCGCCGCTCGCCCTTCACCCTTCATTTGAGCCCCAGGACATCCTGCATGTCGTAGAGGCCGGGCGGGCGGCCGACCGCCCACTGTGCGGCGCGGAGGGCGCCGTTGGCGAAGGTTTCGCGGCTTGCAGCCTTGTGGGTGAGTTCGAGGCGCTCGCCGTTGGCCGCGAACACGACGGTGTGATCGCCGACGACGTCGCCGCCACGCAGGGAATGAATGCCGATCTCGGTGGGGGTGCGTTCGCCGGGGAGGCCCTGCCGGCCGTAGCGGGCGACCTCCCGCAATTGAAGGTGGCGGACCTCGGCGAGGATCTCCGCCAGCCGGGCGGCCGTGCCGCTCGGGGCGTCCTTTTTCAGCCGGTGATGCATCTCGACGACTTCGAGATCGAAGCCGGGGCCAAGGATTTCGGCCGTCTTGCGCGTGAGCCAGAAGAGCGTGTTGACGCCCGTGGAATAGTTTGCGCTCCACACGATGGGAATTCGCGACTTCAGCGCGAGGATTTCGGCCTTCTCGGCGTCGGTGTGGCCGGTGGTGCCGATTACCAGCGCCTTCTGGTGGGCGGCGCAAAGGGCGGCGATGCCGGCCGTGACGTTGTGGAAACTGAACTCGATCACGGCATCGCAGCCGGCCACAAACGGGCGCGGATCGTCCCCTTCGTCAACCTGGCCGGTGATGTGGAACGTCGCGGGCTGGTGGGCGGCGCAGGCGAGCAGGGCCTGGCCCATGCGGCCCTTGGCGCCAATGATGAGGACGCGAGTCATGAGGAGGGACGAAGTTGGAAGTCCGAAGTTCGAGGTCGGCGGATCGCCGGGAAAATCAGGGTTCCCAACCGTGGGGCTTTGAATTCTGGATTTCGCATCGCGGAATTCATTGAACGATTCCGCAAGCCTGGAGCGTCTTCACCAGTTTGTCGTGATTGGGCGGACTGAGCGGCACCAGCGGCAGGCGCAGTTCACCGTCCATGACACCCAACAGGGCCAGCGCGGCCTTGACCGGGACCGGGTTGGTTTCGAGGAAGAGGTCCTTGAACAGCGGGTAGTAGCGGGCATGGAGCTTCAAGGCGGCGGCGGACCGGCCGGCCCGGAAGGCCTCGACCATGCGGGTCACTTCACGCGGGATAAGGTTCGAGGCGACACTGATGACGCCGTCGGCGCCGAGCGCCAGGAAGGCCAGGGTCAGGATGTCGTCGCCGCTGAGGATGGTGAACTTCTGGCCGCAAGCGGCGCGGAGCTGGCTGACCCGGTCGGCGTTGCCGCCGGCCTCTTTGATCCCGACGACATTGGGGCACGCGCAGGCCAGCCGGGCCACCGTGTCGGTGGCGATTTCGACCCCGCAGCGGCCGGGAATGCTGTAGAGGACAAGCGGCAGCCTGGTGGCCGCGGCGATCGCCTGGAAATGCTGGAACAAGCCCTCCTGCGAGGGGCGGTTGTAGTACGGCGCGACCTGCAACGAACCGTCGGCGCCGGCTTCCTCGGCGGCCTTGGTCAGGTAAATCGCCTCGCTGGTCGAGTTGGCGCCGGTGCCGGCGAGCACCTTGATGCGACCGGCGGCAAATCTCACCGTGAGTTCGATCAGTCGGATGTGCTCGTCGAAATCGAGGGTCGGCGATTCGCCGGTGGTGCCGGCCGGCACGACGCCGTCCACGCCGCCCCGGATTTGCGCGCGGAGGTGCCGGTCGAGGGCGGCCTCGTCAATCTTGCCGTCCTTGAAAGGCGTGACGATGGCGGTGTAGGTCCCGGTGAACAGAGATTGGTTCGTCGCCATAGGCAGAGGGAGAGGAATTGGGTCGTGGGGTCGCCGGTCAAAGTTCAATCTCGCCGTCGAAAACAAATTCCGCCGGGCCGGTCAGGCGCACGTCGCTGAATCCGTCCGCGTGGGATTGGAAGGCGACTTCGAGGGTGTCGCCGCCCTGGACGCGCACCTGCACCGGGGAGGTGAAGCCGTGGACGCGGGCGGCGATCAGGGCCGCGGCGACCACGCCGGTGCCGCAGGCGAGGGTTTCGCCTTCGACCCCACGCTCGTAGGTGCGCACGCGGATGGAACTGGGCGCGAGAACCTGAACGAAATCCACGTTCGTGCCGCGCGGGGCGAAGTGCGGGTGGCGGCGCAGTTCAGCGCCCAGCGTCTGCACCATCGCCTGGTCGGCATCGGGCACGAACAGCACCGCGTGGGGCACACCCGTATCCACGGAATGCACAGTGGCCGGGCCGTTGCGCAGCGGCACCGACTCATGGAGGCGGAGGGCTTGCGGTGACGTCAGGTTGACCGTCACGCGGTCGCCGTGGAGTTCGGCGGTGATGACGCCGGCGATGGTTTCAAAGGTGATGCGACCGATGGCGCCGGTGACGCGTTGGAGGAACCGCGCGAAGCAGCGCGCGCCGTTGCCGCACATTTCAGCGACACTGCCGTCGCTGTTGAAAAAGTCCCACGCCCAGTCGGCCCGGCCGGTGGAGCAGGGGACCAGCAGCAAGACACCGTCCGCCCCCACGCCGCGATGGCGGTCGCACAGGCGGACGATCTGGGCGGTCGTCAGGCGCAGACGGCGTGCGCGGTTGTCGAGCAGCACGAAATCATTGCCGGCGCCGTTCATCTTGGTGAAGGCCAGCGTCACAGGCGACGAACTTAACGTCCGTTCCCGGCAACTTCAAAGCGTAAAGTGCGCTTCCCATGAACCGGCCGTTTGGAGTTCCGCGTTTACGCGGCTTGGACCGCCTGAAGGCGGAGCTCCGAGTCCAACTGCCGACCCACCCATCAGGTTCATGGCCGGCGAGCAGGTCCGAAAGGAACGGGAAGCTCCCTCGGGTACGGTGGGCTCAGTTCTGGCTCAGGTGTTCGCGCGTGGGCAGCGGCGGGAACTTCGCGTGCGGTTCAGTCTGATACCAGAACGTGGTGGCCGCGATGTCATCCTGCGACGGGAGATATTTGCCGCCATCCTTCCAGCCGAGCGCCTGCATGGTCACTTTGAGGTCCTTGTCGAAGCGGACCGGGTCCATGATGTGCCAGCGATAGAGGCCGAAACGCTGGCCGGGCTTGTAGAGTTCGTCCGGCGGGAGCACCTGGGCCAGGCCGGTGTAGGGCGTGGAGAAGGTCTGGTAACGGTTCTTGCCGCCGGGAACACTGACTTCAAAATCGTAGGAACCGCAGAAATAATCCTCCGTGCCGGTGCCGCAGATGGTCGGGAACTCGGTGTCGCCATCCATGAAGAACTTGATTTCGCCTTCGCCCCACCAGCCGGGGATCTTCACGCCCCAGGCGAGGTAGGTGCCAACGTACTGGCCCTTGCCCTTCACGCCATCGAGCAGGGTGAACAATCCTTTCTGCTGGAGCACTTCTTCGCGGCGGAACTGCGCGTGGAAGTAGCCCGAGTCCTTCGGGACCTTGGTCAGGGCATAATTGATTTGGAAGTAGAGCACCATGTCGCGGTCATCGAGGTTTTCCAGGGTGACGCGGGCGTGCTTGCGGAACGGCATCGGCCAGTAACAGTTGAAGGCGCTGCCCGGGTTGACGCAAATGGCGAGCGAATTGATCTGCGCATACTTGCCCCAGCCGCAGGCGAAGAAGTCGCTCAGCGGCACCTCCACGGAAGGCTCGGTCTCGTCGTCCCAGTAAAACCGGAGGACATACCAGCGGGTCTTGTCAAGCGGCGCGGGGGTCATCCAGACTTGTTGGATCAGGCCGGGGCCTTTGATGTCCGCGAGCGTGAACACGGTTTTGGCCTTGATGACGACGGACGGTGAGACCTTCCAGCCGCGGCCCAGTTCGCTCGAGGCGCCCTTGCCCGTCCCTTGCGTGGCCATGCCGGCCTTGCCCTTCTCCCCGGTGAAGTTCTCCGGCGAGATGGACCGCGTTTTCGCGTCGGGCAGGCGGAAGAGATTGCCGATGCCCAGGCCCGTGAAGGCGCCTTCTTGGGCGAGGCCCGGACCGGTCAAAGGCGCGAGGGCGAACAGGAATAGCGCAAGCGTGAGGGTTCGTTTCATAATCGGTTAAGTGCTGTTTGCCGGCCATGCTAGGCGCCTGCTCCGCGTCTGGCAATCCTCGTGTGAGGAACCGCAACTGCTGCGTGATTGGAGCGCGGCTGTGCCCGGCACCAGCCGCAGCACGTTGGAGAGTCCTGCGGCATCGGGCGTATTCCATCCCTCCAGTCAGGCGTTTCCGCTGCGGCTGGCCTCCGGCACAGCCGCGGTCCGGGGGCCGTGCCCGCCCGCAGCACGCTCAGCGGTCCTCCGCGAAAAAACGTGCGCGGATCGGCCGGTGATCCGAGGCCGTGCCCCAGTTGGGCAACGTTAGCACCCAGGTGCCGGTCGGGTCCCACTCGCGCGCCAGGCCGGGGCTGGCCAGCACGTAGTCAATCCGTTGGTAGGAATCCTCCTTCCCGTAATAGTGCGTCCAGGTGACGTTGCGCGGGGGGAATCGCGGGTTCGGATTCGGATCGGTGTCGCCGTTGCGCTCGGTGGGCCGGGTGTCCACCAGCCGGGTGCGACCGCGACCAATCACCGCCTTGATCGGCGGCGAATCGGGCGTGTCGTTGAAATCGCCCAGGACGACGAGGTTGATGCCGGGTTGGGCGGCCAGGCGCTGGTCAATGATCGCGCGCAACCGGATGGCTTCCTGCTCGCGGAGGTCGGCCTCGTCGGCCTGCGGCAGGGGGCGGCGGGACTTGAGGTGCGCGGCGATGAGCGTAAAGGAGTAGCGCGGAGCGACACGGATTTCCACCTCGGCGAAGCCACGGCTGACCTGGAACCGACGGCCCTCGAGGAGGAAGTTCTCGTTCGTGTGCGGATGGCGGGCCACGATGGGGAACCGGCTAAGGACGCCGACGAACACGTTGGTGTCGAAGCCGGCGACATGCTCCCAATACGGGTAATCGAGCCCCTCGTCGCGCAGCGCACCGCGCAGTTCGAGCAGGGCGTTGGTGGGGCCGATTTCCTCGACGGCGAGCACGTCCGCCCCGAGCGCCCGGATGCCCTCGCGAACCCGGGCGCGCGCGGACGCGGATTTGACGGGCCGGGTGTCCGTAGCGACGACGAGGTAGTTTTCGAGATTGTAGGTGGCGACGGTGAAGCTGTCGGGTCCAGCCGCGTGGACGGCGGTCAGGAGGGGCAGCAGCAAGGCCAGACGCAAAGTCCAGGCGCGGGATTTCATGACACCAATTAACGCGTTGGGGGGCCGTTCGTCAAAGCCGGGCGCGGGATGGCGTGCGCGGCCTTGGGCACGGCGTCAAGCTTAGGCTTGCCAACCGGCCTCGGCTCCCTAGACTGGCCCGCTCGTATTTAAACGACATGAGCATATTTGGATTCACTTCGGCGTTGCTGGCGGCGGACACGACGCAACCGGACCCCCGGGCGCAGACGTTCTCCATGCTGGGCATGTTCGCCATCATGGGCCTGATGATCTACTTCGTCATGTGGCGCCCGCAGCAGAAAAAGGCCAAGGAGCACGCCACGATGCTGCAGGGCCTCAAGCGGGGCGACGAGGTGGTCACCAGCAGCGGCATCTGCGGGGTGGTCGTCAGCATCAAGGACAAAACGGTCTGCCTCCGCTCGGAGGATGCCAAGCTGGAAGTGCTCAAGAGCGCGGTGAGTGACATCCTCAAACGCCCGGAATCCAACTAGTTCTGACTTTTTAGCGTCTCCATGAAATCCAACCTCGCTAGATTGCTGGCCGTCATCTTTGTCGTTGCGTGGTCGCTGTACTCCCTTTACCCGCCCAAGTCGCGCAACTTGGTGGACGTGTTCCAGGAGCAGACCGAGGCCTCGGACACCAATTTCACGGCGATCGTCACCGCCGCCCGCGCCATGCAGCAGCGGGACACCAACAGCACGGTCTTCCGCGTTCTCCTGGACGCCGTCGGCACCAACGACCTGGCGCGCTACTTCCCTTCGCTTGTGGACCCCGACGCGAAGGACACCAACCGGGCCATCCTGAACGCGCTGCAAATGAAGGCCGCGGGCCGGATCAAGCTGGGCCTCGACCTGCAGGGCGGCATCTCGTTCCTGGTTTCCCTCGACACGAACCGGTTCAACAACATCACTGACAAGACGCACGCCGTCGCCCAGGCGGTCGAGGTGCTGCGCAAGCGCGTGGATCTCCTCGGCGTGGCCGAGCCGCTGATCCAGCCCGAGGGGGAAAACCGCATTCGCATCCAGTTGCCCGGCCTCTCCGAGTCGGACATGGACAAGGCCCGCAGCGACATCCAGCGCACGGCCTTCCTCGAATTCCGGCTGGTCCATCCCGACAGTGACCAACTGGTCAAGGATAGCATCGTGCTGCCCGGCTACGAAATGAAAACCGAGCGGCGCAAGAATCCGAAGACCGGCCAGACCTACGATTACCCGTATCTGCTCAAGAAGACGCCGGAACGGGGCCTGACGGGCAAGTTTGTGGACCGTGCGAACGTGTACCTCGATCCGGTGAGCGGCGAACCGAAGATCAGCCTCCACTTCAACTCGGCCGGCGCGAAAATTTTCGGGGACATCACGCGCGAGAATGTCGGCAAGCCCTTCGCCATCATTCTGGACGGCGAACTCAAGTCCGCGCCCCGCATCAACGAGCCAATTCTCGGCGGCGACTGCTCAATCTCCGGCAACTTCGATATCGTGGAGGCGCAGAGCCTCGCCAACGTGCTGCAGAACCCGCTGGAGGCCCCGGTTCATATCGAAGCCGAAAACAACGTGGACCCGTCGCTGGGCCGGGATTCGATCCAGAGCGGCTACCGTTCGGCGATCATCGGCATGGTGCTGGTTTCGGGCTTCATGCTCGTTTACTACCTGCTGTCCGGGCTCATCGCCAACATCGCCCTGGTCACGAATATTATCATTCTGCTGGGCGTGATGTGCTCGGTGCATACGACCCTGACCCTGCCGGGCATCGCCGGCATTGTTCTGACGGTCGGCATGGCGGTGGACGCCAACGTGCTGATTTACGAACGCATCCGTGAGGAGCTGGGCAAAGGCAAGTCGCTCAGGGGCGCCATCGCCGCGGGCTATGACCGCGCGTTTGGGACGATCTTCGACTCGCACGTTACCACGCTGATTTCCTCAGTCATCCTGATCTTCACCGGCACCGGCTCGGTGAAGGGTTTCGGCGTGGCCCTGACGATCGGTGTGGCGGCGAGCCTGTTCACCTCGCTGGTGGTGACGCGGCTGATCTTCAACTGGCTGCTGGCGAAGCACCTCATCAAGTCGCTGCCGATGCTGCACCTGATCCGCAACACGAAGATTGAGTTCATGAGCGTGGCCAAGATCGCCTTCACCCTGACGTGGACGCTGATCATCATCGGCGTGGCCTGGGGCTTTCATCGCGGCCGCGGGGCGATGGGCGTGGACTTCCTGGGCGGCGACATGGTCAGCTTCAAGTTCGCGGACAAGTCCACGCTCGAGGTGGACAAGTTGCGCGCCTCCCTGGCGAAAGCCGGGCTGAACGATGCGCAAATCCAGTTCCAGCGGGACCTGTCCGGCGCGGGCGAAACCTTGATCGTGACCACGGCGATGGGGACCGCCGAAAAGTCGAGCGCCACGTTGAAAGCGGAATTTCCGCAGGCGCGCCTGGAAAAGAAAGGCCAGGAAATCGTCGGGGCCTCGGTGGGCGCGGAGATTCGCAAATCCGCCCTGATTGCCGGCTTGCTTTCGCTCTTCGGCATCCTGGTTTACGTCGCCTTGCGTTACGAATTCTCGTTCGCCGTGGGCGCGGTGGTCGCCGTCATCCATGACGTGTTGATGACCATCGGCTGCTACTGCCTCTCGGGCCGCGAGTTCAACGCCACGACGGTCGCCGCCATCCTGACGATCATCGGCTTCTCGACCAACGACACCATCGTCATCTTCGACCGGATTCGCGAGCATTTGCGCATGGGGGTGCGGGGCAGCCTGAAGGAACTGATGAACCAGGCGCTGAACGAAACGCTGAGCCGGACCATCATCACCTCGGGCACGGTGTTTCTGGCCACGATGGCGCTCTTCGTGTTCGGTGGCGGCGCGATCAACGACTTCGCCTTCACGTTCCTGGTCGGCATCGTCACCGGCACCTATTCGTCCATCTACATCGCCAGCGCGCTGGTGCTGTGGTGGCACAAGGGGGAGCGCCCCAACATCGGCGCCCAGGTCGTCAGCGTCAGCACGCCGACCGCGCCCGTGCGCCCGTAACCGGCGGGCGGGTTTTGTCGCCGCACCTGGGGAGCGGGGCGGCGCGCGCGGCGGGTCGTCGTTGTAATTCCGCCGCGCGGTTCTACATTGGCCGTGCCGGATGCTCGCGCTCGTTCCAATCCAATGGTGGCACTGGGTTTCTTTTGTCCTGGTGATCATCTTTTTTCTGGCCCTGGACCTCGGGGTGTTCCACCGGCGGGCCCACGTGGTCCCCTTCAAGGAAGCGTTGTTCTGGACCCTGGTCTGCTTCGGCATGGCGATGGTGTTTGCGCTGACCCTGATCCCGGTTCGGGGGCGGAATGAGGCGGAGGACTTCCTGCAGGGCTACCTGATCGAACTGTCCCTTTCGATGGACAACGTGTTCGTCATGGCGATGATTTTCTGCTATTTCGCCGTCCCGGAATGCTACCAGCATCGCGTGCTTTTTTGGGGCGTCCTCGGCGCCCTGATCGCCCGCGGCCTGATGATCTGGCTCGGCACCGAGCTGGTTCGCAGTTACCACTGGACGTTCTATATCTTTGGGGTCTTCCTGGTGATGACCGCCCTCAAGATGCTGCTGCGTGAGGACGAGGAGGTGCATCCGGACAAGAACCCGGTCATCCGCTGGGTGCGCCGGGTGTGTCCGGTGACGAAGAATTACGACGGTCAGAAGCTGTTCCAATGGCAGGGTGGCCGCCTGTTTTTGACCCCGCTGGCGCTGGTGTTGGTGCTGGTGGAGAGCATGGACATCGTGTTCGCGCTGGATTCCATCCCGGCGGTGTTCGGCGTCACGCAGGACCGGTTCATCATTTTCACGTCGAACGTCTTTGCGATCTTGGGCCTGCGGTCGCTCTATTTCGTGCTGGCGAACGCCATCGCCTACTTCCAGTATCTCAAATACGGCCTGGCGGCGGTGCTGATCTTCATCGGCTTCAAAATGCTGATTGTGGACTGGATCAAAGTTCCGAGCGCCTGGTCGCTCGCCGTCGTGGCCGGGATCATCCTCGGCGCCATCGGGGGTTCGGTTTTCGCCGCCCGCCGGCAGTGGGGGCGGCTGCTGGCGCGCGACATTTCACCGCCGCCCGGGCAGCCCGGAAACGCCGCATGAGCGAGCCTTCCCTGACCGCGGCCGGGCCGGTGTATCGGCCGGACCAGTCGCTTTCGCAGAACCTGCAGGCGATCATTGCCGCCCCGCCGCCGCCCGGCGGGTTGACCTTGAACACCCTGTTTGTTTGGACGGGCGGTCGCGGCCTTTTTCTGTTCATCGTCCTTCTCTGCCTGCCCTTCGTGCTGCCGGCTTCCATCCCGGGTCTGAGTACGCCGTTGGGGACGGTGGTGGTGGTGCTGGCCCTGCGGCTGGCCTTCGGCCGGCCGCCGCGGCTGCCGTCCTGGGTGGGGGAGAAGCCGTTGCCACCGCGCTTCCGTCAGGCGCTGGCTGGCAGTGCCCGGGTGCTGGGAGCCATCGAACGCCTGCTGGTTCGACCGCGTCACACCGCGTGGATGAAGTGGCGTGCCGCCCGCTGCGTGAACGGACTGATGATGGCCTTCATGGGGTTTTACCTGGCGCTGCCGCTGGCCATCCCGTTCACCAACTTCCTGCCCGCGTATGGCGTGCTGTTTCTGGCGTTGAGCATGATGGAAGACGACGGCGTGTTGATCTGGGTGGGCCATGCAGTGTCGGTGGGCTCCGTCGTGTACCTCGTGCTGGTGGCGGACAAGGCCGTCGAGCTGACCTTGAAGTACTACGAGCCGGTGCTGCATTGGCTGCGAGGCTGGCTATGAGTCCTCGCTGGCTGCTGGCCCCCGCGCAACCGCTGCCCGTCCAACGGCTGGCCGCCGAATTGCGCGTTTCGCCGTTGCTGGCGCAGTGCCTCGTCAACCGCGGACTCGACGATCTGGGCCGCGCCGCGGCGTTTCTTTCCCCGCGCCTGCGGCACTTCGCCGATCCCGCCGCCATCCCCGACCTTGCCGTGGCCGTGGGCCGGCTCGAACGCGCCCGTGTCGCCGGTGAACCGATCGTCATTTTCGGCGACTACGACGTGGACGGCGTGACGGCCAGCGCGCTTCTGTTGCAGGTGTTACGCCGCCTTGGGTGGCGGGCGGAGTGTTACCTGCCGCACCGACTGGATGAAGGCTACGGCCTCACCCGGGAGGCGGTCGCGAAATGCCTCCAGCAGTTCCCGGCCACGCTGCTGCTGGCCGTGGACTGCGGTTCCACTGCCGTGGACAGCATCGCCTGGCTCGCCGAACGCGGCGTGGACGTCATCGTGCTCGATCACCACCAGGTTGCCGACCCGCCGCCCGCCGCCCAGGCCCTCGTGAACCCGCAGCGGGCCGCCCCGGACGCGCCGGACTTTCGCGAGTTGTGCTCCGTCGGTCTCGCCTTCAAACTGGCCCACGCCCTCGTCAAGCGCGGGCGCGCCGAGCACCGGCCGGAAGCCGCGGCGCTCGATGTCCGTCAGTTGCTCGATTTCGTCGCCCTCGGCACGATTGCGGACCTGGTCCCGCTGATTCGCGAGAACCGCATCTTCGTGACGGCGGGGCTGGAGCGCTTGAATCGTCTGGCGCGTCCCGGTCTGCGGGCGCTGGCCGACGTGGCCCGGATCACCGGCCCCATCGGGACCTACGAGGTCGCTTTCCAACTGGCGCCGCGTTTGAACGCCGCCGGGCGGCTCGAAAACGCCACCGAGGCGCTCGAGTTGTTGCTGGCGGAAGACCCGGGCGTCGCCGCCCGGCTGGCGGCCTCGCTGGATGCCCGCAACAGCGCCCGCCAGAGCATTGAACGCGGCATGGCCGAGGAGGTCATCGGCGCCGTGCGGGCCCGGTTCGACCCCGTCGCGGATTACGTGATTGTCGAGGGCCAGTTGCTGTGGCACGTCGGCGTGGTGGGCATCGTGGCCTCGCGCGTTCTGCAGGAGTTCTACCGGCCCACGATCATCCTCGGGGGCGACGGTCACGAATGGCGCGGCTCGGGCCGGAGCGTCGAGGGCTTCGATCTCGCTGCGGCCCTGCGACAATGCGACGATCTGCTGGTCCGCCATGGCGGCCACGCGATGGCCGCGGGCCTGACCGTTCATCCGGAGAACGTGCCGGCCCTGCGGGCACGGTTGAACGAACTGGCGCGGGCCTGGCTCAAGCCGGACCAATTGCAGCCGCTGGTGCGCCTCGATGCGGAAGTGCCCGCGGCCGGGATCACGGTTGAGCGCCTGCAGGAACTCGCCCGGTTGCAGCCAGCCGGCCAGGGCAACCCGCCGGTGCAACTGCTCCTGCGCGGTGTTACCATCCGCCGGCCGCCCCAGCGCCTGGGCCGGGAACAGCAACATCTCAAGTTCTGGGTTACCGACGGCTCCGCTTCGCTCGAAACGGTCTGGTGGAACGGCGCCGGCAAATCGTGGCCGGCCGGGACCTTCGATGTGGCGGTGTCACCCGGGCTGAACGAGTTCAACGGGCGGACCACCGTGCAGTTGAAGCTGCTGGCCTGGCGACCGCATTCGTGACCGCGGCTTCGTTGCGCCGCCCGGGGGTGGTCCGGCCGGCGGCGCGCATTTCCTTAAGTTCCTGACTTTCGGCTTGCGAAGGAGGGCTTAGTCTTGCTATGAGAAGCAACACTGCTATGGCTGCAATTGGGCGATTCCAGAAGGGCGACGAGATTTTCTACGCGAAAGTCGTGGACGGCGAGCTGTTTCGTCTGCAAGGAGATGTCTTCGGGTCCCCGTCTTACCAGAAGAAGCCGATCTCGCCCAAGGGCGTGAAGACGCTCGTGCCCGTGGCCCCCTCCAAGATCATCGCCGTGGGGTTGAACTACGCCGACCATGCCCGCGAAACCGGCAAGCCGGTGCCCAAGGAGCCGCTGTTCTGGCTCAAGGCGCCGACGTCGCTCATTCCGGATGGGGCGAAGATCGAAATTCCCTTCCCGGCGCACCGGAACGATTACGAGGCGGAGCTGGCCATCATCGTCGGCCGGCGCGTCCGGAACGTGACGCCCGCCGCCTCCTCCCGGTACATCTTCGGTTACACCGCGGCGCAGGACATCAGCGACCGCACCATCCAGGGCACCGAGAGCCAGTGGGCCCGGTGCAAATCCTTCGACACCTTCACGCCGCTGGGGCCTTACGTGGAGACGAAGATTGATCCGCACGATCTCACGATCCAGCTTTTCCAGAACGGGCAGCTCCGGCAGAACTCGAACACCAGCCAGCTTATCTTCAACTGCTTCGCGCTGGTGAGCTTCATCTCGACCAACATGACCCTGCTCCCCGGGGACGTCATCCTCACCGGCACGCCCAGCGGCGTGGGCCCGATCGAATCCGGCGACCGGTTGGAAGTCCGGATCCAGGGCCTGGCGCCGCTGGTGAACACGGTCAAGTGAGGGACGAGGGGCAAATTGCAAATTGCGAGTTGCGAGTTGCGAGTTGCGAATCACGTCATTTTGTGCGCCGGCAGCAGAAGCGCCTCGTTTGTGATTGATCTGAAGCACCGCACCAAACGATTTGCCCTGGATGTCGTTCGGCTCTGTTCCGTTTTGCCGCCAAGAGTCGAGGTCCAGATCATTTCACGCCAGTTGATCCGGGCCGCAACTTCGGTGGCGGCCAATTACCGGTCCGCCTGCCGGGGCAAATCGAAGGCCGATTTCATCAGCAAGCTTGCCACGGTCGAGGAAGAGGCGGACGAGTCCTCCTTTTGGCTGGAGTTGCTTCAGGAATTATCCGTCTCGGACAAGCCGGAGCTTCCGCGGCTCATTGACGAGGCCGGACAGCTCGTCGCGATCATGGTCAGTTCAAAGAAAACCGCACGGAGTCGCGACTGACCTCCGATTTGCCCCATCACTCGAAACTTATCGTTCGCCATTCTGAATTCGTAACTCGTCATTCGTCATTCGACATAATCCCATGCGCTGGTCCCAAACCTTCATCCCCACCCTCAAGGAAACACCCGCCGACGCGGAGATTGTTTCGCACAAGCTCCTGCTGCGCGCCGGTCTGGTCCGCAAGCTCGCCGGCGGGCTGTATACGTTCCTCCCGCTGGGGCTGCGAGCCTTGCGCAAGGTCGAGCAGATCATCCGGGAGGAAATGGACCGCGCGGGCGCCCTCGAGGTGCTCATGCCCGCCCTCCAGCCGCCCGAAATCTGGCAGCAAAGCGGCCGTTACGAAACCATGCGCGACGCGCTGTTCAAGCTCAAGGACAGCGCCGGGCGCGAGTGGGTGTTGAGCCCCACCGCCGAGGAGGTCATCACCAGCCTTGCCGCCGGGGAAATCAATTCCTACCGGCAGTTGCCCAAGAATTTTTACCAGCTCAGCGTGAAATTCCGCGATGAAATCCGCCCCCGCTTCGGCCTCATGCGCGCCAAGGAGTTCATCATGAAGGACGCCTACAGCTTCGACGTCAGTGACGAAGCCGCCATGGCGAGCTATCGGAAGATGTACGACGCCTACACGCGGATCTTCGCGCGCTGCGGCCTGCGCGCCTTCCCGGTCGAGGCGGACACGGGGGTCATCGGTGGCAATTACTCGCACGAGTTCATGGTGCCGGCTGAGACCGGGGAAAACGAAGTGGTGTTCTGCGAAGGTTGTGGCTACGCCGCGAACGTGGAAAAAGCCACCAGCGGCCTCCCGAAGACTGCCGCCCGCGAAATCGGCGCGGCCATCGAGAAGTTCGCCACCCCCGGCGTCGTCACCATCGAGGCCTTGAGCAAAGCGCCGTTCAACGTGACCGCGAACCGCCAGATCAAGACGCTGGTTTACATCGCGGACGGCAGGCCGATTCTCGTTTTGATCCGAGGTGACGACCAGTTGAATGAGGCCAAGCTGGCAGGCGTCATTGGCACGAACGTCTTCCGTCCGGCGGATGTCAAAGACCCGTTCAGCATCACGGTTTTTATCGAACTTGCGATGCCCGGCAGCATTGGAGCGGTGCACACCTCCTTGAGGCAGTGGTCATCAACATTTCCCGTCTATGCCGATGAACGGTTGCGTGGCGCGAATGACATGACCACCGGCGCGAATGAAGACGGCTTCCATTTCCGGAACGTCTCCATCGAACGCGACATTCACGCCACAAAATGGGCAGACTTGCGGACCGTCAACGCGGGCGAACCCTGCGCAAAATGCGGCCAGCCGCTGAAGATTCGCCGGGCAATCGAGGTCGGTCACGTTTTCAAATTGGGCACGAAGTACAGCGAAAAGCTGAACGCGCTCTACCTCGACGAAGCGGGCAAACAAAGGCCTTGCGTGATGGGTTGCTACGGCATCGGCGCGACCCGCACCGTGCAGGCAGTCATTGAGCAAAGCAACGACAAGGATGGCATTGTCTGGCCGCTGGCCGTGGCGCCGTTCGCGGTCTGCCTGACGTCGCTCGGAGTCGCGCCGGACAGCGCCACGATGAAGCTCGCCGAGAAGATCTACGCGGAACTGATCGAGCGGGGCGTGGAAGTGATCCTGGACGACCGCGATGAGCGGCCCGGTGTGAAGTTCAAGGATGCGGATCTGATCGGTTTCCCTCTCCGCGTCGCCATCGGCGAGAAATCCCTCGCGAAGGGCGAGGTCGAGCTGAAACCGCGGGGCGGCGTGTTGACGCCGGTGAAGGCGGAGGATGCCGTGACGCGGGTCATCGAGTGGCTCGCCGCGGCCCGGTAGCGGTCGGTCGTGCCCCGGCTTCTGTGCCGACAGACGCACCGATGCCTCCCGGGGGGATTCGTTGGCAGATTGGGGCGGGTTGACGCCCGGCTCCCCGGCTGTAGCATGGGTGGTACTAAAGGTATGAAGACGCGCCGACATTATCGCGAGCCGGGTTTCACTTTGATCGAGTTGCTGGTGGTGATCGCGATCATTGCGATCCTGGCGGGCCTGTTGCTGCCGGCGCTGGCCAAGGCCAAAGCCAAGGCCCAGGGCATCACCTGCATGAACAACACCAAGCAACTGGCCTTGGGTTTTCTGCTCTATGCCGACGATTACAACGACGTCCTGCTGGCCTGCGAGGACAACCTCCCCAGTCGCGTGAACTGGATTCAGGGCGACCTCTCGCTCTGGGATGCCACCACCGCCGACCCGAAGTGGCTGACGAACAGTCCCCTGTTCAACTATGTCGGCCGGAGCCAGGCGGTGTTCAAGTGCCCGGCGGACAAGGCCACGGTTTCGGTGGCCGGCCACGCCGTCGCCCGCATCCGGAGCAACTCCATGAGTCAGACCTTCGGCCACGGTTCGTGGCTCGATGGGTCGGGCGCGGGCGCCAACCAGACCAAGTGGTTCATCTACGGAAAGGCCTCCCAAATTATTTCCCCCACCCGGACGTTTGTGTTCCTGGACGAGCACCCGAACAGCATCAATGACGCGGCGTTTGCCGTTCAATGCACGGGCGCCGGCGCCTTCGGCACCGCGCAGGTGATTGACATCCCGGCCAATTACCACAACGGCGCGGCGGGGTTTTGCTTCGCCGACGGCCACTCGGAGATCAAGAAATGGCTGAGCAACGCCTCGGGCCAGCCGGACACCCGGGCGGGGTTGCGCAACATGCCGGTTTACCTGACCGGGGCGAAGAACCTCAGTCTCAACTTCGCTGCGCGGGATGCCTGGGTGGACGTGAAGTGGATGGCGGACAACGCCACGGCCGCCCGTTGACGGCGGCGGCGTGGACGATCGGGAGTTTGCGGGCGCAAACGCACACTGCCCCGGACCGCCGGTCGGCGACCCGCAGCAGTTCGCGTGCCGGTTGCCGCCCCGGGGTCACCGTCAAAGTTCGCTGTGCCCGCAAACGCACACTTGCCATGCGCGCGGGCGGTCGCTATATTCGTCGTTGTTCATGCACCGTGCAATTTGGAAAGCAACCGAACCGCAGCCCGAGAGATCATCAAAAATATGAAAAAGAACCAACTTCGCCGCCCGCATCGGCAGGGATTCACCCTGATCGAGTTGCTGGTGGTCATCGCGATCATCGCCATCCTGGCCGGTCTGTTGTTGCCGGCGCTGGCCAAGGCCAAGGCCAAGGCCCAGGGCATACTGTGCATGAACAACGGCAACCAGATGATCAAGGCGATGCACATGTACGCCGGCGACTATAGCGACTTCCTCCCCCCGAACCCGGACGATGGCAACACCTCGCCGTTCGGCAACTGGTGCGGGGGCGAGGCCGGTCCCGGCGAAGCCCAGGAGTTTAACACCGACATTCTCAAGAATCAGACGAACTGTCTGCTGGCGCCTTACCTCGCCAACACGGTGGCCGTCTGGCACTGCCCAGCCGACAAACGCGTGGGCCTCTACCAGGGAACCGATCCCAACCAGAAGGGCAAGAAAATTCCCTGCGCCCGGTCGGTTTCGATGAGCCAGGCAGTCGGCACCCTCGGCCTCAGCGGCCCCAAGACTCCCGTGTATGGTCCGTGGCTGACCGGCACGCATAATGAGGCCAACAACAAGTGGCTGACCTATGGCTCGCTGGCGGCCTTCAACAATCCCGGTCCGGCCTCGACCTTCATGATCCTCGACGAGGACGCGAACAGCATCAACGACGCGGGCTTCGCCGTTTCCTGCGGGACCCCGGTGTGGATTGACTGGCCGAGCACGGCCCACAACAATGCGTGCGGCTTCGCCTTTGCGGACGCCCACTCGGAAGTGCATAAATGGATCGTGGCCACGACCAAGGTGATTAATGGAAACGTCGCCCAGAAGTCGGTGCCGGGCAGCGCGGACTGGATTTGGGCTTCGCAGCATTGCTCGGCACTCCGTTAATTTGGCTCGTCTCAAATTGGCAATGCCGTCCGGCGAGGGTCGGACGGCGTTTTTTTGACTTCTTCAAGGGTTTCCGGGAAGTCATCGCCGAGCGACGACACGATTCCTCACCGCCTCGCTTCGGGAGGTGCGTTTCGGCTGCACGGTTTTTCGCCTGAATTCCGCAGAGAACCTTCTTTCAGACAGCGCGCGGGTCCGAGAAAATCATGTTCAGCCGGCAGCCTTCGTGGTTTAACCGCCTCCGATGTTTGAGTTGCTCGGAACCGATCCGTGGTCCAAGGCGCGCTTGGGTCGCTTGACGACCGCTCATGGCGTGGTGGACACGCCGGTCTTCATGCCGGTCGGCACCCAGGCCAGCGTCAAGGCCCTCGATCCGCGCGAACTGACCGAGATGGGCACCCAGATCATCCTCGGCAACACCTACCATCTTTCCATCCGGCCCGGTCGGGACATCCTGCGCGCCGCGGGCGGCTTGCACCGGTTCATGAACTGGACCGGGCCGATCCTCACCGACAGCGGAGGCTTCCAGGTCTTCAGCCTGGCGAAGATCCGCAAGGTCCGTGCCCACGGCGTCGAGTTTCAGTCGCACCTGGATGGCTCACCGTTGTTTCTCGGGCCGAAGGAGGCGATGGAGATCCAGCGGGAGCTGGGTTCGGACATCGCGATGGTCTTTGACGAATGTCCGCCGCATGACGCTCCGCCCAAGGAACAGCGTCTTGCGGTCGAACGGACCATCCGCTGGGCGCGGGAATGCCGGGAGCAACCGCGCGCCGACGGCCAGCTCGTGTTCGGGATCGTCCAGGGCGGCGCCAACACGAGTCTGCGCGAGGAATGCGCCCGGGCCATCGTCAGCCTGGGCTTCGACGGTTGCGCCATCGGCGGGGTCAGCGTCGGCGAACCCGAACCGGAGATGATGAAGGCCGTCGAGCTGACCGAGCCGTTCCTGCCAGCCGGTCAGGCGCGCTACGCCATGGGCCTGGGCACGCCCGCGCAGATCGTCGAACTGGTCGCCCGCGGGGTGGACATGTTCGACTGCGTGCTGCCGACCCGGGTGGCCCGGAATGGCACGGCGTTCACGCGCCGCGGCACGTTCGCGATCAAGGGCGGCGCGGTGAAGGCGGACTTTGGCCCGATCGAGGAAGGCTGTGCCTGTTTTGCCTGCCGCAACTTCACCCGCGCCTACATCCGGCATTTGCTCAACGTGAACGAAATCCTCGGCTTGCGGCTGGTGAGCATTCATAACTCGCACTTCTACCTCGACGTCATGCGGGAGATGCGCGCCCACCTTGCCGCCGGCACCTTCGCCGCCTTCCGCCGTGAGTTCGCGGCCATGTATGTCCCCACCCGGCGGGTGCTGGCGGCCCGCGCCCTGGCGGAGTGAGGTCCGCTTTTTGGCAGTGTCCCAACTTGACTGGAGCGCGGGTCCGCGACTCGCAGCGACCATCGTAAATCGAAGCTGCTGCGGCTCACGGAGCCGCGCGCCGGCGCCGGACCGGCGAATGAGGACACTATCCGCTTTTTGGGTCGTCAACCGGTCTCCTCGCCGATAGCTTTCCGATGATGCTTTCGCGCCGCGAATGGAAGCCGGAATCCGTGCTGCTGCTGGTGATGTGGTTTTTTTTAGGGCTGGCCGGCGTTTCGATGTGTGCCCTCGGGGTTCAGCACCTGACTCGTGCCCTGTCTCACGGGGCACAGATGTTCTACGTGCAACTGGCCGGGACGCTGCCCATGTATGTCTGGGCGGTGGGGCTGGTCGTCTGGTTTCTCCGGTCCAACCAGATCGGCTGGAATGACGGTTTCGGCCTGCGTCGGCGGTGGAGGCGGGCGGTGGTGATCGCGGCGGGCGTGGCGATCCTGGTGACCCCGCTGAATCTGGGTTTGCTTTGGGTTTCGCAGCACCTCCTCGAGTGGTGCTCGCTCGATTTGGTGACCCAAGCACCGGTCGAAGCGGTGCGGGCCGCACCGGCATTCTGGCAGAAGCTGGTGCTGGGGTTGATGGCGGTGGTCGGTGCGCCATTTCTCGAGGAAATGTTTTTCCGCGGCCTCCTTTATCCCTCGATCAAGCAGGCTGGTTTTCCGCGCCTGGCCCTGTGGGGCACAGCCCTGTTCTTCGCTGTCTCCCATGCCAACCTGATGGCCTTCCTGCCGCTGACCTTCTTCGGGCTGGTGCTTGCGCTGCTCTACGAGGCCACGGACAATTTGCTCGCGCCCATCACCACCCATGCGCTGTTCAACGCCGTCAATCTCGTCTCGCTGCTGATCGAAAACGGGAACCGCTGACCAACATGAATGAACTCGAACTCATCGGCCGCCTGGTGCGTGACCTCCCCACGCATGCCGGCGTCGTGGTTGGCGCCGGCGACGACTGCGCGGTGCTCGATCTGGGCGTGCCCGGCCGCTGGGTGCTGTTCAAGACCGACGCCGTGGTCGAAGGAGTGCATTTTCTTCCCGACGCGCCGCCTGAGAAGATCGGCCACAAGGCGCTGGCGCGTTGCCTGAGCGACGTCGCCGCCATGGCCGGCGATCCGCACAGCGCGGTGGTGACGCTGGCGCTGCCGGCCGGCTTTGCCCCGGGCCGCATCGAAGCCATTTACGCCGCGATGAACGCGCTGGCCCGCCGTTACGGCGTCGCCATCGTCGGCGGCGAAACGGTCGCGACCCTTGGGCCGATGCTGATTTCGGTGGCGCTGCTCGGAACGGTCGGAGCGGGCAGGGCGGTGCGGCGCGCCGGTGCGCAGGCTGGGGATGCCTTGTTTGTCACCGGCGAACTGGGGGGCTCGATCCTGGGCCGCCATCTCGAGTTCGAGCCGCGCCTGGCCGAGGCCCGCTGGCTGGCCTCCCATTTCAGCATCCACGCGATGATTGACCTCAGCGACGGCCTGGCGGGCGATCTGCGCCATCTCCTGGCCGCCAGCGGCGTCGGGGCCGAGTTGCTGTCCGATGCCATCCCGGTCAGCCGCGCGGCGCGGGAACGGGCGCGCGGCGGCGCTTCGGCCAAGCCGCCGTTGGCTGCGGCGCTGACCGACGGCGAGGACTTTGAGCTCCTGTTTGCCGTGGCCAGTCGCGATGCCGTGCCGTTGCTCGACGGCTGGAAGGCGGAGTTCCCGGCGGTGCGGTTGAGTTGCATCGGCAAGATTACGGCCGCTCCCGGTTTGATGCTGCGCGATCGTGTCGGCGCCAGCCCGTTGAACCTGCATGGGTACGCTCATTTCAGCCAGCCCTGACGAAACCGTGGCCATCGGGGTTGCGTGGGGCCGGACCGTGACCGCCGGTTCGGTCATCGGTCTGCACGGTGAACTGGGCGCGGGCAAGACCCAACTCGTGAAGGGCCTGGCGCTGGGGCTGGGCAGCACGGCGCGCGTCCATTCGCCCACGTTTGCCCTGATCAATGAATATGCCGGCGGGCGGCTGCCGCTGTTCCACCTCGATCTCTACCGGTTGGAAACGCCCGCCCAAATCCGCAGTGCCGGGCTCGATGATTACTTCTTCCGCCCGGATGGCGTGACGGTGGTCGAGTGGTTCGAGCGCACCTTATTCCAACGGCCGGAAACCGAAGGCCGGCTGCCGTCGGGGGGCCGGCTGCGCGAAGTTTGGATCGAAATCGTCAGCGAGACACAGCGACGCCTCACTTATGAAGATTCTGGCGGTTGAATTCTCCTCCGACCGGCGCAGCGTGGCGGTGGCGGACGGCTCGTTGGTGCTCGGAACGGCCGCGGAGACGGGCGGCTGGCATACGCACACGTTTGCGCTGATTGGCACGGCCCTGGCACAGGCGGGTTGGGAACGGGAACAAATCGAGTTGATCGCTGTGGGCCTCGGTCCCGGCAGCTACACGGGCATCCGGGCGGCGATCGCCCTGGCGCAGGGCTGGCAACTTGGCCTCGGCGTCCGCCTGACCGGCCTCAGCAGCGTCGAGTGCCTCGCCACCCAACTTGGGGCGATGGGCGCGACCGGGTGTCGGACGCTCATCGTTGACGCCCAACGCAACGAATTCTACCGGGCGGTTTATGAAATCACGACCGGTGGCGTGCATGAGGTCGAACTGCTGCGCATCGTGACGCGGTCCGCGATCGAAGCCGGCATCGCCGCGGGCGCAATCGTCGTCGGGCCCGATGCCGACCGGTGGTTTCCGTCGGCCCGAGCGCTCGATCCTGACGCCGCGGCGTTGGCGCGGCTGGCGGCCAACCGCAACGAGTTTCTTCCCGGTGAGAAACTGGAGCCGATTTACCTGCGCGAAACGAGCTTTGTGAAGGCGCCGCGGCCGCGCGTCGTATGATGGCGGCGCATAAGACTGGTGGCGACTCTTGTCGCCGGTTTACGAGCCGGCGGGTGGTTCGATCAGGATTTCGCGAATGGTGTCCGGATTCGCGGGGTCGTGGACCTGGTCGGCGAACGAGAGCGTGACGCCGGGTTCGGTGCCGGTGTTGAGGATGGCGTGCGGCACGCCGGGCGGCAGCGTGAAGCGGTGCGCTTCATGGGCAGGGATCAGAAAATCGCGGTCCTGGCCCGCAATGCGCAGGCGCACCAAGGCAGGGCCAGCCACGGTCATGATCTCGGTGGTCCGGCGATGAAAATGGTTGCCGCGAACGCCGCCGGGCCGGGTGAACACAAGGTGGACGTTTCGCTGGCCGGCGAATTCGGCGGCTTCGAGCGGTTCGCAGAGCCAGCCGCGGGGATCGGCCGCGCGACGCAGGATTTTGACCGCGACCGGGTCCGTCGGGTTCGTGCTCATGCCGGTGGCAGTTTGAACTTCGGGCACTGGCTGAGGAACCGGACCGGATTTTGGAAAATCACGCGGTCAATGGCCTCGGCGGTCCAGCCGCGCCGGCGCATTTCGAGGGCCGTGCGCGGCACGTTCAAGGGCACGCTTGGACCCCAGTCACACGCCGAGTTCATCCAGAGCCGCTCGCTGCCGAACCGGTCGAGGATGTCCACGGCGCGGGCGGGCGTGCATTTGCTGTTGGGATAAAGCGTCATGCCGGCCCAGAACCCGCCGTCGAGCACGAGCTTCACCGTGTGCTCCTCGACGTGGTCAATGATGACCCGCTCCGGGCGGATGCGCGGGTCGTTCCGCAGGGCATCAATGATCAACTGCGTGCCCTTGAGCTTATCCTCAAGGTGGGGCGTGTGGACCAGAATGAGCTGATCGTGGCGCGCCGCCAGGTCAATGTGCCGCTCCAGCACGGCCAGTTCGTTCCGGCTGTTCTTGTTCAACCCGATTTCGCCGATGCCCAGCACGGTCGGCCGGTCGAGCAACGGCGGGATGAGAGCGAGGACGTCATTGGCCAGCGCGAGGTCCTCGGCTTCCTTGGGGTTGAGGCAGAGCCAGCAGAAGTGGGGCAGACCGAACTGGGCCGCGCGCCGGGGCTCGAACTCGGTGAGCTGGCGAAAGTAGTCCGCGAAGCCGGCGGCCGAACCGCGATCAAATCCGGCCCAGAAGGCGGGTTCGCAGACGGCGACACAGCCGGCAGTGACCAGCGCGATGTAATCGTCGGTCGTGCGGCTGACCATGTGGGCGTGGGGTTCGAGGTATCTCATGGGGAGTTGAAAGAGTTTTAAGTTGAGAGTTGGGAGGCGGGGACTAGCCGGCGCCAGTCAAAAAGCGGCGGAGACCGCTCAGCATGCGGCTTTGTTCCTCAGCCGCCGCGTAAAGGATTTTGAAGTCGGCTTCCTTGAGCAGGTTCTGTTTGGGCGCAATAAAAGCATGAGAAACAACCTCGAATAATGAACCGGTGGCGATTTCGACGAAGCGGGCGTAATCGTCACGCGATGTCCTTGAACTGCCTTCGGCAATGTTGGCGGAGACGGAAACCGCCGCGCGTCGCATCTGGCTGATAAGACCGAATCGCTCCGGCTCTGGAAAGTCGCGCGTCAAGCTGTACACCAGGTCAGCAAAAGCGACCGCCTTCTGCCACACGTCAAGTTTCTCGAAATTGAACATGGTTTTTTGATTGAGCGACTCCTCTCAACACTCAACTCAAACCTCACTCAACTTCTTCGGTGCCCACGCTCCCACCGCGCCCTTGCCGGGCGCCTTCGCCACCGGTTCGGTCGTCGGATCGCTCAACGCGAGCAAGACATTGCTCGCCCGCTGCGTCTTGCCGTCGGCCAGGTGGCGCATCGCCTCGCGGAAGGCCGCGAGCCGGAAATCCGCGTCGCCGGTCGCGCGGTCCACGCGGTCGAGAAAGGCGGCGACCTCGATCAACTGGCTGCGCGCCTCCAGGAAATAAAGGTCGAGGACTTGCTGGCGTGTCATGCCCGCAAACTACCTCTGGACACCCGGCCGGACAACCCAGTTCTGGCCGGATCGCGCCGATTCCGCCGCAGCGAGCGCGCCCGTTCGTGCCGCCGCGCGCGGGCTTTCTGCTTGTTTCGGCGGGTCAGTCTGGTAGGAACGTCCTCCGCGTGAATGCCGCTCCTCCCTTTCGCCTGGGTGTGCTGGGTTCCGGCAAGGGCTCGAATTTCGTGGCCCTGGCCGAGGCTTGTGCTGCCGGGAAGGTGCCGGCGGCGGTGGCCTTGGTCATCAGCGACGTGCCGGACGCCGGGATTCTGGCCCGCGCCGCGGAGCGCGGCATCCCGGCGAAATTCGTCCCGCCCGGAGCATTCCGCACCAAGCTCGACGCCGCGGCGGAAGCGGCCTACGTGGGCGAATTGCAGGCTGCCCGAGTGGACCTCGTGGTGCTCGCCGGGTTCATGCGGATTTTGAAAAGCGGTCTGCTGGGCGCCTTTCCCCAGCGCGTGGTGAACATTCATCCGTCGCTGCTGCCGGCGTTTCCCGGGCTCGAGGCCTGGCGGCAGGCGCTTGATTATGGCGTCAAGTTCACGGGAGTGACGGTCCACCTCGTGGACGCAGGAGTGGACAGCGGGCCCATTCTGGCCCAGGCGACCGTGCCGGTGCGCGATGACGACACTGCGGCGGCGCTGCACGAGCGGATCCAGCAGGTGGAGCATGAGCTTTATTCGTCCGCGATCGCCGCGTGGCTCCGGGGCGAACTGGTGGTGCAGGCCCGCCGGGTGCTTCGGCGCAAGTCGTCGTGATGGAAAGGGATGTTGCTTGAAAAAGCCATCCACAAAGCGGAAAATAAAATTTCCGCGTCGGACTTGGAGCATTCGTCCGACCACGCAAATCAAGGCGTCGGATCGGATTTATGCGCGCACCACCGCCCGACGGGAGGAACGCGCCTCGAAAAATGAAGACTGAGAAAGCAATTTTGCGCCTCGGGCTGCCCAAGGGCAGTCTGCAGGACGCCACCATCGAGAAGATGGCGAAGGCCGGATGGAACATCACGGTCAGCAGCCGCTCGTACATTCCCTATGTGGACGATCCGGAACTCGACATCCGTTTCATCCGCGCGCAGGAGGTCAGCCGCTATGTCGAGCACGGTCCGCTCGACGCGGGGATCACGGGCCACGACTGGGTGATGGAGAACGGCTCGAAGGTTCACGAAGTGGGCGAGTTCATCTTCAGCAAGGTGACCCGGCAGGCGGCGCGCTGGGTGCTGGCCGTCCCGGAACATTCGCCGATTCAGTCCGTGCATGACCTCGAGGGCAAGCGCATCGCCACCGAGGTGGTCAACCTGACCAAGGCCTATCTGCGGCGGAACAAGGTCAAGGCGGAGATCGAGTTTTCCTGGGGCGCCACGGAGGTGAAGGCGCACGAGATGGTGGACGCGATCGTGGACATCACCGAGACGGGGTCCTCGCTGCGGGCCAACAAATTGCGAATTGTGGACACGCTGTTGACCTCGACGCCGCGGTTGATCGCCAGCCACGCCGCGTGGAAGGATCCGGTCAAACGCCGGAAGATCGAGCAGATCGCCCTGCTGTTGAAAGGGGCGCTCGAGGCGGAGGCCAAGGTGGGTTTGAAGATGAACATTCGCGAGGGGCACCTCGCGAAGTTGTTGCAAAATCTCCCCGCTTTGCGTAATCCAACGGTGTCGGGCCTGAGTCAAACCGGCTGGGTGGCGGTGGAAACGATCATTGACGAACATGTCGTGCGCGAATTGATCCCGCAGTTGAAGGCCGCCGGGGCCGAGGGGATCATCGAGTATCCGCTGAACAAAGTCGTGTATTGAGTCGGCTCATCAACTAATCGCTATGGGTTCATTGAAGAAGCGCCGGAAGGCCAAGATCAACAAGCACAAACGACGGAAGAAGCTGCGCGAACATCGCCACAAGAAGCGCACCTGGCAGAAGTAACTGCCCCCGTCGGTTCACCCTGTTCCGGGAGCGCAGCCACGCAAGGGCGGGCTGCGCTCCGTTTTCTGCCGTCATCCGACCCGCATGTTTGCTGCTCGCTCCCGGCTTTTCGGCCTGCTCGGCGCCATCGGGTTGCTGGCGGGCGGCTGTGCCACGGACCATTCGCCGCGTCAGGCGGCCCGCGATCCGGCCCGCATCAGCCAGCGGGCGGATGCCTATGCGCATTACGCCAGCGGTTTGATCCATGACCAGCGGAACGAGGCCGCCCTGGCGGATCGCGACTTCGCCCTGGCCGCCGCGGCCGATCCGGACAACGAAACGCTGGCCGTGGACCTTGGCCGCCGGTTGCTACAGCGCCGTCAGTCTGAGCATGCCGTGGAACTGCTGTCCCGCTCGGCGGCGCGTCCCCGCGCGACCGGGTTGGTCTATGGCTGGCTCGGTTTTGCGCTCGACCAGGCCGGCGACACCAACGCCGCCGTGGCGGCCTTTCAGACCGCGAGCAAGCGCTCACCGCAGCTTTTCCTGGCTTATCACGGCCTGGCGCGGATCGCGCTTGATCGGAAGCAGCCGGCGGAGGCGCTGAAGGTGATTGACGCGGCCATGCGCCAGCCCAAGGCGGATGCCGAATTCCTCGTTGGCCTCGCGCAGTTCCTGATCGCCAGCGCCCAGAGCAAGGCCCTGCCGGACACCGAAACCAAGCCGCGCGTTCGCGCGCTGCTGCAGCGGTGCGCGAAGCTGGCCCCGACCGACCCCTCGCTCCTCCAGAAGATGGCGGACTGTTACCGTGCGATCGGCGAACTGGTCAGCGCGACCGAGCTTTACCAGAACCTGCTCGATCATCAGTCGAATGCCGATCCGGCCGCGACCATGGCCCTGCATGAGCAACTCTTCCAGCTTTACACCCTGAGCGGCCAGCCCGGGAAGGCCGAAGTCCAGCTTCGCGAAATCCGCAATGCCAACCCGGCTAATCCACTGGTGCATTATTTGCTCGGCTCGGTCGCCCTGGATGAGCGGCGCTATGCCGATGCGGTGACCAGTTTCGAGCAGGCTTTGCTGCTCGCGCCGGACGCCCGCGAGCTCGAGCCGGCTTACTACAAGCTGGCGGCGGCGCAGATCTCCCTGCACCAGCCGCAAGCCGCCCTCGACACGTTGACGCGAGCCCGGGCCCGCTTCCGCCCCAACTTCTTTCTCGAGTTTTACACCGGCGTCGCCCAGGCCGAAGCCGCCGAATACGGCGAGGCCTTGAAGAGCTATACGTCCGCCGAACTGCTGGCGAAGGCTTCCGAACCCTCCAGTCTGACCGAGGCCTTCTATTACCAACTGGGCGTGGCCCAGGAGCGTTCGGGCAGTTTTGAGGATGCCGAACGTACCTTTCGGAAATGCCTGCAAATGGCCCCCGAAGACGCCGAGGCGTTGAACTATCTCGGTTACTCCTGGGCCGATCGCGGCGTCAACCTTGAGGAGGCGCGCGCCCTGATCGAAAAAGCCGTGAAACTCAAGCCCGAGGAGCCCGCCTACCTCGACAGCCTGGCATGGGTGCTTTACCGGCTCAAGCAACCGCAGGCGGCGCTGGTGCCGATGGAGAAGGCCGTCCGCCTGTCCGAGAAGACCCCGGATGCCACCCTGTTCGAGCACCTGGGCGACATCCGCGCGGCGTCGGGCAATGAGCCGGGAGCGCGCGAAGCCTGGCGCAAGGCCCTTGAACTCGAACCCAGCGACGTCCTGCGCCGGAAACTGGAGGTTGCGCCGGCCACCGGCAAACCCTAGCATGAGCCTTCAGTTCAAACGGCACTATACCGTGGAAGAGGCGCGGATCCTGCTGCCCGCCATCCGCACCTGGCTGGCGCAGTTGGCGCAGGTCCGGGCAGAACTGGCGCGCGCGGAGAGCGAACTCGGTTCGCAGATGGCGTCAGGTCACGACCGGGGTGGCGCGCTCGTGGAGCAACACGTCCGGGGCCAGGCGGAACTGGCGACGGTGCTGGATGAATTTGCCCGGCGCGAAATTCAACTGCGTGATCCCGACCGTGGGCTGCTTGATTTTCCAGCGATGCGCGATGGATGGGAAGTGTTTCTCTGCTGGCAGGCGGACGAGGCCGAAATCGGTTTCTGGCACGAACTGGACACGGGGTTTGCCGGGCGGGAGCCGCTTTGAACGCGACGGATCAATCTCGGTCAAAATTGAACGTTTTTGATCGAGGTTGTCAAATGGTCGAACCTCTTGACAGAGGGTGTAAAACGTTCACGCAGAATATGGCATGGTATGTGACCGCCACACCTCGGGCATGGCCGCGGGATGGGGATGTGCGCGGTTCGACCGCGAAGATGGAGCCTGATGCATGATTAAAGTCGAGAATCTGGTCAAAGCCTTCGGTGCGAAACTCGCCGTCAACGGCGTGTCCTTCACAGTGGAGCGCGGCGAAGTGCTGGGCTTCCTCGGGCCGAACGGCGCGGGCAAATCCACCACCATGCGGATGATCACCGGCTTCATCCCGCCGACCTCCGGCCGGGTGACCGTCGGCGGTTTCGACATCATCGAGAACCCCATTCCGGCCAAGCGTCTCATTGGATATCTGCCGGAGAATGCGCCGGCCTACACCGACATGACGGTGCTCGGGTTCCTCAGTTTTGCCGCCGAACTCCGCGGTCTGCGGGGCGACGAAAAGAAACGGGCGATCAGCCGGGCGGTGGACATGTGCTTCCTGGAAGCGGTGCTGCACCAGAGTGTGGAAACGCTGTCCAAGGGCTACCGCCACCGTACGTGCTTCGCCCAGGCGGTGATCCACGATCCCGAGGTGTTGATCATGGACGAGCCGACCGATGGCCTCGACCCCAACCAGAAGTACGAAATCCGCTCCCTGATCCGTCAAATGGGCGAGAAAAAGGCGATCGTGTTTTCCACTCACATCCTCGAGGAAGTGGATGCCGCGTGCAGCCGGGCCATCATCATTGACCGCGGCCAGATCGTCGCCAACGGCACGCCGCAGGAGCTGCGGCAACGCTCGGAAATCGCCGGCGCCGTGACCCTCCGGGTCCAGGGCGTCCCCGCCGGCACGGTCACGCAGAAACTCCAGTCCCTGCCGACCCAGCGCAAATCCACCTTGATCGGGCAGCCCGACGGAGAGGTCATTGCCCGGGCCTTCCCGGCGGCCAATGCCAGGAACGGCGAACTTGAGGCCAGCCTCTACGAACTTGCGGTGCGCGAGCACTGGAAACTGATTGAACTGCGAACCGAGGAGGGCCGCCTGGACGAGGTCTTCCGTCGGATCACCCAGCCCGATACCAAACGCGCGTCCAAAGATTCTTCGCCATGAGTGCCCAAGCCTCCCCCGTGCCGCTGAGTGCGGTCGCAACCCACCCTGGCGCCTTTGGCAACATCGTTGCCATCGGCAAGCGTGAACTCGGCGGCTATTTTGCCTCGCCGGTGGCCTATATTTTCATCGTCATTTTCCTCCTGCTGGCCGGGTTCTTCACCTTCAACGTCGGCGGGTTCTTCGAGCGCGGCGAAGCGACGCTCGAGTCCTTCTTCCTCTGGCATCCGTGGCTCTACCTTTTCCTCGTGCCGGCCGTGGGCATGCGGCTGTGGTCGGAGGAGCGGCGTTTGGGCACGATCGAGCTGTTGCTGACCATGCCGGTGACGCCCTGGCAGGCAATTGTGGGCAAGTTTGTCGCCTCCTGGCTCTTCCTGGCCATCGGGCTGGTGCTGACCTTCCCCCTGGTTCTGACCGTTGGCTACCTCGGCCATCCGGACCTCGGCGCCATCTTCTGCGGCTATTTAGGCAGTTTTCTGATGGCCGGCGCCTACCTGGCGGTCAGTTGCATGACGTCGGCGCTGACGCGCAATCAGGTCGTCAGCTTCATCCTGTCGGTCGTGGTCTGCCTGTTCCTCATTCTGGCGGGCTGGCCGCCGGTGACCAACATGCTCGTCCAGTGGGCCAGGCCCTGGTTGGTGGACTTCGTGGCCGCCTTCAGCGTCATGCCGCACTTTGACAGCTTCCGGCGGGGCGTGGTGGATTCCCGCGACCTGGTGTTCTTCCTCTCCTTGATCACGTTTTCACTCTTTACCACCGGCGTCATCATCCGGAGCCACCGGGCGGGTTGACGCCACCCGGCCCAAACCGCATTCCATGACTTTTCAGCCATGACGACCAGCAAGCACAAATGGGAGCCGCTCTTCTACTCCGGCATCGGGGTAGCGGCGATGTTTTTGATTCTCGTCGCGGTCGGAATCATCGCCGGCGCGGCCAAGGTGCGTCTCGATCTGACCGCCGAGCGGGTCTATACCCTCTCCGACGGCACGCGGAAGGTTCTGGGCAAGCTCGATACGCCGGTCGAAATCCACTTCTTCTGCACGCAGTCGGGGAACGACATGCCCGTGTCCCTGAAGGCTTACGCCAAACACGTCGAGGATCTGCTCGACGAATACCGCCAGGTTTCCAGCGGCCGGATCACGGTCAAGAAGTTCGATCCCCAGCCCGATTCGGATGCGGAGGATCTCGCCCGCCTCGATGGGGTCGAAGGCCAGGTGCTCGGCGGCGGTGAGGTGATTGGCCTGGGCGAGAAGGTCTATCTCGGACTGGCCGTCATCTGCCTGGACCAGAAACAGGCCGTTCCCTTCCTGGACCCCGCGCGCGAGCGGTTGCTGGAATACGACCTCACACGCGCCATCGGTCAGGTCATCAACCCGCAGAAACCGGTGCTCGGCGTCATGAGCGGCCTGCCTGTTTTCGGCCAGATGAATCCCATGATGGCGCGGATGGGCCAGCAGGGCCAGGAACCGTGGGTCGCCATCACCGAACTCCAGCGCGATTTCACCGTCAAGCAGCTCGAGCTGAACGTGGACAAGATTGACGACTCGATCAACGTCCTGCTCGTCATCCACCCGGCCAACATCACCGACCGCACGCAGTTTGCCCTCGACCAGTTCGTGCTGCGCGGCGGAAAGCTCATCGCCTTCCTCGATCCCTTGTCGGTGGTGGACAGCCGCAACGCCGGCAACATGCAGAATATGCTGCAGCGGGCGGCCTCCGGCGGGTCGAGCCTCGACAAGCTGCTCAAGGCCTGGGGACTTGATTTCGACGTCAGCAAGGTTGTCGCCGATAAGAATTACGTTACCCCGTTGCGACGCGGCGATGGCGAGGCCAGTCCGGAGCCCACCTGGCTGTCGCTCACCCCCACGGCGATTGATCGCAGCGACGTGGTCACGGCGCAGATTGACAGCCTGCTGCTGCCGTTCCCCGGTGTGTTCACCGGCACGCCCGTGGCCGGCCTCAAGGAGACGGTGTTGCTGAAGACCTCCGGCAATTCCATGCTGGTGGACAAGATGATGGTCCAGTTTGGCGGCGGCAGCGCCATCAAGGACTTTGTTCCTTCCGGCAAGGAATACGCGCTGGCCGTCCGTCTCACCGGCAAGTTCAAGACCGCCTTTCCCGGCGGAAAACCGCCCGGCGCCGCTGACAGCAAGGACGAGGAGGACAAGGCGAAGGACGACAAGGCCAAGGAGGCCACCAAGACCGACAAAAAAGACGACTCGCTGAAGGAATCGCAGAAAGATGGACTCGTCGTGCTCGTGGGCGACACCGACCTGCTGTACGACCAGTTCGCGGTGCGGATTCAGAATTTCTTCGGTCAGCGTTTGGCCAGTCCGTTCAACGGCAACCTGAATTTCCTCCAGAACGTGGTCGAGCAGATGATGGGCGACAGCAACCTGATCGCCGTGCGCAGCCGGGCCGTGCAATCCCGGCCGTTCACCCGCGTGAAGGAAATCCAGGCCCAGGCCGAGGAGCAATACCGGACCCGGATTGCGCAGTTGACCAAGGATCTGGAGGACGCCCAGCAGAAGCTCGGCGAACTCGAGCAGAACAAGGACAAGAACCAACGCTACATCCTCTCGCCGGAGCAGCAGGCGGAGATCAAGCGCTTCCATGACAAGGAAGCCCAGGCCAAGCGCGACCTCAAGCAGGTCCGCAAGCAGCTCCGCAAGGACATTGATTCGCTCGAAACCCGGCTCAAGTGGGTCAACATCGCCGGCATGCCGTTCCTGGTCACGGTTGCTGGCATCTCTCTGGCCCTGTTGAAACGCAAGCAGACCGCTGCCAAATGAACCGCAAACAACTCACCCTCATTCTCGCGCTCGTCGTCGTGCTCGGCGGGCTGGGCTGGTGGCTCCGCCAACGCAGCACCGCGGCGTTCCACTCCAGCGAAGGCCGCATGGGCCAGAAGGTGCTCGGCGATTTCGACATCAACAGCGTCGCCCAAGTCACCCTCCAGCGCGGCACCAACACCCTCAACCTCGTCCGCCAGGACGACCGCTGGAACGTCCGCGAGCGCGGCGGTTACGCGGCCAATTTCTCCGAGGTAAGCGACTTCCTCCGCAAACTGTGGGAACTCAAGGTGGTCCAGTCCCAGGCCATCGGTGCGTCGCAGCTCGGCCGGCTGGAACTGCTCGCGCCCGGCGCCGGCGAGAAATCCGGGACGCTCGTTGAACTCAAGGACCCCGCCGGCAAGGTCATCCGCTCCGTCGTGCTGGGCAAGAAGCACGAACGCAAGTCCGCCGCGCCCTCACCTTATGGCGGCGACGAAGGCTTCCCGGATGGCCGCTACGTCATGCTCGTTGGACAGTCCAACGCCGTCAGCCTCGTGTCCGAGCCGTTCAGCAGCGCCGAACCCAACGCGGAGCAGTGGCTGAACAAGGATTTCTTCAAAATCGAAAAGGTCAAATCGGTCGCCGTCACCTACCCGGCCGCCACCAATTCGTGGAAACTCGAGCGCACCAACGAGACGAGCGAACTCAAGCTGGCGGACGCGACGCCGGAAGAAAAACTCGATTCCTCCAAGGCCTCGGGTATTCCCAATGCCCTCGCGTTCCCCAGCTTCAAGGACGTCGTCACCGACCCCAAGCCGGAACTCACTGGCCTGGACAGCCCGGTGATCGCCAATTTCGAAACCTTCGACGGCTTCAGCTACACCGTGAAAGTGGGCAAGAAGCTCGGCGAGGAGGACTATTACACTGGCTTCTCCGTCGTCGCCGACCTGCCCAAGTCCCGCCAGCCCGGCAAGGACGAGAAGCCGGAGGACAAAGACAAGCTCGACAAGGAATTCAAGGAGAAGAACGACAAGCTCGCGGAGAAGTTGAAGGCCGAGCAGGCGCTCAACCAATGGGTTTATTTGGTGCCGAAATGGACGCTCGATTCGCTCCTCAAGGACCGCAAGAGCCTCATGGTGGAACCCAAGCCCGCCGCCGGCACCAACGCGCCTCCCGCCGGCGTTACCGTCCCCGGGATGACGCCCGATGCGGCGGACGCCGACGAAAAGCCCGACGCCACTCCGGCACCCGAGCCGCCGCCCGCCCAGTAGTAGCCGGCAGCCTCAGCGCGGGCGGCGAAACCGGGTTCGCTCGCGCAGATTGTGGAACCAGACCTCCCGGTCGAGATCGCCCAGCGAGTTCTCCATCGTCTGGATGAAGTTGTCGCAACTGCTGGCCAGCCCGCCCAGCGACATCACCGTGTCGCGCTCTGCGAAGTCGTCCGTGACCACCAGCACCTCCCCGAACTGCTTCATCCGGTGGGTTACCCGCTCGATGATCGCGTCGGCGGTTTGGCCGACGCGGGAGTAGAGCACCTCGACCTGCGTCTCGCTGTGCGCTTTCGGGGTGCCGGCGGGCGCGCCGCCGCCGTCGAAGATCACCGAGATGGGGGTGCCGCAGGCATCGCTGTACTGGGTAAGTACTTTTACGAGCTCGCCGCGAGCCGCCCCTGAATGTCGGGCATGTCCCTTGGCCAGATCCGGCCAGGCATGCAGCAGGCTGAACCCGTCCACCAAGATGCGCACCAACGCCATGCCGCAGCCTATCGGGTTCAGGCGCGGCTGCAAAGGAAACCGCACTCCCGCCGCGTGCGTTCTACAAGGACAATAACTGCTGACCCGTTCAATATCCGTGACCGCGCGTAAATTTTTTGTTTCATGCGCTCAATTCTATTTCAACCGGTGTGACAAAGGCTGTCCAAGCCACAATTTTGTGCTTTTATCTAATGATAAAAACCGTGCATGGCCGTTTTCTTTCAAATTCAGATCGGAATTTTTCGTCATTCGGAATGGTTCGATGGGGATCATAGACTAAAAACAGAACATGAACCTCTGAAGGATATTTCATCAAGTCTGCGGCAATTCCTTCAGAAGCCTTGCTCGGAGTGGTTGAATTTCGAAGGAACTTAGTTTCAATGAGAAGATTCTGTTCATGCCAAAAGTGGTCGGGAATCACGGTGGCAAGACCGAAGCCGATCGCAGGATGCTCGCGCTCGAAATCGTACCGTTCTGCATTAAGAATTGCGCTTATTTTATCATTCAAATCACGTTCGTCTTTGGGATGGTTTGTTTGAAAAGCAATAGGGATCGCTTTTCCCATTTTAGTGCAAATGTTTTCAACCAGACGAGCAACCGGAGCTTTTAGGTATTCTCTATCTGCCATCAATTTAAGCAATGACCCCTCTGTGATCTTTCTCACCAACCTGTCGTGTTTATTTCTAATTCGGCCAAGTGCTTCCATGGTTTGCGTTCCATGGCGCTTGCAAAGCTCCCATATTTTGGAATAAGCGTCTTCTTCGCTTTGAGCGTCAACGAAATCTACAATTCCCGCAAGCTCACTTAGAAGTTCCTGGCAGAAACAGTCAAGATTCCATTCAGCGAAGTCACGCGCTTGACGGATGTAGTCGAGTAATGTGGTTCGAACTTCGCCATCAGTAATGGCTTGGTTGATGAAATCAAAAGCGTAAATGCCCGCTTCGTCAATTTCGGCCAACCCCGCTGCATAGGCAGCCATCCTGCGATCAATGCATTGAGAACAGCCCCCGCAATGAGATGCCTGTTCAAGCTTAAGGAACGTTTTGCTACACGATACCGTGCTTGAAATTAAATTGGAGCTATTAGATTTTCCAAGACAGTCAAAAACATCCGCCTTCGTTTTCCAAAAGAAAGGCGTTTCGATCGTCAGTTTCCGGCCAGCAATTTCAGAATAGAGTTTCTCTAGAAGATGAATTGTTTTGGGATGTGTTGTTCGTGTAGCTCGTCCGTTCAACAAATCCTGCCGTCTGGCAAAATTTAGCGAAGTGATTCCATTCTCATAAATGAGAACCTTATACTGTGAAAATGCAGCGCATAAAGACATGGCTATCGAGGAATAAAGGAAAATGCGTGTTCGTTGTGTTTCTTCTGGAGGCCTCACACCGGTTAAGCCGCAACTAAACTTGTAATGCTGAAGGCGATTGGGGAATGTTGCAGTTAGCGCCTGAATGAGTCGGTCTTGAGTTCGTGCTGTTCCCGGCTGACCGGATCGGTGGCTTATCAAACACAAATTGTCACTTGTGTTTTCAAGAAGCTCCGTAATTCCAGCGAGAGAATCTAATCCACCTGAAAAAAGCAAAACGCCCGTGTTCGCCGAAGCCGGGAGGGCGAATTCTTGACAGTCGAATAAATCAGCGCGTGGTGTTTGGTGTCCTGGTTGGAAAGTGAATATGAATTCCCGGTCTCCGGAAAGAAAACTTAGAGCTTCGTTCAAAAGGCGCGCAACCTCGGATTGTTTCCAAAATTCAAAATCGCGCACCCTTATGTAGAAATGGAAGCTACGACTCCAGCTTTGATACTCCACGGCTTCTTTAGGTCCTCTGCTAACTGAACGATCCGCGCAATATACGTAGGCCGCAATTTCCAATAAATCGAGTATTCGGTCAGGCAGATGGTAGACGCTTCGGACGAAGTTTGGTAAACCAATTCGTATATTTTGGTTTTGACCGTCTCTGTAATCCAAGCGCAACGGCATTGGTTTGGTGGCTAAGCCATCCGGAAGCTTCGCGCCATTGCACAGAATATTCTTTGGGAGAATTGCACGCATTATTCCTCTCCTTCCCGGCGCAATTCTTCTCGGATTTTTCCGAATGCAATTGTGAGAAAAGCTTCGACCTCTTGATCGGACGGCAATCCTTCTTTTGTGTGAAGATTATACCAACCAGCGGCGAACGATTGCGTTATCTTTGCGGTTTCAAATGCGTGTTTCGAAATGGCATCGACTTGTTTTCTAATTTGTTCTTCGAGCAAATCGCGTTGCTCAATGGTTGGGCAAGAGACAGAGGCCTGACGTTCCAAAAAATAGTTCAAGTAACGCTCCGTGAACTTTGCGAAAAAGAGTCGGGATAATTCACAAAATCCCGCCGCAGTTGCTGCTTCCCTCCAAACTTCTGTCTGTTCATTTTCGGATTGGAAGAGCCACTTTTGACTACTTTTGTCACTATACCAATTCGCGATTGCATCACTTGCTGCTCCTTGCGCAAGTTGCGCATATTCTAAAGAGTCACAGTTGTTGTTCACCCATTCTTGGAGCAGCTTTGCAAGCGCAAACGGAGATGGTTTTGAGGAAAGGCGGAGACCGTAAGGAGTGACGTCTTTGGAAAATTGTGAAGAAGCAGAAACGGAAAGTGCCACGAAGAATTTGAAGGCGGCCTTAACGCCAGAATCATGTTGAATGGACTCAAACCTAGACCGCACATTCGTCAGCGTGGTTGAAGCAATTGCTGACGCATCAACCTCTGTTCCTGAAAAGCTCGTGATCTGTGTGACGACACCTTTCCAAGGTTTTGTTTTTGGGAGAACCCCAACGCGTTCGTGGCCCATAATTTACCGTCCGTCGTTCATTTGTTATTCGTGTTCTCCACGATTTGGATTTCGGCGGGGGTGAGGCCGTAAAGGACATCGCCCAGGGCGTGAATCTGGCGGTCGAAGCTGTCGCAGCGGTAATTTCGTAATTTCTTCACAAGGGCTTTCTCGCGATCTGCTCGTCTAAGAGGTTTTCACTTGAGCGGAATTGATGCCGATTTGACGGCTTCATAGTTTTTGTCGAGGGCAGGTTGGAGGAGAATGAGCGCGGCAATGCGGCGGGCCGTATGCGTGACCTCGCGGGCTTCGTTCGGTGTGAGCGGGCGGCCGAGCAACTCATGCTCGCGATAGCTCAGCCACTTCTTGATGACCTGATACCCGCCGATGGTGTAGTCCCAGACTTTCTCCGGCACGTTGCGCCAGCAGGCGGACTCGTTCAGGAAAACGTCGTGCGTGGCGGAACCGAGCAATGGTAGGACAGGCGTCGCGCCTGTCTCTGACTTTCTTGATTGAGATGGAGACAGGCGCGACGCCTGTCCTACGCCGAAAGCTTCGGCCTCCTCCGCCGTGCAACTGCGGGTTTCGAGCTTGCCTTTGCCGGGCATCGTCACGCCGTTCTGCCCGGCGTGTCCCCAGCCGGCGGTGAGGGAAAGATTCAATGTTTCGCGCGTCAGCCGCGTAACGACGGCAATCTTCACCAATTCCGGGCGCACGGTTCCCGCCGTCACGCCTTGAACCGGCGTTTCAGTGTCGAGCAACGCGGCGACTTGTCCGCCCAATTCAGCGGAGGCTAGCAAAGCGGCCTGAGAATCCGGCAACGGAATACGCGGCCAATCTTGCCGGACGCCATCCGCGTTTTCCGCGAGATACGCAGGCGAATAACCGATGGCCAGCGCGTGCATCCAAATCAACGCTGCCGCCTCTGCGTCGTCATCGGGATTGTTGCTGCCGAGCTTGGCGAGATAAGCTCGGGCGGCTGGCGAAAGGTTGGCGGTGGTTCTTTCTTTGCCCGCTTTGTATCCGGGCGCGGCTTCGTGAAGGATGCTACCAAACTCGCCGTTGCCGTCGTCCCTTTTTGGTTTCTGATTTGGCGATTCCCGGAGGCGCAAAGGAAAAGCAACGGCATGACCCCGCATACAGTCGCGCGCCAACAGGTTTCTTGTGAACATGAAAGGGGTTCCTTCTGGGTCAGCGACACCAGCCGAACGACTCAATAAGAACGCATTGTCTGACCAGCTTTGGGTCCAAAGATCAGGGCGCGAACGCTTCCATACATTCGGAACGGGTGTGTAATAGCACCAGCGAACATCGTATGGACGGAAAAGATAACGCCGCAGGTGTTCAGTTGTGAATCCATCTTCCTGTTGCGCTGTCTCCCTAACTTTCTCCGGCTCGAAAGCCGCGCTCTTCCGAGAGAGTCCGGTTTGCAGGGCCGCGAACTCATCCCACTTAACTCGCTTATCGAAGTATTTCTCCATGCGCGACGTCAGTTGAACCTTTTCGATTTCAATCAGACTATTTGCCCGATCTTCATCCATTCCTTGCAAGGACTGGTTTCCACAAAGCTCGGGGAGTTTCGGCCATGCGAGATAATGTGACGCGACATCCGATGAACGGAAACTGAAACGGTTATTCTGATTCGGATCAACCTTCTCATATTGTGCATCGAACTTCTTTGCCTTGAGGCTCGCCAACATTTGCACGCGACGATCCGCCGCCCGCGCCGCGTTCAAATCGTCACGATACAGCACGAGCGGTTTCCGCTTCTTTCCAGTCCGAACCAGCAAAGAAGTTGCAACCCCTTGTTGAATTCCTACCGAAAAACCGTGGAGCGCAAAGATGGTTTCGCTCGTGCGACCATCCGGCGCATATTCTGAAATCTTTCGGTTGCCATGCAGGTTTTCCACCCAAATCAGGTCAAAAGATTTGAGCAGATGCCGGCGCATGACGACAAATGACGGGTCGCTAATCCATGAGTGATTCGAGATAAAGCTGACAATTCCAAGACGCGGTTCGTCGGGAACACTGTGTTCGGCAATCTTTCGTTCGGCAATGCGGAAGAAGCGGATGTAAAGGTCATCGAGGTTGAATTTCTTGATGCCCCATTCCTTGACCAGTCCTTCCTTGTAAGGTTCGACCAAGCCTTGTTCCTCCTCCGGGCTGATGCCCGCGTAGGCGTTGTAAGGCGGGTTGCCGAGGATGACGAGGATCGGCTTTTCCTGCTTGACCTTGCCTGCGCCCGCGCGCTCGGCTTCCAGTTCCGGCCAGTTGGCGAGCTTGGGATTCTCCCCGGCAAAATCCCAGCCAGTCAGCGCGTTGGTCAGAAAAATTCCAGCGCGCTCGTTCTTGGAATCGTCCAGCGACACGTCGAGGTTTTGCAACAGCAAACCCAATTGCAAATGCGCGACGACAAACGGCGCGGGCATGATTTCAAAACCGAAGACCCGTTTCTGCGCGGCTTCTTTTAATTCGACGGCAGCCAATGCGTCTTCGCCTTTTCCCTGCAACGTCTTCTCAATTATCCGCAGAACCTCGACGAGGTACGCGCCGGTGCCGCAGCAGGGGTCGAGCACGAACACGCGCGGGTCGGCGAGGCCGTCGGGAATGTCCAGTTCCTCGCGCAGCGCGGTGTCCACGCGGGCGACCTGATATTGCACAATCTCCGGCGGCGTATACCAGACGCCCAGTTGCTTGCGGAGTTCGGGATCGAAGGCTTCGAGGAACGGTTCGTAGAAATACTGGACGGCGTGGTCTTCCACAAACCGTTCAAAGAAGGCGGCACGCTCCACGCGGTTGAGCGCGGCGGCCGTCCAGTCGAGCACTTCCACCAATCCGAGCGGGCCAAGTTTCGTCGGCGTGGCGACCTGCTCGAACAACGCCTTGATCATCGGGACATGGAGCGTCCACGCGGCGGAGCGCCAGTCGAATTGTAGGACAGGCGTCGCGCCTGTCTCTGACTTGTCGGATTCAGATGAAGACAGGCGCGACGCCTGTCCTACGGTTTTATGCCACAGCACCCAGGCGGAGAACACGCCGTAGAAAAGCGTCTGGACGAGCGTGGAGCGGAAGAAGTGTTCGCCCTTCTCCGCCTCGAACTTCATGCCGAGGGCTTCTTCCAACGCGCCCCGGACGGCGGCGAGGGCCGGAAGATTGCCGGCGCCCTCGACCCGCGCCCGCGCGTCGCGCGCATAGGAGGCGAGGAAGAACGCCACATCCTTGGGATTGTTCAAGGGCGCGGCGTGAAGCAGCACGCGCTTGAGGTATTCGACAAGGCGTTCGCCCAGTTCGTTGGCGGCTTTGCGCGGCTGCGCGGCAACGACCCAAAACGATTTTTCGTCGGGCGCGAGCTGAAACGATTCCAGGTGGACGGGATTGCCGTTGTCGCCGCGTTTCAGGAGCAGAAAGTTCCGGTAGTTCGTCACCAGCACCTGTCCGTAATGCTTGACGTAGTCGCGGACTTGTTTGGTGTCGGCCACGTCGTCAACTTCGGCATCGGTGGCTTTGACCTCGATGACGCCGCGCGACGGCTGCGGGATGCCCAGCAGCGGCGCTTCCTCGTCCGTGTTCTTGAGTTGGTCGGCCGTGAACAGCCCGCCATCCGGCAAACCCGCGCCGCTGTTTTTAACGTGGATGAAACAGCGGACTTTGGGTTTGAGCGAGTGGCCGATGGCGTTGAAAAGATTGGCCAGCGCACCGTAGCCGGAAGTTTCCTTGACCGCCGCGCCCGAGGAACGAATGGCGTACAGTTCTTCAAGATAGCTTTCCAGCGGGCTCATGTCGCAATTGTGACCATTGGAATCAGTGGCGAAACCGTAGCAGCAAGGCCGTGCAAAACTCCGTCGCGCGGCAGGCTGCATCAAACCCGGCTGGCATGGTGCGGCGACTGTGCGCCGGAGCGGTGGCGGCGTCAATGCCGCCTTCATCGTGCCCATGGGCGACGACGAAGCCCGGCGGAGCGCGAGTCGAGGCTTCAATGCTTCCACGCACGTTTTTACGGGGAACTGCCAGTGAAAGGCGTTCGATCACGTTCGATCACGTGCTTGCCAGGCGGTGGGTCAGGTCCTAGTTTTTCCATCGCCGAAGGACGGCCATTGACGGCCGCCACGTCTGTCAGTTGGTTATGCCGCTTTACGAATACGAGTTGTGTGAGGGCGCCTGCGTGGTTTGTGGCGGACATTTCACGCTGCGCCGCCCGGTGAACGCCAAGCCGCTGACGCATTGCCCCGCCTGCAAAAAGCCGGTTCGCCGCGTTATTTCCGCGTTCAACACGCCCAGCATCACCAAGCCGGTTTCCGTCACCGACGCGAAGAAGGCCGGGTTCACCGTCCTCAAGCGGGTGAGCAAGGGCGAATACGAACGGCAATAGCCTGGCCGGGTAATGCCCTGCGTTGGTGGGGCGCGGACCGCCGGGCCACGCCAGGTTTCCTGCCGCCCAACGGTCGGCAGACCACCTCGTACCACGGCTTTGCCTTGTCGGGTCCGCTGGCGCGCCGCAACATCGGCGCATGAACCGTCTTGCCCGACGCATCAGCTCAGGAATCCTTGCCTGCGCGGGGTTCCTGTGCTGCGCTTCCATTGCCGCCGACTTTGTCGCCACGCGTTTCCACGAATCCGCCGATCCCGCGTCGGCTGTCCTCCGGGTCCATGTCGGCGAGCGTTCTCCGCAACGCATCCCGGCGTTTATCACCGGCAAGTTCGCCGAGCACCTCGGCTTCAATATCTACAACGGCATGGACGCCCAGATCCTGCGCAATGCCACGTTCGCCGATTACCCGTTCGCCTCCGGGCACAGCACACCCGACGGTGTCGTCCAGTTCCTCTGGGCGGATGACGCGGTCAACGCCGAGTTGCGTCGCGCCGCGCGTCGCGCCGGCTGGCCCGACGGCGAGTTGGACGGCCTGGTGGCGGCGCGGGCCGACGGCCTGGCCGCGTTCTGGACGCGGCTCGGTTCCCGCGAGGCCGTGCAGGTAAGTCCGGACACCGGTCCGCAGGGCGGTCGCGCCCAGCGCGTGCAGGTGGCCGCGGCCGGGCAGGGGATCGCGCAGTGGGCATGGCTGCCGTTGCATCGGACCCGGCACTACGAGTTCGCCCTGCTTGCGCGCTCGCCCGAGGCCACGACGTTCAACCTGACGCTCACGGCGGAAGGCCGAACCGCCCCCGCGGCGACGGTGACGCTTGCTCGCGTGGATAACGAATGGCGCGAAGTTACGGCCACGCTCACCCTGCCGGACGACCTTCCCGCGGACGCCCCGGTCCGCCTTGCGTTGACGTCCACAGCGCCCGGTCAATGGGTCGTGGCCCATGCGTTCCTGCGCCCGGCGGACCATGTCAACGGCGCCGATCCGGACATCATTCGCTTGTTGAGGAAATCGCGCCTGCCGTTGCTGCGCTGGCCGGGCGGCAATTTCGTCAGCGGTTATCATTGGGCCGACGGCGTTGGAGCGGTCGAGACGCGGCCGACGAAACCCAACTATGCCTGGGGTGGCGTGGAGCCGAACACGTTTGGCACCGACGAATTCATCGCCTTTTGCCGCGCGGTCGGCTGCGTGCCGATGATCTGTGTCAACGGGGGCGACGGCACGCCGGCCGAAGCCGCGGCCTGGATCGAGTATTGCAACGGGGCGACGAACACACCGATGGGCGCGCGCCGCGCTGCAAATGGCCATCCCGAGCCTTACGGCATCAAATACTGGGAAGTGGGCAACGAACTCTGGGGCCGGTGGCAGTTCAATTGGACCACCGCCGCCGGTTACGTGGACCGCTACCATGCCTTCTCGAAGGCCATGCTCGCGGCGGATCCCACCGTCCACCTCATGGCTTGCGGGGCGCCGGTGCTGTGGGGCAAGGCTTGGAACGACACGCTCATCGCCGGCATGGCGCCCGCGCTGCCGGCCACCACCGATCATCCGCTCATCGGCGGCGACGTTTCCCCAACCGCTGACCCGCTTGATGTCTATCGTGACTTCATGGCCGTGCCCGGCGTGCTCGAACAGAAGTGGTCGGCCCTGCGCGGCGACATGGCGCGGGCCGGCATCGCCGAACCGCGCCTCGCCGTCACGGAACTCCAGCTCTTCGCCCACCTTGGCCGGGCCGGCGACAACGGGTCGGCGGTCCGCCTGACACGCGAGAACCTGGTCAATCAGGGCTCCATCACCGAAGCCCTCTACGACATCCTGATCTACCACGCGTCGGTGCGCCTGGCACCGTTCGTCGAACTTATCACGCACTCGGCGGTCGTCAACCACGGCGGCGGTTTGCGCAAGGAGCACGAGCGGGTTTACGCCAACCCGTGCCACTTCGCGCAGTCCGCGTTCGCGGCGTTTGCCGGGGCTTCACCGGTCGCCACCGAGTTGACCTGCGCGGTCGAGCCGGCGCCGCGGGTCCTGCCCGATCTCCGGAACGCGGCGCCCGCCGCCTCGTTCAGCGCCGTGGACACGCTGGCCGCGCTCGCCACGGATGGCAGCCTGTTGCTCTCGATCGTGCATCGCGGCACCCACGGCCCCATCCAGCTCTCCGTCAGGCTGGACGATTTCGCCAATGCGGACCACGCGGACGTCCGGACGCTCGCGGCCGGCGTTCCGTGGGCCGGGAACACGCTCGAACAACCTGAAGCCGTGAAACCGGTGGATTCCACGGCCGTAGTGCGTGACCACAAATTGGAACTCGAGCTGCCGTCTTACTCCGTCCTGCGGGTGCGCATCCCGCGGGCTCCGTGAGGAACCGGGGGTAGCCGGCCCGGAGAGGAAGAACTGTTTCAACGCGGCGTGCAACGAATGGGGAAACGCGCCGCCGGAGTGGGGGATGGCGTGGTGTTGGTATTGCCTGCACCGGCGTCTTTGTGCTGCTCCGCCCACGCCTGCAGCATCTCGATCGCCCGGCCCAGCACGCCGGCCGAGCCACGGAATTGTCCGGAGCCGCGGGGCTGGTTGTCGCGCGACCACCACTCGTGGAAGTCCCCGACCCGCTGAACGCGGACGACCATGGGCTTGAGTTCGCGATACGCCTCCTCCACAAAACCCGCGCGGACGAGCTGCTGAATCATTCGCCCGCCAAACCAACACCAATCGCCGCCGTTTTGGTAACTATAAGGCTCGGTCATGCCGGGGTTCTTGAAGAAACCTTTCGGATACGGCGGATACAGGGTCAGCCCGATGCTGGCCGCCCCCGCCAGGCGCACGTCCTCGACCATCCGGCGCAGAGACGCGGTGATCTCGTCATGACTGAGCAGGCCGGCTTCGATCGCCACCGCGGTGCCGCCGTGGTAGCAGATCGCGTTCTCGTCGAAGTCCCGGGGGAACGGCGAGCCGGCGGGATAGACATGCGGGACGAACTTCTGCCGCTTCGCATCCCAGAGCTGCTCGCGGATGTGCCCTTTCAGCCCGTCACGTACGGCGGTCCAGCGCAGTGCCTCGGGTGCCCTGTCGCCCAGGATCTGCAGGTAGTCGTTCAGGGCGATGACCAGCATGGCGTTGTCATAGATGTCCAGTGCGCGGTGGGAATCCGCATCGAGTTCCACGCCCCACGGCGACTCCGGCTGCACGTCGCCCCAATCCGCGGTGGTCGCGCCCCAGACCAGACCGTGCGTGCGGTCGAACCGCTCGCTCAGCACATAGTCCAGCGCGCGACCCAACCGCTCGCGCACGGTCGCGCCGGCGATGCGTTCCGCGAGAATCGAGTTGTCCTTGGTGACGGCAATGTACTTGCGCACCGCCTGGACGAGCGACGATTCCTGGTCCGTTTCCACCGTGTTCTTGTGGGCCATCAGGTTGGGCGCCAGCGGAGAGGTGCGGTAGGCGTATTTCACCTTCGCCTGGTCCAACGCGATATAGCCGTCCACGATGTCGCCGTTCGTGCCCTGGAATTTGAAGAAGGTCAGCAAGGCTTCGCGGAACCGGGCCGGTTCGTTCACCTCCAGCGCCACTTCGATAAAAGTGTTCAAGTCGCGAATCCAGACTTCGCCGTAGCCGCTGCCGGCGTTCAGGCCGCTTTTCAGAAGCTGCCGGGCCTTCTCATGCACGGCCGGAAGGACCGGGTCGGCGAGAATCTCCCGGGCCAGCGTGGTCTGGCGGGCGGTCTGATCCGGCCTGGTGGACGACGGGGGAGCCGCCGTCAGTGGGGAGGCGATCAGCAGGCCCAGGCAGAACAGTCGTGGTTTCACGGGCGCTCTTTTCGGGAGGGCCGCGATCCGGGTCAAGTACCATCTGGCGTGGGCGCGCGCGGCGTCGCGTCGTGGACGGGTTGCTGCCTCACGACAATTTTGACGTGCAATAAGCGGTTTGGCTTTGACCCCACTGCGTTTCATGTTTCTGCCTCTTTGATTTTCCTCCGCGCTTTGCGCTCAAGACACAGCTTGGCCTCGTCCATGTCATCGCCCTCTGTCGCGTCGCCGGGAAACAAAGCCTTGTCTGGGCGGCGGCTTTTGGATATGGACTGGCTGTTCTGAAAACCATGTAAAACCGACACAAATCCATTTCGCGTAGCTTCGGCTGCTGATCCGCCTCGAAACGACCAAATTCACGGACAAGGCAGCGCTGAGGCACGCCCCAACTGGGGCGTGCCGAAAGCGTTCTTGTCCAAGGCGCTTGGTCGTGCCTGAGGCGGGACGTGTGTAGGCACGTCCCACTTCGTTTTCCGGGCACGACGGGTGACTTGGACGGAACAGCCCACTGCGGCTGGAGCAAGCGAACGCTCCAACCATGCCCGAATCTCTCTCAGCGGCCCGATCCCGTTCTCTGCTCGAACACCTTCCCGAAATCGTCCGTGCCGGGAAGCGGCGGGCGGAGCGAATCCTCGAAGGACTGGATGGTCGCACGCGCATCGGCCTGCAGACGCGCGAACTCGACCCACCCGCCAAGGATTCCAACTGGCAGATGTGCCAAGCCGTGCGCACGGTGGAAACGCCCGAGACGCCGCTGGGCGGAAGGTTCGGGCTCGTGAATGAAACCGCCGGCCAGACGGAGTTCGCGGCCAATCCGTTGTGGCGCTGGTTCAACCTTCTGTCGGTGATGCTGAATGGTGCCTGCCTCGGCATATTCCTGAGCCTCACAGTCCATGCCACTGCGCTCGGCACGGCCTTCACCTACCAGGGCCGCCTGGGCGATGGCGGGGCTCCCGCCAACGGCAGCTACGATCTGACTCTCAAACTCTACGACGCCGTTACCAACGGCGCGCAAGTCGGGGCGACAGCGGACCTGCGGGCGCAGGGCGTCACCAACGGGTTGTTCACCGTCACGTTGGATTTCGGCGCCGACGCCTTTGCTGGCGAGGCGCGCTGGCTGGAAATCCAGGTGCGCACCAATGGGGCCGCGGCGTACATCACGCTTACGCCACGTCAACCGCTGACGGCGACCCCCTACGCGCTCTACGCGTTGACACCGGCCGGTCCCGCGGGCGACACCGGCGCGACCGGACCGCCGGGCGCTCAAGGGCCTCAAGGCGTGCCCGGCTTGGTCTGGCGCGGGGCTTGGGATGTAAGTGCCAGCTATGCGACCAACGATGCCGTGCAGAGCGGCGGTTCCGCCTGGGTGGCCACACTCCCCAACACGGGTGTCGCACCCGCCGAAGGCGCCAGTTGGACGATGCTGGCCCAAAAGGGCGACACCGGTCCCGCTGGCGCTCAAGTTTCCGCCAACACCCGGCTCGTATTTGAGGGAGATTCCTTGACCGTGCGGCCAGACGGGTATGCGTGGTACTTTATGACCAACTCTGCCTATGCCGGATGGTGGTCCACAAACGTCGGCGTCAATTCCACTACGGCGCAACAGATTTTCAGCCGATATACGGCGAATGTGCAACCGTGGAAGCCGGCTGGCGGGACCAATGCCATTTTGTTCGTCTGGATGGGGGCCAACTCGATTATGATGGGTGATCCGCTGGACAACACCTGGCAATGGATCACCAACGAGTGGGCCGCGGCAAAAGCCGATGGATTCGCGGTGGCAGCCTTCACGATCACGCCCCGCGCAGACGTAGGCGGTCTCGCCTGGCAAACCGAGCAAAACCGGGTTCAGATCAACAACCTCATCCGCCGGTCAGCGATGTGGGATTACCTGATCGACGCGGCCGCGCGCTTCGAGACAGTCAACTCGACGGACTTCCTTCCTGACCTTCTTCACCAATCCGCCACCGCGGTGGCGCAAACCTCCAAGATGGTCGAAGACGCGCTCCGACAGGGACCGCTTTCGGCTCCGGCATGGCAAGTCTCCAGCAGTCCGCGCTGGGCAACCGACTATGATCAGAATGATCTTTTCGACCAAAACGGCACCTGGTTCGCAAGTGTGACAGCGCTTGCCGAGTGGTCGCTTCCGTCGCTCACTGTGGGTAATACCTACACGGCACCGGAATTGATCAGCAACGGTGGCTTTGATTCCGGCACGAACGGCTGGAGCGCAGACATATCCGCGCTCACGACCGCCACCGACGGCGTTTCTGGAAACTGCTTGCTGATTACTTCGACCGTTCCGAGCAATTATCGCACCACCGCCATTCAGACCGTGGCGGTAGATATTGGAGCCCTCTACCACTTCGTCTATTGGCACAAAAATGGAACCGTGTCAGGTGGTGTGGCCGTCGGGACAGGTTGGTATGGGACAGATTACTATTTTGGTCCGTCATCGAGCAATAACGATGTGAACTGGGCGCGGCATTCCGTGTATTTCACCACCTCCGCAACCAACCTCAACCTCACGTTTTACGCGGCGACTGACACATCTGGTGATACCACCTACTACGATTCCATCTCGCTCAAAAAGTTAAACGGATCGGCTGCAATCACAAGCGACGGCGGGATTGTAATGCTGTTGCCGGTTTATACCAGCAACGCCGCGGCCCTGGCTGGCGGCCTTGCCTCCGGCACGTTATATCGAAACGGCGACCAAGTCTGCATTGTCCACTAAAACCAGCTTGGGTTCTGGAATTTTCACCCCTGTCGTGGGAGAACAAGGGCGTCAAGACTGGCAACCAGATTGTGTTTATGGCAAAACGCCATCCGCACACGGGAATGAACCGGGCAGACTCTCGCGGCGGTCCAGCACGATCAGGCCGGGCTTGCGCCGCGGGTTGACAGCCTGGATTGTAAAACATAGTATTACGGAATGATCAAGACGATTACCAGGGTTGGCAATTCGCAGGGTATCATCCTGGACGCCGCCTTGCTGGATCTGGCGCACCTGCGGGCCGGTGACGAACTGAACGTGGAGGTCCATGAGGGCGGCACGCTGACTCTGACGCCGATCCGCCCACGTCCGTCGCGCGCCGAAGTGTCGCGCGTCATCCAGGCGACGATGAAGGACTATTCGCGGACGATGAAGCGACTGGCATGACGGTCACGCCGAACAACTGTTTCCATCTCACGGTGGAGATCGTGCGGGAGATTCATGCCGAGGGCGTTGCCCGGTTTGGCGGATCGGTAGGCGTGCGCGACCTGGCTTTGCTGGAATCGGCGGTGGCGGCGCCACAAGCGACGTTGGGCGGGCATTCGCCCTACCAGGACCTCGCCGAAGTGGCGGCGGCGTATCTGTTTTACCTTTGCCGGAACCACCCTTTCGTTGACGGCAACAAGCGGGCAGCGCTGGGCGTCTGCCTTGTGTTTCTGCGGCTCAACGAAATTGAGCTGAAGGCCGACGGGCCGGAGTGGGAAGAACTTACGCTGGCGGTCGCAAGCAGCCTGATTGACCGCGAAGCGGCAACCGAACGACTCCGGAAGCTGCTGCCGCAGCAAGCTTGAGCACACCGTCCGCGCTTTTTTCTGAAATGCAGGAGAGCCGACCGGTGGCCGAAACCGGTCCGGCGAAACTGCTTGCCGGGTCATTGATCGCCGGCATAATGACCGTCGGCCGTTTCATCAGGCGGTCCCTCTGACTGGTGGATTCGGGTTGGTAGCTCAGTGGTAGAGCAGCGGCCTTTTAAGCCGTTGGTCCAGGGTTCAAATCCCTGCCAACCCACCACCTTAAACCCTCATAAGCCCCGATCTTTTCAAGGGGTTTTCCAACTTCCTTCTCCCCTTTTCCCAAGCGCGATCAATTCCCGCCAATCAAGTTGAATTGTTCAAGTTGACGCAGTTTTTCCAACTGGCAGAACGGCCATTACCGTCGGCGGTGCCGCTCGGGGTGGGAATGACGGCGAAAGCGCGGTCGGGCGCGGGCCTTGGCGGTTGCGTCGGTACAGTTTCGATGGTATTGCATGAGCCAACAGCAGCGACCATGATTGCCATGTCCGAGACTTCTCCTGGCGGCCGCCGAACACGCCGGGCGGCCGTCGGGGCATTCACCTTGATCGAACTGCTGGTGGTCATTGCCATCATCGCCATCCTGGCCGGGTTGCTGCTGCCGGCGCTGGCGCGCGCCAAGGCCAAGGCGCAGCAGGTCAAATGCGTGAGCAATCAGCGCCAGATCGGCTTCGCGTTCATCATGTACGCCGACGACAACGCGGACACCTACCCGCTCCATGATGGCTGGGCCGCGACGGGCGGCAAATTCTGGACCAACGCCGACGTCAGCGGCTACGCGGCCGATTACGGTGGCAATATCCAGGAAACCAACCGCCCGCTGAACAAGTACGTCAATGCGGTTGACACGTTCCATTGCCCCGGTGACAAGGGCGACGCCCTCAACCCGGCGGCCCAAAGTTGCTGGCTGGGCTGGGGCAACAGTTACCTCGTGGAATGGGCGGGCGAGGCCTTCCGCGTGGAACATATCACCGGCGACAGCACGAATCCGAAGGGCGCGCCCGCCAACAAAAGCACCCGCATTGCCCAGCGCCCCGTCACCAAGATCATCCAGGGCGACTGGCCCTGGCACGCCAACCGCAGCCTCACCGATCCGCGCACCGTCTGGCACAACGACAAGGGCAAGCGCTACGAGAACATGCTCTTCGGCGACGGTCACGTGGCGATCTATCACTTCCCGCCGGCGATGGACAACTGGATCAGCGTCGCGCCGGACATCAACTTTGACTGGTGGTGACGGGTCCGCGGCGAATGGCCGCCGCGGTCGCCCGGGCAGGCACTGTCCTGGTGTGGTGGGGTGGGGCTCTGACGGGCCGGTGGCAAGTTGTGGGGGGAGAGACGGCTCGCGTGGACGCTCCCCACCGACTGGCGTGGGTTTGCTGCGACTCTCCGCCGGTTGCTCAACTCTCAACCATGACCCATCAACCTGATTGCGGCTCGCGAGAACGCTCCACCACACGGCCAAATCAGGACACCGCCGCCTCGCGTCGCGATTTGCTTTTGCCGGCGGCGCGGCTAGGCTCGACCCATGCAAAAGCCGCAACGCGTGGAACGGACCACCGCCGACCCCGAACTCAAACGCCGCATTCAGGAACTCGTCGCCACCCGCGGCGGCGGTCATAACGCGGACCTGGTCGAGGACATCATTGACAGCGCCCTCAAGCTGCTGCGCGAGGTCGAGCATCGCGGCGATGTCCGGGTGATCCAGAGCGCGATCCGGGAATTGCGCATCGCCTTCCGCACGTTTTCCCCTTATGCCGAGCGCCGCAAGGTGACCATCTTCGGTTCCGCGCGAACCCAGCCCGACCGCCCGGAATACAAGCAGGCGGTCGAGTTTGCGCGCAAAATGGCGGCCGCCGGTTTCATGGTCATCACCGGGGCGGGGCCCGGCATCATGCAGGCGGGCCACGAAGGCGCCGGCATCGAAAACAGCTTTGGCGTGAACATCCGGCTGCCGTGGGAACAGTCCGCCAACCCGCTGATCGTGAGCGACAAGAAGCTCGTCACGTTCAAATATTTCTTCACCCGCAAGCTCACGTTCATCCGGCATTCGGATGCGCTGGCGCTGTTTCCGGGCGGGTTCGGCACGCTCGATGAAGGCTATGAGGCGCTCACCCTGATGCAGACCGGCAAGAGCCAGCTCATGCCGCTCGTGTTGGTGGACAAGCCCGGCGGCTCGTTTTGGAAAACGTGGGACAAACATGTCCGGGAACACCTGCTGCGGAACGAACTCATTTCCGCCGACGACCTGAACCTCTACCAGATCACGGACGATCCCGACGAAGCCGTGCGCTGGATCACGCGGTTTTTCCGCAACTACCATTCGAGCCGGTTCGTGAAGGATCTGCTCGTGTTGCGGCTGCGGCACGCGCCATCGCCCTCGGCGCTGGCGGCGCTCAACGAGGACTTCGCCGACATCATCGTTGGCGCGCCGTTTGCCAGCATCATGGCGACGCCCGAGGAGCGCGACGATGAGGATAATGTGAACCTGCCGCGCATCGCGTTTGGGTTCAACCGGAAATCCTACGGCCGGCTGCGCGAAGTGATTGACCGCGTGAACGCGTTCTGACGCAGCCGAAGGGTCTCAAGCTCGCGGCATCACGCCTTCGCGCGCGAGGAGCCGGCGTTTCCAGTCGAGCCCGGCCGAGAACCCGCCCAGGCGACCGCCCGCGGCGAGCACCCGGTGGCACGGCACCAGTACGGGCACTGGATTCGCGCCGCAGGCCCGGCCAACGGCCCGCACCGCGCGCGGTCGGCGAATCGCGCGGGCCAGCTCGCCATAGGTCCGCGTTTCGCCGGCGGGAATGGCGGTCATCGCCTGCCAGACCGCCTGTTGAAACGGCGTGCCGCGGGTGAGATCGAGCGGTGGCAGGCGGTTGGGCTTTTTCCCCGCCAGCACGGCGAGCAGGGCTCGTCGCGTGGTTTCAAGCCAGTCACATTGGGCGCCGGCGTATCCGCCGCCAGCGGCTTCGGCTGGCTCACGTCTGCCGCGGGGAAGTCGAGGGCGGCCAGACCACCGGCGGTGAAGGTCGCGGTGAAGGCGCCATCGGGGGTCGGGATCGTGGCGGTGACCAGGCTCATCGGTTGCGAAAGTAAAAATAGATCAGCCCCCAGATAATGGCGATGAAGAGGCCGCACAGGGCGAGGAAGCGGTTGCGGGCAACGCGCTTTTCGTAGCGAAGCGGGCGCAGGCCGTGGATGCTGCCGGCGGCGAGGTAACTGACCAGTTTGGGATTGGCCGCCGGTGAACCGCGGAACTGACTCCACCATCGGCGCAGCGTCGCCATGGGGTCATATTTGCGGACGCCCAATTCGTTGATGTGCGACGGGGTGGTGGGGCTTTCGTAGGCGGTTTTGACGTGGTGGCGGCTGAGATCCTCGAAGGCCGGTTCCCCCGCGGCGGCAGCGGGCGATTGCGGCCGCGCGGTGGAGCGAAGCTTGGGTTGGGCCAGTTCCGTGGCGGCCTTGCGATTGAGGTCCTTGATTTCGCCCTCCAGCGCGGCGATGTGCGCCTTCAGTGCGCGCTCGCGCTCGGCAATGGGATCGGTCTTCTTCCGGAAAAGCGGCATGGCTGCGAGCGGCTAGCGCCGTAGCAGGAGGGCCGCCAGAACGATCACGCCGAGCAGGACCGCAATGGCCAGCGGCCAGGTCAGGGCCAGGCCGGTTTTCCAGAGCGCGCCCGAATGCTGGGCGTCCGGCCACCCGGAGCGCGGCTGACCTGCTTTTGCGGCGGCGGGGTCCGTGGCCGCCACGCCGTCCAGCACCGTCCATTTCAATCGCGCGGCGTTCCACTCCATGCGGGCATTCTCGATGGCGGTGAGCGCGCGGGTCAGCTCCGTGTTCCAGTTTTCCTGCGTCCAGCTCTGTTCCTGGATGGCTTGAACTTTCGCCAGGGCCTCACGAAAATCCACGAGGGTCTTGGCCAGTTGTTCGGCATCGCGCCGGGCATTGAACTCGGCCTGTTCGAGGATGCCGAGCCCGCGGGTGAGTTGCTGGAGGGTTTCGGCGCGGCCGGTTTCGAACTCCGCCCGGCGCCGGCGGGCCTCATCCAGCTTGGCGCGTTCACGTTCGAGTTCCTCCTGCGCCCGCTTCAGCTCGGCGATGCGGCCCTGGGTCTCGCCCACTTTGGTCTCGAGTTCCTCGCGGGTCGGCGGGCGGGGGGCGATGGGCGCCGGGGTGGCGGGCGCGGTCGCCGCGGTGCGTGCGGTCGGGTTGACCTGCAACTCCCGGTCAATGAAATCGGTTTCGTCGAACGGCGAACTCATGGGGCGACTCTAACACCGACCCCCGCTCTGTAAAGCAATCTGCTGACGGTGGGCGGAGGCGTGAAAAGGGCGGCAATCAACGCGAAAATTGCCCCGATTTGCCTTTGCATCCACGCGGCCACGAAGTGTAGTTGACGCGGGGCCGGGGCGTTATCCGGCCCTGGTCGGCAGGACGGCGGGAACCACCCTCCGGTCTCTCATCCTGACCACCTCGAATATCCGGTCGGTTGTGATCAGTTTGCAGCGGGGTTCGTCCTGCACCATGGCCAGAAGGCAGGCATCCGCCAGGTCAATCCCCCGGTCAGCGTATTTGATGAGCCAACTGCGGACGCTGGCCAGGCTGCGGGAGATGGAAAAATCGATCACAATCGCCCCCTCATCCAAGGCCTGGAGCGCGAGATCCGGGGATTGACGGTGATAGGCCAGGCGATGGCAGACTTCCGTGACCACCGGCTCACAGGTGGTGAATTGGGTGTATTGCTCGAATTGCGCCGTTGCCCATTCCCGATGCTGATCCCTCTGGGACAGGAAGGCGAACCAAGGTCCGGCATCCAGCAAGATGCGCTTGATCATCGCTCCAGCCTTTGACGCCAGGCATTGCTCGTGGAACCGTCCGCAGGAGCGTTTTTCACAATGCCACCGAGATGCGCCAGCTTTTCAGCCGCCGATCGCCCGCGGCGGCTCGCGAGGTTATCTTCGATCATTTCCAGGACCAGACCATTGCGGCTGGTCTTGGTTTCCGCCCGCAGTTTATCGAGCCGCTCCACGGTTGCTTCCGGCAGCTTCAAGGTGATTTGTCGCGTCGCCATGTCCGGAAGGTATTACCATTCTGCCTGATTGGCAATGCTGTTTCCTTCGGGAGATCGCCTCGTTCACCATCCCGCCGGTTTGCCGGGCATGGACGCGAAGCCGGGGTTTGCGTTGCGGACCAGGTTTTGTTTCGGGCGCGCCGTCAAGCAGGCGGCCGCCCGTTGGCCGCGGCTCAGTACTCGAAGGTGCTCACGCGCCGCATACTCAGTCGCAACGGCACCCAGCCGACCAGCCACGAAAGGCCGAGAAACAGCGTCCACGCCGTCGCGACCAGCGGCCAGGAGGTGACGCCGGCGCGAGCCCAGGGCGAACCGAGGCCGACCAGCACAACCGACGCCACGATATAGAGGAAGCTCACCACCAGGCAAAACGTGCCGCCGAAGCCGCTGACGATTTTGCTCGGGTTGTCCTCCTTGAGATTTGGATAGAGCGCGCCCAGGCCGGTGGCCAGCCCGTTGAGCGCGAGCGCCATGACGGCGACCGCGCCGAGCAGGTAAAACGTCCGCCCCCACGCCAGGGTCAGCATCCGGCAGGAAAGCACCATGAGCCCGGCGGTGAGGAGCAGCGAGAACGCGCTGGCAAAGGCAAACTTTACCCGCAGCAGGCGCGCCAGGCCGAGCGGCGCCAGCCCGACGATCCACAGCCGTTTGCCTTCGAGCGAAAACTGCGGATAGACAAAACGCGTCGTGAGCGTGGCGAGGTTCAGCGAGCACGCGCCGAGATTGAGATAGGAAATCAGGTTGATCCAGAAGGGATTCGTCAGTTGCTCGCTGAAGTGTCGCAGGTTGAGAATGTACACCGCCAGCAGGCCGAAGAGAACGAGCGTCTGTCCCCACTGCGTGGTGTCGCGCCAGAAAACGCGCGCATCCTTCACCAGCAGCGCTCGCGCATCGGCCGGTACGCCGGGCAGGATGGCGAACAGCGTCTCGAACCAGCCGCGTCCGTAGCCGAACGCGGTGCGCCTTCCCTGCCAGGCGCGGAACCAACCCCAGCGGCCGAGCACGCTGCCGCGGCTTTGCGCGGCCGACGCCGCGTTGTAAAACCAGGGCCCCATGCGCGTGAACATGAGGCCGCCAAAGAACAAGGCGTAACTTAGCAGCACGAGCGCGAAGAAGCCCGCCGCCGCCAGCGCGCCCTCCGCCCATTGCTGCATCCCGGACGAGAGCCAGTAACTCGGCAGGAGCGGGAACTGGGCAAACCGCGTCCGCAGCAGCAGGCGGTCAAGCACCACGATGACGCGCTTCTCCAGTTGGTCGTCGGTCACCGGCTCGGGGCGGAGCCAGAGCGCGCTCAGCAGGATCAGTCCCGCGGCCGCCGCCAGCGCGACGAGTTGGAAGGCCCGCCGGTCCATGAACCGCGCCACCGTCATCGCCAGCCAGGCCCCCGCGGCCGCCGGCAGCACGATGAAAACCCCGATGAACACCAGGGTGACCGGATAGAAATGCCAGGCCGCCTTTTGCGTCAGGCCGTAGGCGGCCAGCATCGGCGCGAGCAGGAACAGGAAGGCCCAGGAAGCGAGCAAGGTGGATTCGATGAGTTTCCAGCGAAAAATGGTCTGGGGCGGCAGCGGCAGCGGCAGCAGGAACGTCGTCTCGCGGTTCCGGAACAGGTTCGTGTAACTGATTACCAGGTTGCTCAGCAGCAGCAGCGCAAAGAGGCAGGCGAACAGCAGGAACAGCATCCGTTCGATCAGCACCGCGCCCAGCCCGGGAAACTGGCCGGCAAAGAGCAGGCCGCGGTAAAAAAGCAGAAAGGCCAGGCCGGCGTAACCCGCCAGGAACAGGGCGATCAACGCCGTCAGCAGCTTCGATTGCTGGCGCAGGGCAAGCAGCCGCCGCCAGCTTTGCAGCGCGTTCACCCGCAGCAGCAGCCAGAGCGGGCTCGCACCGAAGCCGGGTGAGGATGATTGGTTCATCTGACAGGAGGCTGTGCCTCGCGTAGGTTGGCCTCCTGCTCGGTGAGGGCGAGGAAGGTTTGTTCGAGGGCGCCCGCCGCGCCACTCTGCCGGCGCAGTTCCTCGCGCGTGCCGAGCGCGATCAACCGCCCTTCGTGCATGATGCCGATCCGGTCAGCCATCTCCTCCGCAATGCTGAGCTGGTGCGTCGAGACGAAGATCGTCATGCCCTGTTGCGAACGTTCCTTCAAAATGTCCTTTAGCACGCGGGCATGGTGCGGGTCGAGGCCCACCATGGGCTCGTCCATCACGAACACGTCGGGGGCGTGCAGCAGGGCCGAGACGATGGCGATCCGCTGTCGCGTGCCGTGCGACAGGCCTTCGATCGGTTTGGCGAGGTAGGGTTCGAGGTTGAACCGCTGGATCAGTTCGCGGGCCACGCTCACCATGCGCGCCTCCTCCATCCGGAAAAGCTGGCCGGTAAAGCGGAGGAATTCCCACGGTGTGAGCTTGTCATAGAGGAAGGGAAAATCCGGCACATAGGCCAGCCGGCGCCGCGCCGCGAGCGGCTCGCGCTGGACGTCGTAGCCCGCCACCCGGGCCACGCCGGCACTCGGTTTGATCAGGCCGGCGAGCACCTTGATCGTGGTCGTCTTGCCCGCCGCGTTCGGTCCCAGCAGGGCGAAAAATTCGCCGCGCGGGACGTGCAGAGTCACGTCGTTCACGGCGACCAGGTCGCCAAAGCGCTTCACCAGATGTTGGAGCTCGATCATGCTGCCGCCTTACAAACTTGCGATCGCCTCGTTCACCAGGACCACGTCGCCGGGCAGTTCGACCCGGAGGATCTCGCCGACGCGGCTGACGATCACGACCGCGCGGTATTTGTCGAGCACGCGCGTTTCGAGGCGAAAGACGCGGGTGCGGGCGCCCCCGCCGAGCTTGAGCCATTCCAGGTGCGCCTCCCAGGGAAGCGCCAGCGAGAGGTTCGCCGGGGCGGCGCCGCTGAGGCCCTGGGCCAGCGGCCCCAGCCAGGCAAGACCGCCGGCCAGGCCGAAATCGGCGAGCAGGGTTTCCGGGCGGCCCAGCTCGTCGAAGGTGTAGGTTCGGGTCCAGGTCGCCGACTCGCGGCCCAGGGAAAACGTGACGCTGGCGGCCTTGGCGTCGGCGCGGACCTCGATCGGTTGGTTCCGGGTGAACAGCTTCAGCGAAGCCTTGCGCCACGCGCGATCGGCGCCGAATTCGGCGCGGGTGTCGAACCGGAACCGCTGGGGCGGATCGGCGAGCACCACGTTGCCGTCAAACTCCAGCGTGTAGCTGGCGAGACGGCGAACCCGGCCCTCCGGCTCGGTTGCGGGATCCACCGGCCGGCCGGCCACCGGCGCCTCACCGACGGTGGCGGCCCAGCGACAATACCCGATCTTGTGGCCATCCAAGAGGACCTGGAGCGAAGAATCGTCGGGAGCGGTGAGGATGCGCTCCCAGACCAGCGTGGGAGGGACGGCACTGCCGGCATTCCCGCGTCCGCTCATTTCCGAGCGCCAAAGCAGGACGTTCATCACCACCCAGAAAAGGGCGGTCAGCGGGAGGAACAAACGCCGGGTCATGTGTTGCGGAAGCTAGCGTGATTTCGCCGTCGTTTCAACGCGGCAGGTACCGCTGCGCCTCCACGTTTACTGACCAGCCAGCCTGGGAGACGTCACGCCGCGCGCGGGAAGCGAGTCGTCAACGGGTCGGCAGCTTCAACTCCGTGCCCACCTGGAGACGGCGGGCGTCCACGCCCGGGTTGGCGTTCTGGAGTTCGCTCACCTTCAGCCCGTGCGCCCGCGCGATGGCGCTGAGCGTGTCGCCGGCTTTGACCCGATAAGCGCGCGGGGCGGTGGTGGCGGCGTGGGGCGGGGCGGCGTTCGTCGTGGCGCGGCTCATGAGCGTCGGGTTGGTTCCCAG